>Ga0070682_100000255_pt1 | contig 38545 bp, 30 predicted proteins | sample KBSC63LmetaG_FD_64668 | JGI IMG/M metagenome (GOLD analysis project Ga0070682, IMG submission 64668) | Corn rhizosphere microbial communities from Kellogg Biological Station, Michigan, USA - KBS C6-3L metaG | ecosystem: Host-associated > Plants > Roots > Rhizosphere | place: USA: Michigan...
ATCGTCGCGGCAGCGCTGGCCGCCGTCATCGAACGCAGCCTCCTCGGCGAGAATCCGGTCTTCGACATCCCCGTCTCCTACGGCCTTCGGCATGCCTCATCCTTGCTTCTCTATGCTGGAATCGGCCTCGCCGCGGGGCTTGCCTCCGTTGCGTTCACGGAGGCGCTCTTGGCATTGCGGGGGCGCTTCCGACGGGTTTCATTGATTCCCGTCTGGGTGAAGCCTGGCATCGGCGGGGCGGCTACGGGAGTCTTGGCCGTGGTCGCGTTCGTTGCCTTCAAGGCGACCGGAGTGACCGGTGGCGGCTACGCGACGCTGGGGCGAGCGCTGAACGGTGAGTACGTCTGGTGGGTGCTGCTCGGGTTGAGCGCGCTGAAGCTTCTGGCAACGGTCGCATCTTACTCGAGCGGTGGCGCGGGCGGCATCTTTGCCCCTTCCCTGTTCATCGGCGGGATGCTCGGCGGCGCCTTTGGGTCGCTGGACGCGACGTGGTTTGGGCACATCGACGAGCCGGTGGGCGCGTTCGCTCTGGTCGGTATGGGCGCGATGTTCGCCGGCGTGATCCGTGCGCCCATGACCTCCGTTCTCATCATCATCGAGATGACACGGGGCTACTCTTTGATCCTTCCTCTGATGATTGCCAACATGACGGCCTACGTCTTGGCAAGGCGTTTCAGGTCGGAATCCGTCTACGAAGCCTTGCTCGAGCAAGACGGGATCAAGCTCAAGCATCCCTCCGAAATCAGCGAAACTCGGCGCGTTTCGTCGCTGTTGGGCGGCGGGGCGCTCACCGCTCTGTCACCGGGCATGCCTGCAGAGGAGGTTCTCCTACGCTGCAGAGCGTCGAACGGGAGACACATGTTTCCGGTGCTCGACGCAGAACGACGCCTCGTCGGGCTCATCACGCAGGAGGAGCTCACTCTCCTCGACTCGTCGCCCGAGCTCCGGCCGCTCACGACGGTCTCGGACTTGATGCGCGCCCCCATTTTCATTCGAGGAGAGGATAGCCTGGCGCTCGTGATCGAGAAGATGTTGACGAGCGGGCTGCGTGAGCTACCCGCAACGGACGACGCCGGTCGCTTGGTCGGATACGTCGACGACCAGACCATCGCCCACGCCTATCAAGGTCGTCCGGAGCAACCCAAACCATCGAGAGATGAACGTGTTTGAGGACGCTGAGCTGGAAGCTCTTGAGAAGTTCCTCTTCGAGCACGTGGTCGACCTCGAAGAGCTGCAAATTCTTGCGCGTTTTCAGCGAGATGATGGGAAGGGCTCGTTCACGGAAGAGGACGTGGCCGCTGCCACGGGTCTCCCCGTAGGGACGACGCGAGATACCCTCCAGCGACTCTCCGCTCGCGGCTTGCTTGCCCCGTCGGCCACCGAGCCCGCGGTGTACCGCTACGTCTTGGATGGCGCGGATCGCGAATTGCTCGACCGCGCCCTCTGGGAATACCAGACCAACCCGCTCCAAGTGCTGGGGGTCATGACGTCGAACGCCATCGAGCGTGTGCGGACCTCGGCGATGAGAGCTTTCGCCGACAGCTTCCGGATCAGAGGACCCAAATCGAATGGCTGAGCTCACCTATCTTCTGTGCGCACTGGCGAGCATCTTCTGCGCGGCGCTCTTGGTGCGAAACTACCGGCGCACCCGGCTTCGACTGGCGCTACTGGCGTGCCTCTGCTTCAGTGGGCTGGCCCTCAACAGCGTGCTCTTGTTCGTGGACTTGGTCGTGACGCCAGCGATCGACCTCGCCCCGCTTCGTGCGCTGGTCGCACTGCTCGCCATGCTCGTCCTAGTCGTCGGGCTCGTCCTGGAGGAGACATGACTCTGTTTCTTTGGGGAGCCACGGCTGCGCTCTGTGCGGTCGCAGCGGTGTTCTTCTTCAAGTTCTGGAGACGAACGGGCGATGGCCTGTTTGCCGCATTCACGGCTGGGTTCGGCGCGCTGTCGGTGCACTGGACCGCGCTCGCCCTGATTCACCCAGCCAGCGAGACGCGCCACTACGTGTACTTCGTACGCCTCGTCGCCTTTGGCTTGATCATCGGCGGCGTCATCTACAAGAACCGCGCTTCACCGCCGCCGCGCACGCCGAGTTTGCCCAATCGGCCGAGTTCGGCTGGACTCGGTCCGGACAGGCATGACCTGCCTAACTCGTGAGGCTAGGTCGGTGTCCACGCCTAGATCGCGAGCGAGCGCGTCCAGTACTTCGCGGGCAACAGCGACTTTCGCGGCGGAGACGCCCTGCAGCGTCTTTTGCACGGACGCCTCCACCGTCCCGGAACGTCGATCATTCAGGACTTGCCCCTGTGGCGTCAGGGTCAGGATCGCGCGTCGACCGTCCTCGGGGTGACGCGTTCTTCGCATGAGCCCAGCGTTCTCTAGTCGACGCAGCACGCCCGTGAGTGAGCTTGGATCCACGTGCAGGACCTCTGCAAGATCGCCTGGAGCGGTTTGTCCAAAGCGCCCGATCAGTCGCAGCACCAAGCGCTGCGGACCCGTCACCCCGACCGTCGAGCGCATGCGTCGGGACGTGGATTCGAGCCCGTGCGCAATGGCCCACAGAAGCTGCATGAAGCTGAGGACGTCCCCGAGCGAGCGCGACCTGACGGCGGGTCCTCGGGGGGTCTTCCGGCGCGGGGGCACCAAGCTCGAACATCAACGCAGACATCCCTGGCGAAGGCAAGTGCGATACGCAGGAGGTCGGTTGAATGACCGTTTCGCGATGCCACAACGAACACGCGGTCGAATAGCGGATGACGCTCCGAGCGCCCGAGCGCCGGCTCGCTCGCCGGCTTGGGTCGGTGCATTTCACCGAAAGAGCTCGCTCTTCAGCGCGAACACGCCGCTGCTCACCACCTCTTCGCCCGGAGCGATGCCGCGCCGGATCTCCGTCTCGGGGCCGTTGCTGTAGCCGAGCTCGACTGGCACCGCGACGACCGCGTGCTCACCGATCTTGCGGAACACGGTCGGTTTGCCGCCGAACAGGGTGACGCTGGCGGTCGGGACGACGGTCACTTTGCGGCCAGCCGCTGGCGAAGTGTAGATCCTTGCTCTCACGGCTTGCCCGGCGCGCAAGCGGCGCGCTCGGTTGCCGATCTCGACGCGCACCGGAGCGCTTCGCGTCCGGGGGTCGATTGCGGGACCCACGCGCGCGACCTGGGCTTCGTAATGCTGCTTCGGCTCGGCGAGCGGGGTCAGGTCAACCTTGTCACCGGCATGCACCCGCACGAGTCCCTTCTCGAAGACGTCGAGCTCCACCCACAAGTGCTCGACGTCGGCGACCCGGAAAGCGACGAGGTCGCGCTCCACTCCTTGTCCGGTGGTAACGTTTCGCTCCACCACGACGCCTTTCAGAGGCGAGCGCAGCTGCTGCGCTCCCATCCGCCTGGTAGTACGGACACCTCCGACCAGTGAAACGACCTTTTGGCGCGCGGCTTCGAGCCGGCTCCGGTAGCGCTCGGCCTCGACCGCGGCGACCTCGGCCTCGCGAGCGGTGGACAGGTGATGCTCGAGTAGCGCGGACTCGCGCTTCGAGTTCGAATCGGCGGCTTGCTTCTGCGCCTCGAGCGTGAGCACCGCCGCCTGCGCCGCCCCGAGTTCGGCGCTCTCGACCGTCGCCAGCATGGTGCCTGATTCGACGGGGTCGCCCTCGAACCTCGCCACACCCGTCACGAGGCCGTTGAGCTTGGCGCCGACCGCCGCGACGTGCTGCGGATCGAATTCGATCGTTCCGACGGCATTGACGACGGGTGCGAGCGGGGCCGCGATCGCCGCGGTGGTGCCGATGCCGGCGCGCTCGGCGAATGCCGACGAGTAGCGGATGGTGGCCCCCTCGACGTGCGGAATATCGAGAGGGGCGGCGGCCGGGACCGCCCTGCCGTCCCTGCCGTGCATCGACGCGGTGCCCGCCATGACGAGAGCGCCGAAAATCGCACCGAACATCACGCCGCCGCGTCGGATCCGCGTTCGCGGGGCCTCTCGGGGCGGCTTCGCGACGAGCTCGCCGGCTGTGTGGTGGCTGGTCGGGCTTTTCGCGTCGGCCACGGTCCCGTCAGCCTCCGTCGGAAAGTAGTTTGGCGTCAAACTAAATTCGTCGCTGCGCCGTGGGCTCGGGGCCTTGACCCTTTCTGGTCATGCGCTCGCTGCGCGATGACTTCGAGATACCCGACTGTGAAGCCGCATGACATCTCGGCCGGATTGGGCGCGTGCCGTTCCCCTCCTCGGGAGACGCACCTGGGCCGCCATCGTAACGCTCAAGAGACGCGCGCGGTCGGCCCGATGCGGGCGCCATCCCCGGTGCATCCGGAGCCCGCCCGGCGCGGGTACGGGTTGACCTGGAGCCTCAAGTCCGTTCTTTTGGCGCCGTGTCTGCTTTCGAGATGCTCGCAGCGCTGCTGTCCCTCGCAGCCGTCTTTGCCTACGCGAACCACCGCTGGATCCGGCAGCCCGCCTCGATCGCGCCTTCGGGCACGGACCTTACACGAACGGCACGCGTCCGAGTAGCACATTCGACTGGGCATCGTCTGGAAGCATTGCACTAGGCGCTAGGGTCCGCGCGACTGGAATGCTTACGGCGCCGGGAGTGGCGGATATACCTAGAGGGTTGCGTGGCGGATAGGACGGCCAAAGCAGGTTCGACGAGCCGGCCAGCGACACCGGCCCGCAGGCTGGATCCGAACGATCCCCTTCCCTACAGGACCTGTGATTAGTCGGAGCGCATGTGCTCTTGTTCCTTGAGCGACCTCCGCACCGACAAGGGAAACTGCCGCGCGTTTGAATGTTGGTACGCCTGGAAGGAGGGGTCGCATGGTCGCGTCCTAGAGCGCTGCGACTGCACTCACGTCGATCCAAAGGCACGTGCTTGCCTTCCGCCCGTGTACGCACCCACAAAGGGTGTCGAAAGGTGTCTCTAGCCTCGCACGACTTTGCCTTCCCCGGGTGAACCCAGGCGAAGCAGGTGACAGCTACAAGCTCGTGCGGGGTTCGCGTGCGGGCTAGCGTCCGTCGGGAGCGTCGGCCTCCGATTCGGGACGCAAGGGCAACGGGGCGAACGAACGTTCACGCGTTTCGGGTGGACGTTCAGGACTCGCGAATCCTCCCCCTTTCCCTCCCCCTTTTCGACACTCAGAGGCGTAACCAGTGGAACGCTCGGGTAACGTCTCGGTTGGGGTTCCTAAGTCATTTCAAGGACAGGTAACGGCAGGCAACGGAGCGAAACCCTTGAAATTCCTGCCTTTTCGCTTTGCCAAGGTGGACGTCGAGAGTTCGAATCTCTTCTCCCGCTCAACGCCCGCCCCTTCCAGGGGGCGGGCGTTTCGCTTTGCGAGGCAGGGTGGCACGACGTCTGGCGCCGTCGAGAGTGCGCAGCCTTTGGCTGCGACCTTACGTTCCCGCGAGGTCGCGCGTGGTTTCTCGAAGCTCAGGGCTGCCGCGGGCCTCCCTGGGCGGACGGTTTCGAATCTCTTCTCCCGCTCTACAAAACCGCCTCGAAGGAGGTCGGTTTGTTCTTTCCATTACATGCGGTTGGGACATGCGAGCGACACGTTGCTCTGGGTGACCAGCCGGCCGCGCACCCTCGACATCGTGTTCCGGGTCGCCGTTGTCGTCCGAGCATCCCGGCCATGCTGCCGATTCCGTCCCCGGCCTGTCGAGTACCGACACCATGACGAGCTTCGCTCCGCTCCTCGTAGCCGGCGCCACCCCCGCATCGATCGCCGGCAACGACGCCGCAGACAGATCGGTCTCGGTGGAGTGACCTGATTCAGGCCGCCCGCTCAACGGCTAGCGGGCGGGGGCGTGTTCGTAGTGTCCAGGATTGATGTCGAACTTCTCGAGACAAAGCGTCGAGCAAAAGAAGACGCTCTCGCCTCGAATCGTTCTTGTCGCGGCGCTGTGTCGCGGATCGATTCGCACGCCGCACACGGGATCGCGAACCTCAACAGGTTTCGGCTGGAGAGACCGCATGTTGTCCCAATCGCTATCGTGCATGATGACGGCTCCTTGTCGTTTCCGTTGGGTGTTGCCCAACGACGCTATGCGCGGTCGTAGGCTGCTAGCGCTGCCGCGAGGCCCGCGATGCGGAGGGCACTGCAGGATCCGCGCCGAATGACACGGCCGTCCCTGGAGCAAGCTCCGAAGACCAACAAGGGCAACCCCGCGCAAAGTTGTCGCCGCGCAACGCGGACGACGCAACTGCTGCGCATTGTCTTTGCGACTCCACCTGCTGCGGAAGAAGGCTCAGCTGATGCGATCGTTGCGTTGGGCGCGGCCGCAGCATGGGCCGGCTCAATGCATTGCAGAGGACATTGCAGCGTTCACCCGGGATGCGTGTGCACCCTTTGCGCTCGCGCTGGCGGCGACGGCAAGGATGCGCCTGCGTATGCCTGCTGAGCGGCTCAGACGCCCCCGCACGGGCACGCGGCTTGCTGAGCACCTCTGCAGATTCCAGGCGAGGTGATTCATGGAAACGATGCAAGCCGCCGTCTTCGTCGAAAAAGGCAAGATTCAACTGCGTGAGGTTCCCAAGCCCATCCCGGGACCGGGTCAAGTCCTCATGAAGGTGACGCTGACCACGATCTGCGGGACGGACGTTCACATTCTGAAGGGTGAGTATCCCGTCAAGCCGGGGCTCGTCGTCGGGCACGAGCCGGTAGGGCGGGTCGAGGCTCTAGGCCCGGGAGTTCAGGGCTTTTCGGTTGGAGATCGCGTCATTGCCGGCGCCATCACTCCCTGCGGACAATGCCGCGCGTGCCTATCCGGGGAGGGCGCACAGTGCAGCCACGGTGCCGACGGCTTCGAGGCCCTCGGCGGTTGGCAGTTCGGCAACACGATCAACGGTTGCCAGGCCGAGTACGTGATCGTTCCGGCCGCGCAGGCCAATCTCGCCAAGATCCCGGACGGGCTCACGGACGAGGATGTCGTGCTGTGCCCTGACATCATGTCGACGGGGTTCTCCGCCGTGGAGAGCGGCCACGTCGGTATCGGGGACTCCGTCGTCGTGTTCGCGGAAGGCCCGATCGGCCTTTCGGCGACGGCCGGGGCCCGCCTGGCAGGGGCCACGCTCGTCATCGGCGTCGACAGCGTCCCGCGCCGTCTCGAGCAGGCCAAGCGTATGGGTGCGGACGTGGTCCTGAACTACAAGGAGCAGGACGTCGTCAGCGAGATCAAGCGCCTGACGGGCGGTGGCGCCGACGTCGCGATCGAAGCACTCGGCACGCAGCAGACGTTCGAGTCGTGCCTGCGCAGCGTCCACCCAGGCGGCGTGGTTTCGAGTCTCGGCGTGTACTCCGGGCACCTGAACCTTCCGCTCGACGCCTTTGCGGCCGGTCTCGGCAATCACACGATCGTCACGACGCTTTGCCCTGGCGGCAAGGAGCGGATGCGGCGCCTGATGAGCGTCATTCAGGCCAAACGGGCGCCGTTCAACGAGCTCGTCACGCACTCGTTCCCGCTCTCGGAAATCGAGGCCGCGTATGATCTGTTCGCCCACCAACGAGACGGAGTGATGAAGGTCGCAATCCGGCCCTGAGCGCCGCACGCCGCGTCCGCGTCGCCGGGTCGGGTGAAGGCGAAGACGCGACGACGGGTACGCTCGCCCCCCAGTGGGGCCTAGCCGAGCAAGTCCTGATCGAAGCGATAATCGGCGGCGGAGTGGAGTCGCCAGGAGCCCTGCCCGAGCAGCTCTAGGACCTGTCGGTGATACTTGAGGAGCGCCGGGCGATGGCTGACGCTAACCGGCGTCGTGCCGGGATCGACCTGGCCGTAGAGCGCCGCCTCGTTTTCGCCATCCAGGGCGCTGGTCGCTTCGTCGAGCATGACGTACTTCGGCTTTCGAAGGAGCACGCGAGCGAACGCAACACGTTGTTGCTCGCCGACCGACAGAACCTTATCGAAATCGAGCTCGCGATCGAAGCCGCCGCAGTGTTGCTCGAGGCTCGGAAGGTTGACTCGCCCGAGCGCCGCCCTGAGCTGGTCGTCCGAGAAGTCTCGCTCGCCCCCTGGGTAGGTGAGCTGCCGGCGTAGGCTCCCCAGGACCATGTAGGCGTGTTGGGGAAGGAACAGAAGGTCGTCGGAACTCGGCCGCAGGATGGTGCCGGTCCCTGCATCCCAGAGCCCGGCAATCGCCCGGAGCAACGAGCTTTTGCCGCCTCCGCTCGCCCCGACGATGAGCAGCCCTTCACCGGGCTCCACCGACAGCGTGAGCTCCTTGACCAGTGTTCGCTCGTGATTTGGCGTCTGCAGCGTGACGCAATCGAACGCGATGCGAGAGCTCTCGACCGCGCCGATGACCGCCTGAGCACCGTGCTCGCGTTGCGCCTCGAGCGTGTGGCGGAAGGAGTAGAGTCTGTCAATGCCGGCCGCGAAGCGACTGAGGCTCTCGAAATTGTCCACGAACACCGTGAGGGCGGCGAGCATCGCGGCGAAGGCGCCCGCCGCTTGGACGACGCGACCCACCTCCATCTCGCCCGAGAGGACACGCGGAGCGATGATGACACTCGGGAGGATGAGGGTCGACAGACTGTACGCGTATTGAAATAGGCTTAGTTTCAGCGTCCAGCGGATGAGTGCATTGAAATTCTCGAACAACGCCGAGAAGCGACGCTCGACTTGAAGCGACTCCTGCTCCTCCCCCCGGTAGAAGGCGATGGACTCGGCGTGCTCCCGGACGCGTACCAGACTGAACCGAAGGTCCGCCTCGCGCTTGAGCTGACGAAAGTTCAGAAGAACCAGCCGCCGCCCGAAGACGCCGAACGTCACGAGGGTGCCGGTCGCTGCATACAAGACGAGGAACAGCACGAGGAGTCGGGAAATGGACCAAAGAACGCGGCTGAACGCGACGAGCTGAAAGAGCGCGCTGATCACGACGAGCAGGAAGGTCAGCGACTTCTGCGTGAAGGCGCTGATATCCTCGCAAATGCGCTGATCCGGGTTATCGATGGTCGGGTTGGAAACGAGCTCGTAGAACGCGCGCTCTCCGAGGTACCTGCCTACGAAATGGCGAGTCAGCCAGCGCCGCCAATGGATCCCGAGCTTGTCTCGGACGTAGTAATAGAAGGCGTAGATCGGGACAGCAAACATCAAGAGGACGCAGAACGTACGAATCGAGTGCCAGAATCTCGCGCCGTCTCGGCCGGCGAGAGCCGAGGTGAGCTCACCCGACTGCTCGTTGAACACGACGTTGAACTCGGTCTCACCGATCAACAGGAGCACGAGCAACGCCAAGAGGCCCCGAGCGAGCCACTTGTCACTCGAGAACCAATAGGGACGCGCCAGTGCCCCAAAGCGACGCCACATGCGGCGATCGAAACGCTGGCGTCTTCCCTCTTGTTCGCCTGCCGCCGGGAGCCGTTCGTCTGCCACGTGCCTCTACAAGTACGCGTGCGTCACGTACTGCTCTAGCATCCGATGGGTGTTGAAGAACGAGCCAGTGAGAGCGATGGCGTTGCGCATCACCGTCGCAAACTCGTCGGGGCGTTCGTAGAAGAGCGGAACGATTACACGCTCGAGCTCGGCGTACAGGTCTTCGGCGTCGCGTCCGTCGTCCACGCCATCGCCCGTCGTGTAGCCGTCTCGCCCAATCGCCCAACCAGTGACGCCCTCCACGTGTCCCTCGAGCCACCAGCCGTCGAGGACGCTGAGCGACGGCACCCCGTTCACAGCGGCCTTCATCCCGCTCGTACCGGACGCCTCGAGTGGCGGTCTGGGCGTGTTCAACCAGACGTCCACTCCCGAGACCATCAGGCGCGCGAGCTGCGCGTCGTAGTTTTCCAAATAGACGACCCGAACATGGCCGCCGAGCGCGGCCCCCCGCCGCGTGATCTCGGCAATCAGTTGCTTGCCCTCGTCGTCACGCGGATGCGCCTTGCCTGCGTAGACGACCTGCAGCGGGCCGCCCTTGCTCCCGATGCTTCGCAGGCGTTCGATGTCTCGGAGCAGCAGGGCGGGACGTTTGTACGCCGTCGCTCGACGCCCGAAGCCGAGGGTGAGCACCGCCGGGTCGAGGGCCAGGTGAGCAGTGCGAGCGATGTGCTCGAGGAGGCTCGCCTTGGCAGCTCCGTGAGCGGCGGTGATTTGCGGAAGAGGGATCTGCAGGGCGTAGCGCAGAGAAAAGTTGTCGACGCGCCAGCCAGGAATGTAGCGATCGTAGAGGGCGATGAAGGACGGGGCGGCCCACGTGGCAATATGGATGCCGTTCGTGATCGCCTCGATCCTGTAGTTGGCGTACAGGTGCTGCGAGACCTCGCCGTGTCGCTTGGCGACCCCGTTCACGTAGTGGCTCAGGTTGAGCGCCAGGAACGTCAGGTTCAGCGCTCCCTGGTGCAGGAAGGTCGTGGGCATCCCTTCGAGCTCCGATCGACCGACCATCTGACGAGCCAACTCGAGGGGGAACTGATCGTGCCCGGCCGCGACGGGGGTGTGCGTCGTGAAAACACAGAGCTTGCGAACGTCTTCGATGTCACGCGGCTCGGCGGAGGTGCCGCCGCGCGCACGAACGCGCTCGCCCAGAAGCTCCAAGGCGAGCAGCGCGGCGTGCCCTTCGTTCATGTGGAAGCGCTCGATCTCGGAGTATCCGAGAGCACGCAGCAGGCGAACTCCACCGATGCCGAGAATGATTTCCTGGCCCAGTCGATATTGGGCGTCACCCCCGTAGAGGAAATCGGTGAGGGCACGGTCGGCTAGGTCGTTCTCCGGGAGATCCGCATCGAGCAGGATGATCGTCACGGCGTCGCCACGCGCCCCGCGCACTTCGTGGCGATAGCCGCGAATCCACACGGAGCGGCCTTGGACCTCGACGGAGACCCGCGCGGGGAGCTCCTCGAGGACCTCGGCGGGTGACCATGGGGCCGACGCCTCGCTCTGGTTACCCTGGGAGTCGAGTCGCTGACGAACGTAGCCCTGCCGGTGCACGAGAGTGACCGCTATCAGGGGGATCGCGAGATCGGCCGCGGAGCGCACGGTGTCCCCCGCCAGCACGCCCAAACCTCCACTGTACGTCGGAATGTCGTCCGCGATGTGGATCTCCATCGAGAAGTAGGCGACCTTCGCGGCGAGCGGAGCGCGAGGTGATGGCGGGAACGAGCTCACTTTTCGTGCGTCCGCACCGTCAACACCGGACAAGGAGCATGTCGAACCACCCGCTCGGCAACGCTCCCGATGAGGGTCCGCGAGAGCCCCGTGCGACCGTGAGTACCCATCACGATCAGGTCGTAGCGGCCCGCCTTTGCTGCCTCAGCAATAGCGAGCGCCGGGGAACCGGGTTCGGCGTGCGACGTACGCACGGCGAGGCCGCGCTTGGCCGCAGCCGAGACGAACTCGTCCAGGGCCTTTTCGGCGTTCTTCTTGACCAGCTCCACCAGCGAGGGGTTCCACTCGCCCGCCTCCAGTGCGCTCCCCAGTGGGACGAAGCTCGGCGCTTCCCACACGTGAATGACGTCGACGCTCGCAGCGAGCGGCCGTGCCATGTCGGCCGCGTACTCGAATGCAACACGTGACGGTTCGGAGAAATCGACGGGCACGAGGATCTGGCGAATTGAAGGCATGTGGGCACCAAATGCAGTCCTCGTGCCAAGCGAACCGGTGGAAGCCCGATGTGGCACAGGCTGTGCGACGAGCGACGCGAAGGGGCACCATGCCCGCCAACCCAGCCGGATCGTGAGCGCGCGGCGGCTCCGACCCGCGCCCAAGAGGCGGTCGTTGCGCAGCTTTTGCGTTTCCGCGCCGTGAGCGCGCAAGCAAAGCGCCCTACCAGGCCAACTGACGGCCACGGATCGCGCGAACATCGCATTGAAGCGGGAGCAGCCACCGGGTCTTGCTCCTGCGGCTCGTGCTCCTCGCATCACTCCCATGCCGGAGCGACATCCCCGCCGCGGGCTCGGCATGCTTCGTGCTGCAACGACGTGCGAGGAGTACCAGATGAAGTGCAACATTAACGCCCTCGACGCGGCCATCCGCTGCGGCGTCGGCATGTTCCTGGTCGCGAGCCCGCTCTTGAACCTACACACCTCTCCGTACAATCTTCTCGGCATCATCCCAATGGTCACGGGCCTCGCCGGCTACTGCCCGCTCTACGGTGCACTTCGTTTCCTGCTGACCGCACGAGGCCACGGCTCGAAGGCCGTCAGCAGCCACTGACGAGCGTGGAGAGGGACACGTCCGAGCTCGATGTCCAAGCTGTACCTCGCGCTCCTTTGGCACCAGCACCAGCCGCTCTATCGCGACCTCGGGGCTGCCTCGCCGGTCGGCGCGTATCGGCTGCCGTGGGTGCGGCTGCACGCTCTCCGTGACTACTACTCGATGGCCGCGTTGGCGGCGGCGCAGCCCGGCTTCGAGCTCACCATCAACCTGACGCCGGTCCTTTCATGGCAACTCCAGGATTACGCTGAGCGCGGCGCGACCGATCGCTCCCTCGATCTCACGCTCAAACCAGCCGAGCGGTTGACCGCGGGGGAGCAGCAGGAAATTCTCGCCACGTTCTTCCGCGCCGATCGCGTCCACCAGCTCGACGTTCACCCTCGCTATCGCGAGCTCTTGCAGCATCGAAACGAAGGCACGGCGTGGGCGCCGCAGGACTATCGCGACCTCCAAGCGTGGTTCAGCCTAGCTTGGTTTGGCAGCGAATTTCGCGAAGGGGAGGTGCGACTCGTTACGGGTGAGACGGCGTCGGTCAGGACGTTCGTGCAGCAAGGAGCAGGATTCTCGCACGCGGACATCGAAGCGATTGCGACGGAGCAGTACAAGATCCTCCGAGCAGTTCTGCCGTTGCACCGCCACCTTCAGCAACAGGGGCGGATCGAGGTCTCCACCACGCCGTTCTATCATCCGATCCTGCCGATCCTACTCGACAGCGACGCGGTGACGCTCGACGGAAGTCAGCAAAGGCCACGACGCTTCGCGCACCCTGAGGACGCGCACGCCCACGTAGAGCGCGCGGTGACACACTATCGGAGCGTCTTCGGCGCTCCGCCGCGCGGCATGTGGCCGGCCGAAGCGGCGGTCAGCCAAGCGGCGGTGGCCGTCTTCGCGGAGCACGGAATCGACTGGATCGCGACGGACACCGGGGTGCTTTCGAGGTCTGGTCGCTTCGGGTATCGCGCCGATGACCCCAATGTCCTGTGCCGACTCTACCGAGCCGAGGAGGGGACGCGGCGCCTGGGCGTGTTCTTTCGCGAGCGTGAGCTCTCCAACAAGATCGGCTTCGACTACCACCGCTACGACGAGCCCAAACGCGCCGCCTCGGATTTCGTCGAACAGATCCACCGACGATTTCTCGACCGACTCGACCCTGGCGAGGATCACGTGCTCACCATCGTGCTGGATGGCGAGAACTCCTGGGGCGCCTACGCCAACGACGGTCGCGACTTCTTGGCTGCCCTCTACGCGCGCCTCGCGGCCGACCCTGACGTCGAGACCACCACCTTCAGCCGCTATCTAGACGGTGACTCACGCCGGGCCCGACCCGCACATCGGTTGCTCGAGCAGCAGCGTGTCCACGAGCTGTTCACGGGGTCGTGGATCGACCTCGCGGGGTCCGGGCCCGGTGTCGATCTCGGAACCTGGATAGGGCATCCCGAGGAAAACCGCGCATGGGATCTCCTGGGCGAGGCTCGGAATGCCCTCGTACAGGCAGGGCACACGCCGGCGAGCGCACCTTTGGCATTCGAGGCCTTGTTCGCCGCCGAAGGCAGCGACTGGTTCTGGTGGTTCGGAGACGACCAAGGCGCGGAGTGGGACCCGGAGCTCGACGACCTATTTCGCGCCCACCTACGTCGAGCCTACACGGCCGCCGGTCTCACTGCGCCGAAGGCGTTGGAGTCTCCAGTCGCTGAGCGGCTGCGCGCAAATTCGGCGCGCTAGCGGGCGCCCCACGAAGAGTCTGCGCGCTGCTGCGGCACCCATCCCACGGGCGCACAGTGCCCTCGATTGGAACGGCATTTGCTCATGCGCCACTACATGAGCACGCAACATCCTACTCGACGTACGAACGAGCCGCTCCGCTGTGGGCAGGTGATGCGCCGGCGCGTCATCTGTGTGGCACCTGAAACCACCGTCCAGGCTGCAGCTCGGCTCATGCGTGAGCAGGGATGCGGCCTCTTGCCGGTGGTCGACGCGGCCAACAACGTCGTAGGCGTGCTGACCGACCGTGACATAGTCGTCAGAGTCTGCGCGGGCAGTTGCGCCAACGAGCGGACGGCCATCTCGGATGTGATGTCGCGAAGCATCGTTTCCTGCTCTCCGGACGACAGCCTCGACGCCGCCGAAGAGTTGATGATTTCTCGGCAGAAACAGAGAATCCTCGTGCTCGAGCGCGGCAAGCTCGTGGGCGTTCTCAGCGTGACGGACATTGCTCAGGTGGAGCAGCCACTGAAGGTTGCGCGGCTGGTGCGGCAAGTCACAGCGCGAGAGCTACGGCTCGAGCATGCCTGATCGAAACGCGGGAACCTCGTTGAGGGCTCGCTCTGCGAAAGCACGCCCGCGCTATCCGCGGAGCCGCGTAGTCAATAGCTCGGAAAGCGCACGGCAAGCGTCGACCGTGGTGAAGACGCCGACGACACGGTTGTTCTGCACGACGATGGCCGAGCCGTATTTCTTCTCCGCCATCGTGGCCGTGACCTCGTCGAGCGGGGTTTCCGGGCTCACGGAGTAGACGTCCTCGGCCATCGCCCCGAGGACCGTGACCTGCTCGGGGTCGACGATGCTGAAGGACTGAGCGAACTTGATGTCGCGCTCGGTGATGACACCGAGGAGCTTGTCGCCTCTGGTGATCGGCAGGTGGCGGATGCCATGGGCCTGCATCAGCTTCGAGGCAGCAGCCAGCGTCACGCTGCCGTCGGCAGTGTGCGGGGTGGTCGTCATGTACTTCGAGATCGGGGGGATGGGCTTGCTCATGGACTGACGCCATCAGCAAGGATTGAGCCATGACCGAAGCGCGCATCTGCGAGGCTTCACGCTCACGTGCATCGGCATTTCGTGCGCAACCGGAACGGCCTGGCGCAGGACTTGCGCATCCTTCTCCTCGCATCAGGTGGTGACCCTCCTGGTTCAGGAGGGGATGCAAGGACTTCGATGCGAACGATCCTCAGCGGGGCGGCGCGGTCGTCGTCCGTCGGGAGCCCAGCACTCGCAGGTAATTCGCGCGCTCGTAGACCGATGGGTCCGGGCAATGCGCGAGGTTCATGCGGCGGCGCGCCTGAGCGAGCGAATGGTAGCCATGACCTTCGAGCCAATCGGCAAGGTCGTTCCGAATCTCGGCGAAGCGGTGCAGGCCGTGCTTCAGGATCTCGGACACCAGCTGCACACCGTCGGCGCCTGCCATCACCGCCTTCACGGCGTCAGCGGCCGAGTGCACGCCACCGGTCACGCCGTACGTCAGGTCGACTTGCGCCGAGAGGATCGCGAGCCAACGAAGCCTGAGCAGGAGCTCGGATGAGCTCGACAGCTCCAACCGATGCGAGACTTCCAGCTCGTCCAGGTCGATGTCGGGCTGATAGAAACGATTGAAGAGCACCAGGCCATCGGCGTGGGCGGTCGCAAGCTGCTGGGCGAAATGGGGGAGCGAGGTGTAGAAGGGCGAGAGCTTGACGGCGACCGGTAGCCGGGTCTGTGCCTTCACGGTGGTGAGCATCTCGACCGTCGTGCGCTCGACGCTCACGGCCGATTCGTCGGGATTCGTCGCGACCCGGTAGACGTTGAGCTCCAGAGCGTCCGCCCCGGCTTGGTCCATCAGGCGCGCGTACTCGAGCCAACGGGCATTCGTCGCTCCGTTGAGCGAGGCGATGAGGGGGATCCGAACGGCGTCCTTGATGCGCCGAATCTGCTCGAGGTATCGGTCGGGGTCGAGCGCGAACTCGGTCCGATAGGGCCGGAAGTACAGCGCTTCGGCGAACGACTCGTCGTGGCTCGCCAGCGCGCGGGCGGCTCCGTGCTCCATCGTGATTTGCTCCTCGAACAGGGAGTGCATCACGATCGCAGCAGCACCAGAGTCCTCTGCGCGGCGCACCGCCTCTAGATCGTCGACCAAGGGGGACGCCCCGAGGATGAGCGGGTTCGACAGTGTCAGGCCCAGGTACCGGGTCGTGAGATCCATTCCAACTACATCGGTGCAGGGTTCGTGCCGAGCCCGGCCGCGTTCGCTTTCGGAGGCCCGTAGAGAATGCGCGCAAACCCTGCGCGTTGGCCTTTCGCCAGATGCGATTCCTGCGTCGTACGAAAGGAGAAATGCCGACTTCCAGCGTTGGTCCAGGAGTTGCTCTGAGTCGCCGACATCGACCGGATGTCCCAATGACCGCTACCAGGAGTGCACCCGCGCCAGCCGCGATGGGCACGACGCGCCCACGGTGCCGCCTGGTTTTGACCGGAGGACCTGGCGGAGGCAAGACGACCGCGGCCGATCTCTTCCGCCGCGAGCTGGGCGAGCGGGTCGTCGTCGTGCCGGAATCGGCCACGATCTTGTTCGCCGGCGGCTTTCCGCGCTCTCGCGAGGCCGAGGCGGGCCGGGCGGTGCAGCGGGCCATTTTTCACGTCCAGCGCAACATCGAAGACGTCCAGTCGGCTCATTTTCCAGACAGGGTCTTGCTGTGCGATCGAGGAACGATTGACGGCGCCGCCTACTGGCCGAACGGCGAGCGTGATTTTTTCGACGCGATGGGGACCACGTTCGACGCGGAGCTCGGTCGCTACGACGCGGTGGTGTTTTTCGAGACGGCCGCCGTCGCAGGTGCCTCGATCGAAGGAGGCAATCCGGTCCGGAGTGAATCGTTGAGCGAAGCCGTGGAGCTCGATCGCCGTTTGCGAGAGCTTTGGTGCCGGCATCCTCGCTTCATGATGGTGCCCCACATGAGCTCGTTCGTGCGGAAGATTACGACGGGGCTCGCCCTGCTCGAGAGCATCGTCGCAGAATTGGAAAGCCAACCCGGGTCGTGAGGAAGGCCCTTGGGCGAGCAGAAACGCCGGCTGCAAGCGCCGCAGGCAGGGCACTCGCGACAGTCCTCGCGAGCCTCGGAGGCACGACGAGCGGACTCTCGAGCGACGAGGTCGTGTCGCGCCGGGCACGGTTCGGCCGCAACGAAGCGACCTCGAAATCCCGCGCCGCGAACTTGCTCGAGCTTGCTCGCCCGCTGGCCAACCCTCTGGTCGCGATCTTGCTCATCGCCGGAGTTGCGTCGGCATTCCTCGGACAGACGACCGACGCGGTCATCATCGCCGCGATCGTGCTCGTGAGCTCCGGGCTGAATGCGTGGCAAACGTTTCGGTCGGAAGCGGCCGTGCGCCATCTGCAGGTCCGCATCGCCCCCACCGCGACGGCCCTGCGCGATGGCGTATGGCGCGATCTGCCGCGCGCCGAGCTGGTACCGGGCGACGTCGTTCGCCTCGCCGCGGGGGACCTGGTGCCAGCCGATGCGCGCCTGCTCGAGGCTCGAGACCTTCACGTCCAGCAGGCCGCACTCACCGGCGAAGCATTGCCCGCGGAGAAGGCGGCCACGCGAGACGAACTCGCGTCGGTGGGGCCCGATTCGCCATCATTGGTTTTTCTGGGTACTTCGGTCGTGAGTGGGACGGCGACCGCCGTCGTCGTGGCAATCGGACCTGGCACAGCGTTCGGGGACGTGGTCACGCGGCTCGCCGCACGTCCCGACGAAACGGAGTTCGAGCGCGGCATGAAGCGCTTCGGCTTCCTGATCTTGAGGACGGTCTTTTTTCTCGTGCTCTTGATCCTCTTGATCAACGTGAGCCTCGGTCGCAACGCGCTCGAGTCATTGCTCTTCTCCGTCGCGCTCGCCGTGGGTCTCACGCCCGAATTCCTGCCCATCATCACGACCGTGACGCTGGCCGAAGGCGCGCGGCGGATGGCCGAGCAGAAGGTCATCGTCAAGCACCTGTCCGCGATCCAGAACCTCGGCAGCATCGACATCCTGTGCAGCGACAAGACTGGCACGCTCACGAGTGGGACGATGTCGCTCGATGGCTCGCTGGGACCCTTCGGCGAGTCGGCGGAGCGGCCGCTCGAGCTCGCCCGACTGAACAGTTGCTTCGAGACGGGCATCCGCAGCCCCCTCGACGTCGCGCTGCTCGAAAACGCAGGGACGCCGTCCCAAGGCTACGAGAAGACGGACGAGATCCCGTTCGACTTCGAGCGCCGGCGATTGTCGGTCGTCGTGCGCAACGGCGAGCACCTTTCGCTGATCACCAAGGGCGCTCCCGAGGGTGTGCTCGCGGCATGCACGAACTACGAGCTTGAAGGCCGGGTGGCGGCTTTGGACGAGGCGACGGTTGCCCGCAGCGTGGAAACGTTTCGAGCCTTGAGCGAGCGCGGATATCGGGTGCTCGCGGTTGCATCCAGGACCGTGGACCGCCCCGACGGCCACGGCACGGTGGATGAGCGGAGCCTCACCCTCGCCGGTTTCGTCACGTTCGCGGACCACTTGCTGGAGGGAACGAGCGCGTCGATCGAGCGGTTGCGACAAGACGGGGTCGCGGTGAAGATTCTGACGGGCGACAACGAGCTCGTCACGGCGCACATCTGCCGCGAAGCCGGCATCGACGCGAGCGACATCGTGCTCGGCAGCGAGATCGAGCAGCTGGACGCTCCCGCCCTCGCCCGCGTAGCGGAGCGGGCAAGCGTGTTCGCTCGCGTCTCGCCAGCGGCCAAGCATCGCATCATCCGTGCGCTCAAGGCGCACGGACACGTCGTGGGTTTCCTAGGCGATGGCATCAACGATGCTCCGTCGCTCCATGGCGCGGACGTCGGGATCTCGGTCGCGGGGGCAGTCGATGTGGCTCGGGAACGTCGACCCGGTGTACGTGGACAAGCCGCAACGCTGGGACATCCGACTCGTGCAACGCTTCATGTGGACGATGGGCCCGGTGAGCTCGCTCTACGATTTCCTGACGTTCTTCTTGCTGCTCCGCGTCTTCCATTTCGGCGAAGCTCGTTTCCGCAGCGGTTGGTTCGTCGAATCCCTCGCGACGCAAACGCTCGTGCTGTTCGTGATCAGGACGGTCGGGAAGCCGTGGCAAAGCAGGCCGAGCCTTCCTCTCACCGTGACGACCCTCGGGGTAGCGGCGCTCGGAGTGACTCTCCCCTATCTTCCATTTGCGGCGCGGCTGGGGTTCGAGCCCCTTCCTGCTGCCTACCTGCCCGTGCTGCTGCTGTTGATCGTCAGCTACCTCGGTATCGTTCAGCTGATCAAAGCGAGGCTACTGCGGGGTGCAGGCCTAGGCTTGCTGCTCTAAAGGCTCGAGCGCACCAGGTAGCCCGCGACCTGCTCCGCGAGGATCAGCGGATTGAGCGGCTTCGTGATGTAGCCGTCACAACCTGCGGCACGCACCCTCTCCTCGTCCCCGGGCATCGCGTGGGCCGTCAAGGCAACGATGACGATACTCGCTCGCTCGGGCTCCTGCTTCAAGCGGCGAGTCAGCTCGAGCCCGTCCATGCCCGGCATCTGGACATCCATCAGGATCAGGCGCGGGGTGAACGTTTTCAAGAGCCCCAAGGCGTCGTTTGCATCACCTGCCGTGCGCACGTCGTAGCCCGCGTCCTCTAGGACGATCCGCGCGAGCTTCAGGTTTGCCGCGTTGTCGTCCACGACGAGGAGGGCTTCGCCAGACATCTTCAGTGCGACTCCCGGGCAGAGTTCGAGCCAAGCGGCGGCAGGCCGGTACCTCGAGGGAGTACTGCCGCGAACGTGCTGCCCACACCAAACACGCTCCGCACCTCAACACGACCGCCTTGCGCTTCGACGATGCGCTTGGTCAGCGCGAGGCCAAGGCCGGTGCCGGGATAGCGCTTCGCGAGACCCGAATCGAGCTGCTGGAACTCCACGAATAGGCGACCCATGTCTTCGGGTCGGATACCGATGCCGGTGTCCTCGACCTCGACGCGGAACGTGTCGCCTTCGGACGCCGCGACCCGCATCGCCACTTTGCCGCCTTCCAGTGTGAATTTGATGGCGTTGGAGAGATAGTTGTAGAGGACCTGCTTGAAGAGCCGCGGGTCCACGGTCACGAAACCCACGATGGGGTCTACCGTGACGCTCAGCTGGACGCGCTTCTCGGCGGCGAGACCACGCAGGATGTCCCTGATTTCCGCGCAAACCTTCGCCGTGTCCACCGACTCGGCGCAAATCACCGTGCGCCCAGCTTCGACCTTCGCCAGGTCCAGGATGTCGTTGATCAGCTGCAACAGGTGATTCGAGCTGTTCAGAATGTCTCCCAAGTACTCCGTTTGCGTCTCCGACAACGGACCGACCTTGCCTGCGTGGAGCAGCTTCGTGAAGCCGATGATGGAGTTGAGCGGCGTGCGAAGCTCATGCGACATGTTCGCCAGAAACTCGCTCTTCAAGCGATTGGCCTCGAGGATCCGCCGGCTCTGCTCCTCGAGCTCACGGCGGCGTTCGGTCACGTCGCGAATGGCTGCGGTGACGACGGTCCCACCGGCCGTGGCGATCGGACCGAGGCTAATTTCTGCCGCAAACTCGCCGCCATTTTTCCTGCGAGCGAAGAGGTCGAGGCCGGCACCCATCGGCCGCGCTTTGGGGTCAGCCAAGTATCTCCCGCGATGGTTGCGATGCGGCCCGCGAAAGCGATCCGGAACGAGCATCTCGATTGGTTGGCCCGTGAGCTCGTGGCGGTCGTAGCCGAAGAGGCTTTCAGCTCTCGTGTTGGCGAGCAGAATAAGCCCGTCCGGCGAGACGAGCACCATCGCGTCTGGAGCGGCCTCGAGAAACTCCCGAAAGCCTTCTTCGATGTTGCGCTTTTCGATCGCTAGCCCTCCGCCAAACGTCGCCGCACTCGAGAACATAGGAGGGCTTCAGCAGGTGCGTCTAGCGCTCTGCTCCGAGCCGCGCGGTCCTCGGCTCGTTTCCCAGTAGTTCTGGACGCTTGTACCCGCGATCGAGCAACCAACGCCACGTGGAACAGCTAGTCGTCGAGGTCGGGCGTCGGGAAGGGCCGGGCCGGTTTCGCAAACAGGTAGCCCTGCAGGAGGTCGCATCCGGCAGCCACCAGGGCGTCGCGCTCGAGCTTCGTTTCAACGCATTCGCCGATGACCTGAATGTCGAGCTCGGCACACAGCCTGGCCACGGCGTGGACGAGCTTCTGCTTCGTCGGTTGAGAATCCACGGAGCGCGTCAACGACATATCGAGCTTCACGACGTCCGGCTCGAGTTGCGCGAACCAGTTGAGGCCAGCGTAGCCCGCACCGAGGTCGTCGACCGCGAGTCGATAGCCCATGAGACGCAGGCGCTGAAGGCGCGCTTGCAAGTCTTCGACCGTCGCCAGTGAGGCGCGCTCGGTGATCTCCAAAACCACGTTCGACGCGACTCGCGAGAGCGGCGAATCATCGCTGAAGAGCTCATCGTCCTCGAGGTCGAGCGGGTGGAGATTGACGAAGAGGCACGGCGGACCCAGGCAAACGAGTGTCTCGGCGGCGCAGCGGCGCACGACGCGCCCTACGTCGAAGACACGCCCGAGCTGCTCTGCAGTCCGGAACAGCGCGTCCGGGGCCCGCAAGCTGGGCTCGTTGTTGCGCGCGAGTGCCTCGTACGCAAAGACGCTGCGATCTGACCAACGAACGATCGGCTGGTAGGCGAGCCCCAAGGTTTCCAGCGCACGGTCGAAGCGTGCAGAGAGGTCGGCTTTCGTGGTTTCCCGGACGGCTGCCGTGCCGTACAGCTCGAACGCGCGGCGCTGCGTCAGGGAGAACCGCCTGAGTCTAACCGCGTCAGCCGCAGCCGCAGTCAGCGCAGCGGGAGCGACGGGCTTGAGCAAATAGCGCAGGGCTCCGTGCTCGACCGCGTCCGCTGCGCTCGTGAGATCACCGCCGGCCGTGATCAGGATGACGGGAAGGTCGGGGTCGCGAGCGCGGATGGCTCGCAGCACCTCGATGCCCGAACGCCCAGGCAGACGCACATCGCTGATGACCGCGTCGAAGGACCAAGCGGAAAGCGTCTCGTCAACGAGCGCGCTGCTCGAAAGCTGAATCACCGAGAAGCCCCCCTCCCCCAAGATCCGCGCATAGGCGCGCAGCACCTGAGGATCGTCATCGACCAGCAGGATGAGCCCGGCCGAAGCGGCCGTTCGTTTCGCGCTCGCAGCCAGGTCAAGCATCGAGCACCTCTCTGAGCTTCCGCGCCAGGGTTTCTGGGGAGAACGGCTTTTGAATGAAGCTGTGCCCGGGTTGCAGGACGCCGGCGCGCAACACCGCGTGATCGGTGTAGCCCGACATGAAGAGCACCTTGGCGGGAAAGCGCCCGAGAACCATCTCCGCGACCTCAGGGCCGCTTGCACCGGGCATGACTACGTCGGTGAGAACTAGATCGATCGGGATCCTGGCTGCCGCCACGACACGCGCTGCCTCGAGGCCGTCACGTGCCACCAGCATACGATAGCCGTGCGCCTGGAGCATACGCGTGACGGCCGCGCGAACCTGCAGGTCGTCTTCGACGAGAAGGATTGCCTCATCGCCGTCCAGCGACCCAGCCGGGTGACGTGAGTGCGCAGGCGTCGGCGCGTGCTCGATTCGCGGCAGGTACACCTTGAACACCGAGCCACGCCCCGGCTCGCTGTAGACCCAGATGAATCCGCCGCTCTGCTTGACGATGCCGTAGCACGTCGAAAGCCCGAGGCCGGTGCCCTTCCCAGGCTCCTTGGTGGTGAAGAACGGCTCAAAAAGTCGCTTCTTCGTCGCGTCGTCCATGCCGCAGCCTGTGTCGCTGACAGCCAGCATCACGAACTTCCCCGGCTTCACCGCTGCGTGACTCGCCGCGTACTCGTCGTCGAAGTCGACATTCGCCGTTTCGATCATCAGTCTGCCGCCCGCTGGCATGGCGTCGCGGGCATTCACGACCAGATTCATGATCACCTGCTCGAGTTGGCCCACGTCGACCTTCACCGACCCGAGCGGCTCGCCGGGAGCCACGGCAAGGGTGATGTCCTCGCCGATCAGCCGGCACAGCATCTTTTGGACGCCGGCCACCGCTCCGTTCAGGTCCACGACGGAAGGCTGCAGCACCTGCCGGCGACTGAAGGCCAAGAGCTGGCGCGTGAGTGCCGCTGCCCGTTCCGCGGCAACGCGAATGTCTTCGGCATCCGCTCGACGCGGGTCGTGCTCACCGAGGCTGTCGATGAGAAAGTGGCTGTTCGCCAGAATGGCCGCCAAGATGTTGTTGAAGTCGTGGGCAATCCCGCCAGTGAGCTGCCCGATCGCCTCCATTTTCTGCGCCTGGCGCAGGCTCTCCTCGAGCAGCTTTCGCTCGTTGATGTCCGAGACCATGCCCTCGATGTAGCGAATACCTTCGCGCACGTAGGCCGCGGTCATGCGGTTTCGCACCCAGACGAAGCGGCCGTCCTTCTGCCTGATCCTGTATTCGAGGTCGAAGGGCCTATCCGCCTCGACCGCGCCCCGCATGGCCTCGTCGACCGCAACGCGATCGTCGGCATGGGTGAGCTCCGCGCGCTCGACCGCGCTTTGCGCGTTGAGCTCGTCCAGCGTGTAGCCGAGGACGCGAACGATGTTCGGTGTCGCAAACACCAGCTTGAGATCGGTCGTGCACGTCCAGACGATGTCCGGGATCCGCTCGACCAGCGTTCGGTAGCGCTCCTCCGCCGCCGCCAAAGCTCGCCGTGCGGTGGTTTCGACGGTGATGTCACGCCCGATCGAGAGGATGGTCGGCTGACCGGCAATCTCGACGCTCGAAAGAGAGAACTCGGCGACTACGATGGTGCCGTCGGCGCGAAGCAACGGGACCGCACCGGATCGCCCCGTGCCGTCAACCAGCGAGCGCTCGAAATCGGTGAGCTTTCTGGCGTCGGAGATGCTGGGCGAAAAATCACGAAGGTGACGGCCGACCATCGCCGCCGGCTCCACGCCGAGCAGCGTCCGCCAACGTTCGTTCGCCTCCAGAATCACCCCGCCTGGTGTCATGAAAACGATGGCATCGCTCGCGTGGGAGAACAGCATCCCGTATCGCTCCTCGGCACTTTGAGCTTTCCCGAGGAGCTTCGTCATTTGGGTGGCGTTCCGCCGGAGCAGCTGCTCGTAGAGCGCGCTGTCCGCCGGCCCAGTCTTGGCAACGCAGCGATCGGCCAGAGTCGCGCCGATTGCGGTCAGCTCGGCGCTGAAGTCCGCAGTGCGACAGACCAAGCGAGCAGCGCCGACGCGCTCGGAAAGCTCGACGTCGCCCGCGCCGTCGCAATGGGCCGAGAGCAAGATGACCGGGACCGCAGCGAGTCGGGCGTCCTCCCTGACCTTCCGGCAAAGGCCGAAGCCGTCGAGCCCGTCCATGAGCACGTCGCTCACGATGGCGTCGGGGGCCTCCGCCTCGGTTCTCCGCAGCGCCTCGTCGGCGTTGGACGCCGTCTCGACGAGGTAGCCCGCCGCTTCGAGCTGAACACGACCGAGCTTGAGCTGTGTGGGCTCATCGTCAACGAGCAAAACACGACACGGTCGCGCCGCATTTCGGACCGTCCCCTCTGCTGTGATCATGGAGCGCTTCCCTCCGTGCCGAGTATCAGCTCGGCGATGGACGTCGGATCGATTGGTTTCCGTACATACTTGGAGTAGCCCGCGTCGATCGCCGTGCGCTCGGCTTCGGGCCCGTTGAAGGAAGTGACCGCAATGAGCGCGATCCCCGCAGTGACCGGATCCGCCTTCAAGCGTTGCGCCAGCGTGAGGCCGCTCATCAGCGGTAGGATCAGGTCGATGAGGGCCACGGTCGGGCGGAAGGAGCGCAGCGTTTCGAGCGCTTCCTCCGCCGTGGCGGCAACTCGAACGTCGCAGCCCGCCGCGTGAAGCACGACGGTGAGGAGCTTGACGCTCGACGCGTCGTCGTCGACGATGAGCACTGTGGGGGTGTGGCGCATTGGTACCGTGCCCTTCGCAAGAAGGATGCCGTTCCGGGAATCGCGGCCCTTGCAGACCCCGAGACCGGAAACGCGCAGGAAGTGGCGGGGGGCGCGCAAATCCTGCGCCTCCGGTGCTCGTCAACGCACTTCTCGCGTGACCTGGTCGCGTGAACCGGCTTGCGAGCCCTCGGCTCGCTCCGGCACGACGGCTGCACGGCAGCGGAGCCGTGAGCGAAGACGAGCACGACCGAAAGGGCCTTTCGTCCGCTGATGCGAGCGCGCGGCTGCGTCGCTACGGACCGAACGCGTTGCCGGAGCCCGAGCGCCCCTCGTTCCTCCCGCGCCTGGCGCGACAGTTCCGGAGCGCCCTCATCTACCTGCTGCTCTTCGCTCTGACGCTGGATCTCGCCGCTTGGCTCCACGAAGGCGCGCACGGGCCGCCAGTCGAGGCGCTGGCCATCCTTGCCGTGCTCGTTCTCAACGCGGGGCTCGGCGTCCTGCAGGAGTACCGCTCGGAAAGGGCGCTCGACGAGCTCAAGCTCCTCGGCTCACCTCAGGTCTGGGTAACGAGGGACGGTGTCCAGAAACGGGTCCTGGCGGCCACGCTCGTCCCCGGCGACCTGGTGAGACTCGAAGCGGGAGATCGCGTCCCCGCAGACGGTGTGGCGACAGCAAGCGAGTCGCTCAGCATCGACGAATCTTTGCTCACCGGCGAGTCAGTGCCCGTCGAGAAGATCGAGGACAGCGACCTTCGCAGCGGAACACTCGTCATGCGCGGACGAGCCGAGCTCCTCGTCACACGCACTGGGCCTTCGAGCACCATGGGACAGCTCGCTACCGCCCTCTCCCACATCGAAACGGGCAAGACCCCCCTGGAGCAACGCATCGACGCGCTAGGGGCCCGGCTCGCCCGCTACGTCGGTGTGCTCAGCGTCCTCCTCATCGTCAGCGGCGTGGCGATCGAGGGCTGGTCCCGCTTTTCCGCGGTTGCGATGTTCGCGGTAGCGTTCGGCGTCGCAGTGGTGCCGGAAAGCATGCCGGCGATGATGACGTTGGCCCTGGCTTTCGGCGTGCAACGCATGGCCAAGCGAAACGCCGTCATTCGTCGGCTCGCAGCCGTGGAGGCGCTCGGAGCCGTGACGGTGATTGCCTGCGACAAGACGGGGACGCTCACGTCGAACCGGATCGTCGTCGAGGCGCTGGAGAGCGAGGAGGAAGCCGAAGCTCTCTTGGCACTCGTGCTGGCCAATGACGCCGACGACGACGGCCGAGCCGGAGATCCGCTGGAACGAGGGCTGCTCGAGTTCGCGGCAGGACGCGGGGCGGACGTGCGCGGGCTCCGTGCGACCCATCCCCGAGCTTCGAGCCGCCCGTTCGACAGTCGCTGGAAGTACATGCGCACAACCGTGGTCGCGCCGGGCGGAGCGCTGAAGAGCTACGTGAAGGGCGCCGCGGAGGTGATCCTCGCGCGCTCCGCGCTAGGCGACGAGCTGCGAAATGATTGGCTGAGACGCGCCGAAGCGGAAGGACGGAACGGGTTCAAGGTGATGGGACTGGCGACCGGCACCGGCGACGCCGAATCGGAACTCACGTTTCTCGGACTGGTGATGCTGTGGGATGCGCCGCGCGAGGAGGCACGGGGAGCCGTCGAGGCAGCGGAGCGAGCCGGCGTTCGGGTGCTCATGGTCACGGGTGATCACCCCGAGACGGCGTGCGCGATCGGCGAGCGCGTTGGGATTGTCTCGCCAAGTTCGCTGACGGGCGTCGAGCTCGACGGAATGTCCGACCGGGAGCTCACTGCTGCGCTTGCAACCGTGCGCGTGTTCGCTCGCCTCTTGCCGGAGCACAAGCTCCGCATCGTGGAGGCCCTTCAGGCTCAGGGGGAGGTCGTCGCCATGACCGGTGACGGGCTAAACGATGCACCCGCTCTCAAGCGGGCCGACATCGGTGTGGCGATGGGCCAGCGCGGCAGCGAGGTCGCGCGCGAAGTCGCCGACATCGTGCTGCTCGACGACCAGCTCTCGACCATCGTCGCTGCCATCGAAGAAGGGCGCGTCATCTACGAGAACATCTTGAACTTCGTTCGTTTCACTTCCTCCAGCAACGTAGCGCTGATGCTCTTGGTGTTGGGAGGCGCCGTCGGGTCGGTGTTTCTTGGCCTCCGTCATCCAAACGGGGAGCTGCTTCTGCCGCTCACTGCGCTGCAGGTGCTCTGGATCAACTTCCTGGGCGATGGTCCCCCCGCTCTCGCATTGGCGGTGGATCGGAGCCCAGGGGTCATGCAACGGCCCCCTCGCCCACGGTCGAACCCGTTGCTCGATCGACGAGCGCTCGCGTTCATCTTGCTCGACGGCGGCTTCAAGGGAGCGGTCGGTCTCGCCATGCTGGCCTTCTTGCCGCGGTTCGGCTTGAGCACCCCCGCAACGGCAACGACCGTCTTCCTCTACGAGTCATTCGCCAAGCTCGCCAGCGCGTACCCGGCGCGGCGGGTGGGTGTGGCGCCCGTGACCAACTCCTGGCTCCACCTATCGATCGCTTCAGGGCTTGCCCTGGGGGTCCTGTGCGTCCTGGTCGAGCCGCTGCGGCAAACGTTGGGGCTATCGTGGCTCGATCGACGGGCCGTCGGCTTTCTCGCCAGCGCAACGCTGCTCACCGTTCTGAGTGGTGAGCTGGTTGCCGGCGCTCTGCGTGCCACCACGTCGGCGCCCGGTCGACGCCGGACTCGCACGCCTGCCTGATGCTCGTGCCACACGCTGCGCAAGGGCAGCGTACACGCGCGTCGCCACGTAGTTTGCGTAGAAATGGCCGAGCTTGTCCGCGCCGCCGGCGTGGCGCGAAGAGGAAGAGCCCAAGGGTCCCCAGCCAGGCTCTCGCCAGCATCAGGCCATGAGCCGTTGCGGACCCCACTGCTCGGCCCGTTCGGCCCGTTCCTTCACGCCCAGCAACATGCGCCGATCCATCGCAAACCCGACGGGCTCGATCAGGCTCGGCCCGAAAGCGAGCCTCGTCGCGAGGTCAGTCGAGCAAGCTGCGCGATAGCGGCTGATGAACCGACAGCGGTTTTCACCCAAGGGCTCGACGAGGAACAGCCAGCTCACGTCAGCCCACGAGCCGCCGTTGGAGCGCGCCTGTTCGTCGGCGCGCGCCTCCGCGACGACGTGGCGTCCGGGCTCGACCGCGACAATCCGAAGCCGTGGCGCCTTGGGATCGGGATGAAGAGAGAGCGACTGGCCAACCCGCGCCTCCCATTCGGGATGGATGGCTTCCGCATTCCTGACCTCGCAGCCGATCAGGTTTTCGAGCCATTGGTAGCTGTAGAACCCACCGCGGTCGGCACCGATCTGGGCAACCCATGGCCACACGCGTGAGGCGGGCGCTTCGATCTCCACGCCGTGCGTGAAGCTCCAGAGCGGTTCTGCGACGAGCTCGTCGCCAGGATAGCGACGCGCGGCGGTCTCCTCATCGACTCCCCAATGGTTGCGCGCTCGCCGAAGAAACGGCGTGAGCAAGGCGGCGATCATGAGAGCCACTCCGCCGACACCCTCGAGCACGTCCCTGGCGTCGTCCTTCGGCAGGCGGCCTTCCGCCCGCTCCGCGAGGTGCCGCAACATCGCGCTCTGCATGAAGTGATGCACGGGCCGGATCGCTGCTGCGTGGAGCCGTCCCGTGCTCGGGAACGCTGCCCTCGCTCGCACGGAGAGCCGCGTCCTCTTCGCGTCGAGCGGCTCGAGCACGAACGCCCAGGTAATCTGCCAATAGCGCTCGGGCCGAGCCGCCGCGAACTCGAGCTGCCTGCCGGCTTCGGAATCGTAGAGACCGCCGAGGACGAGAGCGTGGTTGGGCTCGATGCGCAGGACTTCGAAGCCCTCGTCACTCTCGGGGGTAGCGGGAATGACTTGTCCCAGCTGGAGCGCCAGGAGCTCGGGGTGCAGCTCGCGTGCGCTTCTCACGAAGCCGTTGTCGATGGCGTCCACGGAGTAGAACCCGGCTCGCCGACAGCCCATCTGGAGCAACCATGGCCAGATTCGTTCGGGCGGCGCCGCTATGGTGATGCCGTGGGTTACCTGAACGGATGCGTCCGAAAGGAGGTCGTCGGCCACGAGCGGTCGCGCATTCTCGCGGGCTTCGGGCGTCCCGAGGTCGCGCGCTAGAGAGGCCAGCGCCGTGCGGCGAATGAAGTGGGACGCGGGCCCGATGATCGTGAAGTACCGTCTGAACTTGCGCCAGGAGTCCTCATCGGTCGCGTCGACGCGAACCTCGAACTCGACACGGCAACCGTGCTCACCCCAGGGCAGCGTCCGAAGCGCCCAAGCGACCTTGACGAAACCTTTCTCATCGAAGTGCGCAAACCGCTCGGCAGTGCCGACGTGCACGAACGGGATGTCCGCGACCCACACCTTGCCGATGGCGCCCACGGCAAGCTCACGACCTGGATCCTCAGCGAGGACCTGAAAGCCCGGCTGTTCGACCGAAGACTTGAGCTCGTCGATCCGTACGGTCGCGTCCACTGGCTCACCGCGCAGGGAGCGAGGCAGTCCTCTGAGTGCGAAGAGCGCACGGATCAGCGGCGAAGTCGCGAGATTGCCGTGGCGCAGCAGGTCCCACACGCGCCCGGGCGGCGCAGCGAGCTCGACATGGTCGATTTCGAGAAGGCGCGGAGTCGGAATGAGCTGGTCGAGCATTCGCCGGGCGCTCGCAAGACCCGTGCCTCCATTCCGCGCTGCTATCCGCGGCGATAGCGGTGCCGTCCGCGACGAGATTGCGCGCTCCAGAGTACTCGTCGGCAACGCTTGCGCCCGCGAAGACGGAAAGTCCCCCCTTCGCGGGCTTTGTCCGCCCCCTCGCGTCGGGAGTGGACGGCCACCAAGGATTGGCTAACGTCCCTCGCGACCGGGCATGGCTGAAGCGTCACAACCCCGTCCAACAATCCTCGTCGTCGACGACAACGAGCAAAATCGTGCGCTCGCCAAGGCGACGCTCGAAGCCGAGGACTACGACCTCGTTTTTGCGACGAACGGCGCGGAGGCGCTTGCCGCGTTCGAGGCGAGAGAACCGGATTGCGTCCTACTCGACGTGCGGATGCCGGGGATGACCGGCTTCGAAGTGTGCGCGAAAATTCGCAGCCTGCCGCAGGGAGCCGACACCCCGGTCGTCTTTCTGACCGCCCTCCGCGACGTCGACACGTTCGATGCCGCTTTGCGCTCGGGCGGGGACGACTTCCTGACGAAGCCCGTGCGTCCCACCGAGCTCATTCTGCGCGTGCAAGCGGCTTTGCGCTTGCGCCGCCTCAACGCGTCGAATCGAGAGTACTACGAGCTCGCGCGGCGTCAGCGCGACGACCTCATGCGCCTTCAGCTCCAGAAGGAGCGACTGATGGCCTTCGTCGTGCACGATCTCAAGAATCCGGTCAGCGTCATCGACCTGCACGCTCAGGTGCTTCTGCGCCACAAGGAGCTGTCCGAGCGTCAGCGCACCTCCGTGGCCAATATCCGTGACGAGGTACGCTCGTTGATGCGCCTGATCACGAACTTGCTCGACATCAGCAAGAGCGAAGAGGGCAAGCTCGCCCCCGCTCGCGCGTCGGTCGATCTGGCGGCTCTCATCGCGGAATGCCTCGATGCGGTCGGCGTTGCCGCGAAGGCCAAGAACATAGCGCTCGAAGCGACCAACCGCGTTGCCCGTGTGGCGGCCGACCCAGATCTGTTGCGGCGCATTCTCGAGAACCTCCTCGACAACGCACTCCGGCACGCTCCGGAGGATTCGCTGGTGCGAGTGAGTGGAAGCGTGCAGGACCGAGAGGTCGAGCTCCGCGTGGCGGACGAGGGAAGTGGCGTCCCGCTCGAGATGCGGGAGCGGATCTTCGATCCGTTCGTGCAGGTGGAAAGCAACGATCGCTCGGTCAGTCGCTCTGGGCGGGGGCTCGGCCTCGCCTTCTGTCGCCTCGCCGTCGAAGCACACGGAGGGCGAATTTGGGTGGAGGATGCGAGCCCCGGCGCCGTCTTCTGCGTGAGGTTGCCCTATGCCGACTGACGACAACGGTTCGCGCGGTGCTTCGCCGAGTCTCGACGACGAGCTCTTCCGGCAGCTCATCGACTCGGCGCCCGACGCGATGGTGATCGTCGGTGAGAACGGACTGATCCGACTGGTCAACATTCGCGCGGAGCAAACCTTCGGCTACGTCCGTGAGGAGCTCGTAGGTCACCCCATCGAGCTTTTGATTCCCGAGCGGTTCCGCGCAGGGCACGGCGGGCACCGGGCCGCGTTCTTTTCGGCGCCCAAGAGCCGAGCCATGGGCTCGGGGCTCGAGCTCTTCGGTCGCCGCAAGGACGGCAGCGAATTTCCGGTCGAGATCAGCCTGAGCCCGCTCGTGACTCCCGCAGGGACACTCGTGTCGAGCGCTATCCGCGACGTCACCGTCCGCAAAGCTGCAGAGCAAAGGTTTCGCGCGTTGCTGGAGTCGGCCCCCGACGCGATGGTGATCTTGGATCGCGAGGGACGAATCGTCCTCGTGAACGCACAGACCGAACGGCTCTTCGGCCACCCGCGCGAGGAGCTGCTCGGACAACTGGTCGAGAAACTCGTGCCCAAGCGTTTTCGGGGTGCGCACGTGCTCCACCGGCAGGGCTACTCGGGCGAACCCAAGGTGCGCAGCATGGGGTCGGGGTTGGAGCTCTACGGCCTCCGCAAAGACGAGAGCGAGTTTCCGGTGGAGATCAGCCTTAGCCCACTCGAGGGAGAGGACGGCGGACTGATTTCGGCATCCGTTCGCGACATCACCGATCGCAAACACGCGGAGGCCAGCGCCCGGCTCGCGAGCGAGCGCCTCCTCAGCGCGATCGAGAGCATTCAGGACGGGCTTGCGCTCTACGACGCCGAGGATCGCCTGGTCCTCTGCAACAGCACGTGCCGGGAGCTTTTTGCGAATGCCCTTCACGGCCCCATCGTCGGCAGGAGCCACACCGAGATCATCGACGCGGCGATTGCCGGAGCGCTATTCGAGCTGGGCGACGAATCCCCCACGGTTTTCCGGGCTCGCCTGTCCGAGTATCACAAGAACCCCATCGGTGTGCTCGATGTGAGGACGCAGGGTGGGCACACCCTGCGCATGACGGATCGCCGCACCCTCGAGGGTGGCACGGTCAGCACGCTGTGGGACGTGACGGACGACGTCGCGCTGGTGGCGGAGCGAAAGCGCGCCCAAGAGCTCGCGGAGTCGGCGAACGCGGCCAAGACGGAGTTTTTGTCTTCGATGAGCCACGAGATCCGGACGCCCTTGAACTCGATTCTTGGCTTCGCGCAGCTGCTCCAGATCGACAAGAAGGCACCGCTGAACGAGCGCCAGAAGGAGAAGCTCAACCACGTCCTCAGTGGTGGCGAGCACCTCCTGCGCCTGATCGACGACATCCTCGATCTCTCGCACGTCGAGGCCGGGCGCGTGATGGTATCGGCGGAGCCGGTGAACGTGGCCGAGGTGCTCGACGAGGTGAAGACCGCGCTCGATCCGATGGCAGACCGTGCCTCGATTGAGCTGACGATTGCCGCTCTGGTGGACCGGACGCGGCAGGTCATTGCCGATCGCACTCGGTTCGCTCAGATCCTGATCAACTTCGGCTCGAACGCGATCAAGTACGGCAAGGCCGGAGGCAAAGTCACGCTGATCGTCGCCGAGCCGACACCGGGGATGGTGCAGGTGAGCGTCGAAGACGACGGGATTGGTATTCCGCTCGACAAGCAGGATCGGATCTTCCAGCCGTTTCATCGCGCCGGGCAAGAGACGGGGCCGATCCAAGGCACTGGCATCGGACTCGCGATCACCAAGCGTCTGACGGAGCTCATGGGCGGCACAGTCGGCTTTCGAAGCGTCCCCGGAACCGGCTCCCAATTCTGGGTGGTTCTCCCCGAGCACGACGCGAAGGCGGCGCCCAGGGAAGAAGGCACCGCCACTCGCCTGGCCGGCTCGGCCTTGCGGGCGGACGAAGGTCCGCGTCACACGATCGTCTACATCGAGGACAACCCGTCCAACATCGCCTTCATGCAGGAGCTCATCGCGGAGCTCGGGCGCGTTAGCCTGGTGACCGCGCCGACGGCGGAGGTGGGGATCGAGATCGTACGTGCACGCCGGCCCGCGGCGGTCCTCATGGACATCAACCTACCCGGGATGAGTGGCTACGACGCCGCTCGCAAGCTTCGCGAATGGCCCGAGACGAAGGACATCCCCGTGATCGCGCTCACGGCCGCTGCCATGGTGGGGGACAAAAAACGCGCAGCCGACGTGGGCTTCCATCGCTACCTCACGAAGCCCGTGAAAGTCGCGGAGCTGCTGAGCGTGCTCGAGGAAGTCCTGTCGAGCGAGCGCAGCTGAGTTAGGTCACCGCCAGCCCAAGCTGCCGGAGCAAATCCCGAAGATCGGCGCCCGAGGCGGGCAACACGGACGCGATACGTCGAGCGCGTGCGGCAAGCCATGGCGGCGCGTGAGCAAGGAGGTCGAACTTCGCGTTGACGCCGAGCAACTTGTGCCATTCCCGCTCGCGGACCGCTCCGTAGTCGCCGAGGGCGGCAGGCACGGTGTGACCACGGAGGCATGCTGCGATGCGCTGCACGAAATCGTGAGCTTCGGAGAACCCGATGTTCATGCTCTGCGCCCCGAATGGGCTCGTGACGTGAGCCGCATCCCCGGCCAGCCAAACACGGCCGCTGCCGAAGCGCCGCACCAGGCGGCGCTCGAAGTGAATCACGGAGCTCCAATCGACGCGGTGCATGCCGTCGTGAAACCAGGGCGCCCGCTCGGTCATGAGCTCGTGCAGGCGCTTCTCGTCTGGTTCGAGATCGAGGCCCGACCGGAGCTGGAAGCCAAGCCGCGCGCGGGAATTCGGGAGCGGGACGACCGCCGACGCCAGCTCGCCCGCAAAGCCAATCTCAACGTCAGCGCTCGTTTCCGCGTGCGCCGGGGTCTCGAACATGGCGAACGTTTCGGTCGCTCCGAGCGTCGCCACGTCGATGCCGAGAGCCGCGCGCACGCGCGACTCGTAGCCGTCCGCGCCAATCACGTAGTCTGCGGTGACGAGCGAAGAATCGACGGCCTGCCATTCGCTATAGTCCGCGGGCGAGCCGAGCGTCACGAGCTCCTTGCGCACGACGCGGAGCCTCACCTTCGAGGCGTCCTGCTGGATGGTCGTCGCCTCACACGGTGCGCTGACGTCCACGCCGGCGTCTCGCAGGGCGGTCAGCAACGCCTCCTCGAGGGCGCTCTGCGGAACTGAGAGCGCGGGCGAAGGCAAGGTCAGGTGGACCCGGGGTGCCCCATCAGCATTGATCCCGACGCCGTGCACCTCACGACCGACCTTCTGGAGCTCTTTCAAAACTCCAACCTCGTCGAGCAGTCGAACGGAAGACGGGTGAAGCAGCGTCGCATACCCGCGACCAAACCCACGGAACGTCTGGTCGATGAGCTCCACGGCGAGCCCTTCGCGGGCCGCGCAGAGTCCGGCGAACAGGCCGACGGGGCCAGCTCCGACCACGAGCAACTGAACGGAACGGTCGCCGTGCTTCGTCATCTTGGGTTCACCAACCACGAGCACCAAGCAAGGAGCGGGCCGCACCCCCAAGCGCGCCAGGCCCCGCGCACAGGCAGTTGCCGGGTGCGGCCAGTCGCAACGGGCGCACGGTTTGCGCCGACGCCAGGGTCGCCCGCCACATCTGCGTGCCTCGCGAGGCCAGGCCGCAATGACTCTAGCAACGGCATCTGGGGCCGCTCCTTGCGCGCGCCGGCGCCCCGACGCGGTTGGGCGCCGAAAGCGGGATCGAGGCATTTCGGCACGCTGGTTGCTTTGGGCCGGGTGATGCCCGAAGGCGATCGAGGACAGCCGCAAGACGTAGGGAGCAAGCAGTGCGCCTGACGTTTCTGGGGGCTGCACAGGAGGTCACCGGTTCGATGTTCCTGCTCGAGGTCGAGTCGGGCTCGATCTTGGTGGATTGTGGCTTCTTTCAGGGACGACGCGAAGAGTCGCGCAAGCGCAACCGGGCGCTGCCTGCGAGCGCGATCCAGGCGAACGCCGCGATCCTGACGCACGCGCACATCGACCACTCGGGCAGCTTGCCGACGCTGGTCAAGTCGGGTTTCCGTGGATCCATTCACGCTACCCCGGCAACGCGTGACCTCTGTGCGTACATGCTGCGCGATTCGGCCCGGATCCAGGAAGCGGACGCGGCCTACCTGAACGCCAAGTTCGCCGAGGACCCAGACTTCGTGAGGATCGAACCGCTCTACGACGAAGAGGACGTGGTTTCGACGCTCCGGCGATTCGTCGGTGTCCCCTACCATCATTCGTTCCAGCCGCTGCCGGGCATCGCCGCTACCTTCCTCGACGCTGGCCACATCCTCGGGTCTGCAGAGGTCGTGCTGGACGTCGACGTCCCCGGCGGGAGGCGGCGTCTCGTCTTCTCGGGCGACCTCGGCCGCAAGGGATTGCCGATCATCCGCGATCCGGAGTACCCCCAGGGCCCGATCGACTACGTCGTCATGGAGAGCACGTACGGGGACCGCGTGCACGCGAACGTGCAAGAAATGAGGGGAGAGCTCGCGCGCGTCATCGTGGAAACGGTCGCGCGTGGTGGCAAGGTCATCGTGCCCGCCTTCGCCGTCGGAAGAACGCAAGAGTTACTTCATTCGCTCGGCATCCTCGCGCGGGAAGGGCGCCTGCCGCACGTCCCAGTGTTCATCGACTCCCCGCTGGCGCTGAACGCCACGGAAGTCTTCAAGCTCCACCCCGAGTGCTTCGACGCCGAGACGCGGGCAGCACTGGATGCGAACGGCGACGTGTTTGCCTCCAAGATCGTCCGTTTCGTGAGCTCCCGGGCCGAGTCGATTGCGTTGAACGACCTCCAAGGTCCAGCGGTCATCATTTCCGCCGCGGGCATGTGCGAGGCAGGGAGGATCCTCCATCACCTTCGCAACCACGTGGAAGACCCGCGAAACACGATTCTCATCGTCGGCTTCATGGCGCAGCACACGCTAGGGCGCCGGCTGCAGGAGCAACGGCCACGCGTGAGGATTTGGGGGGTCGAGCGAGACCTGCGTGCTCGCGTCGAGGTGCTGAGCTCATTCAGCGCCCACGCCGACAAGGACGACCTCATGGCCTTCGCCCGCGCATGTGGCTCGCTCCGGCGCCTGTTCCTGGTGCACGGCGAGCCCGACCAGCAAGAGCCTTTGCGCGCGGCGCTGAGCCAAGGTGATTTTCGCGTAGACGTTCCCGTCCTAGGTCAGACGGTGGAGCTTGAGTAACCGCACGGCCCTTCTAAGCCCCGGCGGAGAGCTTCACGAAGTCGCTTTCCGTCAGAATACCGACGATCTTGCCGGCCTCGAGGACGACGAGGCAGCCGATCTTCTTCTCCAGCATGACCTTCGCCGCGTCGCTGAGCTTCGTCTGCGGGGTGGTCGTCACGACCTCGGTCTTCATGGCCTCTTTGGCGACGAGCAGGTCGAGCGATTGCCGCTGAGCATGGGTTCCGTAGCCGAGCGCCTTCAGGAGGCCGCTGTGAAACAGATCGCGCTGACTCACGATGCCAGCCAACGCACCGTCGGTGTCGACGATCGGCAGGTGTCGCACGCGGCCGAGCCGCATTACATCGTCCGCAACCGAGAGCTTCTCGTTACGCTCGAGCGTGAAGACGTCCTTCGTCATGAGATCGCGCACGTAGCGTGGACGCGACTTGGTTCCTTCGACGACGGTATCTGCCAGGGCCAGTTCGTTGGGGCTCATGAGGCGCAATCCAAGGCAAGACGCGTGCCCGCGATGACTCCATCGGCAACGCCGCTCTGCGCGAGCCGGCAAGGCCGGGCGTGCGAGCACGCGTTCGAGAAGAGGCGCAACCATTGCGCTTGGCGTCGTTCCGGGCGCAACGGTTGCCGGCCACGTCGGGGCTCAAATCGTTCAACGAGGATGGCGTGGATTGGACCCAGATCCGACGCTTCTTGGCGCTGACGCCGCTCGATCGGCTCGTTTGGACCGACCAGAAGCGCGCTTCGCCTCTCCCGCCGAGGCGGGCGCCAGCGATGCACACGAATTTGCGCACTTGTCGTGAAGGAAGGTGGCGAGGTCCGCTCTCTTCCACCACACGGAGAAGGCCGCGAGCACGACCACGCTCCCGACCAGTACACGCTTGCCGATGGGAGAGCGCCACACGACCCAGGCGAATACCAGCGCCGTCAACGGCAACAGCGCGAAAACCCAGATCGCAAAGGTGCGCCCCAGGCCGTCCTTCTCGTAGAGAGCACCCGCGAGGAATACGTTCGCCAAGATGGCGAGCGCGGCGTAAAGCAGCGCGCCGACCACGTACGAGATCCGGTACTGGGGCGACCTGCGCAAGAAGGCGGCGAGCCCGGCGATGATCCGGAGGGGAAAGCGCACGATCAGGCGGTAGAGTCCGTTCTTGCGCAAGGTTTCGCCGACCCTGCCGCTGCCGACGAGGGCGTGCTCGGCGAGCACCGCGGTGCGCGCGCCGAGCTCGGCGAGCACGGTGACCGGGATCGCGAGGAAGGCCGATTCGCTACCGACCGCGTACTTCTGCCGGAAGTACTGCCCGACCTCGTGAGGGTTCAGCCCCGAGAGCGAGCGCTCGGCAAACAGGCGCGTCGCGAGGTTCAGGACGCTCGCGTCCAGCGCAGGAGGGTTCGCCTCGAACTCCCACGCTTCCGCGGAGAACCGCACGCGATCCGCGGCGGCCTCGCGGTCCTTCAACTGGCGAGCCTCGGGGTCGTCGGCGCCCGCTTCACGCTCTTGGCGCTTCCGCCCGTTGACTCGGCGCTCACCCCATTCGAGCTGCTCTTCCGCGGCGTCCGCGATCACCTTCGGCAGATCCTCGCAGAGCGCGTCGAGCTGCGCTGTCTCCGTGAGGAGCTTCACGAGGGCGTGGGGCTTGGCAGGGATCGGTGCCTTCAACGCGCCGAGCAAGTCGCCCAGGGGGTCGGCGCCGCCGCCCTTCGAGTGCGTACTGAAACGCGCCTCGAGATGCGGAAACAGCTCACCGAGGAACACCCGTCGCTCACGGTCGTCGGTGCCGAGCGCCGCGAGCACCCTGTCCCCGTGCTTCGGCGCAGTGGTGCCGGCGAAGCCCGTGTGGAGGAGCAGCGTCTCGACGAGCCGAGAAATCCCGTCGAGCCGCCCCCACAGGAGGTCGTTCGAGCGCCACGATCGCTTCAGAAATGCGCCGAAGTGCCCGAACGTTTCGCCGCAGATCTTGTCCTCGAACGCACGCCGGCTGAAGCCGATCTGAGCATCGAAGGGGCTCAGGCGGACCACCTTGATCTCGTCGCGCTGATGCACTCGAGCCGCGAACTCGAGCGGGAAACGCAGGGCGTCCTCACGCTGCTCGAACGAATGCCAGAAGGCTTTGACGTAGTCGGGGCTCGCGGCGACGAGCTTCTGCATGCGGGCGTCGCTGTCCTCGAGCAACGTGCTCGCCGGTGCCCCTTGCGGGAGCCGTTCCTGGTCGATCTTCCGCAGCTCCACGATTCGCACGTCGAGCCACTTCCGGAGCCGTTCCCGCTCGTCGTCCTTTTGCCGCAGGGTCTCGCGCAGCGCGACGGTCGCCGCGTGACGGCCCGGGTATTCGGACACCGGGGCCTCCCGCGCGATCGCGCTCGAATCGAGTAGCATCCACGTCCTTCGCTCTATCTCGCTCCAGAGCGCCTGCGCGTCGACCTGG
>Ga0070682_100000256_pt1 | contig 38490 bp, 33 predicted proteins | sample KBSC63LmetaG_FD_64668 | JGI IMG/M metagenome (GOLD analysis project Ga0070682, IMG submission 64668) | Corn rhizosphere microbial communities from Kellogg Biological Station, Michigan, USA - KBS C6-3L metaG | ecosystem: Host-associated > Plants > Roots > Rhizosphere | place: USA: Michigan...
AGATCGACGTCGATCTCTGGAGCCTCGAACCGGATGCGCATGCACGCGCCGGCGCGCGTTACCTCGAGCGCGTGGAGACACGATTCGGCGCGATCGAGAACTACCATCGCGCGTCGTCCGAGCTGTCGGGAGTGGAGGCGCGGTACATCGGCATCACCGCCACGCCGCGACAGAGCTTCGTCAATGTCTACTTCCCTTGTCCTGACATGCCGGGCCGGCCACGGCCGCGGAGCCGCGACCGGATGTTCGATGATGCTCTGCGCTTCGTAGCCGATCAGCTCGGGCCGGAGGGCGGCCTGCCGATGGATGGGCGCAGCATCCGCGAGCCACGCCCCGCGCCCGCCGGCTGGATCGATCCGTACATGACCGCGCTGATGGTCGGGGAGCTCGATCCATCGCTGCCTCTCAGTCCGCAGGTCGCCGCGCGCGCACGAGCGTGCCTCCGCGCGTCACGCGACGGCTGGGCGTGGCGCTATCTGCCGGATCTTCCGTGCGATCTCGACGACACGTCCGTGGCCTGGCTGGCCCTCGAGTCCGACGAGCACCGCATCGACGGCGAAGTGATCGCGCAGCTCGAGGCGATGCTCAATCCCGACGGCGGATTTCCGACCTTCATCGGCGGACCATCCGGAAGCCAGCTCTCGCATCCGGCGGTCACCGTGAATGTCGCACTCGCGCTGGACCGGTCGGGTGTGACCGCACTCCGCGATCGCACCGATGCCTACCTGCGGCGCTGGATCTTCAGCGAAGACTTTCCGTCGTGCGAATGGGCGGCGTGCCCGACGTTCCCGCTGTTCCTCTGCGCGCGTGCTACGGAGTTGCTGGAGCGGTTGGGACCCGAAGCAGTGCGCCGCCTGGTGGATCGAACGCTCGCTCTGCAGCGCCCCGACGGCTCGTGGGGGAATGAGCTTCCCGACAGCTTCGACACGAGCCTGGCGATCGTGATCCTCGACCTCCTCGGCGCCGCGATTCCGGACCGCGACGCCACGCGCCGGATCCTCGCCGGCTGTCAGTTCGACGACGGCGGCTGGGGCTGGTCGCCGCTCTACTCCGACGGCAACGACACCTGGTACGGGCAGCGCGCGATCACCACGCTCTTCGCCTTGCGGGCGCTGAAGATTCTGGAGTGATCCATGATTGCGACAACGTCTCGCGAACGTTTGGAAGAACTGCTTGGAGCTTTCCACGCCGAAGAGCTCGCGCACGCCGGCGGACGCACGCTTCGCGAGCACCTGCTGGGCACCTGGGAGATTCTCTGCCGCTGGGGACAGCCCGAATGGGTGTGTGAAGCGGGTGCGTTCCACAGCGTCTACGGCACCGACGTGTATGAACGGCGGCTGGTGCCTTCGTCCGAACGCCATCGGGTTCGCGCCATCATCGGAGAGGCGGCCGAGCGGCTCGCTCATCTGTTCTCGACGATGTCCCGGCCGGCCTTCGTCCGCCGGATCGAAGCGATCGACGCGATCCCCGCGAGCGGGCTCGGAATCCCATGCCGCGGAAATGACGGAGTCGATTCATGCGATGCGACCCGCGACGAGGTGGCCGCGCTGCTTCTGCTGCTGATCGCAAATGAGGCGGAGCAGGCGTGCGCGCCGGATCGCGGTCCGAGCCTCTGGGCTGCTCGCGCGAATGCGCTGGCCGTCAAGGCCGCCGGCTCGGCCCTTCCATTGCCTCCTGTGTTCGACCGCTGCCGCGCACGCCTGCTGCCGGAGGACGAGTCGGCCGCTCGCGACGCGTATCGCGCGGGGCTGGTTGCGATGCGGACCGATCGCGCCGAGGCGCGGCGCGAGCTCGCCCGCGCAGCGGCGCTGTTCCCGTGGGTGGGCGAGCCGAGGATGTGGCTCGCGTACCTCGACCTCCAGGAGGCGGCATGCGCGGAAGCGTCTGTCCGCGCCGCGGAGGGGCAGGCGTTGTTGGAGCAGTGGGGAGTGCCCTGGGACAAGCGGATGAGTTTCGAGCAGTGGACGTGGCTGGCCGGTTTCATCGCCGAACAGGCCGCGCACCCCGGCGAGCTCGGACCGCTGCCGGCACCGCGCGTCGATACGCTGTCAATGTTGCCGGACGTGCTCCGGCAGCGCAGGCAACAGGAATTCTTCCTCCGCCCGCCGCGGTCCGATGATGCTCCGAGGGGAGACGCGCGGCTCGGGCGTTACCTCGCGTCGTTCGCGACGAATGCATCCGATCCGCTCATGAAGGTGTATCCCGATCTGCCGGCCTGGCCCTGGCACGACGCGGACGCCTTTCCTCTCGCCCGCGCGCTCACGGAAAACTACGAGGCGATCCGGTCCGAGATTCTGGCGCTCGATCAGGAAGCATTCTTTCCGGAGAGCGAGACTCTTGCGCGCACCGGATCGTGGGACGTCCTGTTCCTGTTCGAGCGCGGCCGGAAAGATGAAACGGTCTGTTCGGCCTGCCCCGTGACCACGCGCATTCTCGAAGAGCATGGCGCGGTCCGCTCCCTGGCCGGCCTGATCTACGTCTCGCGCCTGCGTCCCGGCAGCCATATCGACCCGCACACCGGTCCGACGAACCTGAGGTTGCGGTGCCATCTCGGAATCCAGGTCCCCGACGGGAACTGTGCAATCCGGGTGGAAAGCCAAACGCGTCGGTGGGTCGAAGGACGCTGCATCGTGTTCGATGATTTCCTGCGGCACGAGGCGTGGAACCACGCTCGCACCGATCGCATCGTGCTGATCGCCGATCTGTGGCACTCCGATCTCGAGGCCGAAGAGATCGCGGTGCTCGAAGGCCTGCATCGCTACGCCGCGGCCCACGCCGCCTCGCTCGAAAAATACTGGCGATCGAACGACCGGGGACGGGCCCGGAGCGCTGCGGCCGTTCCCCGTCGACACGTCGGGGAGTCGGCGGTTGGCTATCTCCGCAGACTCGAGTCGCTCGGCACCGTCCTCTTCCACGGCTCGCCGCGTCGTGGCATCGATGTGCTGGAGCCGCACCGCGCCACCGACGACGCCGGCGGCGCCTGGTGCAACGACGTCGCGGTCTATGCCGTCCCCGCGGTCATCGCCGCTGGCCGCGCCATCCTCCCTCGGCGCGACCTCATCAGCGAACAGTGGGAGATCAGCGCCAGTCGCGATCCCCAGCAGCCGGACGGCCCGCTGCTCACAGTCTCACCGAACGTGGAGCTCGGCCGCGGCTCGGTGTACGTCGTCGACAAGAAGGACTTTCAGGAGAGCGCTGCCCGGCACGAGTGGAAGTGCGCCGAACCGGTGCGAGTCCTTGCCGAGATCCCCGTGGCCCCGGACGACTACATCGCGCTGGGAGGGCGGATCGCGAAAACGGCGGAGCGAGACTTTCAAGGATAAACCTCAGTCGATGTCACCATGGACGTTCGGGTCGTACCCGACATGGCCCTTCCGCACCTCAGGATGCTGATTGATGTAGGTGCTCAACCCGCTTCCGGTAACCGCGAGACGCTTCATCTCTTCGACGTGATCGCGGCCGACCCTCCCGGCCGTGTACACATACAGATCACTGCCACGAAACCGAACGATGATGAAATCCGGCCGGTTCTTGAACTCAACGACGCCCGAGTTGCCGCTACGGCCCAGGTAGGGTTGCATACCGTCGCGGCCTTCGCCCGCCGACCGCGGAGGACATTCACACCCAGTACGTCTCCAACAACTGCATTGCATTCGCCATCTGTGATGGATCGCAGTTCGAAGCCTGCGCCTGCAGATACGCCAGGTCGGCGGGGTCGACATCGTTCTCCGGGATGTACCGGTCGAGCGTCGGATTCAGATAGGCGTAGTTCTGTCCGAGCATCATGCCGGAGAGGTCGGGAATGAGGTTGATCGACGTACCGCTCATGATCGCATTCAGCACGGGAGAGGTCGTTCCGTTGACCAGGAGCGCAGGGGTGTTGCTGAGCGGGTTGCCGTCGCCGTTTTGCCACTGTTGGGCGCCCCACGTATGGGTACCGCCGGCGATCCAGTTCTGCATCAGGCCCGTACCGATGCAGATCACGACGATGTCGCTCAGGCTCACCTTCTCGTAATAGATGGCGCAGGCGATGGCGGCAAGAGTGGGGTCGTGATTCACGAACGCGCCGTCGATATTTCCCTCGTACGATCCCAACATGCCGGGCATCGCGCTGCTGGAGGTGACGGCTTTCGCCACGGTCGTGCCGCCATTCGGCGAGTTCGTGAGATTGCTGTAGAGGATCGGCTGCCACGGAGTGTGCTCGGTCTTAGAGGTTGCACTTCCGACGTTGAAAGAAGTGAACAAAACGCTCTGATCGAAATCATTCAGCTTTTTCACTCCGTGCATCCCGGCCTGACCCGCAAATACCAGATCGATGTCATATCCAGGCTTGGTCGGCTCGAAGTCCTCGAACGAGAAAAATTGGACCTCGCTCGTCAGGTACTCCTGGATGATGCCGGCCGGCGTCTTGCCCGCCAGCAGCCAACTGATGATCCCCGACCCGGTCGACGTGCCGGCAAAGAGATCGGTTTTGCCGAGGATGTTCGGGTAAGCGTTGGCGAGATTCTGCAGGATGGTGGCGGAGAGCAGTCCACGGATGCCGCCGCCGCAAAAACAGACGATCTTGTAAGCCATGGGTCCTCCTTATTCATGAGTACGGTATAACAGAATTCCGGATTTATGCAGTGGCTGCGGGCCCGAGGGGTCGTCGCTCGCCCGATGACGGCTGCTGCTGCCCTGCGTCTTCCCTTCGATGGGAGATCACCGCGTGAACCGCGCTTCTGCCAGTGGATATCGACGGCGATGATCCCGTGATTCCAAGGAGCGAACCTACTTTTTCGTTCTTAGATCCAGACCGAGCGGTCGAGGTCACCGACCGCAAGCTCCTGCCCGTGTCGATCCACTCGATGGCGGCTACGGACGTGACGCCCGCGCAGGCGAGTACAGAGTGGAGGGCGACGACGGCGCGCGGCTGCAGGCGATCGATGAGCGCGATCAGCGCGCGCGTCTCCGGTTCGGACGAAGGCTCGGGACCGGGACTGAGCGCGATGTCGCGCGTCATTCGCCCGGCTCTTGTAGAAGACTGGATCGGGACGCCAGTTCGACGTCGGGAAGTTGCGATTGAGATCGATGCCGCGTGCGTTGCCGCGCGTTCCGCGCACCGCACAGGATCACCGCCGCTTTCAGATCGCCGGCCCCGGCAGGCAGCGCAGCGCTTCCGAAACCGCCACGGTCGTCTCCGGTCATCGCCGTGGATCGCTGCGAGGATCAGCAGTTTGGCATCGCCACCAGGAAGGTAAGCGGTCAGTGCGGAACCGTCGACCGAGCGGCCGTAAACGGAGCTCGCATGCCGGATGACCCCGCGGTCGCGCCGCTCGACCAGACGCTGTTCCATCGTTTGAGGCTCAATGCTGTTCGCGAAACGGAATCCAAGATGAACGCGCCTTCGGCGCTCTCCGACACGATACACGCGGTCGAGGACATGACCCGGACATCGTGTCAGGGGCCGTGTGTTCGCGACGACGTCGACTTGCTCCGCCGCGCCGTTGCGACTTGGCGATAGCCAGCATGGCTCCGATATTGCCGCGCGGCTATTCCTCTCGCCGACAACCGTCGATCGCCATGTCTTGTCGATGAGGGAGTTGCTGTGTGGGATGCCCTTAGCGCGTGGGATGGCGCGTTACGATCGCAAGCGATCGTAACGCGCCCTAGGGTTTCATTTAGAACCTGTAGTCATCGAGCTCGAGGGCCGTCACCGCAGTAATGTCGGTCGCAAATGTGTAAAAGCCATTCGCGCCGAAGACGACGCCTACGATCTGATTGGAAAGGTTGACGACGACCGCGCCGCTGTCGCCGAGTTCCCCGATCGCGTCGGGTGCATCCGGATTGATGAGGAACGTGTTCTCGAATTGATATAGGCCGATCGTCACGGTTGCATGCACGAGGCTGATGGTGCCTTTTTTGAGGCCATGCATGGCGCTGAAGCGAACCGGGTCTCTTTCCCTCGGCTCTGCCGTGCCACTGACGCCTGGAATGTTGTTGACGCCCGGCTCCGCACCATTGGGGAATGTAATCTCGGCAAGCGCGACATCCCCTTCCATCGGCGCGGTTGTACTCCACGCCGTCGACTTCGAAAGGACCGCGAGCTCGGTGCTGCTGCCGATTGGATGGCAGATGATCTGACCCGGCTGCAGAAAGCCGCCGATGCCACTCATCGTGTGCGATGCCGAAAGAATGAAGGGCGTATTGTCGGTAATTCGCAACGCCGTCACGCCAAGTGTGCCGACGAACGGCGCACCAAGAGGAGCGATGCAATCACCTCCGTGCGCCGGCCGGGCGTTCGAGCACGCCGGAGCCGCGAGGAACCAGCCGTGGTGCGCAGGCCGGACGTCGGTCGGCAATGTAAGATCGCCATGCTCGAACGTCACCCACCTGGGGAGGATCGTGTCGTTTGTCAGTTGTCGCTCTGGCACTTTGTCGTCGACGAGGAAGACAAGGGCGTCCTGGTTGAGCTCGATCCCGCCGACCTGTTTGCGGCCAAAGCCGACCGCAAGAAGCCATGGTGCTTTCGATCTCCACTCCGCAATCAATGCCCGTAGTTCCGGGCGAATCTGTTCATACGTTTCATCTCGAATCATGACGCTCTCCTTCGCTTATGGCCACTGCGTTGGCGGGCAATTTCCGCCCCCGAGAGTCAGAGAGAATGTTCCGACGCCCGACACGGATGGACCTTCATTGAACGATGCGGGAGGACAATAGGCGTCCCCGCCCCGATCGAAGAGATTCCAGTGCAATTCGAAGTCGAAGTCCGGTCCGACACAGGGACGTGCCTGCGGGCTCTTCGGCGTGATGTCCGTGATGTCACTGTTTCCGATCACCATCGCGATCCGCTCACCGGCTTTGGTGGGCCTCAGCGTCACGACGTCCGCTGGCTGGTTCGTCTGAAAGGGTGTTTGCGTTACCTTGATCTGGTCGTCCTTGACGTTCAGTGTCAGGACGACGCACTGAGCGATTGACATGATCACGGGAGACGTCGTCTTCTGCGGAAAGAAATGAAAAAGGCTGTCCGTAGGGATTGGTGTGCGGAACGTGCCGAAGGGGAGATCGACGCGCACGGCGACTACGCTGGGATCAATCTGTGCCGGTGCATCCACCATTACGGTTGGCAAAGGCGTGTACCCAGGTGCCACGGCGTTTGTGACAACGACGTTCGGCAGCGGCGGATTCGTGTTCGGATATGTAATCGCCGTTTCTATGGTGTCGGCGACGATGTTGATCAAACCCTTGATGGGAATGGCTGCTTCGCGTCCATTGTCCTTGAAGCTGTTCGTTGCGCCTGTAGTCGACTGATTGATCGTATAGGCCACGTACGGATAGTGCTGGGGGATATTCACCGTCTTACCGCAGTTCGTGATGATCTTGGGAGGTACGCCCATGATGACCCGGTTCTTGTTGGTCAGAAACAGCAAGATGCCTTGGAAGAGGATGTTCACTTCTGTCGCCATTTGTTCTCCTTCTTTATGAATGCCAGCCGATGAAGCAATAGGGCGCCCAATACCGCAGTCGGGACCGTCGCGGATCGCCGCTGCGCAGAGCCGCAATCTGCGCGAGGCGTAAGGCGGCCGGTGCGGCCCGGCCTGCCTGCAGGTTTCTGTGTAAGTCCAGCATGAGAGACATTGACTCGCCGTCGTCGATCGGCCAGACGGTGGCGACGATTGCAGGGACGTGTGCGTCGAGAAACGCGTCGGCGAGAGAGACCGGCACCACAGACGGCGAGTCGGTTTTCGCCGCGCTCGAGCAACTTGCTAGGACGACCAGACGCGTGGACGTCCACTTCAACGCGGCGATCTGATATGCGTAGAGCATAGTCGGCGTCTGCCCAGCGGCGCGCGTCAGCGCCAGCGCGGCGTAACGCGGTTGGGTATCGTTGGTGATCGAGTGGCCGGCGAAATGGACGGTCTCGGCACTTCGCCCCGCCTTTTGGAACGATGTTTTCGTCGCTTGCGGTCCGATCAGACAGACCCCCGTCGGATGCGAGTGTCGGACAGCAAGCGCTTCCGTCCGCGCGGCAGGAAGCGGGCTCAGATACGGAGACACGGTCGGGTCGTATTCCGGCGCGAACGCGGCGACGTCGACGCCGGCGCGCGCATGATCCCTCAGAATCCGGTCCCGCCGGATGGCGGCGACGAGCCGCGATACACCAGGAGCGTGAACGATGGTCCAATCCTCGACGAGATGGCGGCGGGTTCGTCCGGACCACAGCGCAGCGAAGGGCAGCGCGACGGTCGCCGGCGATCCGATGATCACGATCGTCGTCGCGCTGTCGAGATCGGCGATGAACGGGTCAACGAGATCCGTGCAGATCCGCGCCCCCACGGTCTTCGCCCGCGCATCCTCGCCATTCCGCACTGCGTCGACGAAATCACGTACGCGCGCGTCAATCGGCCGAGCCGCCGCCGGCATGCGCCGCGCGTTGAGCATTCCGTTGCGGTAGGAGAAGACGATGAGGTCTTCGCCCATGATCGCGTAATCTAGCAGCGCGACGCCGCGCGGGACGTCGTTCAGTGGAAACTCGCCACAGACCGCCGCTCCGTTAACAAGTCGGCTGCGTTCTCGCTCGCAGTCGAGGAGCCCGGCCGCGCGATGGATCTCGCCTGCGTTCAGCGACGCTTCGATCAAAGACGTATAGAGATCGTGGAGCGAGTGTTGCGACGTCAGCCGGATGTCCTGATCGCGGACGGTTGCGAGCTGCCGTTCCATCTCCGCGAGGGCTGATTCGGCAGCGGCAGCGGATCGTGACGCGTCGCGCGCGCTGGCAGCACGAAGGCGAAGCAGCGGTACGAGCCGGTACTTGTTGTTTTCCTTCCGAGCGGCGGCGATCGCGTCGCTCGCCTCGCGACCATTTGCACCGGCTCCCGCTCCGATCAGCAGCTCGACGGCGCGAAGATCGGTGGCCAATGCCTCGCGCGCGCCGCCTTCCGGCACGCGCATCAATGTTTCCCGCGCAGTCCGGAAATCACCGGCAGCCGCGTCCATCATGCCGAGCGAATGCCGAATGGCGCCGCGGAGGACGAGAAGTTCCGCGAGCGCGAAAGCATCGTCGCGTTTCGTCGGGAGAATTGCGTCGACGAAGTGCAAGGCCGCGCTGTACTGGCCGAGCTTGATCGCCGCACGTGCCGCTCCGCCGAAGATCGCTTCGCTGCGATTGGGATCCCCGGCGCTCGCATGCAGCGACAGCGCAGCGTACCGCCGTTCCCAGCTCTTCTCGGCCATTCCGAGGTGCTCGTAGGCTTCGCCTTCGAGGTCGACGAGGCCGGCGAGCGACACGCGGTCGTCCATCCGGGCGAACACCTCTCGCGCGGTCGAGTACGACTGAAGTGCTTCGTAAGGCTTGCCCAGCGCTAGGCTGCACAAGCCACCGATCCACTCGCCCTGCCCAAACAATCGCGCGTATCGGTGCACCCGCCGGTCACGCGTCACCGGTGCGATCTCACGCGCCGCCTCGCCGTAGCGCTGGCTGTACGCCAGGCAACTGGCAGCGATCATGCGCGACGCGAGCGACAGATTGCTCGATGCCGAATCGAGGGTCGCGGTTGCCGTGGTGAGCGCCGAGAGTGCGTCGTTGAAACGACGATTCCCGTACAACGTTCTTCCGCGTGCCAGCGCACACATTCCATCGAGCAATCGCCGGGTCCTTGTACGATCGCCCCTCGCCTCGGCTTCGTCGATCGCCGCAACCGCGTCGTGAAGGAACGTATCAGCGGGGAGAAGGGCATTCGCGATCAGACGTGCATCTCGAAGTGCGGCCGCGGCCTGGTCCGTCGATCTCGCCGCACACGCCGCCCAGTCGAACAGTTTTTCCGTGCCGATGCCAGACAGTTGCGCGGGGTGGCGATGCGCCAGCTCTGCAAGCGCGCCGCGGTCTCCGGCACGCAATGCGGCCACGATTTGCTGCTTCTGGTTCCATTCGGGGTCGCGATGCGCGGCGGCAAGGAACGGGTGCTCATGGCGCAGACCTTCGTCTTTCCAGGCGTCATCGCTTTCGATCTGCTGGAAATCACGCCAGGCCGCGGACGCCTCCCGTTGAAGAAAGAGCGCTTCGCATGCGAGCGCGCGGTTCCATGCTGTCGCGGGGGTGTGGTCCAGCTGCCATGCGCGTTCGGCAACCGGCAGGGCACGAAGGAGGTCAGAAACGCGGCCGGCGCGTGCGCTTACCAGATAGGCGCACGTTAGGTCTGTGAGTAGAGCAGCGGAACGCGTTCGGTCGATCGAGATCTCCACATCGGCCGCTCCGGTCTCGACGAGTGATGCGCGCTCGAGTGTTGCTTTGGCCCTTGCCACATTACCCAGGAGGAGTTGCGCGACGCCGGCGGTATGGAGATTGGCCGCCGTCGGATGCGTTTCGGCTGCGCGCAATGCCTCAATGGCAGAAGCGGCGAGCTGCCCGCGCGAGTCCTGCTTCGAGTTGCGCAGCGGCCGGTAGGCGAAGGTCCCGCTGAGTCTTGCCTCGAACGGCCGACTAGGAAGCGAGCTCGCGACGCTTTCGAAAGGTGAACGTTCGACTGCTACCGTTCGGACGCTCTGCTTCAGCGCCAGACTGGCGATGAGAGAGGCGACGACCGCGATTGCGGCGTTCCGCCGCCGTTTTCTAGTGGCGCTCATCGAAACCTCGGACCACACGGCCAAATCGCACGCGGCATCCATCCGCCTGATCGCGTTCATCTCGAAATGATCAGACAGACCCGGATGTCGTTTTCCGCGGCTCGGCAAAAAAGGTTGTGTTACGTCTGGTTACGCGGCGTACGACGCACGCCGGTCGGTGACGCACTAGCTCAGTTTTGATTCGCTTGAGAACATCTCTCTTTCGGAGTGATCGGGACGGATATTTCCCTACCCGTTCGTTGCTAATCCAACTCGCCCGCCAACCGGTAAGTTCTCGTAACGCCAGCTCCCTCCTGGGCGGCAAAATCGATCACGACCGCCCGGCGGAATGAAGGGAACAACGCGCGCCGCCGCGTGCGCGACGTCGACAAATACGGTTGCCTTCCACGGCGGTAGGAATGGGTCGCCGGCAGTGATCGGTCGTCCGTCGGCCGGAGCGAAGGGCTCGAATGGACATCTCATCACGTTGTTCAGTAGCGGGGTTGCCACCGCGCGGATCGAATCTGTGAGTGCGAACAACGGGATGTCGAAGCACGTCCAGATGGACTTATAGTGTAGGGAGTTGCTGGAACGCGACTGGGCCCGGGAGCGCAGGTAGTCATTGCGCAGTACTTTGAGAAGCACCTGAGGCGCACGTTTGACGAAGCGCTCGTCTCCGGTCTCGCCGAGCTCTCCGAAGGATTCGCGGGCAGTGATCTTTAGGTCGCGGTGGCGGAAGCAGCGCGCAAAGCCGTATTGAGGGAGACGCTGCGGTCGACGCGGCGTACTGCTGTTTCAAATATAGTCCCGCTGTCGAAGACCAACGGAAGTGATCGAGAGCGTTGAAGCACGTAAGCGTGGATACCAGGTGATCACAAAAACGCCGCCTTTCGGCGGCTGGTTGGGAGGCGATTTGGCGGGGCGGACGGGGCTCGAACCCGCGACCTCCGGCGTGACAGGCCGGCGTTCTAACCGACTGAACTACCACCCCGCATTTGGAACCTCGGTAACGTGACCTTGGGAGAACGCATTCCCTGAGGAGCGCGCATCGTAAATGCCGTGGGCTGAGGTGTCAAGCGAGGGTGGGGAGGACTTCGGCTTCGAGCAGCGTCGACCCCGCGAGATCCTTTGCCGACACGATCGCATCCGCCTCCGCGATCGGCCATTCGATCGCGATCTCCGGGTCGTTCCAGAGGATCGTCCGCTCGCTCGCCGGCGCGTAGTAGTCGGTGCATTTGTAGACGAGATCGGCGTCGGTCAGCGCACAGAATCCGTGCGCGAAGCCGCGCGGGATCCAGAGCATCCGTTGATTCTCATCCGACAGCTCGGCGCTGTACCACTTGCCGAACGTCGGCGAGCCTTCGCGCATGTCGACCGCCACATCCCACACCGCGCCGCGCACACAGCGGACGAGCTTTCCCTGCCCGTTCGGTTCCTGGTAGTGCAGGCCGCGGACGACGTTCTTTTTCGAGCGCGAATGGTTGTCCTGCACGAAGTCGTCGGTGATGCCGAGGTCGCGGAATCGCTCGCGATGGTAGGTCTCGAAGAAGAGTCCCCGCTCGTCCGGAAAGACGCTGGCCGCGAGGAGCAGAACACCGTTGAGTGAACTTTCGATGATTTTCAAGGCGCGCGGATGATAACGCAGGGAATACCATGTTGTTGCAGACCACAGAGGTTGAGCCATGTACACGCAACCCTTCATGCTTCAGATCGCCAATCCGATCCCGTCCGCGACGACGGAGTCGATCCGTGTCGCCGTGATCGCCCGCGATCGCCTGAGCCGTGCCGGGGTTGTTGCCCTCCTCGGCGCATTCGACGATCTGATCGTCGACGAGCTCGACGTCGATGACTTCCTCCCGTCGCGCATCCGCGTGCTCCATCCCGATGTGATCCTCTGCGACGGCGATGCAGCCGGCGACCTGCGCCTTCTCGATGGTCCATCGGTCGTGCTGCTCGACGACGCCACGCTCGCCGGCGAGACGCTCGCCGCGGGGGCGCGGGGCATCCTGCTTCGCGATGCCTCGCCGCGCCGAATTCGTGCCGCGTTGCTCGCGGCGTCCGAGGGGACGATCGTCATCGATGACGCCCTCGCGCGCGCCGTGTTGCAGCAGGTCCGGCCGGCGCACGATCTCGTCGAGCGCCTCACCGCGCGCGAGCTCGAGGTGATGCAGCTCCTCGCCTCGGGTCAGACGAACAAGGAGATCGCGCAGCGGATGGGCGTGACGGAGCACACCGTGAAGTTCCACGTGAACAGCATTCTCGGGAAGCTCGGCGTCGCGACGCGTACCGAGGCGGTGGTGCATGCCGCCCGCCTCGGCATCGTCATGTTGTGATGTGTGGGACAGACACTCTTGTCTGTCTGCGCACAGACAGGAGTGTCAGTGCTACATCGCGCCGATTGTCACGCGCACTTCGCGCGGCTCGCCGCCGCGCGTGATGTGCAGCGTCGCTTCCGATCCGATCCGCTCCTCGCGCAGCATCTCGTGCAGCGACGCCGGATCGCTCACCGCATCGCCGTCGAGCGTCGTGATGACGTCGCCGATGAGCACTCCGCTTTTCTTCGCCGGACCTTCGGGCGCGAGCGACATCACGATCAGGCCTCCCTCGACCGGATGAACGCCGACGCCGAGGAATGCGCGGCGGACGGAGCCATGCTCGAGGATCGAGCCGACGACGCGGCGTAGCGTGGCGATCGGGATCGTCGTGCCGCTGCGCATCAAGCGTGATGTGTTCATGCCGATCGCGTGACCGTCGACGTCAAGTAATGGTCCACCGGAGAAGCCGGGCGGCAGTGCGGCGTCGACCTCGATGTAGCGATCGATGCGGCCGCCGGCCGAGGTGCGCCACTCGCCGCCGAGGGCGGAGATGATGCCGAACGTCGCGCGGGTCGAGCGACCGGGATGGCCCGCGGCGATCGCGAAGTTGCCGACGCGGAGACCGGCCGCATCGCTCCACTCGATCGGCTGCAATCCTTTGCCCATCCGCAGCACCGCGACGTCGGTGGCCGGATCCCAGCCGATCACGCCTTCGTCGTTGCGCAGCGTGTGTGCTGCTGTGATCACCACATCGTCCGCCCAGGCGATGCCGCTCGACGGCGTGCGGCGTCCGCCATCCACGCGCACGATCGACTTCGCCGCCGACTCGATCGCATCCGCGACCGCATCCGAGAGTTTCTTCATAGTTGCCTCCATTGCGTTGCATGTTGGGCGCGTTGCGGAGGCGATGAATCAGCAGGAAGGGGAGGAGGCACTCGCCATTCGATTAGCTTGAGTTACTCTTCTTCCATGCCTGAGCTCGAAACGCGTCGCGAGTGGCGTGCCACGGGAGTCGTTTTCTTCGGATTGCTGGCGCTCGCGATTCTCTGGGCGACCGTGATGATCATCTGGCCGTTCGTCTCGGCCATCATCATCGGCGCGATTCTGGTGACCGTCACCTTTCCGCTCTACAAGCGCGTGCGGGCCCGCCTGCGCGGCAGCGACACGTGGGCGGCGATCGCGATGCTGCTCGGCATCACGCTCATCCTCATCGTGCCTGCGGTGATCCTCGGATTGCTCCTGGTGCAGCAGGCGAACGCGCTTCTTCCTCACCTGCATTCGATGGAATCGCAGCAGATGATGGAGCGGCTCGATCTCGCGAACCGGCTGCACTGGGTCACGCGATTCGTGCCGTCGTTCGATCCGTCGACGCTCAGCGCGCAGAAGCTGATCCTGCCGGTCGTGCAGAAGATCCCCGGCTGGGTGGCGGCGAACGGCGGCGCGGTGATCGGCAGCGTGGCGGGCGTCGTGGTCGGCTTCTTCCTCGTTTTGTTGTCGGCGTTCTTCTTCTACGTGGAAGGGGAGGCGATCCTCGACGAGCTGGCGATCCTCTCGCCGCTGCCGGAGCAGTACGACCGCGAGTTCGCGTCGAAGTTCAAGGATGTGATCGATGCGACGTTCCGCGGACAGGTGATGACGTCGCTCGCGCAGGGGATCGCGACCGGCGTCGGACTGGCGATTGCGGGCGTGCCTGCGGCGATGTTCTGGGGCGCGGTGGCGACAATCCTCTCGCTCCTGCCGATGCTCGGCGTCGCCGTGGTCTGGATCCCGGCGACGATCTATCTATTGATGACCGGCTCCACAGGTCACGGGATCTTCCTCGCGATCTGGGGTGTGCTCGTGGTCTCGACGATCGACAACATCGTTCGTCCGTGGGCGATGAAAGGCGGCGCGCAGCTTCCCGCGATCCCGCTTCTCTTCGCGGTCCTCGGCGGGATGCAGGCCTTCGGCTTCATCGGCCTCGTGATCGGCCCGCTCGTCTTTTCGCTGCTGATGTCGATCATCGACATCTACAAGCAGTCGTTCCGGATTCGAAGAAGCGCGAGCGAAGCGGCCTAGCCGGCACGGCCGGCAGCGTTGATAGGCCAAGCCTCCTTCAGGCTTGTCGCACGGTGCATGTTTTTGCCGCGCACGCTCTTAGACATCAATGCCCGCCGCCCGCAATGCCTCGACCGCCCGCTCGAACGTGTCGCGTTTCACGAGCAGGTAGTCGGTGTCGAACGTCGCCACGACGAACACGCTGATCTTCGCGTCGGCGAGCGGTTTCGTGAACGCGGCGGCGACGCCGGTCATCTCGAAGGGCAGCGGACCTTCGACTCGCAACGCGCGCCAGTCGCGCTCGATGCGCACGCCGTCCGGCACCGCGTCCTCTTCGCAAATGATCGAGAGCTCGTCGGGCGTCCGCGTGATCGAGACGAATGCGCCGCGCGGCCAGTACGGAATTGGCGCGTCCGCTTCGAGCCTGCAGACGGCGAAGCGTCCGTCGAGGACCGACATCCGGATCATGACTTTGCGACTCTTTTCACGGCATCGATCAGCTCGGCGTGCGTGAATGGTTTGCGCACCACGCCCGCAATGTCGCGCTCGATATTTTTCAGGACCGATTCGGGAGTCGAGGTGAGGAGAAGGACGCGCTCGAGCAGCGACGGATTCTTTTCACGCAGATGGCGAACGACGGTCACCCCGCCCTCGGTCGGCATCATCAGATCGAGCAGAATCACGGCGTACGTGCTGGCTCCGCTCAGCGCCTCGATCGCTTTCGATCCGCGCTCGACGACATCGACGCGAAATCCGGCGCGCCTCAGCAGTGTCGACACGAGGCGATGGATTGCCTTGTCGTCATCGAGCAGGAGCACGCGTTTGGATCGCCGGAGTGGAAACATGATGTCTGGTGCGGGGTGAGGGATTCGAACCCCCGACCCCCTGCGTGTAAAGCAGAAGCTCTACCACTGAGCTAACCCCGCACGAAGTGAAGAGATCGCGAGAATAGCACGTCACTTTCTGTCGTGACTTGCCAGTGCATCGAGCGCGCCGTCGGTGACGCGGAAGATCGTCCAGTCGTCGAGCGGCACCGCGCCGAGCGCCTTGTAGAAATTGATGGAGGGCTCGTTCCAGTCGAGGACCGACCACTCCAGCCTGCCGCAGTTCCGCTCCTTCGCGATCGCCGCCAGCCGCGCCAGGAGCGCCTTGCCGTAGCCGCGGCCGCGCGCCTCGGGCTTCACGAACAGGTCCTCGAGATAGATGCCAGGGCGTCCGATGAACGTCGAGAAATTGTGGAAGAAGATCGCGAAGCCGAACGGCTCGCCATCCTCCTCGACGATCAGCGTCTCCGCGTACGGCCGCGCGCCGAACAGCGACTCGCGCAGCACCTCTTCAGTGGCCACGACTTTGTGCTCCAGCCGCTCGTAAACGGCGAGTGCGCGGATGAGCGTGAGGATCAGCGGAAGATCCGCTTCGACTGCTTCGCGAATGATCATGATGAGGCCGGCACGATCATAACCGGGCAGCCGACGCTGCGGATGATGTCGCGCTTGACCGGCCCCGGCTCGCCGCTCGAGTTGATGAAGAGCATGTCCGCCTCCACCCGCTCGACGTATTTGCAGACTTCCTTTTCGACGTCGGTGCCGCGCACCGCCGCCGTCTTCGCCTGCAACTCGGGCAACGACGCCAGGACGTCGCGCAGCTGCTCGCCGGCCAGCTGTTGATCGGCCGCCTCGCAGACGGTGAGCAGATGCAACTCGGCCCCGCCGCGGGCCGCGATCGCCGATGCGAGATCGAGCGCGGGACGCGACATCTGCTGCGGATGAATCGGCAGCACGATCCGTTTCAGTCCGCTCCGCTTGCGGATGCCGTAGCGGATGGCGAGCACGGCCGACGGCGGATTGGTGATGACGTTCATCGTCGTCGAGCCGATGATCAGGTGCGCGACGTGATGCCGCGCGTGCGTGGCGATGACTACGAGATCGGCCTTCTCATCCACGGCGGCGCGGCAGATCTCCGCGCCGGGATCGGGCGCCTGCCGCACGACGAGGCGCGTCGGAATCGAGGCGTTCGCATGCTTGACGCGATTGCGCAGCGCATCGAGCTCGTACTGCTCCGCGTACTCGTACAACATCGGATCGGCGGGGAAGCGCAGCTCGTTCGGCTGCGACGTGCGCGTCATCCGGATGTGCAGGATCACGAGCTCCGCGCCGGTCGTGCCGGCCAGACGTACGGCATCATCGAAGACCCATTCCGTGGCCGTCGAGAAATCGGTCGGGATCAGAATCCTTTGAAACGGGTACATACGAGTGCTGAGTTCTGAGTGCTGAGTTCTGAGAACTTTGTCTTGTTACTTCGCAGCCGTCTGCACCGTCGCAGGCGTCACGATGTATCGAATCACCGTATGCGGTTCCGCTTCTGTCTCGGCGATCTGCAGCGTGACCTGTTTGCCGGACGGCGGGATGGTGTCGCCGGGGATGAATGGGTCCTGCATGGCCTGATTGAGCGGGATCTCGAGCGTGCGCCAGTTCTGCTGCTCCGCGGGGAACGGGGGCTGCACGGGCCAGGCGCGGAACTGTCCGAGATATGTCACGTAGTAGTGGTAGACCTGCGGGAACGAGTCGTCGGTCGCCAGCGTGTAGACCTCGGCGCCCGCCCCGTATTGATTGCGGATCATCACCTCGTCGCGGCGCGTGAGGTCATCGCGATACTCGGCCCCCGCGTACATCGGAATCGCGGAGCTGATCGACTTGAGCTGCTGATTCACATCGACCACCGGCGGAGGCGCGGGCGCCGCCGACGTGGCGATCGGGTTCTTCTTCGGGAGCTGTTCCTCGGCGGCGTTGCTTTCGCGCCCGCCCGTGCATGAGGCCGTCAGCAGAACGGCCGCCGCCAGGCCGGCGAATGCGATGCGCTTCATATGGAGATCAGACAGCAATGGATATGCCGTTAATTTCGATCGACGTCGCGCGGCACGGCGTGCGGCTGCCGCGTCTCGTGGCGAAGGCGCTCGATCGCGGTCTCGCCACCGAATGCCGCGACGATCTGCTCGTCGTATTCGTCGGAGACGTTGGCCACGATGTCGAGCGAGGCGATGAGCTGCTCCGGCCTGAGGCGCCGGCCGAGGAACGAGTGGGAGAAGAAGATGTCCTTGCCGAGCATGCTGAACGCGCCGAGGGCCACCTCGGAGTTGAGGCGGAGCAGCTCCTGCATCATCTCGAACGACGGGTCGACACCCTGCACGCAGAACGCGAGGATCTCGATCACCGCGTCGTCTTCCTGGTAGGGATGGATGGAGATCTCCAGCACGGTCGAGCCGTACTTGAGGTAGAAGTCGCAATGCTCGGCGTCGTCGAAGTGCTCGTCGACCAGTTCGTCGAGATACGACTTCACCTGGCGATAGACTTCTTCCTGACACTCGGTGTGAAACTGTTTCTGGGGCATCGGGCGCGATTATACGAGGAACGATGAACGACTGCTTTGCACCGGAGCGCCGCAAACGACTGACGTTGAAATCGGGCAAGGAGCGCGTGGCGGCGAATCGCCATCCGTGGATTTTCGGCGGAGCGATCGGACGCGAGAGCGGACCGGACGACGCGGCGATCGCGGAGCTCTTCGATCCGCGCGGCACGCGCATCGCGAGCGGCCTGCACTCGCCGCATTCGCAGATCCGGATGCGCGTGCTGACGTTCGGCGATGACGAGCTGACCGCGGACACGATCCGCGCGCGCATCGGCGCCGCGATCGTGCGCCGGCAATCGATGCTCGATGACGACACGAATGCCGTGCGGTTGATTCACTCCGAGGGGGACGATCTGAGCGGCCTGGTCGTCGATCGCTACGACGACCTGCTCGTGGTGGAGATCGCGAACTACGGACTGGCGCAATTGCAGGAGTTGATCGTCGATGCATTGCCGTCCGGCCGGATCTACTTCAAGAACGACATCCCGGCGCGGAAGCTCGAGCATCTGCCGCTCGAGCCCGAGGGAGATCAGGGAACGACCACCATCCGCGAGAACGGCCTGAAGTTTCTCGTCGAGCCGGCGTCGGGGCAGAAGACCGGCTTCTTTCTCGATCAGCGCGAGAACCGCGCGATGGCGCGTGTGTTATCGGCCGGAAAGCGCGTGCTGAATCTCTTCTCGTACACCGGCGGCTTCGGCGTCTACGCGGCGGCGGGAGGAGCGAGCGAGGTGGAGAACGTCGACGTCTCGGAGCCGGCGATCGCGCTCGCGCGCAGGAACCACGAACTGAACGGCGTCGGCGGCATCTTCACCGCCGGCGATGCATTCACCGTCGTCCGCCAGCGCGCCGCCGCGAATGAGCGATACGACTTCGTGATCTGCGATCCGCCGGCGTTCGCGAAATCGCGCGGTGAAGTCGACCGCGCGGCGCGCGGATACAAGGACGTGAACCTCTACGCCATGCGACTCGTCGCGCCGGGCGGCCTGCTGATGACGTTCTCCTGCAGCGGCCACATCGATCTCGATCTCTTCCAGAAGGTGATCTTTTCTGCCACCCTCGATGCCGGTCGGCGCGCGTCGTTCATGCGACGCCTGACCGCCGCGCCCGATCATCCGGTCTCGCTCTTCGCGCCGGAAGGGGAGTATTTGAAAGGATTCCTGATCGAGGTTCGGTGAGGCGGTTGCTTGGTTGCCTGGTTGCTAGGTTGCGGGGTACTCAGCAACTTGGTAACCCAGCAACTCAGCAACCACTCGTTTCGCGTTTTCCCGCGACGGAGCCCACTCCAACCGATACGCCGGCACGTGCGCGAGCGAATCGATCACCCCCAGCGCGTGCATCCAGAGCTGCTGATGTGGTGGGACCACCGCGACCATCAGCAGTGCCTTGCGGGCGCTCTGCACGTCGAGCGGTGTGAGCGAGACATCGATGCTGCGCGCCAGCTCGATCGTGGCGCGCAGCGGATACGTTCCGGCCGGCGCATCGATCGCGTCGAGCGTTCCCCAGAAACCGGTCGCGCGCGCGACCCCGTCCTGCACGGCGACGAGCTCGTCGGAGAGAACGTTCTGCATGAAGCCTGCGAGCGTCGACTTTCCGGCGCCCGACACTCCGTAAAAAAGATACGCGCCGCCGTCGATCACGATGCCGGCGGAGTGCAGCAGCATTCCCGACTCGAGCGGCAGGCGGCATCCCAGCGCGGTGCGGAGCGTGGCCTCGATGGCGAAGGCGTTCGAGCGATCCCGGCGATGAAGCGACGCGCGGTACGCGAGCGGATCGATCACGGCGGCGAATCGCGAATGTGCGACGCGGACGTGGCCCCCTTCCGTGGTGATTGCCGCGGGCTGGCCATCTCGCGGCTCGCCCGTTTCGATCGAGTCGTCGAGATGGATCGTGAACAGGCGCCGGCCGTTGACCTCCGACGACAACCGCGTCAACGCCGCGCGCTCTTCGCGGCTCAGCTCCTCGGCCGGCGTGATGGCGAACGGGCAACCGGCGACCGCGACATGCAGCTCGCTCACCGCCGTAGCTCGGCGGCGATCTCGGCGCGGATGCGGAACGACGCATCCGGCACTGTCGGGTCGCCGGTCTCCTGCATCGCCAGCGCCGGGCAGAACGGGTACGTGGCCAGCGCGCCGCCCTGGGAGAGGAGGGCGTCGTTCACTTCGACCGCCATCGCGGCGACGTCGCGCCGGACGTCCGAGTCATGCCACATCGTTCGCAGCGGCGCTTCGCGCACGTTGCCGATCGGACGTACCCGCCACTGCATGCAGGGGAAGACGTTTCCTTCGGCGTCAATCGCCAGCGTGAGGCGTCCGATACCGCAGTTCGCGCCGCCCTTCGTTCGTTCGGCTGACGGAATCGGTCCGCTGCCGAGACCCATGGCGATCACTCGGCGGACGGCGTCGCGCGAAGCGGCGTATTGCAGCGGCTCCAGGCTTCCGTCGTCGCGCGGCGTGATGTGCGGATCGATCTGCAGATCGACGTCGAGCCGTTTGGAAAGGGCGACGATCCCGTCGATCTCATGCTCGTTCATCGACGTCACCGGCGTCTTCATCAGGACCGGAACGTTGCGCTCGAGCAGCCTGCCGATGCCAGCCAGTGCGGCCTCGAACGATCCCGGCTTCGCGGTCGCGGCGTCGTGCACCGCGGCCGTCGCGCCATGAATGCTCACCTCGACCGCCAGCGGCGGCAGAGCGGCGATGTCGGAGGCCATGCGGTCATCGATCAGTGATGCGTTCGTGAAGATGCGCAGCGCGAACGCGCGATCGCGTGCCGCGCGGGCGATGGCCAGGAAGTCGGGATGGGCGAGCGGCTCGCCGCCGGTGAGGGCGATGGTCAGCGTGCCGAGAGCCCGCAGCTCGTCGAGAACGGCAATCCACTCGGCGCCGCTGAGGCGGGTGCGATCGAAATGGCGCGGGTTGTAACAGAACACGCAACGCCAGTTGCAGGTGTAGGTCAGTTCGAGTTGGACCGTGAGCGGCTGCGCGAGCTGCAGCGCGCGCAGCTTCGAGCGCTGCGAGCTCACCGCGGCTCCTGGGCGTCGACGATCAGCGTCCGTCCCTTCATCTCATCGAGGAACGCGCGCGTATCGTGCTCGGCCTCGGCGGGCGAGACCTCGAATTCCGTCATCAGCGCGACGATCAGCTCGCTGTCGTCATGCCGCCCGTCGATCTGCGACCAGAGAAAAGTGGCGGCGGGGTTGAGGCCGATCGTGTTGCCCGACGCAAGGTCGACGACGATGGCCTCGCCATCGACGATCTGCCATGCGACCTGGGGGCCGATCTTCGGTGTCATCTCAACTCGTCGGGAAGGCATTACAAGGTCCGCTTCGTCCCGCGACCTTCGCGCAGGCGACGGCGAGCGTCTTGCGGACCTCCAGCATCTCTTCCCAGGCGATCGCTGGCTTCTCGTAGGTGCGTTTGCTGGCCCGTTCTTTCGGTTCGTCCAACGTCATCTCCCCCGGCTACCTGCCGCTGACGTCAAGCAAAAATCCGGCCTCAGTGGCTGGCGGGGCGTTGCGTGACGGGCGTGACCGTCTGCGCCCGCCGCATCATCAGCATCGAACGATCCTGGCAGCGATACGGTGATGCCGCGCAGAGCTCCGTCGCGATCAGCTCCCGCTCGACCGATTCGATCGACGCCGCCGGTACGCTGATGCTTGCGCCGTCGGTCAGGATCAAGGTGCTTTCGGTGCCGTGCGTCGCGACCGAAACCGCGCGCAGCGTACGGCCGCCTTTCAGCGTCACGATGTCCGCGTGGATGGCGGTCGCGGAGAGCAGCAGGATCAGAATCGCAAATCGGAACCGCATCGGACCTCCAATGGCAGCCGAACCATCCCGAGAACCGCTCGGGACTTCAAGCTTTGCGTCCCTGCCTCACGACAGGTTTGCTCTTTTCACCGGAGCGAGACACCGTGTCTGGACTCGTGGTGGGTTAGCAAGGATGTTAGCACGAATGTAGTTATGGACTTTAGTTATTCCGGGAAAGTCCGCCGCGATTTGACGCTTGCGGCGACGACTCTCACGTCCGCACCTGAAAGGGCCGCCGAGGCCTCGCGGCGGAACGGAAAGCGGGCTGTGGCGTGTGCGCCCGGCTGCAGTTGCCGCACGATGTAACGGTACTTCCCGCCGCCCTCGGCGCGCAGCTCGAGGCCGCCTTCATGCGCCTCGCGGATGATTGCCAGGCCCGCGGGGATGTCGATCTCGACCGGAACGTCATGCAGCGAGGCCGGCCCATCATTAATGATAGTGACGACGATCTCGCGAAACTGCCGGTCGATGACCTGACCGCTGATCTGAATCTGCAGCGAAGGGGGAGGCGGAGCGGAGACGCATGCAGTGAGAGATAGCAGACAGCAGATAGCAGATAGCAGGAGAACGAGGCGTCTGCTATCGGCTATCTGTCCGCTGCTATCTGCTACCAATAACGTTTTCATCTCCATCCTTCCGTCGGGGGTGTACACTGCTTGCAATCGGATATTGGAAGCGGCGAGCAGTTGGGTCATCGCCGACCGTTCTGATGAAAAGAGCAAACCTGTCGTGAGGCAGGGACGCAAAGCTTGAAGTCCACCAGGCAGGGTGGATGGTTCGGCTGCCATTGGAGAAAAGGTTGATGCGAGGAACCTCCGAGCCTTTCACTTTTCTAAGCACACGGACGCGCCGTTCCGCGCACGCCTTTCTTCAGTGTGCTCTTCAGGATCTCGACGTGATCTGCGCTTTCGATCGAAAGTGTCATCGTCTCACCGCGGATCGCGCCGCGGAACACGACCTCCTGGCGGCCGTCATCGTCGCGGCGCGCGCCTCCCACATGACGCAGCGTTCCTCTGGCATTGAATGTGCCCGCTTGATCGAGCACGACTTTTTCGGAAATCACCCCTTCGAGGCAGAGCCCCTCGAAGCGGGCGCCGTCATGAAGGATCGCCATTGTTTCCCGCTCGTTTCCCCACGTCGCTTCATCGGCGGCAATCGCCGCCGGACCGCTCCCGCATGCAATCGCGGTCAGCAGCAGGGCAGTCATTAGCACTGGAGAGGACATGATCAGAATTCTGCCACGCTCGTTCATCGCCGCCCTCGCAATTGTCGGTTTGAGCGGAGTCGTGCTCGCCGAAGAACCGGACGAGGCGCGCAAATCGGTTCCGCGCCTCAGCGATACGGACAAGACCGAAGACCTCCTGGCGCGATACGACTCCGAGTGGCTGCGATACACGTACCCGGTCGGACATCTCCCGGCCGGAGACTGGCAGGGGAAAGCGGTCGACTGGATCCACAAGTACGTGCCGGACGGCACACCGAACGGCGCCAAGCCGCTCGTTCCAAACGGCTACAGCGGGCCGATTCCTCTGACCGCCAACTGGACCTGGTGGGGACCGCAGCCGCTCGATGCCACGGGCACGACCAACAACGCCTATCAATACGGCACCGTCGTCGGCCGTGTGAACGCCATCGCCTTCCAGCCGGGAAGCACGAGCGTGGCGTATGTTGGCCAGCCGGTCGGCGGACTCTGGAAGACGACCAACTGCTGCTCGGCCGGCACGACCTGGACGCAGCTCTGGTTCGACGAGACCTTCCCGAACAACTCCGTCGGCGCCATCACCATCGATCCGAGCAACACCAACATCATCTATGTCGGAACAGGCGACTCGCAGGTGCCGGCTTTCGACATGTACGGCAACGGCATCTACAAGTCGACTGACGGCGGCACGACCTGGTTCCAGTACGGTGCAAACGTGCTCTCGCCCTTCACCTCGGCCGGGGCGCCCGCGGCGAGCTGCTGCGCTCTCGCTCCCGACGAGGACATCAAGACCATCGTCATCGATCCGCACAACTCCAACACCATCATCGCCGGCGCGAGCTACGGCCTCTTCATCTCGTACGACGCCGGCGTCACCTGGACGCAGTACGACGTGGTAAACCGCAACAGCGCGACGTTCAACACCTCCGCGCAGCGCGTGACCGGCATCCTCGTCGACGGCAACACCAACCCCTCCACGATGTACGTGGCACTCGGCTATCCGTACACCAGCACCAGGCGCGCGGGCCTCATCGGCGGCGCGAACGGCGTCTACAAAGCGCTGGTGCCGTCGAGCGGTGCGCCAACGTTCTCGCTGCTGGCGACCGGTTTTCCCGCCGGCACCGGCAACGGCACGGTGTCGAGCAACGTCGGCCGCATCGAGCTGGCGTGGAACGCGGCGCACACGCACATCTACGCCCACGTCGATCACTACGCGACCGTCGGCACGACTCTCGGCATCTATCACCTCAACGTCGCGACGTCGACCTGGAACCTGCTGACCGGAACCGCGGAGGCGAGCTGGACCAGCTGCGGCGTCGGCGGCAACGAGACCGATCAGGCCTGGTACGACCTGACGCTCGATATGGATCCGCTGAACGACACGATTCTCTACAGTGGCCGCACGAACCTCTGGAAGGTGACGCTCAACAGCGCCACCGCGCCGACCAGCGCCACGCTCACCGACCTCTCCGGCGTCTACTCGACGAACTGTTCGCAATACGGCACGCTGCATCCCGACCAGCACGCATTCGCGTTCCAGCCGACGAGCAATCCGACCCGATTCCTGGTCGGCAATGACGGCGGCATCTACTTCGGCACCGGCGCGTCAGGCGGATTCACGAACTCGATGTCGGGCATGGGCGGCCTGCAGTTCTACGCCGGCCAGATCGGCCGCGACTTTGCCAACACCGGCGGCAGCACGACGCAGTGGGCGTTCGGCGGCATGCAGGACAACGGCAGCGCGAGCTGGGACAGCTCGCAGACCAACGCGCAGTGGATCGGCCGCAGCGTCGGCGGCGACGGCTTCTTCACGGCCTTCGATCCGATCGCCGGCACGCGCACGGCAGGGCGCTGGATCACGTCGTATGCGAACGGCTCGCTCAGTTGCTCCGGCACCGGTGCGCAGAACGCGTTCGGCAACTGCTCGCCTGCATACGGCGGCACCGAGCGGCCCGACTGGTCGACGCCGTACATCATGGATCAGTGGAACTGCACCGCGACTACGTGCGGGAATGTGGTCCTCGGCACCAACAACGCCTGGGCCTCCGTCAACGGCGGCGCGGCGTGGACCAAGGTGACGGCAACCGATCTGACCAAAGGCGCGGGAGACGCGATCTCCATCAACGTCGCGCACAGCAATCCCGGCTCGGTGATCCTCGGCACGAGCGACGGCAACGTGCAGTGGTCGCAGAATGTCTTCACCGGCGCGAATTGCACGTTTGCCGCATCCAATACCGCGACCTTCGCCTGCACGTCGAACGCCGCTTCGACCTGGGTGAACCTGACCGGCGCCAACGCCGTACTGCCGAACCGGGCGATCTCAGGAGTGGTCTTCGATCCGGGGACGAACACGAAGTTCTACGCGGGGGTCAGCGGCTTCGGAGTCAACACGCCGTCGACGCCGGGCCACGTCTACATGGGCACTTGCTCCGCGTCGCCCTGCACGACCGGCAACATCACCTGGCTCGACAAGAGCGGCAACCTTCCCGACGTCCCGGTGGAAGGCATTCAGGTCAACCCGAGCAATGTGAACCAGGTCTTCATCGGCACGAACCTCGGCTTCTTCTACACGAACAACATCACCGCGGTTCCGCCGCTGTGGAACCGCTACCAGACCGGAATGCCGAACACGCGCATCACGTATCTGGCCGTCGACCGCGGCGTAGCGGCGTCGCCGCGCACGAGCACCGCGCTGTCGGCCTGGACATACGGACGCGGCATGTTCGCGACGCAGATCGGACTGCCGACCTGCGATGCGCCGCCGGTTCCGACCGGCTTGACCGCCACGCCGAACGGTACCAATCGCATCGATCTGAGCTGGAACGCATCGGCGGGCGCGACGAGCTACAAGATTTATCGCGCCGGTCCCGGTGCGGCCTGTCCCGCGAATCAGTACACGCTGATCAATACGGTGACGGCGCCGACGACGACGTATTCCGATCTGACGGTCGTCGGCGGTAACACCTACTCGTACCGTGTCACGGCAGTCGTCTCGGTCTGCGAGTCGGATCGTTCGTCGTGCGCCAGCGCAGTCGCGCCGACGTGCACGCCGCTCGCCGCTCCGGCCAGCGTCTCGGCCACGGCGACGGCGCCGAATCAGATCACGGTCACCTGGTCGTCGGTCGTCGGCGCGGCGTCGTACAAGGTCTATCGCGCATCGGGCGCCTGCACGGCGCCGAACGGCAGCTACACGCTTCTGACCAGCGGCGTCGCCGGCACCTCGTACAACGACACCACGGCAATTTTCGGCAATCGCTATTCGTACAAGATCGTCACCACGACGGCGTGCGACTCGGCGTTGTCGACCTCCTGCGCGTGGGCCGAGGCTTATGGAGATTGCGTTGCGGCCCCGACGTTCGCGGGAGCGAGCACGGCGACGGCGAACGCGGGATCGACCTGCGGCATCGACCTCACCTGGAGCGCCGGCACGTCGAACTGCCCAGGCGCCGGCAGCATCAGTTACACCGTGTATCGCGGCACCTCGCCCGGTGTTTCGCCGGTGGCTGCGAATCGCATCGTGTCGAACGTCAGCGGCACGACCTTCACCGATGCCAATTCATTACAGGCCGGCGTGACGTACTACTACAAGGTGCGCGCGGTCGACAGCCGCAACAACGTCGAAGACACGAACACGGCGGAGCGGAGCGCCACGGCGCAGTCGGTCTGCACGGCGGCTCCTTATGACGTGCAGGTCTTCACTGTGACCGCTACGGGCGGCGCGGGCGCGAGCAGCGGACAGAACGTGCTGGCGTGGGTGAATCCCGCGACCGGCGCGCCCGGTACGACCGTGCGCGTCAATTTCAGAACCGATCAGACGCCGACCGGTCCCAATGATTCGTCGGCCACCGTGCTCTTCACCGGACGTCCTGTGACGTTCGGCGCGAAGGACACGTTCACGCACAGCGGCCTGACCATCGGCACGACGTACTACTACGCGATCTGGGTCATTTATTGAGGCGATGATGAAAACCACAAATGTGAAATGGCTGGCCGCGTTCGCGTTCGCCGTTCCTCTCTTCGCGCAGCAGGGACAGGGGCAGGGACAGGGTCCTGTCGTGCCGCCGCAGCGCCCGGCCGTGGTGGTCAAGGCGCAGGCCTTCGACATCTCACCACCGTTGCGCGATATACCGCCGCTGCAATCGCATGCCGGCGATCACGTCGACGTCGATTTCGAAATGCCGCTGCACGGCCATAAGGTCGGCGATGAAGGCGACGATAAGAAGAAGCTGACCGCCGGCTCCTCGAGCATCGCGGCGCCGCAGAGCGAGGCGATGAAGGCCATGCCGTTCTTCGCCGCGATGTCGACCACCTTCGGCACCGGTTGGGAAGGGGTGGGCGGCGGACGCGCCGGCTCGGCGACCTGCAACTGTTCGCCTCCCGACGATCAGGGTGACGTCGGTCCCAATCACGTCTTTCAATGGGTCAATACCAACTTCATCATCTTCGACAAGGTGGGCAACAAGGTTTATCCGGCAGCCTCCGCCTCCGCGGCCGGCAATACGATCTGGACCGGATTCGCCGGCGGCAACAATCAGTGCTCCGGCACCAATCGCGGCGACCCGCTCGTCTATTACGATCAGCTCTCGAATCGCTGGCTCGTCAGCCAGTTCGCATTCGCCGTCGATGCTCTCGGCAATATCCGTCCGCCGACGAGCGGCCAGTTCAAAGGCTATTGGCAGTGCGTCGCCGTTTCCGTGACCTCCGATCCGACCGGTTCCTGGTATCGCTATGCGTTCCCCAGTCAGGACGGCGCGACCTGGATCTTCAATGACTATGGCAAGGGAGCGATCTGGTGGGACGCGTTCTATACGACCGCCAATCAGTTCGACCTCACGCAACCGGCCGCCAATCAGTGGTACGGCGCAGGCGTTTATGCCTATGACCGCAATGCGATGGTCAACGGCAATGCATCCGCTTCCTACATCTATTACAACCTCGGCGTGAATTACGGCGGCCTGCTGCCAACCGACATCGACGGCTCCGTTCCTCCCGTCAATGGCACGCCGGAGATGATGTGGTCATTCGACAACACGTCCACCGGTTGCGGCGCGGCCGCGGCCGCGGGCTGTCTGCAGATGTGGCGCTTCAAGCCCAACTGGACGACGCCCGCCAATTCGGAATTTCGCGGCGTATTGACCGGCACTCCTGGCGCCGGCGCGCCGCTCATCCTGCAGACGCAGCCGATCACCGTCCCGTGCGCGGCGTTCACGCGCGGAGCCTGCATCCCGCAGAGCGGCACGACGAACAAGATCGAAGCGCTCGGCGACCGTCTGCTCGAGCGCGTCTCCTATCGCAACTTCATGGACTCGGCGACGCCGCATGAAACGGTCGTGCTGCAACATGGCAATGACCCGGGTGTGGCGAACAACGAGTCGGCCATCCGCTGGTACGAGATCCGCGACCCGAACGGCACGCCTTCGATCTATCAGCAGGGGAACACCGCGCCGCTCGACGGCAAAGCGCGCTGGGGCGGCAGCATCGCCGTCGATCGCAACTCGAACATCGGGCTGCTCTATCACCGCTCGAGCAGCTCGCAGGTGCCGGAGATCATGTACACCGGCCGCGTTCCGACCGATACGCTCAACTCGATGCAGGCCGAGGCCTCGGTGCCGACCAATGCGCGCGTCGCGTGGACCGGGTCGACGCGCTGGGGCGATTACTTCAGCATCAACGCCGACCCTGCGAATGACTGCGTCTTCTTCGGCTTCGGCATGTACGCCTCGGCCGGCTCGACGTGGAACACACGCATCTTCAACTTCACGATGCCGGGCTGCACGACCTGCACCGTGCCGGCCACTCCGACCGGCGTCGCCGCCGCGTCGATCAATCCGAGCGACAACCGCATCACCTGGACGGCCGTTGCCGGCGCGAACTACTACGTCTATCGCGCCGACTCGGCCTGCCCGAACGGTACGTTCCGCCGGCTCACCGTCAATCCGGTCAGCGGCACGACCTACGACGACACGATGGTCGTTCCCGGCACGACCTACTACTACCAGGTCTCCTCCGTCGATTCAGCCACCGGCCTCTGCGAGTCGATCCGTTCCGGCAGCGACACGAGTCCGTGCGCCGCTGCATCGGTGGTCACCGCCGGCTGCACGCCGGCCGCGGTTCCGACCCTCACATCGGTCGTCGGCGGACCGGGCGGCGGACAGATCACCGTCAACTGGAACGTCGTGGCCGGTGCCACCGGCGGCTATCGCATCTACCGCGCGAACGGCGTCTGCCCGGGCAACACGTATGCGCAGGTCGGCAGCGTCGCCGCGGGCGTGACGACGTTCACCGATTCGACCGCCACCGCCGGCGCCACCTACTCCTACCGCGTGGCGTCGGTCGTCACTCCGAATTGCGTTTCCGCGATGTCGTCGTGCCTGTCGGGCACCGCGCCGGCCTGCACCACGCCCGGCGTTCCGACCGGACTCGCCGCCACTACGCCGTCGAACAACACGATTCATCTCGCCTGGACCGCCGGCTCTCCTGCCGGCGCGACGTACAACGTCTACCGCTCGACGGGCGCGTGCCCCGGCGGCACGTTCACGCTGCTCACGAGCGGCGTCGCCACCACGACCTACGACGACAGCGGACTCACGGGCGGCTCGGCGTATTCGTACAAAGTCGCGGCCGTCGATGTCTCGGGCAACTGCGTCTCGGCGCAGTCGTCATGCGCCGGCGCGACGGCCACCGGCGGTCCCGGACTGGCCTCGCGCGGCAAGAGCAACTGGTCGCGCCCCGAGGACACGACAACGTCGACGAACGCTACGCGATGGGTCTACAGCAGTGGCGCATCGGTCCTGATCCCGCCCGGCGTCGGCTCGGTCTACGCGGTCGGCAACGATCGCGTGCTGCACGGCCTGATCGGCGGCGCGGGCGGAGGCGGTGCATGGCCCGCGGGCTGGACTCCGTGGCTGACGAACGCGCCGTCGCAATCGCGTCCGCCTGTGCCCTCGATTCCGATCGGTCCCTACAGCAAGGAAGTCTTCCTCGGCGCGCAGGACGGCAACGTCTACGCCATCGACGCCAACGGCGGAGCGCTGATCTGGAAGACCGCCTCGCCGCTCGGCGACATGATCCAGGCGGCCATCGGCGGCATCTTCACGGCTTACGGCGGCGCGTTCGATCTCCTCGTCGCCGGCACGCGGAACTCGTCCGCGGTCAATGCGGTCTACGGACTCAACCCGTCGACCGGCGCCACGAAATGGTTGTTCAACAACGGCGGCGGCGCCTCGGGCATCGGCATCATCGCCGGCGATCCTTTCTTCGATTACGGCAGCGTCAATCCGGCGAAGAACAAGGTCTACTTCAGCAGCCGTACGATGAGCGGCGGCAGCAGCGGCACGGTCTGGTGCCTCGACATCACCTCGACCACCGCGACGCTCTGCAGCGAGCCCGGCTCCGCGTGGCCGGTGGCCATCGGCGACACCGACAGCGCTCCGACGCTCTTCGGCAATCGCCTCTATGTCGGCAACAACGCCGGCACCATCTACTGTCTCGATCCGCTGACCGGCGCCACCATCTGGACATTTGTCCTGGGGGACGGTCCGGTCAAAGGCTACGTCGATCCCGACTTTATGGCCGGCTCGTTCCCGTACCGCCTCTTCATCGCCACCAGCACGAAGCTCTCGGCTGTGACCGACAACGGCGCGAGTGCCTCGCTGGCGTGGAGTCAGTCGATCGGCTCGCCGTCGATCCCGCTCTACACCGGTTCCGCGTTGTACACCGGCTCGTCGGACGGCAGGTTCTACGAGCTCTCGAATCTCGCCGGACCGGTCTCCGTGAAATCGACGGTCCTCGGTACAGGCACCTACGCGGTCGGCAGCCCGTCGTATGACTTCGCCACCGGCGTGGCATACGTCGGCACCGATCAGGGCAAGCTGTACGCCGTCACCATTCCGCTGCCGTGAGGAAGGACATGACCATGCGAACCATCGCTCTGCTGATTGCCGTCGCGCTGACGGTTCCGTTGCACGCGGATAAGAAACCGAAGGCGGACAAGAGTTGCTTGGCCGTCTCGGTCGGGTCGAAGCAGGCGTTGTCGTCGAAGGGGAACAACGACGACGAGCGCGAGTTCGAGGGCGGGGTGGCGGCGTTCTCGGCGACGAAGGTGATCGACATCCAGTTCGCGATCATCTTCTCGCCGACGGTGGCGGCGCAGTTCTCGAACGCGCACAACGTCGAGCTCCGCCTCTACACGCCGTCGGGAAATCTCTATCAATCGATCTCCATCCCCATCACGAACGATCCGAAACGGGCCGGGGAGCGGCATCGCGTCCCCGGCTATCCCGACCTCGTGCCGGTGCAGGTGCTGCAGTCGATCAACCACGGCGGCGGCAAGGGGATGTTCGCAACGGTGACGCTGCCGGTGGCCGGCACGTCGATCGTGAGCAACTCGCTGTACGGACGATGGACGGCGGAGGCGCTGGTGGAGGATGAGATCGCGCCGTGCGCTCAGCCGACGGCGTTCGTGGTCAATCAGTGACGTAGCAGCCAGGCTGCCGCGCGGCGCACGTACAACGCCGGAAGCGCCGTGCGGCTGCGCACGCCGTATTTCTCCAACACGTACTCCGCGGGCGGGAAGAGGTGCTCGCGCATCAGCTTCAGCTTCCGCCGCAGGCCGCGCGTGTAGCGCAGGTCGTCGACCAGTTCCTCGATCCCGCTTTGCTTCGCCAGCGGCTGCACCGTCTCGTCGTGCCCATCGCCGAACCAGCGCAGCGCCAGCGCGATGGCGACGTCGAGTGGGAGATCGAGATCGCGCTCCCGCGCCAGCAGCGCCGCCGCCTGCAACTCATCCGGCGGGGTCGTGCCGTGCAGCAGGTGGATGTCGTAGAGCCAGATGAGCCGCTCGTTGCCGCGATGATGTCCCGCCAGGTGCATCGCCGCGATCAGCAGCGCGTCGGCCGGCGACGGCATGCGCACGTCGCTGCCGCTCAACATCACGCCGCGCGACCAGAGCTCGTCGAACGAAAACGAATCGACGTAGCGCTGGCGGTTCGAGAGCGCCCAGTGCAGGTCGATGCAGTGGCGCACGCCGACGGCGTCGATGCGGACCCACATCCGCTGATGGCTGATCAGGTCGCCGCCCGAGCCGCTCTCTTCGTGATATCCGGTTTCGCGCAGCACGTCGGCCACGCGCGGCAAGGACGACGGATCGACGAAGACATCGACATCGCAGCGCGGACGGAGCGAAGAATGCGGATAGTGCGTCCGCGCCAGCGCGGCGCCCTTGATCACCAGCAGCGGAATGCGCGCCGAGGCGAAGCGATCGAGCAGCTCCTCGACCGCATGCCCGCGCACGACGTCGAGCGTCTTCATCGCCCGCGCGCTGATCTCGAGCTGTTCGACGACTTCCGCCGGCAACTGGAGCTGCGGGTTGCGCCGCAGCTGCCAGGCGATCAGCGGAGTCGCGCCGTGCGCATCGCAGGCCCGAAGGAAATCCGCGGCCGCGAGGTCTGCCGGCCAGGTCACGACCGCGCCCCGCATCAGCGACGCGATCAGTCTCACTGGTACGTCACCTCGAGCGCCGACTGGCTGATGACCAGCGGCGCGTAGCGGCTGACCAGTTCCGGATCGTCATTGATCACCGCCCCGCCGCATTCGAGCCAGGCGTGGCCGGGAAAGAGATTCGGCTTCGCGCCGATGCCGATGCGAAGCTGCGCCGCGGTGCCGCGCCGCGCCAGCATCCGCTGCAACGCGAGCGAGCGGTGCATGCAGTTGTGCGCGAACGGTACGCGCTCCACGGTGCTCCGGAAGATCGCCATCACGTCCTGATCGGCCGGACGTCCTTCGCCCCGATGCTCGAGCACGCCGCGCAGCACGCGCCGCGGCGCGAAGCGAAGCAGCAGACGAACCCATGCGAGGGTCACGACCGACTCGACGGCAACTAACACGATGACGGAGAAAACCGCATTACGTACGCCTCGATTTCAATGTAGGGCGGGTTCTCCACCCGCCCCTGGACTTTGGCTGTTTCACGCCAGCGGCGTGCTGGCCAATAGCCGGTGGTGCGCGCGTTTCTTGCGCGCAACCACCGGACCGCGTGTCGATACGAATTTGCACGCCGGAGGCGTGCCGGATTCCCCGCACGCCATCCGGCGTGCATTTCGGGATCACCGGTTCCGGTGGCAATTGCCACCGGCTACATGCCTGAACGCCTCCGGCGATCCTGTGCGACCCCGCCCTACGTTTTCCACCGGAGTAGAATCAACAGTCGATCGGTTTCAAAACGAAATCATGACCGTCACACCCGCCCCCCCGATCCGCAAGGCGCGCGAGATCACGATCTCGTATCTCGGCGAGCTCCTGCATGGCGCCGGCTTCATCGATGACAAGCAGCGCGCCGAGGTGGAGAACGTCGATCGCCAGGCGCGCCTTCATGCGCGCGGCTCGAAAGCGAGATCGGCGGAAGAGGAGATCAGCCCGTTCAAGAGCCTCGCGGCGATGAACCTCACCGACGCCTCAGGCACTGGGACGCGCATCGACGACTTTCTCCTGGCGCGCCTCATCGCCGAGGATGCCAGGCTTCCGTTCTACAAGATCGATCCGCTCAAGCTCGACATGGAGATGATCGAGTCGAAGATCTCGCGCCCCTTCGCGCGCAAGCACCGCATGGTGCCGGTCTCCATCCGAGACGGAAAGCTGATCGTCGCCGTCGTCAATCCGTTCGACACCGTCGCCATCCAGTCGTATCGCGAGCTCACCCGGCAGGATTTCGAAGTCGTCATCTCCGCCGAGAGCGACGTGATGAGCGTCATCAACGAGCAGTACGGCTTCCGCGCCTCGGTGACGAAGGCGGGACGCGACCTGGCCCGCGGCTCGATCGATCTCAGCAACCTCGAGCAGTTCGTCAAACTGAAATCGGGCGCGGAGATCGAGGCCAGCGATCAGCACATCGTCAACGCCGTCGACTTCCTGCTGCAGCACGCGTACGAATCGCGGGCCTCGGACATCCACATCGAGCCGAAGCGCGAGGCGGCCATGATCCGCTTCCGCATCGACGGCGTGCTGCACGAGATCCAGCGCGTGCCGCGGCTCGTCAACCTCGCCATCACGTCGCGCCTGAAGACGATGTGCCGCATGGACATCGCCGAGAAGCGCCGCCCGCAGGATGGCCGCATCAAGACCGAGCACGACGGAAAAGAGATCGAGCTGCGCGTCTCCACGCTGCCGACCGCGTTCGGCGAGAAGATGGTCATGCGCATCTTCGATCCCGACGTCCTCCTGCGCGAGCTCGGCGGCCTCGGCTTCTACGACGACGAGATGTCGACGTTCGCCGACTGGATCAAGCGCCCGCACGGCATCATCCTGGTCACCGGTCCGACCGGATCGGGCAAGACGGTCACTCTCTACTCCGCGCTGAAATCGCTCTCGTCGCCCGAGATCAACATCACCACGATCGAGGATCCGATCGAAATGGTGCACGACGATTTCAATCAGACCGCGGTGCAGAACAAGATCGGCATCACGTTCGCTTCGGCGCTGCGCACGATCCTCCGCCAGGATCCCGACATCATCATGGTCGGCGAGATCCGCGACGGCGAGACGGCGCAGAACGCCGTGCAGGCCGCGCTGACCGGACACCTCGTCTTCTCCACGCTGCACACGAACGATTCCTCGACGTCGGTCACGCGCCTCGTCGACCTCGGAATCGAGAAGTTCCTCATCTCATCGACGCTGATCGGCGCGATGGCCCAGCGCCTGGTGCGGAAGATCTGCGAGGACTGCAAGCGCAACCGCCCGCTGACGGTCGAAGAAGCGGCGATGCTCAACCTCCAGGCGCCGGCCGGGAAGCGGATCATCGTGAAGGAAGGGGCCGGCTGCATCCGCTGCCGCAACACCGGCTACTTCGGCCGCACCGGCATCTTCGAGATCCTGACCATCGACAACGCCATCCGCGACCTCATCGACCGCGGCGAGGATTTCCTGAAGATCAAGGAAACGGCGATGAAGCGCGGCATGCGCACGCTGCGGCAGTCCGCGCTCCGGAAGCTGGCCGAGGGGATCACCAGCTTCGAGGAAGTCGTGCGGGTCACGGGGATCTGAGCCAATCCCAATACTGCTGCCGTCCTGACGTCAACATGATCAAGGAGGCAGTAAGCCATGAAGCAACTATGGAAATGCTGTGCGCTCGTTACGATGCTGGTGTGCCTCACCGCGCAGGGAGTCGAGCGGCGATCGACCGTGATCATTGCCGACCTCGAGCATGGCGTCGCGCTCGTGCCGGACGGCGTCGATCTGCCGACGGGTATCGCGGTCCGAGGCCGCGATGGCAAGCCTCTCCCGTTCGCGCATGCGCCGGAGTCGGAGTTCACTGAGGCTCGCATCCGTGTCGCTGGAACGCTTTCGCCCGACGCGCCGGTTCCTTACCGGACGTTCGGCGTCGCAAAGGAGCCGTCGACGACCGGGCCGAATCGCTTCCACGCCGCCGTGAACGACTCCGACAACACGTACTACGTCACGTTCTACGACGGCAGCTACATCTCGGCGCGCCGCATCGTGATCGGCACCAGCCAGTTCGGCGTGACGACCGGAGCGTACGCCGCGGCGGGCGATTACTACAGCGGCACCGTGTACGCCGAGCAGGCGAGCACGGATCAGCCGAGCTACAACGCCAGCGCGTTCGCTTCCATCAACAGCTCCGGTGGATCGGTCGCCACGAACATCATCTACATCGTGACGTCGGACCCGTACTTCAGCGCGCATGTGGTCTCGTCAGGCAACATCCATCATCACTGGCTGCCGATCTGCGGCAGATACGGCGAGCCGCCGTGCAACGAGAATCTATCCGGCAGCATCGATATTTACTTCCCGTAACACGCCCTCGCGGCCGGACGCGCTATGCTCGATCGATCGATGCGCGCGCGTCCGGCCGCAGTTCTCCTCTCCCTTTTTCTCGCCATCACCGCGTCGGCCGCCGACTGGCCTCGAGGCTACGACTCCGCGTTGCAACGGGCGAAGGCGGAAAAGAAAGTCATCCTTCTCCACTTCCGCTCGGCCTGCGGGATCTGCAACCGCTCGGTGGACAAGGCGCTGATCGAGGCCGAGAGTCATGCGCCGGTCACGGCGTTCTACGATTCCTTCGTCCGCGTGCGGGTGAACGACGGAGCGATCGCCGGCGCTCTGGAAGGGCTCGTGGCGCAGGATCCGCCGGCGCCGTCGATGCTGATCGTCGATCCGAACGGACTGATCGTCGTCCCGTTTCAGAAGGTCGACAACGCGAACGAATACCTGGCGTTTCTGAACACGGCAGCGACCGCGGCACCTGACATCCTGCTGGCGAGCAACCTGCGGGCCTCCGGGAAAGTCGCCGACGCCGATCATCTTCTCGGCGCGGTGCTGCTCCGCTTCAATCGCTTCCCCGAGGCGCGCGATACGTTCGAGCGCGCACACGCCGCGTACGATCGCGCCGGCCAGCACGAGCAGGGAGAGCTGGCGTCGATTCATGCCGACTACGTCCGCTGCATGATGAGCGACACGGAGAAGAACCGCGGCATGTCGGCGCTGCTGCGCGCCACGAGCTCCTCATCGAAGGAGATCGCGGCGGCCGCCTGGGGCTGCATCGGCGGAATCCGAAAGCAGGAGAAGGATCGCTGGGGCGCCGTGCGCGCGTTCCGAAAAGTGCTCGAGCTGGTGCCCGGATCGGGACTCGCCGCCGGCGCCACGGCGGAGCTCGAGAAGCTCGACGATCATCCGGTAGCCGAGAAGGGAACGGCCGCCACGGTGACGATCGTCAAGCCGTCGCGCGCATCGATCACCGGCCGTGCGCAGTTCTCGGCGCGCGTGCGCGGCACTGCGTCGCGCGTCGAGTTCATGCTCGATGACGTCCGCGTGCAGACGGTTTCCGCACCGCAGTTCCAGACCCGCATCGACCTCGGCAACGTGCCGCGCGTCCACTCGATCAAGGCGGTCGCGTACGACGCCGCGGGCAACGCGATCGGCGAGGCGGTGACGATGGTGAACGATCGCGCCGACTCACCGCGCGTGACGCTCGTGTCGCCGGTCGCCGAAACCGTGTCGGGAAGCGTGCGCGTCGAGGCCGACGCGCAGGTGCCGTCGGGACGGACGTTGAAGCTGGTCGAGCTGTTCTGGAACGAGGCGCGCCTGGCGAAGTTCGAGCAGCCGCCGTTCCGCGTCGAGTTCGAGGCGCCCAGCTCGTTCGGCTACTTCCGCGCCGTGGCCACGATGGACGACGGCACGACGGCCGAGGACACGCGCGTCGTGAATGGCGGAATGTCGGCCGGTATCGACGTGCATGCCATCGCGTTCGTTGCCACGGTCGTCGATCGCCAGGGAAAGCGCGTCACCGGCCTCAGTCCGGGCGACTTCGTCGTGCGCGATGAAGGGCAGCCGGTCAACGCGGCGATCCGCGAATCGGCCGAAGAGCCGGTGACCATCGGATTGGTCATCGATGCGTCGGGGAGCATGCAGACGTCGATGATCGGCGTGATCGAGATGACCGCGCAGTTTCTCGACGAGACCGTCACGCCGCGCGACAAGGTGTTCATCGTCGGCTTCGCCGGCTCGCCGTGGCTGCTGCATCCGCCGAGCAACGACGTCGCCAGCCTGAAGAAATCGGTCCTGACGCTGCGCGCGAGCGGATCGACCGCGGTCGTCGACGGCGTGGCGTTCGGCCTGCAGCAATTCAGCGGCACGACCGGCAAGCGCGCACTCGTCGTGCTGACCGACGGCCGCGAAGGTGCGAGCTCGCAGACCGCCGATGCCGCGATTCACCTGGCGAAGGACACCGGCATCCCGGTCTACGGGATCGTGACGTCGGGCCAGCAGATCGGCAACCCGCTCGTCAACATCGCCAACAACACCGGCGGCACGATGTTCTTCGTGCCGCGCCGCAGCGACTTCATCCCGATGTTCGACCAGATCCGCGACGAAGTCCGCGGCCAGTACCTGATCTCGTTCATCGCCGCCGAGCGCGGGAAGGTGGGGGAGTGGCGGCGGCTGACGGTCGAAGTGCCGAACCGCGACGCGAAAGTGCGCTCCGTGAGCGGCTACTTCGCGCGGTGAGCCGGCACGGCCGGCAGCTCCCTGTGTTCATGCAGGATTTTCGCTCGTGGCCCAAGCCCCTCATCCGCCTGCGGCACCTTCTCCCCGTGCGCGGGGAGAAGGACCATAGAGCTTGCGCCGCGCGAGATTT
>Ga0070682_100000257_pt1 | contig 38406 bp, 55 predicted proteins | sample KBSC63LmetaG_FD_64668 | JGI IMG/M metagenome (GOLD analysis project Ga0070682, IMG submission 64668) | Corn rhizosphere microbial communities from Kellogg Biological Station, Michigan, USA - KBS C6-3L metaG | ecosystem: Host-associated > Plants > Roots > Rhizosphere | place: USA: Michigan...
CTGAACAACTACTTGTCCGGACTGTCCCCATTCATTTCGCTCCGGGCAACTGCATGGTGTGCGTACGACTTCGGCATGCGCCGCCCTGTCGCTGCCCAGCCATCCGCAGCAGCGCGTATCGCCTCGTTCTATCTGGCAGAGGACGGACTTACCTGTACGCATGACGTAGGCGAATGCAAGTTGCCAGTGTGGTGCAAAGATTCGACTGATGCCTACAACGCTATGCGCATTGTGAGTGCACTGCACTACCGCGCAAACCTGCCATCCACCGCCCCACCATCAGCAGGCAGCGCAGCGAAGGATGCGCAAGACGCGGCGCTGTGGCGTGCTTTTGAGAAGGCTCTGCGCAACCGGCGCATTCCAGGCCCGGCACATGGCCGGCGCTTCAAGATCGTAGAAATCTGCCCGATGTCGAGTGACGAGACTGAGTTTGACGATTTCGTTGCTTGTATCGCCGCCATCGCACAAGGAGAAAAACAGTGACCAACGAAGACCTGCAACAACTGAAGGCGCTGGCGATGGCGGCAACGCCCGGGCCGTGGGAGCATGACGAGGAACTGACGCCGTGGCGCATCGCTGGCGGCGAGGTAGTTGGCGGCGATGGGACTGGCGTTTCGGTAGTTTTCACCGACTATGACTGGCATGTGAAAGTCGGCGAGGAACCCGATACTGGCTCTGCCATCTACGAAAGCACTGGCGAGCCAGCAACAATCGTAGAAGGCGTACGCAACAACGATGCCGCTTTCATGGCAGCCGCCAATCCCAAGGCCATCCTCGCCCTGATCGCGCGCATCGAGTCCCTTCCCGCCCCAGCAGTCGCCAATGCTGCGGTGAGCGAGCTGCCGCCGCTACCTGAGCCACTACAAATCGATTGGCCGACCGCGCATAGCGTGGCACTCGGTTGTGGCGTCGAAGATCGCGGCATCCATGATCGTTACGAAGCGGCTGAGTATGGCTTTGAGGATGGTGTTCAGAAAGCCGCTTGCTGCGTTCCTGACGTGATCTACGATGCCGATCAGATTCTCGCCTACGGTCAGGCCTGCATCGCCGCCGCTGCTCCCAATGCGCAACTGGTAGCGGCGCTGCAATCGGCTCTGGCAATCATCAACAACGAAGCGGACCCTGATGAATATGCTGCGCCTTTGGCAAAAATCCGCGCTGCTCTCTCTGCTATTAAAGGAGAGAAGGCATGAGCGCCTCCGACGTAGCATGCATCGTCCTGACCGTCGTTGCTCTCCTGGTCTCGATATTCGGACGGCGAAAATGACCCCCGTTGACCGCCAAGAGGCCCTTGACCGCAAGGAAATCCGCGATGACGCAGAGTACTGGCGACTCTCCGACGAAATCGAAGCCGCGCACCCGGATTGGGATGGGGCGCAGATTTACGACGAGATTGTCCGCAAGATGACGGAGGGCATCGAAGAAGACTAGCGAAACTTCTTGCCAGATTCCAATGCAATGTGGCAAAATTCCTCTCGTTGATGTGACGGCGTCGACGAAATCAGGAAGCCGATTCGGTTTCTGTGTTTCTAGGGTTGAATCCCACCTGGCCGTCACCAGTGAAGCGCAGAATCCCAATCGGCTTTTTTGCGTTTGCGCGGCACATCAACCGCACTCCGAGCGACATCAAGGGCCAGCCGGCCGCGCGGATAACAGGCTGATGCAAAGTCCCTGCGTAATGTGACTAGGGGGCAGTCGAAAGCAGCACATGCTTTTGAGGACATGGCGTAAAAGGTTGTCGGCGAAAGCCACTGGGGAGATTGGCCCACTTTGACGGGCAGCCATGGTAACGGACTTGCATCACAGTGCTTAAGAACAAGAGAGTGTCAGGGGGACAACCTAACCCCTAGTCAAAGATTGAACCTATGGAGGAACAATGAGCAATATCGTACCATTTCAGGAGCTTGAATCGATGTCTAGCTATATCGTTCGCTCCAAGCTCTTCGGGGCAAAAGACGAGTCTCAGGCCATGAGCTTGATGCTGCTGGCCCAGGCTGAAGGGCTTCATCCGATGACAGCGATTCAGGACTTCGACATCGTGCAGGGTCGGCCTGCGCGCAAAACGCATTCGATTCTGGCCCGTTTCCAAGCTGCAGGAGGAAAGGTAGCATGGGAAGAAATCACGCCGACGCGTGCTTGCGGCGTCTTCTCGCATGCGCAGGGCGGTTCGCTTAAAGTTGAATGGACTTTCGCCGATGCCCAAAAGGCCAATCTGACCGGAAAAGACAACTGGAAAAACTATCCCAAAGCTATGCTGCGCGCGCGCTGTATCGCCGAGGGCGTGCGCGCTGTGTTTCCAGGGGCTATCGGCGGTATGCTGACTGTGGAAGAGGCTCAGGATATGGCCCCGAGTCGCGGTGAGATTGATATCACTCCAGAAACGCCGGCCAAAAATATCGCGCCGACTCTGATTGATTGCACCGACGAGCATTTCCAAAACAATACAGAGGCCTGGCGCGCGATCATTCTAAGCAAGCGCAAGACACCGGCCGGTCTGATCGCTGTGCTGAGCACTAAGCTGATCTTGACCGAAGACCAGAAGCTGACCATCGACAGCTGGTCGCACGAAGAAGAAGCCATTGACAACAATAACGAGGAACCACAGCAATGATTACCCATGACCTGATTCAAGGCAGCCATGAATGGCTTACCTATCGCGCGAAATACTTCAATGCCAGCGATGCGCCGGCCATGCTGGGCTGTTCGGCCTACAAGTCGCGCTCTGACCTGATCGCCGAACTGGCTACCGGCTTGGCGGTTGAAGTCGATCCCGCTACGCAGCGGCGTTTCGATGACGGCCACCGATACGAAGCGCTTGCGCGCCCTGTGGCTGAATCCATCATCGGCGAAGACCTATATCCTGTCGTAGGCTCCGAGGGCCGCTTCTCTGCCTCATTCGACGGCCTGACGCTGGGCGAAGACACTGGCTTCGAGCACAAGTCACTGAACGACGAACTGCGAGCAGTCTTTGTCGACATCGCCACCATGAACCCGGAGCACCAAGCTACCAGCGCCGGCGCTCTGCTGCCTAAGATGTACCGCGTCCAGATGGAACAGCAGTGCATGGTTTCTGGCGCCAGCCGCATCCTGTTCATGGCATCGAAGTGGAACGGCGAGGAACTGGTAGAGGAATACCACTGCTGGTATGTTACAGACGCCGCCCTGCGTGCTGAAATCATTGCTGGCTGGGCGCAGCTGGAAATGGATGTCGCCGCCTATGTTCCGGCTGAGCCTGTGCAGAAGTTGGTGGCCGCTTCGTTTGAAACACTGCCGGCCATCGCGGTGCAGATCAAGGGCGAAGTCACCGCCAGTAACATGGGGGCTTTCAAGGAACGCCTATCGGAATACCTCGCCAGTGTCAAGACCGATCTGGTCACGGACCAGGACTTCGTAGACGCAGACGCCGCAGCGAAAAACTGCGTCACTATCGAAAAGCGGCTGAGCGCTACCAAAGAGCAGGTGCTTGGACAAGTGGCCGACATCGACGCCATCGTGCGCGCGCTGGATGATGCGGCCGGCCAGGTGGCAAAGCTGCGCATCCTGCTTACCAAGGAAATCAAGGATAAGAAAGACCTGCTAAAAGCCGGAATTCTCACCAAGGCCCAGCAAGCATTGAAGGACCATGTAGCGGTTCTGGAAAAAGAAATCGCGCCGGTCACGCTGGTCTATCAGGCACGCGACTTCGCCGGCGTTATGAAAGGCCTGCGCACGATCAAGACGTTGCAGGATGCCGCCGACACTGAACTGGCCGCCGGCAAGATTACCGTCGATTCCCTGGCCGCCGGCATCCGCGCGCGTCAAGCTTGGTTCAAGGTCGAAGCAGTCGATTATGTCGGTCTTTTCGCTGACCTGCAGCAGATCATCCAGAAGCCTGACGACGACTTCAAGCTGATCGTCACCACTCGCATAGCTACACAGAAGGCCGCCGACGACAAGCGGATCGAAGAAGCCAAGGCAGCCGCATTGGCCGCTGCTGCACCAGCGCCCCAGACCGACAGTGCAGCCATTGCTGACGCCATGATCGCGGAAGCCGTGATACCGCCGCCGGACATGCGCACAGTCATTACTGTGGAGTTGGAAGAAGTGCCAGAAATGGCGCCAATCACTCAGGAAGCCCCGCCATCGCTCAAGCTGGGCGAGATCAGTGGGCGCCTGGGCTTCACTGTTACAGCCGAATTCATGGCGAAGTTGGGCTTCGCGCCGGCAGCGACCGACAAGAACAGTAAGCTTTTCCACGAATCTGACTTCCCCAACATCTGCGCCGCGTTGCTGCGGCACATTGCCGAGGTACAGGCGAAGAAATTCACGGTGACGCTATGACCGACTCAGCCAAAATCGCCGACGCCCTTATCGCTGGCTCGCGCGGCATACTGACCAAACCCAGCAAGCCGAATGCTGACTCGCTGTACTGGCCGCCATCCCCTGCGCCTATTGACCTGCATGTGATGCCAATCGAAACCTACCGCGCCCGGTTTGGCGCAAATAGTGTGGCATCTTGCGACGAATAGTTGTTGCATTATGCCTCAGCATGATTTACATTGGAGTTCTCCAAGCGGTTTAGCCGAACACCGTGCAAATAGCGAAGTTTGGTATTTCTTTTAAGGAAATTAAAATGAGTGAACTGAAAACTGCAGCCGAACTGTCCGAGTACGATTTCATCGTCGTAATCGATGCTTCCGGCTCCATGGGTGAGCGCGATATGGGCGGCAAGTCCCGCTGGGAATACATGCAAGAAACCGCTATGGCCTTCACCCGCGACCTGGAAGCGATCGACAGCGACGGCCTGGGCGTTGTGATGTTCTCGGGCGCCAACATCGAAAGCTTCGATGGCGTCACCACTGACAAGGTCAAGGAAATCTTCGCGAACCGTTCGCCGCGCGGCAGCACTCCGCTGGCTGAAGCACTGACCGCAGCCCTGAAGCTGGCCGGCAAATCCGACAAGAAGGACTTCATCATCGTCTTCACCGACGGCGTCCCGGACGACCAGTCCAAGGCAGCGAAGGTTATCATCGACCAAGCCAACAGCCAAGTAACCGACGATGCTCTGACCATCCTGTTCGTGCAAGTCGGCCATGACGCCGGCGCGGCGGCCTACCTGAAAACCCTGGACGACGATCTGACCGGCGCCAAGTTCGATATCGTCGATGCCAAGACCATCGACGAAGCCGAAAAGTTCCCGACCACCGCAGCGCTGATCGCGCACGCAATCAACGACTAAACCACCACCGGCGCGGCGGCATGCTTCTATGTCGCCGCCAAAGGAGAAATCATGTTCGACATCATCTTGCTCACCTTCGTCGTGGGCGTTTTTGTTTCTGGCTTCTGGTGCGGCAAGCAATTCGGCACCGCGCGCAAAACATGGGAAGCTTTTACCGGCTACCTTGGGAGTTTCTTCAAATGACCGGCCGCACGTCAGCCGCGCTCAAGAAGGCAATTTCATTGCTGAGCAAGTATTCCATCAGTGAAGCGGCCCGCAAGGCTGGCGTGTCTCGCTCCACGATTTACAGGCACCTCAAAAAAAATAACGCACAGACTGGAGAGAAGTGATGAGCGACGTGATGTTTTTCGGCATTCTTGAAATGCCCTACGATATGGCCATGGAAACCGAATTGAGCCGCAGTCAGTTCTACGACCGAGTACAGGACGCGGTGGCGCGCATCAAGACGGCAGAGCAAAAAGTCGAAGAGCAGGCCAAGGAAATCGAGAGCCTGCAATGCCGCCTGGAGCTGGCTGACATGCGCATCAACGCCCTGGTCGATGCCAAGACCGCAGCCGAGCGCCGGCTTTTCGACATCAGCAAGGAGTTGGCCGATATGGTGCAGGAGTCACGGGTAGCCACCCAGCCAGCACAGACAGCGCCTGTAGCCGATGTCAAGGCAATCACGGGGATGCCATTTGCTGATCTGGCGACCCCCATCCGGGAATTTCAGGCGCGCAAAAAACTGGCGGTCCATCCCCCAGCCGATGCCGCGCCAGTGGAGGCGATCAATCTGATTGTGCGCGATGTGGCCGAACTGGACTACAGCAGTGATATCGCGCCGAACCTGATGCAAGTCAGCGAGGCCGACTTGCGCCTCATCATCGAGCGTCACATCGCCACTCAGCCATCCCCCGCGCAGGGTGATGCGCCCTCGCCACACAGCATCGGCTACAACGACGACTTGCCAGAAGGCTGGAAGCGCGCCGCAGATGGCCGCGTGATACCGCCAGCGGGCATTGTTGGCGAGGCTTACACCGTAGGCGGCGTGCAGGGTGATGCGCTGAGCCAGCAGGCGGCGGACGATGCCTTTGAGGTGCACCGCATCGCGCAAGGGAAAATCCTCGGCATGCCGGGTTTGATGGCGCGGCCCTGCTTTATCGCCGGCTGGGAGGCTGCTATCCGCGCTCTCGCCGCCAAGCCATCGGAGGGTGGAAAATGAGCATCATAGCAAAACGAGGGGTCTGCTTTTCGTGCGGGCATGACCATGGTGACGGTTTTGGATCGCCTGGCCTATTGCGCGTTCTAAAAGCACGGGGCGATGAAGTAGCTGCCTATCAAGCCGAAATCGCCGATCTCCGCACCGCCCTGGAAGCGGCACAGCAGCAGCTCGCCCAGCGCGCCGGGAGCGGCTGCGCCTGTAAATTCGATTCCGATGACAAGATAAGCAGCCCATGCCTCATGCACCGCGAATGGGCGAATCGCCAGCAGCCGGATAGCGGGCGCGATGCGGCGCTGGAAAAGTTGCAACGCTACGAGGAAAGCTGCGGCGAAGGAGGCGGGGTTTATCCTTGCGCTAACGGCCCTTACGTAAAGTTGGCCGATGTTCAAGCCCTTGCCTCGCAGCCCAGCGAGCAAGCCGCTGGTGGTCTGCCGGATATCTGGGAAGGCTACGAAGGTGGCACATGCACGTCCGACATTCATGGATTGGGCGGCACCATCAAACTGCACTACCAATCGCCTGCGGAAGCCGAAAACGCATTTGACATGCTGTGCAATTTCTTTGCCGCAACCAGTGCGAAGGGAGAGCGTGATGCATGATCTACAAAGCCACATCAATATTTTGGAGAGCGCACCAGATTCAGCCGGAACTTCTTGGCAGGTGGGGCTGGCTAGAATCTCTTTAGTGAAGACGACCACGCTGGGCGTCTACACGTTGACAGCCGACATATTGCATGAGACCGACGAGAGCATGGCCAAAGACGGCATTCAGCGCGCCATCGCTGGGCTGGCTGGGATTTACGGTTTCGCTCCAAACTATCCATGCATCCTGCCTGCCCAGCAGCCAGTGGACCCGGATGCTCTCCCCGGCGAAAAAGTACGCGCCCTGCTGGATCACCTGCGCGCTATTCGGGCGCTGGAGGATGATAGCCCGGACCCCGATGCCGTGTGGGAAAATACCCACGCGCTCAACCTTCAGCGCCTGATCGACTGGCTGGACGGTGATTCGACCTATCCGGAAGCAATCTTGTTCAAGCGCGAGGAATGATATGAAAGTTAGAAATATCCCATCCCTGCCCATACTTGAGTTCCTTGGGAAGCTGGAGCGCGGCGAAATCAAGGCGACATACGAGAGCCAAGAGGAAGACGCTGTAGACGGCATCGTCACATGGTTCCCAAGCTGGGGTGTCGTTTGGGCTGGAGCAAAACAGAGCGTACAGCACGCCATGCCGGCCGAGGTTCGCGGTAACGAGAAGCGCGTCAGGCGTAAAATGCAGAGCCTGAAGGATCAAGGTCTGATCACCGGATGCTGTTGCGGCTGTCGCGGCGACTTCGAACTGACTGATAAGGGACGCTCATTACTTGTGCAAAGAAAGCCAAGTACGCTCGCGCAGCAAGTGGCCGATGCCAAAGCTGAAAGCGCAAGCTGGTCGCCTGAAAAGCGCGCCAGCGTGAGGCTGGAAGGCGGTGATCAGCCATGACCACACCATTGAACCACCTCGCATACTGGCCGCGCAAACCGCCGTCGAAGAATCAGGCCCACCGCCCAGTCCACCCGGCGACTCCGCCAAGTTCAAGGAATGGCTGGAGTTCATGGAAGCAGAGCAGAAAACAGCGCATTAATCCGCCGCCGCTTCGGACAAGCGGCAATCACTGAAAGGGAATACCATGCAAACCAAACCGCAATTGGAAGAGCAGAAATCCAAGCTGGATGCCGACATCGAAGCGCTGAACCAGGAAATGAGCGGCGACGAATTCCAGACGCTGGAAATAGAAACGCAGGACCTGGACCGCGCCCGGCTGGCGCACATGCAGCACCTGTCCGGCATCCTGCAGGCGCGCATCGACGGCTTCGCATAAGCGGCGCCGGATATGAAGAAGCCCGCGCTGTGCGGGCTTTTTTTATTTAGCCTGCTGCGCGATGATCCGCGTTTTCTCGGCGCTGCCCTTCGTGGTCCCGTAGAAGTAGGCCATGACGCTACCCAGCACCGACGAGATCAGCACTCCCAGCACCGTGTCGGCGACGCGCTGCCCGGCGGGTTCGATTTTGATGAAGGTCACACCGGTGAAGTACAACATGGCGAACAACGACCAACCCGCAGCAAGGTAGTACACGAAGCGCTTGCTGAAAAGATCGTCCTGCCCCAGCGCTGCCGTCTGCATGGCGCGAGCATTCCCGGTATCAGCAAGGTACGCTTTTTCCATATCGGCCTGCTGCGCGCCCATGGCTTGCTGGAACTCCAACACCTTATTGGGATCGGCCTGCAGCACCGCCATGGCTTCCTGAGGCGTGCCGGTTCCGGTGATGGCCTGGGCCACGCCCACCACGTGGTTTGCGATGTCGACGGTCTTGTCGCTGCCGCCGAACAGCTTCAGGATGCCGGGCACGAACTGGCCCAGCGCCATAGCGATTCCAACAGGGCCGCCGGCTATGCCGCCAGCGATGCTTGCTACTGTAGATGCGTCCATGATCAAATTCCTACGGTGACGGACGCGAGCGCCCAGTTTTTGGCCCATTCATCCGGCCGGGGTTTGCCGGGGCGCCAAGCCGACACATACTGCGCCCAGCCATCGTCAGCGGTCGTCGGCAGCGAGTGCGGCAGCGTGTAGACCAGCAGTCGCGCGGCGCAGGCGGCCACGATGTCCTGGAACCGCATGGCCTCCCACAGCGCCCCCGGCGTGGCCCGGACGCCGTAGGCATCGCAAATCTTGGTCATGCGCGGCGCGGAGCTGGGATGCGACAGCACGCCCTTGCAGCCGCCGCCCTGCTCGAACTGCCACCAGGATGCAGCCGGGCCAGCCTCGGCGCCGCCGGCAACGACCTGGCGGCGATGCGCCAGCCCGGATTCTTGCAAGGCGATCGCCAGCAGGAAGCGTGCGGCATCGCTGCTGCCAGGGATGCCCATCGACACCAGCTCGCACAGCGCTGGCTGGATGGCGGTTTGCAGCAGTCTGATAGGTGTCATTCGATTTCCTTTGGCAGCGTACCGCCGTTATCCCATTGACGCTTTAAGAGCTTGTACTTGATCCAGTGCACGCGGATCACGAACAGGCCAACCACGCAGCCAATGGCCACAGAAATAATGCCCAGCACCGTTTGGGTCTGGCTCAAGATCGATAGCGTGCCCATGGCCGTTGTGGAGGCAGCAACGGTACTAGCAATCGCCGGGTGGTTGGCCGCTGCCTCGACAGCTTGCTTTAAGGTTTCGGGCTCGTTCACGGAGCTTCCTTTCGAGTATAAAATTGCGCCCTGCCATGATCAGCGCCACGAACCAGATGGAACCCCAAATGATGAGCATCATTGCTGTCCACCATAAATAGTCTGAGCCATTGCACATATGCCAAACTCCACGAAAGTACGTTGTAGAAGATTGGCGAGGCATAGGCCATGTAGAGAATCCACCCTACGAAATTGACGACTATGGAGGCAAGGCATAGGGCCTGCATGTCATCGCATAGCCGGTCTTTTGTCAGGGCCGGCACTGCATACAGCAAAATCAGGTCGACCAGTGCGGCGCTCCCATGGAACATCAGCATGCCAACCGGCGAGTTTGGCAGATCGGCAGTGCTGAGTTCGTGAATCTCCATGGCCGCAAAAAACAGCAGAGCGGCGAAGACCCTGGCGCGCCACATGTTCATTTGGTCTTCTTGACAGGCTTAGGTGCGGTTTTCTGGTCTGGCCGCTGCTTGCCGCCGCCTGCTCCGGTTGCTTGTGGTTTCATGATGCTTCCTTTCAAGGTTGTTGAGGTAGTCGGCCTACTTGGTAGAGGTAATTCAGGAATGCAGGGTCAAGTGCCATTGGTGCAGCATTTGCGGCTTTGCTGACCGCACCGGCACCCTTGCCAGCGGCAAGCGCCGCCTCACCCATCAGGCGCGGGGACTGTACAGCAAGCGCTGGGATAGCCGCCATCGGGCCGCCAAGAGCATAGCTACCCAGCCCCAGGCCGCCAGCAACGGCGTTGCCCAGGCCGCGCGGCATGATGCTCGAGAGCGCCTGGCCAGCCAGGGCTGGCATTATTTGCTGACCTCCTTGCTGCTCCATCTGCTTTGCCATATTCAGACGATTGCCATAGTTCGTGTTGACGTTATTGCGAGTCAGCGACTGCAATTTGCGCATGGCTGTGTCGACGGAAGCATTCTTGCCAAGCGAGAGCGCCCGCTCGATCTCGCGGATTTGCTCGGTTGCTTCGCTGTAGCCTTTCATGGTGTCGGCATAGGTTGGCGCCTGGTTGACGATTTCCTGCTTCACAGCATTATAAATCTTGCTTCCAACCATATTGGCAGTCTTTTCCTCGAACGGGATCGAGTCCACAATGCCGCCGATTTTCTGCTTCAAGGCGTCCAGGCCTTCGGGGGTATGGTACTCGGCTGGGTCCAGCGCCTTCCATTCGCCAATGGCATCTGCAATAGCCTGCTGAACCTGGGCGGCCTTCGTGTTCTTGACCTGGCCTTTGAACGTAACTGCGTTGAATGCGTCATTGACGGCCTTATCGATGCCACTGAACCCAAGCACGCTCTTGTCGTTTGATACTTGCGCGATCCCTTGGCGATAGGCGTCCGACTTTGCTTGGCCCATGGCGGCGATATTCTGCTTGGCGGAATCAAGAACATCAGTAATCGGGACATTTCCGCGCATGTTGTCGGCGAACTGGCGCGCAGATTGGCCGCCTTGCATGCCAGATCGGAATGCCTGCTTGATTGGCTCTTCGCCGGTATGGGTGGCCAAACCAGTCAAAACAGCCGCACCACGTCCAATTAGTGGCGCCGCGACTGAAGCGGCCTTTGTTGCTGCCGTCATTGGATTGGTGAGGAGCGAGGCATTGCCGAGCATGCTGCCAGCGCTCGATAACGCAGATGCGCCCGGGATACCTGTCAATGTAGCCGCCTTGCTTCCAAGATTGGCGACGCCGCCGCTAAGGCCAAGCACCGTCGAGAGGTCAGACGCAGCGCCAACTGGATCAGTTGCCAGAGTATTTTTCAAGGAATCAGTCGAGCCATAGCGGTTCACAAAAAACTTGTTTGCCGCATCAGATACATCCTCGGTCTTTTGGAGCGCCGCGCGGTGAGCTGGATTCGGGTCCATGCTGTCAATCGCCGAAACTACCGACTGCGGAAGCGCGTTACGAACGGTGCCAATGCCAAGCTTTACCGTGTTGCCCAGCGTATCCAGCGGATGCCGCACGCTTTGATAAATGCCGCCCAAGAAATTACCAGCGCTAGCCGGCAGGTTTTTGAGCGCATCCATTGGAACATCTGACCAGCCGCGATCTGGCGTCGCTGAGGAGAATAACTCAGCCGACAAATCGCGCCCGCTACCTGGGGTAGGTGCAGTTGATGGGGAGGCGCCAAACAATTCAGCGCTGAGGTCTCGACCAGCCATTATTGGCCTCCAATCGTATAGCCTTGATCTTTAAGGGCCTTGGTGACTTCAGCCGTGCTACGCCCACTCTTACGCGCAGTCTCGGCGATATCGGCCAAGGTCGCGGTCTTTGCGCCGCCTCCAGCAGGCGCCCCGCCCTGATGGCTCTGGTAAATCTCTTGCGCACGGCCAGAAAGGTATTTACCAAAGTCGTCACGCTTGGTCGATACGCGATATTGCTGCTCCAGGCCGCCCAACTGACCAACCATCAGGTCCTGATAGGTCTTGATGACAGCCTTGAGCTGCGCCGGGCTATTGGCCGCGTCGATGGTGCGCGCGGCTTCCTCGCGGTCAGCCACACCGCCACCAGAGCCGACGATGGCCTTGACAATCTCGTCGCCGACGATCTTCTTGGCCGCATTGAAATTGGTCGGAGCCGGGTTGCCGGTCTGCTGCGCATAGTAGTTGCCTACTTTGTTCAGCATGTTCAGATCGCGGTTGCCTAGAGCATCCGACAATTTATCGAGGGTATCCAAGTGGGCAATCGACACGTTGAACGATTTCACTGTATTGCCATACTTGCCGCTGTCGAATGCCTTCACGGCGGCATTACGCGAGGCTACGTCGCCTTTGTTGTTGAGCTGGCTATCGCGGCCTCCCGCTACGCCAGTGTCGCCAGCCAGTTCAGCCGCCTTGTTCAAAATGGCGGAGCGCCCAGCCGCTGCGGACTTGCCCATGCCCATCTGCGGCAGCGTGCCGTCGAAGTTATAGCGCTTGGCGGCGTTCAGAATGGCATCGGTGGACAATGGCCCCGTTCCGTCTTCCGCTTGGCTCTTGTCGAAGGCCAGGCGCTCGCGAGAGATAGCATTGCTGGCGAGCGAATCAGGCGTTTGCGTGCGCTGGAAAATCTGCCCAGGCGTCGCGGAATTGTCATCGATCAGCTGAGTGGTTCCGCCCAAGTTCAATTCGCGCAACTTCGGCGCCACTGCCAAACCGGTGTCTTTCCATGACCCATTGTCTGCCAGGATGAAATTGTGCAGCTTCCCATCGTCGCCGCGCGCGACACGGAAATCAGTGGAATACTTCGGCTGGAACTTGAGCGCGGTCTCTTCCAGCTTGTCGGCCTGCGCGACCAGTAGTGGGTTGCCGGTTGCCCGCATGGCTGCCGCTTGCGCTAGCCGCGAGTTGAAAAGCTGCTCGGTGCTGTTGCCACTGCCGCCAGAAGGCGTTGCACCTTGGGCCTGAGTCAATTTCGCAGCATTCTCGACTGTTGGCGCCAAGTCATTACCCAACACGGACTGCGCGAACGAAGTTGGAGAAGAGGCGCGCGCATTGTAGTCTTGCAGGAACTTTTGAGCGTCAAGGTTCTGTTGCCGGCTGATGGACTTATCCTGCAGATCACCCTGCAAGCCTTGGATTTGCAGCCCATGGAGCTGCGCGGCCTGCTGTGCCTGCTCCTGCTGCATCCGGCGCTGCTGAGCCGCGTCAGTGCCAGCCTGAAAGGCCTGGAGGCCACCGCCAGCGATCTGTCCGAATGACGTTGGCATGCGCGACGGGCCGGACTGCTGGAGCATCTGCGCGGCGGCCGCCAGTAGCCCCTGTGTCTGCTCAGGACTGAGATTGCCCAGGCTGTCAAAGAGTCCCATGATTATGGCCCCACATAGGTTGGATCAAGATAGCCGGCTTGCGAAGCGGACCACGCAGGAAGCGCTGCTTGTCCAGCCGCCAGGCCGCCGTTATTTGTTGCATTCTGGTATGCATTGTACAGACCAAGCCCCGCAGTTGCTCCACCGATCAGGTTACCGGTCGGGTTGGTGAAGTATGGTGATGTCGTTGCCGAGCTGCCGCCAAGGCCGGTATATGGTGCCAGGATGCTGCTAACCTGACTCAGCTGGGAAGTTGGCGCGTTCTGGTTGGCATTGGCATAGTTGTATGCCTGGCCCAGCAGTCCGCTGCTCAGTCCAATCCCGGTCGCCTGGTTAGCCGAGTTCAGTTGATTGGTCTGCTGCTGGGCTTGCTGGTTATTCTGACCAGCATTCTGTGCATAGCCTGCATTCGCCAAATTCGCCTGTTGCTGCTGGGCTGAATTCTGCGAAAGCATCGCCTGCTGTGCGCCAGCATCCTGAGCGGCTACGCCATACTGTTGCGCGCCGAGACCCTGAGTAGCAGCCAGTGCACGGTCCTGCCCTTGGTTGTAGGACTGTGCTTGCGCACCCGTGGTATTGGCGCTGTTGGTTTGTGCCAGGGCCAGGTTATTGTTGCTCAACTGCTTGGTGTAGTCGCTCAACGCGTTGCCTTCGGCGATGCCCTGCCGCGATCCGCCATACTGCCCGGCCAGCACCGCATTAGAGCGGATTCCTGGCAAAACGCTGCGCTGAAGCGTGTCCGTCAGATTCGCCTGATTCTTGGCATAGCTGGTGTTGGTCAAATCGACAGCGCTTTTCAATGCCCCGGTCAGATATGGGTTTGCGCCAGCGTCACCATTGATGAACCGATCGTATGAGCCGGACAGATTCATGTAATTCTGAGCTGGTGCGTTCACATGCGCGGCAGACAACTGGATATTCGGTGATGCCTGCGCGGCCTGCATTTGCGGCGCGGTCAGAGCGCCGGCCTGCAGATTTTGCGCCGCCTGTTGGCTGGAGTTGAACGTTGGGATGCCCCAGTTATGCAGGTAATCGTCCGTCGAGCTGCCAAACGCCGACAGCCCCGGCGAACGAGGTTGGTTGGCCAGCCCTGCTGCTTGCCCCAGAATGCCTCCATTGCCGGATGTGCCATCGCCATACAGAATGGCCTGCATACGCGGGTCCATGGTGAACTGCTGTGTTTGGGTGGTGGTGCCAGCTGGCTGAGAACCTCCCCCGCCTCCGCCGCCACCGCTGGCAATTGCGCCGCCCAAGGCGCTGCCGATAACACCACCGATTCCCGGAGCGATTAGGTTGCCAACAAATGGCGCTGCTGCTCCAATCAGGCTAGAAAAAAGTCCCATATCAATCTCCAGTTAATTAGCCCAATTGGACCCAAACGGCGGCCGGCTCTTCAAAAATATAAACCCCCTGCCCGCCGCCCGGGTCCCAGTCTGAGCCGTCTGCATAGGCAATATCGCCATCGCGCGGTTTTGGCGGTGCGACGTGGACTTTGTCGTAGTGACCGCGTGCCAATGCAGAGATTGCCGCCTGCTGCTTCAGCCCTTCTTCGCGTAGAAACCGAATCAGATCCGGCAAATTTTGAATGCCTGATGGGTCGCCGGCCGCGTAAAGCACTGTTCCGAGATTTGGAGTCCGCATTACCATGCTCCTTGCTGTTCGACGTCGACATCATAGCTATCCAGGCGCCACTGATATGCGGTGCCGCTTTCAAAGCGGATGGCGATATAGCGGCCTGCGACAAAGCAGTCATCGGAAATGGTCTCTCCAATAACGTGCGTCATGGTAACAGTATACATTGGCGTGGTGTAAGGATCATCCATCCCAGCAACTTTGATGATGACCGTTTCGCCCAGGTTGCCGGTGATTCGCGGGCGAATGCCTCGCACCAACTTGATCAGCTCAGGCGCATCGAATGACAGCCCCTGTCGCTCCAGGTAGGCTGATGGCATGGCACCGTCGAACGATGCGCTGCCATCGAGCTGATAGAGCTTCTGGCTGGCGCTGGCCATCAACACGCTTGCCATATCCGGCGTGAACTGAGGCCCATTGAAGAGCGTCAGATAGGAGTCGAAGGGTGCAGTCTCCTGGTCGAACGTTGGGCCGTTGGTATTGCCAAGTGGGCCGTCCGAAGCATGATTCAGGTTTGGCAGCTCGCGGAAGGAAATAGTCCGGTCGCGGTAATTCCATACCACGGCACGGTCGCATACCGTCGATCCGATCTGTGGGTAGCAGATAAAGACCTCGTTCAGGTACGTGTTTTTGAACACGAAACACTTGTCCTTGCCGGTAACGTCGATGTTTTGGAACAGGTATCGACGCGTCAGCTTGTCGAGCACGGAAGTGGCCGTTTGCCCATCGTGCGCTATCACGTCCGAACCAGTCAGTACGCAATGAAAGCTCGCGGTATCTACTTCCACATCGACAATGCAATTCTTGTTCATAGCGCCACTGGTGCCGAGCACCTTGCGGAACGAGAACACATAGGGACCGCCCGTGATGTCCATGCGGTGCACGCTGGCCTGCTTGTAGATCAGAAAGAATTCTCGCAGTTGGAGGCCATCAATGATAATGTCCTGACCGGCCGACAGGTTGTATTCGCCCGCGTCCTGCGTGGCGTCCGTTTCATCCCATGTCGATGGCAATGCGCCAGCATCCGCCGGGCTTGACCACTTCACCATGAACGGATAGGACCCGCCTGGCTTGGTAATCCCGAGCGCCACCAGATAGGGGCCGAACGAGCGTAGCGATTTGCAATAGGTTGCAGCCGGCCACGCGGTCAGGTCGACAAACTTGTGCGTCAGGTTCTGGTCCCAATACATCGGGATCTTGCTGATGTCACCGACATTCAAGATTGGGATGCCGCCGAAGATCGTTCCGGTCCACTGATTAACTACGCCGGTTCGCGCGGTCGCATGCGTGATGTCGGTGTAAGTGGTGGCGCCGCCTGTGACATTGACGACGTACTGCTTCGCGGCAGACGCTAGGAGCCAATACGGAGAACCTGAGACCGAAACAGCCATGACATACTGCGGCGCCACAGGCACCGTTGGGTAGGCCTCATTGTGACCGTAAAACTGATATGCGTAGCCATCTAGGAACCGGATATTGCTGCAATCTGTCCATGCCTGAATGGGCAGCTCATGCATCGACAGGTCTTTGATGATTCCAGCCGAACCACAGTTTTTGACGGGAATGAGGGGCATAATCAGCTTTTACGAAGTTGGGCCCGAAGTGCCGCCGCCCGGGCTTCCAAAGCGGCCACGCGAACAATATCTCCTTCACGCAGGGGACGGATGCTCTTGGCATCGATCACTTCCAGTTGCGCCAAGATAGGAGCGTTGAAAACATCGTTTGAAATCGGCACCGGCAACGCATCAATAAGGCCGTCGCGGTTTTTATTCGCCTGATATTTAAACCATTCCCGGCGCTGCTCCGCACTGACAGCAATATATGCATGCTCATGCTCTGGGTGCAAATCTTGGCTATATCCGCCAGTGAGATTGCCTTGCTGATCATAGGTTACGTATTCCATCATGCGACCTTCACAAATTCAATTTCTGAATACACTTCTACCTGCCCTGAAGATACCGCAACTCCAAGCCCGTTTGTTGCGACCGCTGCCGTAGTGTAATGCCGAATCGAGAAAACTTTAGATGACGAAATTGTTAATTTCCCATAGATTACCGAATCGCTTACCCCAGTGCTGCCACCGGAAATGGAATATGCGTTCGACCCAACCCCAGCATATGTTGAATCTGTGACGTTATATAAAAAAGCCTTATGGGTAGTGCCATTGTAATGTGGCGCGCGTGCTTTAAAAATATATGATCCAGAAGGCAATGTTATTTGATTTGATGCCAAACTAGAATTTGTGATGCTATTGCTTTCAACAGTGTTCAGTACACGAGTTTGCGTTATATCGGCCGCTGCCGAACCGCCGCCATGCGTGCCAGAGGCGCGCTGCTCTGAAACCTTCAGATAGGGCGATCCCATTTGAAAATCAAAGTCTGGAACCTTTGCAGTGCGAGTAGTTGCGGTCGTCAGACTAGCCAGATCAAACGCAAACAACTTAGTGGCATCTGATCCATCTTTGAACCGAATTACCGTCGCTTTAAGCAAATTAGTAAATGCAGCGACAGTGCCGGTAGAATCAGCACCCAAGATGTAATCTGCTACAAGAGCCGGTAGCGCAGAACCAAACGCCAATTGATCAATATAGTTTTTTGTTGGCCCAAGCAAGCGCGCATTTATGCCGTCATATGCCAAAAGAGTTGGCGTACCAAGCACCAAGTCGCCAGGAAGTACTGCCGCATTGGCTACAGTCTTGATCGTCTTTGCACCCAGCCCGGAAATGTTGATCGTAGGCGTGGCGGTTAGGTTTGTAGCGGTGGGCATGAACTCAATCAGCATTTTGGCCGTATAGGCCACTACCGCATGCGCCGGCGTCAGCGTATAGGCATCCGCTGCGCCACCGTCTACACCTGTCACCAGAATGGCCCCAGTAAAGCCCGCGAAGTCGTTCAGCAACGCGGTCTTGATGTTGCGGTGGTGGTCGTCAGAAGTCGATGCGGGATCTCCGCCCAATGGCCATAAAGGGTTCAGGTCAGCGATATTGACGACAGTTTCAAGGCCCATAATTTGCTCCGTTTAGCCTGCGCTCTGATCGATTGTGGCAATGGTAAAAGTCCCTGCGGTCGGGCAAAGGATGAAGTAGCTGCCGATCGGCAATTTCACGTCGAATGGCGAGCCGCTGGTATTCGTCAGCAGCAGACCGAGTGCATAGGTGCTGGTCCATGTTCCCACCACAGTCCCGGTGCTGCATGTCAGGCCGCTGGTGCCTACTCTGGCGTTCATCGTGCAGGCGCTGGCTGCTAGCACCGTGGTCGCATTCGTGCACGATGCCGTCACTGTGATGATGGCCGCCTTGCTTTGGTCAGTGGCCTGGTAAGCGGTAGACATGGCCAGAGTGCGCGCGGTTGGCGAGCCGAAATTGAAGGTAGGCGCCGCAGTTCCCGGGACACCCTGAATACCCTGCGTTCCGGTATCGCCTTTTGGTCCAGTGGCGCCAGTCGCTCCAACAGGGCCTGTGGCACCCGTCAGGCCCTGCGGCCCGGTCGGGCCCGTAGCACCAGATGCTCCAGTTGGCCCAGTCGCCCCGGTATCACCTTGAATGCCCTGAACGCCTTGAGGGCCTTGGACGCCTTGGACGCCCTGGGCACCAGTAGCACCGGCAGACCCTGTGGCGCCCGTTGGGCCAGTAGGGCCGGCATCGCCAGTATCCCCTTTTACGCCCTGCGGTCCTTGGATGCCTTGCGGTCCCTGCGTGCCCACCGTGGTTGGAACACTCAGGACGCCGCCGGCAGTGCTGATAGTGGTATCGATCGGCAAGCATGCCGGCACTGAACCAGAAGACGAAGGGGGCAGCGTCAGGATGCAAACAGCCGAAGCATCAGGCGGCGCGAACTTCGTCATGTAGGCCGTATTAGCGCCATTGCGCTGGTCCAGGCGCAGAGCATAGGCCGTCTGTGCTTGGGCACCGGCCATGCAAGCCAGGGCGATCATGAATGTGATTATTCTTTTCATTTCAGCAGTCCTTTATGGTGTGTTCGTGTCGGTGCGCATCCGCATAGGCCCACTTGAGGACCATTCAAGACGATTCGCATCGTCAATCGCAGTGAGAAACTTTTGCTCGTATATCGCCTTCAGCGGGGCATTCTGCGAAAAGTCCGCCGCCTCGACCAGGGCGCCGAACAGGTAAATATTCGGCCATCTGTCGAGCAGCGAGTTTGTCGTGTTGGTGTCGCTCAACGCCAAGAATTCCGCTTCGTAAGTCAATGACACCGAATAGACTGCATCAGGAACCGGGCCAAAGTAAAACTTGTCTCCGATGATTGTGTATCGATATGGCGAGCCAGAACGTTGATCGGAGAACTCGCCGTTGTATTGATCGGGTGCAACGTATGTGATTTTCGACTGCACGTTGGCGATCGACATTGCCCGCACCTTCAGCAGGTCAGCCGGGGTAGAGGCATAGGCGGTGCCAAGCACCGTCGACACAGTCGCGTTCAGGCTCTGCAGTCGGTCCTTCAACAATGCCTTGATGCGCTTCTCAGTCAGCATAATGAAGTCAGGAATGTCTCCAGTCAGATTCGACCGGTGCATCCAGCTTGCAACAGAGGCTTTCAGCCCTGCATAGGTATCGAGCGCCATCAGATCCGCCCTGGCCAAACCCGGAACATTTTGTTGTCCGGATCGTTGACGATGCGACGCATGTGCACGTCATTGCCAATCACCTCAGCAAAGCTCACGCCATGGTCGTTCATGTATTTCTCGATAATCACATTGGGAATGGTGGCGGCGAGTTTCAGCTCTTTTGTGCCGTGCATCCCCTCCTTGTGCATCGAATAAGCGCGCTCGGCAATAGGCGTGCAATCCTGAGTGCGAAGCGTATGCATCTGATCCCCCTCGATCACGATGCGCGTGTGCACTTCAGAATTTGCTTGCTTAGCGCGACGAGACTGTCGAGCGGCTAGTACTGGATTCATCTCACCACCTCGTCTTAGAGTTTCACCCAGCGCATTTGATAGATATCGAACGTAGCCCCACCGACATCACTGAAAGTGAAGAACAGTTCGCCCTTGTTGAAGGTCAGCGATGTGATGTCAGTCGGCATATAGAACGGCTCCGACACCAGCGTCAGAATATCGCTGTTCGTATATGCTGAGCCTGTCTCACCAGTGTTTGGCAGCGATAGGCCTACAGCGGTCTGCGACGACAGCGAACCGCCCACCCATGTCGCGCCGGCCGTCACAGTAACCGCCAGAAAGTTGGTGGCGCTGGTCACTTGGCACAGGCATTCGAAGTAGCCCCACGAGCCGCGCGGGAACTCAGTCAAGGTTGACCCGGGCAAGATCAATGCGCGCACCTGGTCGTTCAGCGCACCAGAAGTGACAACAAGGCGCTGGGCATTCCCTACGCCATTGGGCGCCGCTACGATCGATGCGACAGTGCTTGGCGTGCCAACCACGCGATTCGTCGTGATGCCGTTGAGGATGGTCCCGCTTGAACCGGTCCCACCAGATGCACCAGTGGCGCCGGTTGCAAGACCCACACTGGCGTTCAGCAGGTTTTTGCTGCTGGTGTCGTTCTGGATGCAATCCAACTGGCTAGACAGCATCGGACGCTTGATCGCCATCGAGGCAATCCATGCATCCTGCATGATCTTGCGAGCAATCAAATATGCACCATAGGAGCCTGGGTGCTTATCGCTATCCCACAAAACGCTGGTCTTCATCAGTCCAGTGCTCAGCGTGGAGTCGACCAGCGGCTCATGGAGATCAATCCAGCGGATGCAGGCATTCTGCGCAGCAGCTTTTGCCAGCGCTGCGTTAATGCGGCATGCCGCTGCCTTTTGTGCAGTAGTCCAGCCAGCAGAAGCACCAACCGGCGGGATTGCAAGTGCAACGATGCACTTTGCTCCAGCCGCGATAGCCTTGGCCCATACGGCCTGACGATTTGCTACCACGCCCGCCTCTGCTGCTGCCAATGTCACCCATTCAGTAACAAATAGCGAAATGTCGTTCGTTCCGCCATCTTCGAAACACATGTCAAAGTTTCGATTGAAGATGTTCGCCGCAGAAGCCAGGATAGTATTCGTGGTGGTGCCTGTCACGGCGCCATAGTAGACGGGCAGGAATGGCATCCCCATGAGCGCATTCAGTACCGGGAGAATCCCACGCGATCGCGTACTCCTAGCCGAGATAGTAGTATCCAGGATGGTCGGATCGCAATTCGCCGGGAATTCAGCCGTGTAGGCTTGACCGAGAATGGAGTCGCCGATCTGAACCACGCGACGCCCTAAAGCCCCGATTGGTTCCAGCACCGCGCCATAAAGCGTGCGGTCGGCCTGGGCGTCCAGGATTGTGCCGAAGCCTGGGACGCTATCCACGCAAATTTCAGCGGTGCATAGGCTGGAGTCGTTGGCCGTCTTGCGCAACAGCAGCGCGTCAACAGTGAAATTGATGGTCTCGACAGCGCCGCCATTGCGGCCTACATATCTCCATGCGCCAGAGCCAATCTTGTATTCAAAGTCAGCCGTTGCGCTGGTATTGGTAAGCACCATCCGCGAGGATTTAGCCGTGTATGCCAGCGCAGTGCCGGCGCTACCTGCGGCCGCCGTGATTGTTGCTTTAATCGTGGTGGTAGTCGATGTGCCGGTGATATTTACGATATTGGTCATAGCGTTCCCCTGTCAGTCTTCCAGCGGCAAAGCGTTCACGACGCCGGCCGCGACATCCTGGATCGCCGCGAAGTGCGTGGCGCCGCGCGGAATGGCCACGATGACCGAATCGTTTGGCATCAGGAGCAAATCCGTTGCCACAGCCGTCAGTCCCACGACGCCGATGCGAATGTGGGCGGCAACGGTTGCAGCGAACCGAACGAACCGAGGAACATCGCCACTCGACGCGGCAGGCAATGCTGCACTGGCAGAGGCGGCACCTGTCGTGATGTTCGCGCCAGTGACGGAAATTGTGATATAGCTTGCATTCTTACCCATGGCGTTCCCCAAAGCAGCCCCGAAGGGCTGCGCTTGTTACTTGGTGTAGTAGTGGATGTAAACATCGGCCACCATGCCGACAGTCGTTGCCGAGCCAGTGATGGTGACAAACTGCGAAGTCGTCATCTTCTGTACGGATTTCCCGCCGGCGCCTTTGTCATCGATGTTATTGACGACTTTTTCGGTGCCGCCAGCAGCATACGTATCGATCAGATTGGCCGCCGAAGTGGTCGCATCAGCGGCCACGCCAACGCTGATGTTGGCCGCGCCGGTCGATTTGGTGGTGATGTCGATTTCCACACGATCAATGAAAATCGGCACGCTCTCCGGATTAGCCCAGGCCAGGATAGCGCCACCGGTAGTAGCCGCTACGCCCAATACGGAAAATTTCCGGATGCTTACATTGCGATGAGCGGTGCCGCCCACGCGCAACATAGTCACAGCGGTGACATCGTCCACAAACTTGATGCTGCCGCTATCGGTTTGGATGAGATTGGTTCCCATAATGTTCTCCTAGTAAGAAGGGGCCGAAGCCCCTCCAGGGTTGATTACGAGACGTCAGCCACCAGGCCATTGGCCAGCGGGTTGTCGGATTGCAGGCAGTACTCCGCCAGGATCTGCTTGCGATCGGTGTCGCCGGTCTTCGCCAGTTCCCAGCTGCGGAAATTGCGGTAGAACGACAGTTCCCAGCGGCCCGACTCCAGCACCCACACGTCACGAGTACGCTGGAAGCGGTTCGGGATCGCCTTCAGTTGGCCGAAGTCCGACACATATACGTCAACAGCTGCGGTAACTTTCTTGTCTTCGGCTTCGTCCATGCGGGTAGCATTGCCGGTGAAGGTCGAGAAGGTCTGCTTCTGCGCTGGGCCCATCATCAGCACGTTGGGGTTGCCGCCGCTGGTGTAGCACTTTTGGCAGACATCTTTCAGCAGGCTCTCGGTGAAGGTGCGCAGCGTGCCGTCCGTCTGCGCCACGTTCGTGACGTAGTTTGGTGCGACATAGCCGGCGCCAGCGCTGGTGTTCGCGGTATCGGCCCAGCCGACCAGGCCACGGCTGCGGCGCGGTGCGGTTGCCAGAACGGCGTTTTGCGTCAGGCCGGTCTCCATGTCGCGCTTCAGTTCCAGCGAGCGCTTGGCCATCTGGTAGCCCATTTCCGATTTGCGTCCGGCGGAATCGGCAGCTTCCTGCGAACCCGACACGGCGGCGGTCTTGCTGGAAATCTGCGTGCGATTGTTCAGGCGAACAGTCGGCACCAGGGCGGTTGCGACAGCGTCGTCGCCCTCGACCTGTTCATTGTTCGCGGCAGCGGCCAGCGAGTCGGTCTGCCATTCATGCAGGGTGTTCGTGGCCTTGCCCTTGCGGATCATGCTCATGAACGGGGTTTCGGTCGGGGTGATGCGGTAGATCACATCCGCCAGATCCTCACGATTGCCAATGGTGGCGGTCGTGACTTGGGTATTGGTTGGTGCGCCCATTTCCTTCTCCTAACGCCTCGCGGCGTATGAAATTGATTACATGTTGGCGAAGATCGCAGCGGCATCACGCACGCTGCCAGACTTCTCCAGTCGCTTGATTGCGGTAGTGCGGCCATCGGTTGGCGCCACCTGAGTCACCCCAGGACGCTCGACCTTGACAGGCGCAGCTTTTACCTTGCCTTGGCCTTCTTTCACCTTGGCCATCAGCGCCTCATACTTCATTGCCTTGTCTGCCATCAGCAGCATGCGTGCATCGAGCAGCATGCGACCGTCTTCAGCCTTGAAACCGCTCTTTTCCATGAACGATTCCACGCTCGCGAAGAACTTTTTACCCTTCTCCGCGTCCTTGGCATCCAAGATACCGGCTTCGGTCAGGGCAGCTTGCTGCGCCGCCATGAACTGCTGGTATTGCTGCTGTTGTTCTTGCTGATATTCGCCATTCAAGCGCTGCAGTTCCACCTGGGCCTTACCCAATTCCGCTTGTCTCGTTTTAAAGATGCGGTCTTGGCGCAGGTATTCGACAGGGTCGGATTCCAGCAGTTCTTGCGTCAGCACCTTGGCTTGCTCTTCAAGCAAGCTGCCGGTGGTGATTGCGAAGTGGTTCAGCTTAGTCGCATAGGCTTCACGCTCTTCGCGCGCCTTTGCGATTTCGGCATCCGCAGCCTTACGCTGTTCGGCTGCCGCCATGGTCTTCTGCGTGTAGTCTTGCTGGCGCAGGCCATTCTTGTACAACTCTGGCAGGTCTTCTTTGCTCAGCTCGATCGTCTTGCCATCAACTTCGATGGTGATTTTCTCGCCGTCAGTAGTAGCCGCCCCCTCGACCGGTTCGTCGTCGGTTTTTTGGGTCGCGCCCACAGCCTCTTCAGCCGCCAAGCGTTCCGCCGCCGATTCCTCGGTTTCTTCCTCGCCTTGCTCATCATCCCCCAGCGCAGCGAAAGCGCTCCCGGCGTCATACATGCCAAGAGAGCCCCCACTTTCGCCGTCAGTCACCCCCATGCGCAGAAAGCCGCTCAGGCCAAGGATGATGCTCAAGAGTTTGCTGATTTTCATGCTATTTTCCTTTTACGGATTCTCTATGGATTGTCCGTGGATTGTTAGAAATCGGTAATCACGTCGCCGGCACTGATTTGGTAGGCTGCCGGACCTTTGTTCACTTCGATATTCACGCCGTTCGGCAACTGGAACAGTGCGCCATTCTCTTCAGGGTGCCAGCAGCGAACAACCTGCCGATTTTCCCGCTTGATCTCGTCAATCAGGACAGCCCAATCGCATCCCGGGCCCGCTCCATCAGCGTTCTGTTGTGCTCCACCTCCAGGCGCGCCAATTTGCCCGTCTCCAAGCGCGTCTTCAGGTTGGCTTCCAATTTCTCCGCCAGTTTCAGGAGCTGCCACAGCTTTTCGCGGCCTTCCTGGTCTCTTGCTGGTGCTGATTTCCATGATTCGATAATCTCCGATTTGACGTCATCCATTGCTTGCTGGAATGCCGTGTTTTGCAGAACCAGGTAAGCTTGGTCCGCGTCGTAAATGCGTTCATCAAGCGTCGCCATTTACTGCCCCCGCTACCGCATTATCTGCGGCTGTTTGTGCGGACAATTCCGCAGCATCTGCCTTTTGCTGAGCCGTGATCTGCGCAACCAATACCTTTGTCGCATTGTCTTGATCGATCTTGTAGCGATCAAGTTCTCGTTGTGCAGCCTGGTCGGCAAGCTTGGCCATTTCGCGCTCGTGTTCGAACTGCTGACGCAGCGCATCGAGTTGGGCTTGATTCTGGGCCTCCTGCAGCTTCTGTTCTGCTTCGGCCTGCTGCTTGTTCAGGTCGATCTGCATGCGCGCCTGGGCTTCGATCTGGAGCCTGTACTGCTCAAGCTGTGCTTTGTGCTGTCGATCGGCTTCGCCTTCCTGCGCTTTCTGCTGTGCTAGTTGCTGGTCAGACTGTGCCTTGATCTGCGCCACTTGCACGGATTCCGGTGGCTGCGGTGGACCTTTGGGCGGCGCCTTGGCTGGGTCGGTAAAGAATTCGTCGCCATTCTTGAAGCCCAAGGCGTTGCATAGCTTCTGGTTCAGGTGATAGATGTTCTCAGGCGTGGAAATGCCCAGTGCCAACCCGGCCTCTTGTTTCTGTCCGGTCAGCATCAGATGCTGTACCAGTTGGTCTTTGTTCCCGGTGCCTAGACCGACATTGATGTTCAGGTTGAAATGATTCGTCCATTCGCGCGGATCCACATTCGTCCAGCCGCCCGACAGCTTGACCATTTCGGCTTTTTTCTGGTACTTGCTGACCAACTTCAGGATCATGTAGCCAAGCTCAGTGAAACCTGTCTCAGCCATGTAGCGGCTGATCGATTCGACGCGCATATCTTCGCGGTTGGTCACGATGTTGGCCTGGGTCGCGGTCTGCTGGAGCTGCAAGCCGTTACCGCCCTGACTGCGGCGCGTCCAGCCGGTAGACTCCTGGCCGGCGTCGTCGAAGATCTGCATCAGTTGGATAGAGCCGGCGATATCGCCAATGCCCTGCTGCAGAGGCGCCACAGCATCTTTGTTCTTGACGCGGACAATGCTGCCAGGAACGTTCGACAGCAGATCGTCCAAATTGACTTGGTTTTCAACCGCCACCGTGCGGCCGTTGACCTGCATGTAAATATTGTCCAGTTGTCCACGCTTCAGACTGGTCAGGATTTGTTGTGTCGGCAGTGCCAAATCAGCCGGGCAAATGCCGTAAAGCATGTGCGGCATCAGGATCGAGCCCAGCGCCACGAATGGCGGTGCGTCGAACTCGTCATTGGCCAGCATGGTTTTGCCGCACTTGACGACCTTGCGCCACTCCGGAATGCCATCGCCATCCCAATCAACCTGCATGTAACTCTCGATGACCCATACCTTTTTCTGCATGGGGTCGGTTTCGCTACCGTTGTCGAAAAGCTGGGAATCGTCGTTCAGGTATTCGAAACGCTGCTCACGCTCCGGGCTGAACTCTGCGGTGTTATCGTCGCTACTCAGATCGTCGGGGACTTTGTAGCCAGGCGTTGCCTTCAGTTCTGCAATCGTGCGCTGGAATCGATGCGCGGAGAATGGCGAAGTCTTGATCGACTTGGCGCGCTTGCTGATGAGGAATTCTTCAGGGGGAACGTTCTCGATGCAAACCCGGCCGCCCGTCTTGGTGCGCTTCATGGTCACATCGTAGAGTAGCGGAATCTCTTGGGCTTGCATCTGCTGAAACTGTGCCATGGCGCCTTGCAGTTGCTGGGCGACCTGAGGATTTTGTTGCGCAGCCATCTGCATCTGTTGAAGTTCCTGGGCAGCCTGTTGCAGCATCTTCTCTTTCTGCCGCGCCGCCTCTTCGTCCGGATAGCTCTTCTGCGCGATGAGCTGGACTTCAGGGTCTTCCATGAGCATGGTCAACTGCTCGATGCTCTGCCCGTTGTATTCTTCCTTTGACTCGATGTCAGAGGTATCCCACCAAACCTTGATGACGCCCAACTTGATGTTCAGCGCCTCACGAATCCATGTGTTGGTGATCGTGTAGCCTTCGTTCTTCTTGCGGAAGATGTGATTGACGTACTCGCTGATGTTCTTGGCCTGGTCTTCCAGGCCCGGCTTGGTCTCTTCGAACTCGAAAATGTTGTCCGAGCCGTAGAAGGTCTTCATCAGCGGGCCTTCCATGCCGAGCACCGTGTTACGAACAGTGGTGTCAACGACCTTGGAACGGCCAGTTATCTCGGGAGGCGCGAGTTCCTCCTTCGCCTCGGCCATGAAATAGTAATCGTTGCGGCGGCGCAACTGTTCAAGCCGGCCATCACCATAGCCATAAGCCTGCGTGACCTCTGAATCGATCATCGCAAGCAACTGGTCTTCGGTGATTTTCTCTGGCTTTGTCATTGGGTAGGGGCGCCATCACGGCGATGCCTGGAAACTGGTTTAGCTGCTATGCGCGCAATTCTACACCGAAATGTTTCCGTGTCCAATTTTTAAGCATTGTTCATCCGTGGCATCTTCAGAGCCCCGCCCCACTTCTTGCCTATATCGCCATAGTTGATAGAGAAGCGACGCATCATGTAGGCATAACGCACGGCGTCCATCACATCATCCTGTGTCTTGGAAATGTGGCCGTTTGCGTCACGATGGTACTGGAGGAACTCATCGAAGAAGCCGCGCAATCCGGCGAAGACTTTGAACTTGCCGTTTAGCATGAGATTCCGGATCTCGGTAATACCAGCTTCGACACCGTTGCCACCGTCAGGCCATTGAGCATGGTCCGCCAGCATGTTGAAGCCCTCATCCTCGTAGTAGGATTTCTGTTGCTTGGCGCTGCCCTTCTCGTGGTTCAGGCCGTCTGCCGGCCATGCGGTTGGAACCGTTGCTGACCAGCTTTTCGTGGATGACCATGCATCGCTTGGCTTGACCTGGCGCTGCTTCCACACACGCGTGATGTAAAAAACGCCGTTGTCGCGGTCCTCAACCAGTTGGATTTGGGCTTGCGGGTGATCCCAACCGAAGTCCATGCCGTCAATGACCCACCAGTGAGGCGGAATATCGAAGGATGGGCAGGTGATGTCCTCCTCTGCCATGTCGTAGATTCGGCCGTGTCCGAGCATTGGAACTCCTTTGGTGCGCATGTCGCGCTGGTGCGCCGGGAACGAGGCCAGCAGTTCTGTTTTTACCTTGTCAGACAAGTGAGGCGCATCATCCCAGCCCTTTTGCATGTATTTCTGCCCCGGGCCCGGGTTATCCATGAACTGAATCACCAACTCTGTACGCCCATTCTCTGGCGTCAATGTCAGGATGCCCCGGCCGCCGCGCCCTTTGTCGCCGGTCGCGGTACGCACCAGCACCTGCGGGAATATCTCCGGGTCCTCTGGCTCTTCGTCAATGTGGAACCAGTCCACACCATCACCCATCAGAGCGTGTTGGCCCTGGCTATAGCTCCAGAACTGGATGCGACTGATATCCCCAGAGTAATGCCGCACAAATGCAGTGCGCAGCGCGTTTGGGGTGCCTGACATGGATTCATAGCCTACGATGCGCTCCATGGGGATTAGGCCGCCGATGAACTGATCGCCGTCCTTTCGGCCTATGATTGCGGCCTGCAGAAGGTCTCTGGTCTTCTCCCCCGAGTAGCCCAGGCACCAGATCAGCGGCGCATGGTCAAACTTGTGTCCTGGCCAGTCATCCGGATATTCGCCCAGCGCATGGCAGGTGTCGATGTATGTCCCGGTCCAGGTCTTGCCGATCCTGTTTGCGGCGATTAGCGCGACCTGGGAATAGCCCGCAGTCGATTCAATGAACTCCTTCTGCCAGCCATAGAGCCGTTCATAGAATGAGCGGTAGCGGTTGATATGCGCGCGCCGCTGCTGCTCCATCAGGAGAGCATACAGCTGCTCTTGCTCAATCCTGCTCAGAGCTGCCATTGGTTTTGGCCAGCAACGCAGCCAGCTTGGCGTTCAATTCGACATCGCTCATGGTCTGCAGCGGAGGAAGATCGGCGGCGCCGCCGATCGCTAGTTTCTCGCCGTAGCGTTTCGGGTCCCACTTGGCCAGGAGCTTGAGCCTGGTCTCAACGCGCAGCTTTGACCGGCTAATCCATTCGGTGTCTGGGCGCTCGCCATCTTTTGTGGAAATCGTATCACTGTGCGTGTTATCCGCAATATCCAAACATTCCTGGGCAATGGCGTCGAACCCGTCCTCGCGCGCGCGCGCGATGGCTGCGGAAAAATCTGGGTCGACTGCCTTCCATGTCGATATCGTAGAAGGGCTTGGCATTTTCTCATCGCGACAAATCTGCGCCAATGGCTCGCCCTTCGATAGACGATCGCAGATTTCTTGGGCTATTTGGGGAGTGAACTTACTTGGACGGCCGCGCGGCAATGCGGCTTTGGTTGACTTTGCCATGGTGCTATCTGGATTCCTTCGCAGGATTGTCCAGCCTCATTGATTTCGATGCGGCAAGTGTAACATGGTTGCGGGCAAAAAGAATCCGGCGCGGAGCCGGGCTAAGTTGGAGACTTACCATGAAACTGGAGCGGCTAAAGGGAATCGAACCCTTGTCCTCAGCTTGGAGGGCTGTGGCTCTGCCATTGAGCTATAGCGGCTTTGAAACTATTGTCTGTCCGGCGCCTATGTTCAACGCCGGGCGCCGTCAGGATTGGCGAATGTGGTTAGCCCTACCTGATGACGGCTACTGCATGTGATCTTCCCGGGCGGCTCCGGGACGGCCTGCTTCGCCGTGCCTTCTTTCTTCCCAATCTATCCGGCAAACTCCCACTGGGTTAGGAGCCGCGAGCAATAAACCCAAACTGGGTAGACCGCTGCCTTCTTATGCCTCAGATCGCGCGAGACGCCGCATTGGACTTTACTGCCCTGCCGTTCTCGCGCTTGCCCGCAGGCCCGGCGCTACCGTCAGTGGCGATGAATTCGAAGCCCTCATTCTAGCTCATGATTGAGCAAAGTCAATACGTATCGTCGGCATCTAAAATCAATGCCTCGATTTCGTCGCCATTGCCTTCGTAAACTATCCCTTCGCATCCCATTTTGACAGGGACATAATGCCCCTCCCATTCAGCCATAACCGGCATGTCGTCGGGGTATTTTGCAAGTCCTTCACGCAACTCTTTAATGGTCAGCGTTTCACCGCGTTTGACGCCATTGGAGTAATAAAAAGTTTTCATGATATCTTCCTGTCCGAGCCAAATGGCACATTCCGGCTCTCGGTGCGTGCTGTGACAATGCGCTTGCCGCTGTACTCGCTGGTGCCGTAGTGGGTCTCTATGACGGTGAAAGTCTCGCCTCCGAGACGATTCTCGCCCTGGGCGGGAGCCAGGTCGCGGCGTATTTCTGGTTCGCGGTCCATGATTTACCAGTCGCGCACGCGCTTGTGCATCAGTTCAGGGGCGATTGCGTCGGGCTTCTTGTCGTCAGCATCGCGGCCGGGCACGATAACAGGAACCGGCGTAATCGGGAAGGTAATGATGCCTAAGGATGAATTGGAGGGGTGCCGTTCTCTAGCCATGGCGTCCAGGTAGTCGTTCATCGACTTTTGCGGCGTTTGGTATTGATTGTCGAAATTGATGAATCCACCATTGCTGGAGACTATGTTTCTGCCGTTCTGGTTCTGTTGCAGGCCTTGGTTCGGCAGCGAATTCGCCGCATAGAGCTGCTCGATGTATTGCTTGTCCATGATCAATCCTTGTAAAACCTACGAAATATCGCGGTGATGCGCTCGCGGCTCTTTTCCGTCAGCACCGTGGTGTCGAAGAGCGGGCCGGCGCGCTCGGCCCAGTTCGTGATGTCCGTCAACTCACTATAGCTGAGGCCGTCCTTCATGTAAAGGGCGTAGATGGCGCGAAGCTGGTTGTCGGTGTTCATGGTCTAGTCCCTCCAATTCCAATCTTTCGGATGCCCTCGCCGGTCGCAGGTCTGTTCTTTCTTGCATCGGAAGCAGACGCGCCAAGATCCGGAAGAGTTGTAGCCGAATCGATGGCCCAGCAGAGCGCAGATGAGTTTGCGGAAAATCATAATTTCGTCCCACGCTTGAGCGCAGCCAGATCCCGCTGCGCCTTCAGGCTCAGGCCGTAGTAATCGGCGTTTTCGCGGTCGATCTGATCCGGATCGGTGTCCAGAGGGTTGGCCAGGCGGAAGGCCTCGTCTCCCTGCTCCAGCAGGTGCCGGAACCACATCACGCAAACCACAGCGATTGTAGCCAAGCCCAGCGCAATGCCGATGTTGGCGGGGGTGGCGTTTTGGATGAACCAGTTCATGATGCCTCCTTGGTGATATCCAGCGGCTGCTGGGGTTCTGGTGCGGCGCAGGCGATGCGCAGCGTGTCCTCAAGCCGGGCCAGCCATTTCGGCAGGCTTTCGTGGTCGCCGCGCAGCAGGTGGGGCGACATGTTCAGGCGGATTTCCTTGTTCATGGCGGTCTCGATCTTGTCCCAGTCGCGGCTGCCGCCATTGGCGCGCACTTCCTGGGTGATCTTGACCAGCCACGACAGGCGGCACAGCTCGTTCGTGATTTCGTGCACGCGCTCAGGCTTACAGCCGAAGTGAAAGCTGCAATACCACTGGCCGCCGCCGGTGGTACTGGTGCTCATGGCGCCGAAGCAAGGGCAGGCGTTCGCTGCGCAGTAGACGGAATGGTCGCTCATAGCAATGACTCCTGTTCCTGCTTCGGCGCGGCCGGCGCGAACAGCTGGCCCTGGGCAATAGCCCGCTCGATCCTGGAGCAGGCTGCATCAAAATATTTTGCTTCGCGCTCAATCCCAACGAAGCGGCGCCCAGCCATGATGGCGGCGACGCCGGTGGTTCCGCTGCCCATAAACGGATCGCATATGCGTTGCGCATTGGGAATAAATGACAGGCACCAGTGCATGAGGTCGACCGGCTTTTGCGTAGGATGGTCGCGTTGCCATCCGTTCACAGGGTGCATAAAATGCTTGCTATTCATGTCGATGTTCGTCCAGCAAAGCTCTACGCTTGCCATCGTGTGAACCCCGTTGACTTTTACCCAAACCAACCAGCCTCGGGATGCCGGTACCGGATAATAATTGCCGCCCCATAGCATGCGAACTGGCGCCACAGGTTCAAGCATTTCAAGCAGCCCCGGTACCGGTTGCGCGTCCCAATCGCCCAACGTTTTCAACCCACCCTCTCCGGTGCTAAACCGTTTTGTTCCACCGGTCATCTTGTCGCCCAAGCCATAAGGCGGATCACTGACAACCGCATCGCAAGCGCCAATCAGCGGCAACACTTCTGCGCAATCGCCATGCCACATTTCAGCCCCACCGATGATGACCGGCTTCATTCCGCCTCCGGTTTCGGCAAAGCCTTCAGGGAGAAGCCGCGCAGCGCTTCCATGGCGCCCGGTGGCGGCGTGCTGTTTCCCAGCTGCGGCGCGGCGGCCGGCGCCCAGGTCGCGTTCAGCAGGCCCAGGCGGATGCCTTCATCACGAACGGCGTTCTGCGCCTCGATGCTGCCGGCCGGCGAGACCCAGTAGCGCGGCGGGCGGCGCGCCAGCTTCTCCTGCTCCACCAAACGATCGTAGGCAGCGCGAAAGGCCATGCGGGCGGCGTTCATGTCGGGACGCGGAATGTCCAGGAACTCGGCCGCCGCCGCCAGCGCGCAGGATGTGACCTGGTTCAGCAGGCCCGGCTCGGTTTCCAGCTTCGGCACCTGCGCCCAGGCTTCATCAGCGCCGATCCACTGAACCGGCTGGCGGCGCTCGACCTGCGCGCGGATATAGGAAGCATTGGGCCGCCACTTGCCATTGATCTTGTCGTTGATGTGGTCCACCAGCGCCTGCTTGATCTGGCTCAGCGTCAGATCGGCCAGCGCGGCGAACATCAAGTCCAGGCTGCCCTCGGTGTACTGCTCGCCCTGGCCGATCGTGTCGCGTGCATCCCGCATCACCTCGCGGAACTCGTTGAAGTCTCGGTTATCCATTTGCGATGTCCTCCACGGAATCGGCTGGCAGCCCCCAGCGCTGGCGACGCGCGGCGCGGTCGGCTTCTGGATCCTTCGCAGTCACCGTGACGGGGCGGCCGTTGCGCGAATCGAAACCGCGCGCGGTGCCGTTTTTGTCTTTCAAGCCGTACACGTCCAGCCAGCCGTGAAACGTGGACTGGTCCAGCACCGCGCCGGGCGAGTGGCCGTTGCGCATCAGCTCGGCCAGCTTGTCGATCAGCAGCTTTTGCGCGCGCTCCGTCGGCGACTTTTTCGCGGCGGCGCGCATGGCCAGGAAAGCGTCCCAGGCGTCCTGCGGGATCCAGTCGGGCAACGTCACCAGCGTGGGTGCAGTCTTGGCCTTGCGCTTCGGCTTTGCAGCCACCAGCGCATCGTAGGCGGCCAGAAGCTCGGCAAGGTCTATTCGACCAATTTCGATATAGTCGCGGGATTGGTTGCGTTCATCTGAAACCAGCCGGCGCAGCTCCATGTGGTCAGTGCTCATGACTTCTCCAGTTCCGGCATGTTGTTGCCGCGTTTTTTGTTGCAGGGTTCACAGGCCAGCACGCGGTTGTTTGCGTTGTCGAGGCCGCCACGGTCAAGCGGCACAACGTGCTCGATGGTGGATGTGTTCAGGTCGATCTGGATACCGCACCAGTGGCAAGGAACCGTTTTGCGGCCCTTCATCATCTTGCGGCGGATGGCGCGGCTGTTGGTTGCGCGCTGGTCCTTGAGGTGCGCTGGTGCCACCTTCGGCTGCTCCTGCGACATTGCCACCGCCTGCGCCGGCGTCACGTTCTTGACGCCCTTGGTAGTCCGCGCCACGTAGGCTGTTCGCGCGGCTGACAGCGGGTAGTAGTTGACCAGCAGCGCGCCGTGAATCTTGTAGTGGCCATTGGTTGATCCTGGCGCCGGATATTCCAGCTTGACGCCAGCATCTCTGCAGAGTCGCTCTAATTCACGGACCCTGTTGAATTGCTCCATAGACACGTTATGTCCTCCCTATAGTTACACTACGACTAATGCTGAGGGTTGGGGTGATTCCCCCGAGGCCTCGCTACTTTCAATCCTGAGCACTTTAGAACTGAACCACCGTCACCACGAATACCGTTCTCAGTACGGCCAGACTGCCCTCCAGCCTTGCGGCTGTCACCCTTTACATTCGTGTCCTGCTCGCCGCTGTGCGCGACTGCAAAGCCCCCCAGCAACTAGCTCGGGATTCAGTTCGCCCTGTTCTTCCGCGCGGCCGGGCGGCCCTTGCTGACGTGCGGTGTACGGTCGATGTGGCAGCCAGAAACGCAAAAAGCCCTCAGAAGTATCGGCGCTTTCATCGTGGCAGCGATTCGGGATTTAACCCAGAAAACACCGAGGCTTATGAGGGCTTCGGATTTGTCTCTGCTGCCACATCGACAAAGCGAACTCTACCGCTATTTCTTGATCACCGTCAATAGGTTGTGGAAATTAAATTTAATTCGCGCATCAATTACCGAAAACCACGCCCCACGCCATCCCCATCATGAACCCAGCCCCAACGCATCCGATAGGCCAAGACCAGAAGGCCAGGGCCAGCAGAGCACCGAATAGCGCGCAGGGCAGGCACAAAAGGGCGAAGGCGAGGTGTTTCATAGCAGCGAGGCTTGGGCAGTTTGCTGATGCGCTTCTGCAATGCGCTGATCCTGGAGCATCTTGTAGTCGGCATTCAATTCGCAGCCGATGAAGCGGCGGCCGTGTTGAATCGCAACAGCAGCTGTGGTGCCGCTACCCATGAACGGGTCCAGCACCACGTCACCCGGCGCGCTGCCGGCCAGGATGCACGGCTCCTTGCGGCGGAAGGGCGTGCGCATCATTTCAGTCCTTTTCATTTGCAGAGAATCTCCCATGCTGTTGCTGCCACTCGCGGAACTTGTCCGTTGCCAATGGCTTTAAGTCGGTCCACCCGATTGGCCACCCCATCAGCCACTCGACCCAATCCGGGTTCAGTTGGCCAGCCTGGGAGCCGTCGGGCGATACTTGCGTGTTGAGGCGAATTTGCTGGCCTTTGGCCAAGCGCTCCTCTATGCTCTGCTTGCTCCACTTGTTCGCGTCCGAAGAGTTCGGCGTCCGCCACATCTTGACGGCCTGACTCAGGCGCATTTGTGACTTCTCGCCGTTCGGTGCCACATGCTTCGGCAACCCATTGGCCGTGATATGAACGGTCTTGGACACTTGGCGATTCGAGTTGTCCGAGGCGCATGGCGTGGGCCACAATCCAGATTCGATCTCGCAAATGGGGAGCTCCGGTGTCTGCTGCAGAGATGACACCCCAGCGTGCATCAAACCCCATCGCGGCCAGGTCTCCGAGAACGACTCCGAGTCCCCGAGAAGTGAGCATTGGACTGTTTTCCACGAAGACGAATCGTGGTCGAACATCGCGAATGATCCGTGCCATTTCGGCCCATAGACCGCTGCGCTCTCCGTCCATGCCGGCACCTTTTCCAGCTGCACTGATGTCCTGGCAAGGAAAGCCGCCCGAAACCACGTCAACAAGTCCTCGCCAGGGATTGCCGTCAAAGGTTCGGACGTCATCCCAAATCGGGAAAGGCGGGAGTGTTCCGTCGTTTTGTCGGGCCAGTAAAACTGATCTGGCGTAGGCGTTGTACTCGATGGCGCAGATTGTTCGCCATCCAAGCAAGTGACCACCGAGGATTCCGCCGCCTGCTCCTGCGAAGAGAGCGAGTTCTCGTAAGCCTTCATCATTGCATTGCTGATTGACCATGACATTCACATTACCCCCTTCATGTTTTGTGGCTCCACCCAATGCTCCGACACGACAACGCGCAGCTCGGTGCGGATCAGGCCTTGTGCGGAGAGCAGCGCGACTAGGTCGGCGGGGACTTCCAGCGTGTCGGGCATCTGCCAGCGCTTGAGCATCCAGAATTTCGGCGCTTCCAGTTTCCAGCCTTCGCCGCGATTGCGGAGGGAGAAGCCATTGCGCATGCGGCGCTCGATTTCATCGAGGTCAGTTATCATTTTGCAATTCCTTCCATTTTCTGAGATATTTGAATTTGATCGACTGAATTGCTGAAATATCTAATTTCAGCGGCGGCTGTTCCGTCTCTAACCACTCGACAGCGACTCGGCCAATCTTCTGAATCAGGCGTATGCGGTACTCCACGATGTTGCCGCCGCGATGCTGGTTGCATGGCACACACTGCTTATGGACATTGTTCTCGTCAAAGCGCAAAGCAGGAGCTGCTCCCACGCTGCGGTAATGCCCGGCATCGTATGAACCATCGTGGAATCGCCCGCAACTGATGCATGGCTGATCATGGTCGCGCATGCGAATGTACTTGTTGAACTCCTTCTGCGCCTCTCTGAGCCAATCTTGCCGCGACTTCAACGCGGTGCGCCGCTCTCGATCCGTTTTGCGCTCCTGGGCTTTCCTGATGGCCTCAGCATGGATTGCAGCGCATTCCGGTCCGCAAGCCTTATGCGTCATGCTGCGCGGCTCAAAGAGTTCCTTGCAGACGGCGCATTTGCGCTTGCGCGGTCCTTTCGGCGGCTTTGGCTCGGCTGGCGGCTTCATCTTGAACGGCGTCCTGGTTATCGGAGTTTTGCGCATTAAGGCCATGCGGACACCTGAGCAGGTCCGAACAGCGCCTCTACGAGCGAATCCCGCCACATTCCTATCTGGACGGCCTTGATGATCCTACGCCTGACAGGCGCCTCGTAATCTTCAGCCGAATCGAAGCGCTTGCTATGCTTTTTGCGTGGCTTAAGTGCTACTGGCCGCCCAGCTTGACCAATCACGAACGTATCAGGAGTGCCGCCCTTGTTCGAGCGCTCCCCGCGAGTAGCCACAAGATGGCCGTTATTGCAGAGGTCGCGGAACCAGTTGCGGGCGGTTTGGCGGTTGACGCCGATATGCAGGCAAATAGCAGCACTGCTCACACCTGGATTGGCCTCCACGTGATCATAGACAGCTTGGAAGCGCTCCAGCTTCATTTTGGCGGTGTAGGCAAGCATGATCAGCCCCTTGGATAGAGAGCGTTAATCTTGCCGATCTGGAGCAACAGATTCTTGCCGCGCTCGTCGCACTTCATAAAGAGGGCGATCATTTGTGCAAGCAACGGGTCAGCAGCCGGGGCCGAAAGAGGGGCATGAGTGTCAAATTCCCTGATTGCTGCGCGCTTGTGCTCGTCCGGGTGGTTCAGGCCATCGTGTTCAAACTGTTGTATTTCGCGTTTCATGATATCCCCCTAGGTGAACCGTAAAACTTGCTCTACTACATTATCAAGATCGTCCCGCGTGTAATTCGTCAAAATCCGCGCCAAGATCACGTCGATAATGGCGCTATACAGCTTGTCCTTTTCTTCATCTGTCATCTTTGCAAACGACCAGCTTTTCGGGATGAAGCGCAACTCCCCGTTCAATCTGACGCGAGTTTCATAGAAGCCAGCCAAAATCGTGAGGTCAGCCCGGAACTGGTCGAAGTTCTTGGCGATCACGTCGCCCTTATAGGTCCGCTCGCCCGGGTCCCATGCCTCATATGCTAGATTCGCCAGCGCCATAATCTTGCGGTGAAACTTGACGTTGTTATGCCGCGTCATTGTCACCTTGACGCCCTGCCCCAGCTTCATCTTGGCGATAGCTTCGATGCCTTGCTGATCAACCGGGACGAGGCAGCCATTGGCGGCTTTAGCGAGCACAATTTCCATTTCAATCCACCTTGCCGCCCAGCAGACGGCGGATGCGCGGAAGCGGTGTATGGAAAGCCTCCATGATCTTGATGATAGTGGCCGGGCCGACATCGATTTCGCCCCGGCGCATCCGAGACAGGTTGGTGGCCTGGATGCCGAGTGCGCGCGAAAGAGCAGCATCCGAAGGGATTTTCGGGTCGGCTTCGCGCTTCAGCGCATCGAACAGCATGTCCGCATGCTGCTTATTTTTTGACTTCATGGCAATTCCTTTCGGTTGTCTAGTGCTGAGTTCAAGCATATCACAATTATTTGCCATAAGAATAGCTTTGTGATGATAATTTTGTTGTTGACGTATATTTTTTATCGTGGCATAGTTCAGTCATGGGCAGCGCACATGGCACGGCGGAACTGGAGAAAAATGATGTTTATCAATGATCAAGTCTACTGCTACGGCGAACTGGATGTTCACTTCCAAAACGCCGAAGAGGCAGCAACCGACAGCCCGATATACGATGACTGCTCTATCACTGATCTGGTAAGCATGTACATCGCCGCCTAATCAACCCGCCCGCTTCGGCGAAATAGCACAATGCCCGCCACGCGCGGGCTTTGCCACTGAAACACCACCACAACCAAGGGAGAAAATACCGTGAAGATCACCATTGCAAACCGCTGGACAGGCGCTGAAATTTTCAGCATTGACGAAGTTGAGGCAACCGTCGCCAAGGCTTTGCTGGCAGCAATCAAGTCCGGTGCCGATCTGTCCCGTGCCAACCTGTCCGGTGCCGATCTGTCCGGTGCCGATCTGTCCGGTGCCGATCTGTCCGGTGCCAACCTGT
>Ga0070682_100000258_pt1 | contig 38402 bp, 32 predicted proteins | sample KBSC63LmetaG_FD_64668 | JGI IMG/M metagenome (GOLD analysis project Ga0070682, IMG submission 64668) | Corn rhizosphere microbial communities from Kellogg Biological Station, Michigan, USA - KBS C6-3L metaG | ecosystem: Host-associated > Plants > Roots > Rhizosphere | place: USA: Michigan...
CGCGCGCTCGCGCGGATCCCGTATTCCGTCTCCTCACTCGAGCAGCTCATTCGCCAAACGCTGCGCGAGCTCGCTCCCCAGTAACACCAAACCCCCCGCTCGGGCATCGGGGCGGTTGTTGACAGCGGGCCGCGTTGCCGTCTTCAACGGGCCCATAGCCCCGATGCCGAGCACCGCGCCGCGCAACAAACCTCATCAGGTCTCGCGGCGCGCTTGCGGCGTAGCGCGCTACGACCTCGTCCTCACGCCGTTCGACAGCGCCGCCCATTGGCACTGCCCGACCTCTACCGCATGTCGTGCCCCGTCACCGCCCGTCCCCACCCAAGCCCGTCGTGCCCCCGCGCCGGCTTCGCCGGCGCTTGGGGGCACCCGCGCGCGCAGGCCGAAGGCCGAGCACGCGGGCCGTAAAACGCCGCACCCTCGCGGGGGCACCAGCAACAACTGCATCGCCTCAGCGTACCAAGTGACCCCTCTAGTCCGGCTATCCGCCGCTCGAACGCAACAGAGCTCCTCGCGGAGCGACAGCCTGCCGGTCGAGGAATTTCAAACCGAGGTCGCCCAAGGCCGCAGCGTTGGCGCGCGGCGGGCGACTCGCGACGCCGCGCTCAGAAGAAGAACGGCAGATCGAGCTGGATGATCTTGTAGTGGCTGCCGGCCATCGGTTGATCGAGGCCGAACGACATCGAGAGACCGGGGCGGAACTTCAGCTCGTCGCTCAACATCATGTGGAAGCGCGGGCCGAGGCCGAACGTCAGGTTGTCGCGTGAGTTGCGCGAAGGATCGTCCTGAACGTGGCGAGGCGTGCTGAACCAGGTCTGATAGCGGAAGTCGAGGCCCGCCGAGATCCACGGGGCGAAGAAGTAGCCCGCGTGCACGCCGAACGACATCTCCTGGTTCGCGGACTTCTCCTGCTGCCGCCCGCGCACCTTCGTGAGGAACGCGATGTTGAATTCACCCTGCAACGTGAGGTTGTGGGTGACCCAGGCGAGATCGACCCCCGGAAGGATCGAGAAGTAATCCGGCATGAACAGGGCGTTGTCGAAGCCGCTCCGCGCCTGCATCGCGGCGATGTTCGTGCTCTGCGCGCCCTTGTCCGCGCTGAGGCTGCCGCCTGAGCCGACCGGCACCGTGAGCCCCATCGACAGGCCGAGCTTGAGGCCCTTCGCGGGCCAGAGTCCGATGATGCCTCCGATGAGCGGGTTCGCGAACCCGAAGCCGCCGGCGCCCGTCGGCGGCGAATCCTCCGCCACGGCGACCTTCGCGAACACACCGATGTGCGGAACGATCTTGTAGCTGCCGTTGATGATCGACACGATGCTCGCGCCGTTGACGCCGTAGAACGCGAGCGACGTGTCGGAGCGGAGCATCGTCGTCGGCAGCACCGGCCGGAGCTGCCAGGGCAGCGAGTACGGCGGGATCACCTTCTTGATCTTCGCCGGCTCCTCGTCCGTCTTCGGCGCAGCGTCCTCGGCGGGTGGCGGCGGCGTTCCGCTGTCTTCCTCGAGAGTGACCTTCTCGGCCTTGGTCGCGTGGGCGACCCCGGGTGTTGCGAGCACGGTCGCAAGCGTCAGGGCGAGGCCACAGAGAAGCCTGTTCCCCGCGGCATGGAGCGGGGCACCGAAGCGCAAATTCATGGGCGGCGCAGCCTTTTGCCATGAATGGCAAAACGAGCGCAAGGAACGCCCTAGGGAGGCCGGCCTATGGTGCCCTCAGAAACCGAAAGAGGCGCCCCCAGGGACCGAAAGAACCCTCAAGGTTTGTCTTTTGGCACTGATTTTTTCGGGTCGTACCAGCGTGCTTTGCCCTCGAGGACGTAATTCGCCTCGGCCGGGCCCCAGCTTCCTCGCTCATATTCGTAGATCGGCGTCGCGTCCCCCAGGATCGGCTCGACGATACGCCACGCCGCCTCCACGCCGTCGGCACGGGCGAAAAGATTCGCATCCCCACGCATCGCGTCACCGATCAGGCGCTCGTACGCGCCCATCTCGTCGGCCGTTTGGTTGCGCACCATGAGCTCGACGCCTTCCCCGGCCATCACGTCGCCGGGGCGCTTCGCGCGGGCGCCGATGGCGATCGCGACCTCCTCCGGGCCGAGCCGGAAGCGAACGTAGTTCGTGAGCGACGGCACGGGCTCCGGAAAGACCATGTGCGGTGGGCGCTGGAGGTCGACCAGCACCTCCGTTGCCGTCACGGGCAGATTCTTTCCGGCACGGACGTAGAAAGGCACACCCGCCCAGCGCCACGAGTCGACGTGGAGCCGGAAGGCGGCGAACGTCTCGACGCTCGAGTCGCGCGCGACGCCGTCCTCGTCGCGGTAGCCCTTGAACTGCCCCCGCACGAGGTCGTCGGGCGAGAGCGGGCGAATCGACTTGAACACCTTCGTCTTCTCGTCGCGGAGCGCCTCACGGTCGCCCGCGGGCGGCGGTTCCATCGCGAGAAACGCGACGATCTCGAGCAGGTGGTTTTGCATGACGTCGCGAATGCAGCCCGTTTCCTCGTAGAAGCGGCCGCGTCCGGCGACGCCGAAGTTCTCGGCCATCGTGATCTGGACGCTGTTCACGTGACCGCGGTTCCAAATCGGCTCGAGGAACGAGTTGGCGAAGCGGAAGTAGAGCAGGTTCTGCACCGGCTCCTTGCCGAGGAAGTGGTCGATGCGGAAGATGTCGCGCTCCGGGAACACGCGCGTGAGCACCTGGTTCAGCTGCTGCGCGGAGGCGAGGTCGCGACCGAAGGGCTTCTCGACGACGACGCGCGCGCCCGTCGAGCACCCGGTCGACCCGAGCAGCTCGACGACCTCGGGGAAGACGCTCGGCGGAATCGACAAGTAGTAGAGCGGTCGCTTGGCGCCACCGAGCGCTTCGCGCAGCTTTCGAAAAAGCTCCTCGGTGCGGTAGTCGCCGTCGACGTAGGCGAGGCTCTTCGTGAGGATCTCGATGGCGCGCGGATCGGCGCCGCCGCCGAATTCGCGCACGCTCTCGCGCACGCGCTCGCGGAGCTTTTCGAGACTCGAGCCGCCGCGCGATACCCCGATGATCGGAAAGCCGGGACTGCCCCGCTTGATCATCGAGTGGAGCGCAGGGAAGATTTTCTTGTAGGCGAGGTCCCCCGTGGCGCCGAACAGCACGAGGGCATCGGACTGGACCTGGTCGCTCATCACCATGCCTTTTACCACCACTTTACTTTCGCCGCGCCGCGCGTACGTTCCGCCGTGGTGTCGCTTTGACGGAGCCTCGCACGAGGACGCGCATCATTTTGCGCTGGTTGCTCGCCCTCTTGTTGATGGGGCTGGCCATTCGGCTGCTGCGCGCCGACCCAGAGCCGCTCAAGCGCCTCCTGTCCACGCGACTCGACGTGCTCGTCGGGCTCGCGGTTTTGGTGGTCGTGAACCAGTTCCTGATGTCGTGGCGCCTGTCGTTCGCGGTCGAACAGTGCGGCGGGCGTGGTGTCACGGGGCTCACCTGGTTTCGGCTGACGTCCGTGGGCCAGTTCCTGAACCTGTTCGTCCCGCAGCTCGGCAACGTGTACCGCGGCATCGTCCTCAAGCGCGACCACGGCGTGAGCTACCTGGCGTACGCGTCCGGGCTCGTCGCCTTCGTCTGGATGGACATGGTGATGGGGTTCGTGGTGGCGCTCGTCGTGATCCTCCTGCGCGACCCGACGTTCCGCATGCTCGGGCTGCCGGCACCGCTCGTGCTCTGCCTCGTGCTCGGCGCGCTCCTGGTCGGGCCGCTCGCCGCCGCGCGTCTCGTGGGCGATACCGCGGGTGACGGCGGCATGTTCGGTCGCCTCGGGCGCCGAGCGAGCACGCTGCTCGTGACGACCGTGCAGGTGCTCAAGAGCCCCTGGTTCGTTGCACGCTTCTTCTGCGTGAGCCTGCTCGGCACGCTCGGACAGGTCGTCACGCTATGGCTGTCGTTCGCCGCGGTCGGCGCGCGCGTGCCGGTCGGCGCGTTGATCGTGTTTCAGGTGTTCATCAAGCTGTCCAATCAGGTGACGATCACGCCCGGGAACCTCGGACTCACCGAGCTCACGTACGGGATCCTCGCCGGCAGCTCGACCTTCAAGCTCGAGCAAGGCATCGCAGCCGCGCTGATCATGCGTGCAGTCGGCATGGTCATGATCATCTTCTTGGGCTTGGCGTCGGGCGGCGGCTCGTATCTCTTGAATCGCCGGCGCGAGACGCTCGGCGAGCCGGGGCCGGAGCCTTGACAAGCGGAGCCCGGCACCCCGAAAGTCCCGCGGAAATGCCCGGGATCACCATCGTTTCGGTGAGCTTCAAGAGCGCGAGCTACCTCGGCCCGCTGCTCGAAAATCTCCGCCGCAAAGCGGCCGACGCGGCGGCGCTCCGCGTTCACGTCGTCGACAACACGAGCGGCAACGATCCCGACATCACGCGCCTGCTCGGGTCGGTGGAGGGTGCTCGCTTGGTGCCGTTCGACACCGGCAAGGCGCGGGGCTCGCGCGCTCACGCGCTCGGGCTCGACTTCGCGCTCGGCGCCGTCGAGACCGAGTACGCCGTGATCGTCGACCCGGATATCCACGTCTTCAAGCAGGGGTGGGACCGCCTGTGCGTCGCGGAGCTCGAGCGCCACGGCGCGTTCGCGATCGGCGCGCCGTACCCGGCGTGGAAGGTCGGGAAATATCATGATTTTCCGAGCCCCCCCTTCTGCTTCTTCCGCGTGCAGCCGTTTCGCGAGCTCCGCGCGGGCTTCGTCCCCTTCGGCAGCAATCGTTTCGAGGACGCGCGGGCGCTCGTCACGCGCCAGGTCGGCCGCCTCGGCAACGCGCTCACGCGACGGCGCTACGAACGGAGCGCGCTCCTACGGCGTTACGCAGCGTGGGCCGAGCACCGGCTCGGCGTGTTCGGTCCCGACACGGGCTGGCGCGTCGCCGAAGCGGCGCACGCGCGCGGCTGGAAGAGCGTCCTGTTCGAGCCGGCGCTCTCCACGCCGGAGGACGCCGCCGCGGCGGCCGCCGAGGACGGTGCTCGCGCCGCCCTCGCCTGCTTGCGCCACGAATTCGAGCTCTACACGTACCAGGGGGAGCCCGTCATGACTCACAAGTACGGGTCCGGCGCCGCCCCCTGGCGCACCGCGCGCTCGAGCGACGTCGAGCTCTGGCGCGAGTGCATCCGCCGCGTCGAAAGCACGGAAACAAAGGGCTCGAGCTAGGGGTCGCGAGCGTGAGCCGGCGCGAGCTCGCACGCCATTTACTTTCCGAGCTGGTCGCGTAGGTTGCGCGTCGTGGTACCGTGGGCAGAGTTGGTGTCGGGCCTAAAAGCCTGGTGCAAGGGGTGTCTGCGGGCCAAGCCGGCGGCGCTCGTCGTGGGCGCGCTGACGGTGCTCGTCGTGGTCGCCGGGCTCTGCTTACGCGCGCGCGGATACTTGTTCGACCAGTCTGCGTTCTGGCTCGACGAGTGCGTCTGGGCGATGAACCTGACGACCCGCGACCTCCTGCAAAACCAGATCCGCCCGCCCGGCTTCATCCTGGTGAGCCGCTGGCTCGCGCTCGCGTTCGAGCCGACGGAAGGCGTGCTGCGCGCGTTCCCGTGGCTCGCGTCGATCGCCGCGACGCTCGCTTCGCCGTTCCTGGCCCGCCGCCTGTACGGGTCGAGCGCCGCGCGCTTGTTCTTCGTCACGGTCGTCGCCCTGAACGCGTGCGTGATCGATTTTTCGAAGGAGTTCAAGCCGTATTCGATCGGCTTCATGCTCCACCTCGTCCTGCCCCTGCTCACGCTCCGGTACGTGGAGACGAAGAGCCCGCGCGCCCTCGCGACGGTGCTCGGTGTGGCGGCGATCGGCGTCTTTTTTTCGCAGGATCTCGTGTTCGCTTACCCGGGCGTTTTCCTCGTGCTCGGCATCGAGGCCCTGCAAACGCGCCGCGCGCACCTCAGGTTCATCGTGCTCGCGGCTGCCGTCATCATCGCGGCGCTGCTCGCGCAGTACCTCCTCATGTGGCGGCACATGCCGAAGGGCGGCTCGAACTACTGGGGCGCCAAGTACAACGTGTTTCACACGCAGGATCACAAGGTCTCGTACCTCTCGTGGTTCTTCGAGCGCTATCGCGAGATGACCGGCTTCCCGGGCGTTCGCCGCGACCACATGGACGGCGGGACGCACGCCGAGCGCGAGCAGTTCCGTGTCTTCGATCGCTGGGTGTGGCTCGTCCTGCACCTGGGCGGGCTCGCCGTCATCGCGTGGATGCGGCGCTGGCGCGAAGCGCTGCTGCTCGTTTTGCCGATCGTGCTCATCTGCCTCTTGAATGCGCTCCGGATCTGGCCGATGGGCGCGTTTCGCAGCGACATCTTCGTGATCGTGCACTTTGCGGCGATCGCGGCGATGAGCTTCGACGGCTTCGCGCGTGACCGAGCGCGCTGGTTCTCGGCTCTGCCAGCTCTCGTGATCGTCGTCCTACCGCTCGTGTACTTCGAGCGTGTCTGGCACGACCGCAAACAGTACCTCGCGTATGATTCGAATTTCCCGCAGATCGTGCGGCGCCTTTCGACGCGCCAGCCCGTCGACGACCACCTCCAGCCCTTGATCCTCGACCGGCGAAGCTGCGACCCGTGGCGCTTCTACACCGAGTTTCACCCGAAGACGCGCGACCTGAAGCCGCGCCTCGACGCACGCTACGCGCCGCGCTGCTTGAAGGACGACACGCTCATGCGCGAAGAGCTCGTCGCCTCGGGCACGGAAGAGCGCCCCGAATGGATCGTGCTCCACACGGGTCACCGGCTCGACCGGCTCGTCCGGCAGCACCAGCTCGGCGACCTCCACGTCACGACGCGGTGGGAGATCGGACCGCACTCGGTCGTCGCGCTGCGCCGCTGAGCGCGGACCGAGCGCCAGCGAATCACGGCGTGCGCGGACGCAGGGCGTAGAGGCGCGCGCCGAACGGCAGCTCGTACAGGATTCCGCGCTGCTCGCTGAAGCGCTCCGCCGGGCCGGACTGGTGCCCGGTGAACAGCACGTGCGTCACGTGGTAGCGCTCGATCACGCGCGTTCGCTCGGCGTCGGACATGCCGTAGGTGTAAAAAAGGCGGACGGCGAGCCGGCGCTCGTCCGTGTCGGGAACGAGGGGATTACTGTGGTGGGGCGCAACGACGCGCGGCCCGAACGTGGGGACCGACCAACACGTCTGTGCGTCGCCGAGTATGACGCCGTCCGGCCCGGCAATCTGCCCGATGCGGCGACTCAGGCGCACCGGGTGGCTCGCGCGAGCGAACTCCCCGAAGCGTGCGACGGCCGCCTGCACGTTCGACACCACGAGGAACACGAGGAGCGCGCCCGTGCCGACTGCCGCGGCGACGCGCAGGGGCGGACGGCGCGCCCAGACCGGTAGCGGGCTCTCGCGCGGCGTGAGCGCCAGGAGCAGGAAGACCACGCCGATCTGCAAGAAGAACATCGCGAGCAGCACGAAGCGATGGCCGAGCGGAATGTCGATGAAGGCGCTCACGACGAACACGGCGAGCATCGCCAGCGTCCCGAGCACGAGAAAGAGATGACGCCGCACGACCACGAAGTAGCCGAAGCAGGGCACCGCAAGCAGCGCGAATCCGCTGATCTGAAACAGGTACGAAGCCGAATAAAACCGATGCAGCTCGCCGTTGTCGGAGCTCGCGATGCGGTGCGACACGCGCGCGGCCGTACCCTTCATGACCATCCCGAGCGCCGGGTAGTACGGCCAGAAGGCGGCGAGCACGATGCCCGCGGGCACCATCGCGGCCACCCACAGCCGGCGCTGGCGCGGCACGCCCGGCTCCGTCGCCGCGAGCAGCACCGCCGCCGTGAGCGACATCATCGCGGTGAGTGGATGCGTCAGGTAGATGTACGCCCACACGGCGGCCGAGAGTGCCAAGAGCCCAGGGCGCTGCCGCTCGTCGCGCAGGAGGCGAACGACGAGCGTGAGGCCGAGCAACGTGAGCGCGAGCGCGGCACTCGAGGGGTAGCCGGCCACGCTGTAGAAGACGGCGAGCTTGTAGACGTTGGAGAAATGCGGGGCGTCGCCGAGCCAGGTCCCGAACATGACGACGAGCCCGTAGAGCGAGGCGAGGCGATTCTGGAAATACAGGCGGAAGAACAGGAAGATGCCGAGCACGAACAGCACGGCGTTCAATACGGACGCGAGGGCCATCGCGTCGATCGGCCCGAACTGGACGGCGCGCGCGATCAGCGCGACCAGCAAGAAATGCGGCCCGAAGCGCGGCGAGCCGGCGTCGGTGACGACCAACGGATGACGCGGGTGCCACGGGTCGGCGATCAGCGAGCGCAGCACGGCCGTATGCTCCCAGTAGTCGGAGCCGGGCAGGTGCGTGACGAGCCGGAAGACGAACGCGTCCCACGCCACCGACGCGACGAGCGCCGCGGCGAGCAGCGCGAATGCGACGTCGGAGAACGCCGGGCGCTTCACGCGTCCTCGTTCGAGGTGCTCATGGGACCCGCGTGAGCACGTCGAGCTCGTGCGGCGGAGCGGAGAAGCGCGTGTCGAAGCTCACCGTATTCTTCAACCGCTGTTTGATGCCGGAAAGCTCCCCACCCACGCCGTCGCTGATGAGCCAGGCGTGACCCTCGGCCGGCACCGACTCGGCGAGCGCCGCCTGGAGGCTTTCGGTGGTTCGGGTGCAGCGGATCTCGAAAGACCGCCGGAGCGCCTGATGAAATCGCTGCGACGTCCGCGGATTCACCGACGAGTAGTACTCGTAGGTCGAGCACACGCGCCCGCTCAAAAACAGGAGCGTTCTCTTTTGACGTGGCTCGCGCGGGTGCTCGGGCTCCTGCTCGACGAGCGCCTTCACGACGCGCGCGATGTCCGCGTCGGCGCAGAGCGCTCGCTTGCGCGCGTTCCATTGTCGATCGAACGCGCAGAGCGGGAAGAGCACGAGCACGACGGCCGGAGCCACGGCGGACCAACGAAATGGCGACGCCAGCGGCCAGTCGAAGGCCATGCCCGCAATGGCCGCGCTGTAGGCGAGCAAGAACAGATTGGCGCGGAACGGTCCGAACGGCCATTGCCCGAGCGCGTTCATGACGGAGATGGTCACGAACGGCATGAGCAGGAGCGTCGCCTCGCGGAACTGACGGCGGACGAAGAGGGCGACGAGCCCTGCCGCGTGAATCAGCCACCAGAGCACCGTTTCGATGCCGGCGATCCGCTTGAGCCCGGGAGCGGACACCCAAGGTGCATCCCAATATTTGTGCCTGAGCGCCGGAAACTCCGCAAGATCGCCGTAGCGGCCGAACCACCACGCGAGGTGACTCTGCTGCGAATCTTCGACGTAAAAGACGTTGTACTTGTGGCCCCAATAGGTCGCTTCGTCGGAGGCGATGTGCCGCCAGATGAACCAGTACTGGGCGAACAGCGCGAGCACGAGCGCGGCCGCCCCGGCGAGCACCCACGGAAGACGCCCGCGACACCGCGTGAGCGTGTCCCAACCGAGCACGAGGAACATGCCCGGATACGCCATCACGAGGTCCTGGGCGAACATGTTGGCCACGAGCGCGGCGACCAACGCGAGCAGGAGGTCCTTGGCTCGCTGTGTCTCGAGGTAACGGAGCACCGAGAGCAGCACCACGAGGTGCCCGCAGAGGCTCGCCGAATACGGCTTGAACTCTTTCGACAGATCGATGGCCGCCGGGTGCAGCGCGAGCACGGCGACGAACAGCAGACGCGCCATCGGCGCTCGGTAGAGCCGGCGCGATAGGGCCGGCGCGAGCAGCACGACTAGGATCCCGGCGACCCAGGAGATGCCGCGGAGGACGACCTCGCTCGGCCCGAGCACGACCGCGAGCAGCTTCGACAGGCTCATGAAGCCGATCGGTCGAATCAGCAACGTAACGAGCGGTTTCTTCATCAAGAGAACCGCCCAAGCCGCCTCGTCCAACCAGAACCCGTGCCGCTGGAACAGATAGCCGCGCGCCCTGAGGAAGAGGCCGAGCAGGATCACGAGGGTCGTGAGCGCGGAGCCGAGCGGGTTCTGGCGCGCTCGTTCCCACCTCAGCTGCGCGTAGCGCCGGAGCGCGCCGCGGATGGAGACCGAGCTCAGCATGAGGAAAGCGGGAGGCTACGGCGAGAGCGTGGAAAGTAAAGGGGAACGCCGCCCCGGCCTCTCGGCCAGCCCCGTTGAAGAATTTTGCCGAAGCGATCGTGTTGCGCTGGACGATCCCGGGTGCGCTCGGGCAGGCTTGCCGAGCAGACGATGCCGAGTCTCTTTGCTTTCGACCCGTGACGTCATGCGCGTCCTCGTCGACATCCTTCATCCCGCACACGTGCACGTGTTCGGTGCCGTAGCCAAAGAGCTTGCCTCACGCGGCCACGAGGTACGCTTCACACTGCGCGAGAAGGAGTTCGCGCGCGACCTGCTCGACGAGCGCGGACTCGTCTACGAGATCCTGTCGCAGCAACAGCACGGCGCCGGCCTCGCGCGGGAATTCCTCGAGCGTAACGCGCGGCTCTGGAGCGTCATCGCCGGCTTCCGCCCGCATTTTCTGGCGGGCATCATGGGGCCGAGCATCACGGCCGTGGGCCGCATGCGACGCCTGCTCGCGCGCGACCGCGCCCGCATCGCCGTGTTCTACGACACCGAAATCGCGCGGCTCACCAACACCGTCGTGTATCCGCTCGCCGACTACGTCTGCACCCCCGACTGTTACCAGGCGAAGATCCACGGTAACCACATCACTTACCCGGGTTATCACGAGCTCGCCTACCTCCACCCGAATCGCTTCACCCCCAACCCCGACGTCGTGCGGCGCTCCGGCATCGACCCGACCTCGCGCTATGCCATCGTGCGCTTCGTTGCCTACAAGGCGAGCCACGACATCGGCACGGCGGGGCTCAGCGACGAGCAGAAGATCCGCTTCGTCCGCGCCCTTGCGGCGCATGGCACGGTGTACGTGAGCTCGGAATCGCGGCTACCGCCCGAGCTCGAGCCGAACCGGCTGCGCGCTCCCGTATCGGACATTCACCACGTCATCGCGCATGCGCGGCTGCTCGCCGGCGAGAGCGCGACGATGGCGTCGGAAGCGGCGGTCCTGGGCGTCCCTGCGGTGTACATCTCGCCGTTCGGCCGCGGCTACACCGACGACGAGGAGGCGCGCTACGGCCTCGTCCGCAACTTCATCGGGGAGCGCTTTCACGACGACTGGACGAGCGTCGCGGTGAAGCTCTTCTCCGACGAGGGCGAGCTCGAGCGCGCGACCCTGGCGCGCGCGCGCCTGCTCCGCGAGAAGACGGACGTGACGGCCTGGATCGCCGAGTTTTTCGAGCGTGAGTACGCTCGGCACTTCGGCGCTTGAGCGCTCGCCGCCTCGACTAGCGGGCGACGCGAGTCAGCTCTTCGAGCTTGTGCGGCATCGCGAAGGCGCGGCGATCGAAAACGAGCGTGCTCCGGTGGCGCTTCTCCAACGCCCTGAGCTCCGGCCCACCCATGTCGGTGAGCAGCCAGGCATGACCTCGCTCGGGCACGAGTGACGGCAGCGTCGAGGAAAGCTCCTCGGGCGACATGAAACACCGCACGTCGAAGGTCTTCTTGAGAATCCTGTGATACTTGCGGGACGTCGTGGGATGGAGCGCCGAGTAGTACTCGTAGGTGTCGCAGGTTCGGCGGCTCACGATGAGGAGAGTCTTCTCCTTGTCGTGGGGCACGGGCTCATGCGCCACGAGCGCTTCCAGCACGAGCGGCAGATCCGCGTCGTAGGTGAGCACGTGCTTCCGCGCGTTCCAGGACTGATCGAGAGCGACGAACGGCAGGAGCACGAGCACCGTCGCGGGCACGAGCGCAGCCCAACGCGTGGCTCGAGCCTCGGTCTCCTCGAATGCCATCGCCGCGATGACGGCGGCGTACCCGACGAGGAACAGATTGGTTCGGAACATGCCGAACGGCCAGTGGCCAGTCGTGTTGAGCAGAGAGATCGTCGCGAACGGCAGCAGCAACAGCACCGCTTCGCGGAAGCGACGAAGCGCGAAGAGCGACACGATGCCCACGGCGTGGATCAGCAGCCAGATCATGCCGTCGACAGGGGCGAATGACCTGACCTGGTCCTTCGTGGCAAAAGACGCATCCCAGTACTTGCTGCGGAGCCCGGGCGAAGTGGCGATGGCCCGGTAATGGTCGAACCACCACGCGAGGTGGCTGTGGCGGGGACCCTTCACGTAGAAGACGTCGTACTTGTGCCCCCAATACGTCGCCTCGTCGCCCGCCACGAGGTTCCGCCAGATGAACCAATACTGCGCGAAGAGCACGAGAAAGATCACGGCGGCGCCGCCGATGACCCACGCCACCCGATGGCGCTGGTGTCGCAGCGTGTCCCAGCCGAGCACGAGGAAGATCCCCGGGTAGGCCATCACCATGTCCTGAGCGAACAGGCCGGCGACGGGCGCAGCGATCAGCGCCGCCACGAGGTGCGCGGCGCGCTGCGTCTGGAGGTAGCGCACGACGAGATAGAGCACGATCAGGTGCCCGAACAGGCTCACCGAGTACGGCTTGAATTCCTTCGAGAGATCGATGGCGGCGGGATGCAGCGCGAGGATGGCCACGAACAAGAGCCGCGCCGCCGGCGCTCGGAACAAGCGCCGGGACAACGCCGGCGCTAGCAGCACGACGCCCACCCCGGCCAGCCAGGAGAGCGACCGCAGCACCGGTTCGCTCGGTCCGAAGACGAGCGCGAGCACCTTCGTCACGCTCATGAACCCAATCGGACGAATCAGGAGCGTGATGAGCGGGTCGCGCATCAGCATGAGCGCCCACGACGCCTCGTCGAGCCAGAGGCCGTGCCGGTCGAAGAGGTAGCCGCGCGCCCTGAGGAAGAGCCCGAGGAGAACGACGACCGTCGTGGCCGTGAAACGCACGGGATCGAGCCGCATGCGCTCTCTCACCGATTGCACGCCGCGCTCGATAGTCGTCTGGAGACCGAGAAGGCTCAGCACGAAGACGGGAGGCTACGGCGAGGCTTCGCAAAGTAAAGACGCAACGCCCGCCCGGCCGCGCGGCCAGCCACCTGGAAGAAAATTGCGAAAGCCGCCCCCGGCGCTGGACGATCCCGGGTACCGTCGGGCACGCTTCGCGGGCAGGCACCGGCGCCGGGCGACGGTGACAGCCAGTAGTGTCCCTTCATGCGGGTGCTCGTCGATATTCTTCATCCGGCACACGTGCACGTGTTCGGTGCGCTCGCCAAAGAGATGACCGCGCGCGGCCACGATGTGCATTTCACCCTGCGGGAGAAGGAATGCGCCCGGGATCTCTTGGACGAGCGCGGTCTCTCGTATCAAATCCTCTCGCAGCAGAAGCACGGCGCCGGCCTCGCGAGCGAGTTCGTCGAGCGCAACGCGCGACTCTGGCAGGTCGTGGCCGATTTTCGGCCGCATTTTCTGACGGGGATCATGGGGCCGAGCATCGCGGCCGTCGGGCGCCTCAGGCGCGCCATCCTCGGCGATCCGGCGCGAATCGCCGTGTTCTACGATACGGAGATCGCTCGGCTCACCAATAGCGTCGTCTACCCGCTCGCCGACTACGTCTGCACCCCGGACTGTTACCAGGCGAAGGTCCACGGCAATCACATCACCTATCCGGGTTATCACGAGCTTACCTATCTCCACCCGAACCGCTTCACCCCGGACCCGGCGGTGGTGCGCCGGGCGGGCATCGACCCCACCGCCCGCTATGCCGTCGTGCGTTTCGTCTCGTACAAGGCGAGCCACGACATCGGGACGGCGGGACTCACCGATGCGCAGAAGGTCGGCTTCGTCCGCGCGCTCGCCGCGCACGGCACCGTCTACGTGAGCTCCGAGGCGGCCCTTCCGCCCGAGCTCGAGCCGAACCGGCTGCGCATTCCGGTCTCGGACATACACCACGTCGTGGCTCACGCGCGGCTGCTCGCCGGAGAGAGCGCCACCATGGCCTCGGAGGCGGCCGTGCTCGGCGTTCCCGCGGTCTACATCTCGCCGCTCGGCCGCGGCTACACGGATGACGAGGAGGCGCGCTACGGTCTCGTCCGTAATTTCATCGGGCGGCGCTTTCACGACGACTGGACCAGCGTCGCCGTGGAGCTCTTCTCCGACGACGGCGAGCGACGACGCGCCGGCGAGGCGCGCGCCCGTCTGCTCGCCGAGAAAACCGACGTTACCGCCTGGATGGCCGAGTTTTTCGAGCGCGAGCACGCTCGGCACTTCGGGTGACGACGCGGCCCTGCGGCGCATCCGAAGCCCGCGGCTCGGAACCACCGTGGTCCCTATTGGGCAAGACAATTGCGGTCGTGTATAGGTGGAGCGTGCTTGCGTCCTCAGCATGGTCGGGGTGGCTCTTGCGACGCGCTCGCTACGCGCGCAAAAACCTGGGACGGCCGTGGGAGATGCGTGCCTCGCCGGGCGAGTGCCCGCTGTGTGGGCCGACGCTCTTCATCCGCTTCTTCCGGGGCGACTTCGGCGTGCGGTGTGGACGCTGCGGCGCGGCACGAAACACCGTTGCGCTCGTGCACGCGCTCAAGGTGCACGCCGCGCGCGCCGTGCGCGGCGCCGTCATCGTGAACTCGCGACGCGGCCCTTTCCTCGACTGGCTGAAGCGCACCGCCGGCGAGCTGACCACCACCGCGTACATCGACGGCGCGGCGCCCGGCGCGATCGTCGGCGACGCGCGCCACGAGGATCTGCAGTCGCTCACCTTCGCCGACGGCAGCGCGGACGCGTTCGTGAACCAAGAGGTCTTCGAGCACGTCGTAGACGACCGCCAAGCGTTTCGCGAGGTTTTCCGCGTCCTGCGCCCCGCGGGTGTGCTCGCGTTCACGGTGCCGCTCGAGCCCCACCGCGCGACTACGCTCGAGCGCGCGCGGCTCGACAACGGCGGCATCATTCACCTCACCGAGCCCGAGTATCATGACGAGCCGAACGGCGGCCGCATCCTCGCCTTCCGCAGCTACGGCGACGACGTCGTCGAGCGTTTGCGGGAGGCGGGCTTCGCGCGCGCGTTCATCGACGACGCGCGCCTGCCGCTCGGTTCGCTCGCTGTCGGGCGCGGCGTGGTGATCGCGATCAAAGGGTAGACGGCGTCAACGATGTCGTCTCTTTTTGCTTTCGACCAGTGAGGTCATGCGTGTCCTCGCAGAGCAGGCATCCGAGCTAGAGGACCAGATGATCAAGCGACGCATCCCCGAAAGCGTGCAGACGGCGGTGCAGCAGTGGCTGCCTCCGGTCGCCCTCAGCGCCCTAAAACGTGCCCTCGGTTCGGTGAGCTGGAGCGGCGACTACCCGAGCTTTGCCTCGGCCATGGCCGAATGCGAGGGCTACGACGCCCAGGTGATCCTCGACCGCGTCACCGAAGCCGCGCTTGCGGTCAAGGAAGGCAGAGCCGCGTACGAACGCGATTCGGTGCCGTACCAGCAGAAGGCGTACGTGTGGCACGTGCTCTCGGGCTTGCTGTGGACGGCCGCCAGGCGCGGCGGGCGCCTCAGCGTGCTCGACTTCGGCGGCTCACTCGGCTCGACGTATTATCAGCACAAGTCTTGGCTTTCGGACCTACCCCACTTCAAGTGGTCGATCGTCGAGCAGCCGTCGTTCGTCGACGTGGGCCAGGCCAAATTCGAGGACGGCACGCTCCGGTTCTTTCACGACGTGCCGAGCGCCCTAGCCGCAGAGCGCGCCAACATGCTGCTCGTCTCGAGCGTATTCCAATACCTCGAGGACCCTTACGCGATGCTCGAAGAGCTCGTGAACTACGACTTCGACGTGCTGCTCATCGATCGCACGGGCTTCACGCTCGACGGTCGCGACCGCTTGACCGTTCAACGCGTCGGGGAACGCATCTACCCCGCGACCTACCCGTGCTGGTTCTTCGACCGGGCACGGTTCCTGGGCATCGTCACCGAGCGCTACCGACTCGTGAACGAGTTCCCCGCCATCGACCGCGCCAACCTGCCGGTACGCTACGAGGCGTTCTTGTTCGAGCGCCTCAAAGGTCCCTGACGCGCGGGGCGTTCCCGTGCTTGCCGACGAACTCGATGATCTCGTCCGCGAGCCGCTCCCAGGTGAGCGTGCGCGAGAAGCGATCGATGGCCGGGCGCATCGCCGCGAGGTCTTCCGCCGACAGGCGTGAGAGCAGCGCGGCGATGGCTCCCGGGTCCTCGGGCGGGACCAAAAACCCGGTCTCGCCGTCGAGGATGACGTCGGGCAAGCCGCCGACGCGCGTCGCGATCACCGGCCGCCCGTACTGGTACGCGAGTGGCACGACGGCGCTGCCCGAAGCGCCGCGGTACGGCAGCACGACGACGTCCGCGCGCTGAAAGTACTCCGCGGCCTCGGCGTCGCTCACGAAGCGCGGCACGACGTCGACGCGCGGCAGCCTACGCGCGCGTTCGAGCAGACTCTCGTCGCGGTGCCAGAACTCGCCGACGATCGAGCAGTGCACGTCCGTGCGCTCGAGTCGCTCGAGAGCGCTGAGCAGCACGTCGAGCCCCTTGTAGCGGCGCACGAGACCGAAGAAGAGCAATTCGACCGGCGCCTGTCGCGCGAGCGTGCCCTGCGCCGGGGCGCAGTACCCGCCGATCGGGTGCGGGTAGACGAGAAAGGGCGCGCCCGGAAAGCGCTCGGCGAGGTTGTCGCGGTCGGACTTGGTGTGGGTGATGAAGCCCGCGGCCTCGGCGAGCACGAGGTTACCGATCCAGCGCTTGTACAGGGCCGACTCGTGGTCCTCGGAGTTGTGGCAAAAGAAGTAGGTCGGGATGCCCGCTTTGCGGCAGGAGCGCGCGAGCCACAAGAATCCGGGCGCAAAATACAGCGTCCACCAGGGGAGAAGCAGCGCGTCAGGGCGGAACTCGACGACGCGCGCGAGCGCACGCTGGTAACCACGCGGCGACAGCGCGTCGATCAAGTACTCGACGTGCGGCTCGCGGTGCGTTTCGTGGCCCGGTTCGAGCTCGGTGTCCCCGGGAAAGAGCAGCTGCGGGTAGAGGCGCGTGAAGGAGATCGTGAGCAGATCGACGCGATCGAGGAAGACGCGGTGCAGCTTCACCGTGTGCTGCGCGATGCCGCCACGCAGCGGAGGCACTGGCCCGATCATGGCGAGCCTCGGTCGCCGGCTGGTCGCGGATCCCGTCATGGATCGCCGAGCGATCGAGTCCGCGACAAACGGAAGGCAGATTTCGGGTTCGCGCACCGGCCCACGCGCACACCGTATGCTAGCGATAAAAGAAGTAAAGCTGCGGAACGCAGCGGTGGTGGGCTTCGGCCGGGTGGCCTGGTCGAACCCAACTGCTGGATCTTTGCATCCACCGCGGCCCCCGCCCGAAACTATAGGTATTCGTGGAGACGCTGCGCGTAGAACTCCACGGTACGCTCGACGCCGTCCTTGAGCGACGTGGTCGGCACCCAGCCGGTCGCTGCGCGTAGCGCCGAAAAGTCGCAGGCCACACTCCCCACGTCGATGCGGCGCTTCTCTTCGGGGAACGGCACGAGGCGCAGGCTTCCGCGGCCCGTCACCCGAATGATCTCCTCGGCGATGGCGCGCACCGAGTACACGTCGAACGAGCCGACGTTGTAGGCCTGCCCGCGGAGCTCCGCGAGGGCGCCGACCCGCAGCAGCGCGTCCACGGCGTCATCGGAGTAGGTCACGTCGCGCGTTTGCTCGCCGTCGCCGAACACGGTGATCTCCTTGCCCTCGAGCGCCAGGCGAATGAACCACGGGATGAAGCCCTGGCGCGCGTGGCGCAGGAGCTGCCGCGGACCGAACGTGTTGGTCAGCCGGAGCACGGCCGTCGGCAGCGCGAAGTCGCGCGCGTACATGCGGTGGTAGGCGTCGGCGCTGAACTTGCTGATTCCGTTCGGGTCGATCGGACGAATCGGGCTCTCCTCCGTCACGCGCGGCGTGTCGGAGCGTCCGTAGATCTGGCGGGTGCTCGTGTAGATCACGCGCACCGTCGGATTGTGGCGCCGGCACTCTTCGAGCAGCACGAGCTGGGAGGTGGAGTTGGCGTGCTGATCGGCGAGCGGATCGTTGACGCTGTCGATGTGGCTGACCTTGCCCGACAGGTTGAAGATGACCTCCGCCTGCTCGACGAGCGGCCGGCTGACCCGCACCTCGGCGATGTCGGCCACGACGATGTCGATGCCCTCGAAACCGCGGAGGTTCGTGCGATTGCCGCCGTCGGCTTCGGTGAGCGCGTCGATCACCGTCACGCGTGCCCCCTTGGCGAGGAGCGCGATCGCCAAGTTGGATCCCAAGAAGCCGAGGCCTCCGGTCACGAGCACACGGCGGTCTTTGTAGTAGCTGTCGAGATCCATGGGGCGGACTTCGGTGGGGCGGGCTTGTAGGGGCGTCCCGCGCCCCGTATACCTCGTACCTCCGATGTCGTCATCGTCCGAAGCGCCCGCAGAGCTCCGCGTGACGATGCTCACGGGGGACTTTTCCCCCGAGCAGATCGGTGGCCAGGGCATCTATGCCTACGAGGTCGCGCGGCGGCTCGCCGGCTTCGGCCATCGCGTGCGCGTCTACTGCCCGAGGACGCCCGAGCGCGCAGCTTTTTCGTACCCCGCGGGCCTCGAGCTTCGCTTCCTGTCGCCCGCCACGAAAAATCCGTTGCTGTTCAGCGCCGAGGCCGCCGCGCTGCGCCGTGAAATCGTCACCGGCACGGACGTGCTGCACGTGAACGAGCTGTTCGGTTTCCCCCTCACCTGGCGTTTGCCGCGCGAGCGTCACGCGTTGCTCGTGTCGTCGCACAACGGCTACCAGGATCGCATGCTTGCGGCGCGCCGCTTCGTCGCGAAGCTCAAGTACCCGCCGCTCATCGCACTCGAAGGGCTGAGCTACCGCTTCGCCGACCAGGTGTTCATCGGGTCCGAGATCGAGCGCGCGCCGATGCGGCGCTTGGGCATCGCCGATGGGCGAATCGCAACCGTCCCCTACGGCGTCGACACGGAGCGCTTCGCCGGTTCGAACGCGGCGCTCCGCGCCGAGGTGCGGAGCGAGCTCGGGATCCCCGCGGACGCGCGCGTCGTGCTGTTCGTCGGACGCTTCGTCGAGCGCAAGAAGCCGCACGTCGTCGCCGAAGCGCTCGGCCTCCTGAACGGGCGCGTGCCGAACCTCCACGGCGTGCTCGTCGGCGACGGCGAGTACATGTCCGAGGTGCGCGCGCGAATCGGCTCGGCCTCGAACATCCATCTGACGGGCGCCGTGCCGTTCTCGTCGTTGCACCGCTACTACGCCGCGGCCGACGTCTTCACGCTGCCGAGCGTCGGCGAAGGGAGCATCTCGCTCGTCGTGCTCGAGGCGGCGTCCGCGGGCTTGCCGCTCGTCCTGACCGAGGATTCTTCGGGGCAAAGCGCCGTCTTCGAGCCGGGAAGCAACGGGGAGCTCGTCGTGCTGGGCGACGCGCCGAGCCTCGCGGACGGCCTCGCGCGCGCCCTCGAGCGCGCGAGCGTGTACGGCCCGCGCAGCCGCGCCATCATCCAAGCACAGTTCAGCTGGGAGGCGACCGCGGCCGCCACGCTTTCGCATTACCAGGCGGCAGTGCGCGCGCGCCGTGCGCGCGGCTAGCAACGCCGCCGTCCGGGTCCGATCAGGTTTCGGCGCTCTCCGCCGCCGCGGAAACGGGCGAGCGCTTGAGCAGCAGAGCGAGCTCGGCCACGCTGGTCTCACGCGTCACGAGCAGCACGGTGAGGTTCGCGACGGCCAGGACGGGACTCCAGAGCAGCGCGAGAAACGTGCCGTTCGACAGCGCGAGCCCGAGTGCAACCGTGAGCACGCAGGCGAGACCGGCGCGCAGCAACGTGCCGAACGAGACGACGGATCCGAACGGCCCGCGAGCAACGACGAGCGCGCTCGCGAAAAGCAGCGACGACGTGAGCACGGACGCGGCGGCCGCGCCCGTGACCTCGCGGAAATGAATCGCGGGACCGAGCACGACGAGCTCGACGGCGAGCCCCGCGAGTGTGAGCTTCATCGGCGTTTTGGGATCACCGATGCCGTAGAGGGCGTACGAAATCACGAAAAAGAGCGTGAAGATCGTGCCCGACATGAGCAGCAACGCGAGCGGAAGGGCCGCATCCACGTACGCCGCGCCGTACAGCGTGCGCAGAATGGCCGATGACAGCGGAACCAGTGTGCCCGTGATCAGGAACGACCCGAGGAACAGGCCGCGGAACGCCGTGCGCAGCGTCGAGCGCGCCGCATCGTTCTCCGAGCCCTTCGAGGAGAGGACCGGCAAGAGCACCACGCCGAGCGCGCTCAGCACGAGGTACGGCATCTTCGCCACCGTCGCGGCGGCGGCATAGAGCCCGATCCGCTCGGCGCTCACCCCCGCGGCCTTCACGCCAAAAAGGTCGAGGTTCATCAGGAGTGCCAGGGCCACCGTGAACACCACGACCGGCCGCGCGAAATGCGCGAGCTCCTTCGGATCGAAGACGCCCGGCTCCGCGTGCGGCCTGAGCGCGGGCAGCGTGGCGAGCCCGACGATCGTCGGTGCCACGACCAGACCCACGACGGCACCGGGCACGCGGTAGAAGTACGTCAGCGTGACGACGGCGGCGCAACGCAGCGCAGCGCCGCCGCCGACGAGCATGGCCTGCGCCCAGAAGCGCCGCTGGCCGTTCAGGGTGCCCTGCGCGACGGCCACGATCGCGACCCCCGGGATCGAGATGGCGCTCAAAGCCATGCTGCTGGCGATGGCCGGATCCTTCAGGACTCGCGCGAGCAGCGGGGAAAGTAGCGCGTAGCCGACGGCGAGCAGCACGGCGAGGCGTGCCTGCAGGCGGAGCGCTTGATAGGCGACAGCCGACGTGAGCTCGGGACGCTGGGCGACGATCTTGGCGATCGCCTCGGGCAAACCTGCCGTGAGGAATACGGACGCCGTCGAGAGCGCGTTCAGGATGATGCCGTAGTCGCCGTAGTCGGACGCGCCGAGCAGGCGCGCGAGCGTGACGTGCGTCCCGTACGCGGACACGAGCGCAAGGAGCTGCCCTACCGTGAGAGCGATGAATGCGCGGCGGACACCCACGAAGATCGCTTCCGAGAACCGTTGCCTGGCGCTAGATCCCCGCGCCGAGGAGCGCGTTGCACACCGCGTCGACGGCCGTCGCCGGTAGCTCGGGGTACATGGGGAGGGACAGGACTTCGCGCGCGGCCCGCTCCGTCTCCGGGAGCGCGCTCGAGCCGGCAATGCGACCGCGATACGCCGTCTGGAGGTGAACGGGGACGGGATAGTGGACGCCCGCCGCGATGCCGTGCTCGCGCAGGTGGCCGAGCACCCGCTCGCGCTCGCGCGCCCGAACGACGTAGAGGTGATAGACGTGGCTCGCGCCGGCTCGCACCTCGGGCGGCGTGAACGAGCTGGTTTCGAGCCTGCGGTCGTACTCGCGCGCGTGCGCCTGACGCCGGCCGTTGTCGGCGTCGAGCGCGGCGAGCTTCACGCCCAAAACCGCGGCCTGAAGCTCGTCGAGACGCGAGTTGAGCCCGGGCTCGACCGCGTCGCGCGTTTCGTTCCAGCCGTACTCGCGCAGCCGCCGGCAGCGCGCGGCGAGCTCGGCGTCGTTCGTCACGAGCACGCCACCGTCCCCGAGCGCACCGAGGTTCTTCGTGGGGTAGCAGCTGAAGCAACCGACATCGCCCACGCTCCCCAAGCGGCGACCCGCGTGGAGCGCGCCGTGCGCCTGCGCGCAATCCTCGATCAGGCGCAAGCCGTGACGCGTTGCGAGCGCGCTGAACGCGTCGAGGTCCGCGCCCTGCCCGTAGATGTGCACCGGCACGAGCGCCTTGGTACGCGGCGTGATGGCGCGCTCGACGGCACGCGGGTCGAGCGTGAAGTAGCGCGGCTCGATGTCGGCGAAGACGGGCGTCGCGCCCGCGAGCTCGATCGCCGCCACGGTCGCGACGGCGGTGTGCGCCGTGGTGATGACCTCGTCCCCGGCGCCGATGCCGAGCGCGCGCAGCGCGATGACGAGCGCGTCCGTGCCGCTCGCGACGCCCACGGCGTGGGATACGCCGATGTACGCCGCAAAGTCGCGCTCGAACGCCTTCACGGCCGGCCCCTGGATGAGCTGCCCGCTTTCGAGCACGCGCCGCATCGCGGCGTCGATCGCCGCCTGATGGGCCAGGTACTGCGCTTGAGGGTTACTGCACGTGATCATCTGCCGACATCCGCTCCCCGCTCGGAGCAACTTTCAGTCTCTCATCCCGGAGTCGGTTGTCAACGCCACAAACCCCTTTTACGCTCCGCCGCTCTTCTCCCGTGCGCGGACCTTCATGAAGCTCCTGATCCAAATCCCCTGTCACAACGAGGAGGACTCGCTCCCCGTGAGCTTCGCCGCGCTGCCGAAGACGATCCCCGGCGTCGACTCGGTCGAGGTCCTGATCATCAACGACGGCAGCACCGACCGTACGGTCGAGGTGGCGAAGTCGCTCGGCGTGCATCACGTCGTCGGCTTCCCGCAGAACCAGGGGCTGGCGCGGGCATTCATGCTCGGCATCCGTTCGTGCCTCGAGCGCGGCGCGGACATCATCGTCAACACCGACGCCGACAACCAGTACAACGCCGACGACATTCCGGCGCTCATCCAGCCGATCCTCGAGGGTCGCGCCGAGATCGTCATCGGTGCGCGACCGATCGCGACCATCGAGCACTTCTCACCGGTCAAGAAGTTGCTGCAGAAGCTCGGCAGCGCCGTCGTCAAACGCGTGAGCGGCACGAGCGTGCTCGACGCACCGAGCGGTTTCCGCGCGTTCAGTCGCGACGCCGCCGCGGCCCTCAACGTCTTCAGCGCCTACACGTACACGCTCGAGACGATCATTCAGGCCGGCCAGAAGAACATGAGCGTCGTCTCCGTGCCCGTGCGCGTGAACGGCGATCTCAGGCCTTCGCGGCTCGTTCGCAGCATCCCCTCCTACATCCGGCGCTCCATCGTCACGATGCTGCGCATCTTCATCATCTATCGGCCCTCGCTCTTCTTCACGACGCTGGGCGGCGGGCTGTTCCTCGGCGGGGTCGCGCTCGGCGCGCGCTTTCTCTGGTTCTATTTTCACGGGCACCACGCCGCGGGCCACATCCAGTCGCTGATCCTGATGGCGGTCATGATGATCCTCGGCTTCCAGACCGGCCTGCTCGCGTTCATCACCGACCTTCTCTCCGTGAACCGCCGCTTGCTCGAGGAGCTGCTCGAGGCCAAGCGCGCCCCACCGAAGCGCGACCATGAGTGAGCGCACGACGTCGCGGCTGCTCGGGACCTTGCGCCGGACGCTGGGGGTCGCGCTCGGCCTGCTCTTCGCGACCAGCACGGCCCGAGCGTTCAGCGTCGTCGTGAGCCCGGGCGACACGCTGGCGTCGCTCGCCGAGCGCTACTACGGCCGCATCCAGCAAGAGCGACTGCTCGTCGCCGCAAACTTCCTCGACGCGCGCGGCGGCACGCCGATCGTCCCCGGCATGCGGCTCGAAGTGCCGGCGCTCGGCCATCACCGCATCCAGCGCGGCCAAACCTGGGAGACGCTCGCGGCCGAGCTGCTCGGGGCGCCGTCCCGCGCCGACGTGCTCTCGGGCGCCAACGGTTCGAGTCCCTGGCTCGCCCCGGAGGACGGCTCCGAGATCGCAGTGCCGTTCAACCTCCGCGTCGTCGTCGGGGAGCACGAGGAGCTCGCCGCGATCGCGTACCGCCACCTCGGCGACATGAACAAAGCCTGGATGCTCGACCACTACAACGGCCTCGGCGGCAAGAAGCCGGTCCCGGGCGAGGTGCTGCTCGTTCCGCTGACGGACCTCACGCTGACCGAAGCCGGGCAGAGCGCGGCGGCGGCGGCCGCGAGCCGTTCCTGCAGCGAGGCCGGCGGGGGCGTGCGGCGCTCGCAGCAGCAAATCGCGCAGGAGCTGCCCGCGCTGGCGGCGGACGTGCGGGCCGGGCGCTATACGGAAGCGGTGACTCGCGGCGTGCGTTTCGTGGCCTCCGGGGCGCTCACCGAGCCACAGCGCGCCCTCGTCGAGCAGAAGCTCACCGAGGCGTACGTCGCGCTCGACGCGCCGGGCCTCGCGTCCGCCGCGTGCGCGGAGTGGCGCAAGCGCGATCGCGGCGTTCATCTCGACCCCACCGTCACGAGCCCGAAGATCATCGCAGCGTGCGAACGCGCGACGCCGTGACGGACAAGGTCGGCTCGTCACTCGATTGGGGCGCGCTCGCGCCGCTGCGGTTGCGCGCGCGCGGCGCCGCGGAGGGCATCTGGGCGGGGCCGCACCGGAGCCTCCGGCGCGGCGCCGGCGTCGAGTTCGCGGGCTACCGCGCGTACCTGCCCGGCGACGACCTGCGCTTCTTGGACCGGCACGCCTTGATGCGGCACGGCACGCGCATGGTGCGCGAGTTCGAAACGGACACGGATCGGAGCGTGCGCTTCCTCGTCGACTCGAGCGCGTCGATGGCCTTCGCTGGCTCGCGCGCGCCCGGGGCCAAGCTCGCCTTCGCGGCCGTGGTGGCGGCGGCGATCGGCTGGGTCACGCTCCGCGGCGGCGATCGCGTCGCCCTCGATTGGCTCGCCGACGAAGTCGATCCGCTGCCGTGGGCCTCGGGGGCGGCGGCGTTCGAGCGCCTCGTCGCGGCACTCGAGCGCGGTGAGCCGCGCGGCAGCATCGACGACGCCGGGCTCGCGCGGCTCACGGCGCGGCTTTCACGCAGCACGCCCTCCGGCGCGATCACGCTCGTGCTGAGCGACTTCTTGGATCTGCCGGAGAGCACGGTGGAAGCGCTCGCCACGCTGTCCTCCCGCACGCGCCTCGTCGTGGGACTCGAGGTGCTCGATCCGGACGAGCTCGACTTGCCGTACCAGGGCCCCGTGCGCTTGCGAGCCATGGAGACCGACCTCGTCGTCGACACGGACGCGCCGCGCGCGCGCGCCGAGTACCAGGCCGCGCTCGCCGAGCATTCGGCGCGTCTGCGCGCGGGCTTCGTCCGCCGCGGTGGGCGATTTCTGCGGGCCGTCACGACCGAGGAGCCCGCGCACGTCGTGCGGCGCGTGCTCGAGCTCGTGAGCGGGGGCGCGGGATGAGCTTCCTGGTCGGCGCGGCGCTCGCCATCGGCGTGCTGGTCGCGTTGCCGCTGGTCGCGCATTTTCTGCGGCGCGGGCGCGCCAAGGAGCAGCCGTTCGCGCCGGCAGCGCTCGTCAAGGCCGTGCAAACCTCGGCGCGGCGCGAGCGCAGGCTCGAAGACCGCGCGCTCTTCTCGCTGCGAGCGCTCGCGATCATCGCGCTCGCGCTGCTCGGTGCGACGCCGCTCGTGCGCTGCTCCCGGCTGTCGCTCTCCCGCGGCGGCGCAGGCTCGCTCGCGGCGGCGCTCGTGCTCGACGATTCGCTCAGCATGCGCGCCACGCCCGGCGGAGCCAGCCGTTTCGAGCGCGCCCGCGACGCGGCCGCGCGGCTGCTCGACTCCATGCGCGAGGGCGACTCCGTGGCGCTCGTGCTCGCGGGCGCCCCGGCGCGCGTGGCACTCCCCGCGACGACGGACCTCGGCGCCGCCCGTCGCGCGCTACGCGACCTCCAGCCGAGCGACCGCAGCACGGATCTCGACGGCGCCGTTTCGCTCGCGCGCTCGAGCTTCGGCGATGCGCGCGCGGACCGTCGCCGCCTGGTCGTGCTGAGCGATTTCGCCGCGCCGGCGCTCGCGCCGGCGGATCCGCCCGCCTGGACGCCGCTCCCCGAGCTCGCACAGCGCCTGCCCGATTGCGGCATTGCGTCCGCGGAGCTCCACGGCACGAGCGTTGCGGTCGTCGTCGCCTGCAACGTGGCGGAAGCCGCGAAGGAGCGCGCGCTCGTGCTCGTCGGCGACGCGTCCGGCAAGAAGACGCCACTCGACCCGCGCGCCGGCGTGCAAACCCTCTCGCTCGCGGCCGCGACCGGCACCAAGGTGGAGAGCGTACGCCTCACCGGCACGGACGCTCTCGCGGCGGACGACGTCGCGGCGGTCGCGCCCGACGCGCTTGCCGTCGGCGTGGCCGTTCTCGCCGACGAGACCGCGGGCGGCGCCGTGACGGGCGGACCGCCCCTCGTCGAGCAGGTCATTGCCGCGCTCGATCGCGAGCTTCGCCTGCGCCCGCTCGCGGTTTTGCCCGACCAACCTTCCGAGCTCGAGCACGACGCCCTGCTCGTGCTCGACGATCCGACCGGCCTCGGCCCGGAGGCGCGCAGCGCGCTCACGACCTTCGCGGAACGCGGGGGCACTGCCGTGGCGCTGCTTGGCCCGCGCGCGGAAACGGCGCGCATCGGCGTGAGCCTCGAGCCGTTCGCCGCCGGAGCGGTGCGTTGGGAGCGCGAGCCGAAAGCCTCGGGTGCCGAGCCCGGGTCGCTCGGCTGGCTCGGCGCGGAGGCGTCGAGCCTCGCCGATCTCGGTGCGCACGGGCGCACGTGGCTCGATCCGGGGCGCGAGCCGGGTACGCGCGTCACGGCCAAATGGTCCGACGGCGCGCCCTTCGTCGTGGAGCGCGACCTCGGTCGCGGCCTCATCGTCACGATCACGCTGCCGAGCTCGATCGCGGTGAGCGATCTCGCGCTCCGCCCGGGTTTCGTCGCGCTCGTCGATCACTACATCGAGGCGGCGCGACAACGGCGCGGTCTCACGGAGAGCGTCGCCGGCTCGGCCTGGGTGTTCGGCACCGAGCGGCCGCGCATCGTCGGCCCGGGGGGACCCCTCGCCGTCGAGCAGTCGCTCGATCGGGGTCGTGTCGCGACCCCCGCGCTCGCCGGCACCTACCGCGTGACGCTCGGGTCGCACGAGGAGGTCCGCACCGTCACGCTCGACCCCCAGGAGATCACGGCCGATCCGCGGCCACCGCCCAAGGCGTCGGCCGACGCGGCAGGCGGCCCGGGCCTCGAGCTCACCGACGTTTCCCGGGAAGCGGCACTTTTCTTGATCCTGCTCATGGGCCTCGAGCTCGCGCTCCGTACGCGTCGGGTCGACGCGAGGGCCCGGTTCCGCTAGACCCTGGGCCCTCATGCTCGGGCCCTTCACCCGTTTCACGGCTCGCCAAGCCCTCACGCGCCTCGCCGTGCTGGCCACGGGCGCGACCCTGGCGGCGGCGTGCCACTCGGCCGGCCCGTACGGCTACAGCCGCACCTACTCGCCCCTCTCGGAGGAGGACGATGCCGCCGAGGGGGCCAAAGAATACGACCCGGTGATGATCGAGCGCGCGCCCGAGACCTGGCGGGGCCAGCGCGTCAGCATTTTCGGTGTCGTGAAGCAGCGCAAGGAAGGCCCCGGCGGGCTTGCCTACCTGACGCTCAGCGTGCGGACGCTCGCAAGCCGCAACCTCTGCGACCAGATGGACGAGGACACGTGCCGCGTCACGGTGAGCGACCACGAGTTCGCGATCGTTCACGCCGCGGTCAAGCTCCGCCCGGAGGACGCCCTCGGGCACGTCGCCCTGCGCACGGGGTCGCTCGTCCGCGTCATCGGCAAGCAGACCGACGACGTGGACAAGACGGACGGCGCCGCCGTGCTACAGGCCAATTACTACCGGCACTGGCCGCCGAACTTCTTCGTGACGATGGCCGACCGCGATCACATGAAGTTGTGAGGAATCAGCCGACCCGCCGCCTCTCACTCGACCCATGAAGCTCGGTTTCGCTCGCACTTTGCTCGTTTCGCTCGCACTCGCCGGGTTCGCGGGCGTCCGTCCCGCCGCGGCCACGGTGATCGAGCGCGTGGTCGCCGTCGTCGGCGAGCGAGCCATCTTGCTCAGCGACCTCCGCGGGCGCGCCCAGCCGTTTCTCGTGCAGATCGTGACGCAGGTGCCGACCGGCGCCCAACGCAACGCCGCCATTTCCCAGCTCTACAAGGGCTTGATCGAGAAGCTCGTCGACGAGGAGCTCGAGCAGCGCGCCGCGATTCAAGCCAAGGTCGCCGTCACGCCGCGCGAGATCGAGGAAGCGCTCCAGCGCGTCGCGCAGCAAAACCAGGTGAGCGTGGAGCGTCTCTTCGCCGAAGCGAAGCGCACGGGCCTCGACGAGCCCGCGTACCGCGAAGAGCTCCGGCGCCAGCTACTCCAGACCAAGCTCATCAACGTGCGCCTTCAGGGCCGCATTCGCGTGAGCGACGACGATCTCCGCAGCGCGTACCAGAAGCTCGTGATGGAGGAGCGCGAGAAGCTCGGCTTCCGCGTGGCGTGGGTGCTCGTCGGTGTGAAGCCGGGCGCGTCACCGAAGGATATCGCCGCGCGCCGCCGCGTCGCCGAGGACGTGAGCGCGGGCGCGCAGGGCACCGACTTTGCGGCGCTCGCGGCGCGCTACTCCGACGACGCCGCGACGCGCGCCACGGGCGGCGTGCTCCCGGCGGCGCACCTCACCGAGCTCGCACCCCAGCTCCGCCGCGTCGTGAGCTCGCTCGACGTTGGCGCGACCTCGGCGGTGATCGCCGTGCCCTCGGGCTATGCCGTGCTCAAGCTCCTCGAGCGCGAGGAGTCGAGCCTGCCGACGTTCGACGAAGCGCGGAGCGAACTCGCGCAGCGCGTCTATCTCGAGAAGATGACGCAGGCGCGCCGGTCGTGGCTCGACAACCTGCGCCGCCAGCAGCACGTCGAAGTTCGGTTGTAAACCGCCAACGCTCGCGCGCCCCGGGGCCAACATCGCTCGCGTAGAGTCGATGTAGGTCTGCGCCATTCCACCGATCGGGGGAGTACTGTTGACGGCAATCGTGCGCCTCCGGTAAGAAATGCTCACTCGCGAGACCAAAAGAATGACCATTGAGGCGGGCAGCTAGCGAGCTCAGAAAGTCGAGGGAGATGCGCACGAGCTCCGCGTCGGCGACGACGCGAGGATCAATCCGGCGGGACGGGGACACGGTCGAAGCAAGGATTTTGCGTCGCGTCGGCGGTGGCGCGCCGTACTTCGCGCTCGAGGAGGTCGTGTTCGACGGCGCGGAGCTGCGCGCGGTTGCCCCCACGGAAACGGATCCCGGCGCCGAGCTCGGCCCAGTGAGCGCCGCTGAGCTCGCACGCCACGCCGTGGTCGCTGGGCTCTCGGCGGTCGCGCTCGGACGGCCCGACGCCGCGCGCTGCTACTACCTCGTGAGCGGCATCGACGCGACGCTCTTCCGGACCAGCCTCACGTTCGGAACGCGCGTGCGCTACTCCGCGCTCGCCACCGAGCAGGGCCCCGTCGGCGGCGCCGCCCAGGTCGAAGCGCGCATCGAGGAGACGCTCGTGAGCCGCCTCCGCGTGAGCTACGCCGTGATCCCCGAGACGCTCTTCACGCGCCTGTTCGCGCGTCACCGTACGACGACGTTCGGCGACTTCGGCTCCCACAAGAGCTACCCGCCGCTCGAGGCCGTCGACTACGACCGTCACTCTGCGAGCGCGCGGCTCACGGTCTCGACGAGCGCCTGCCGCGGGCATTTCGACCAGCACCCGGCTCTCCCCGTGAGCTCGCTGCTCGGGCAGCTCGTCCGGCTGACGAGCTCGCTGTGGGACGGTCCGTTTCGGGTATCGTCCGTACGCCTGCGCAGCCAGGCCGTCGCCTGGGCGGGTGACGAGCTCGACCTCCGCGTCGCGAAGAGCTCCGGGCCGTGGAACTTCGCCGGCCAAGCCTCCGCCGCCGGCCGGACCGTCGCCACCGCGAACCTCTGCCTCCTCCCCGCCGAGACGACGCGCGACTAGGGCCCGTCGCTCCGCGCTCGGCGCTAAGGGCGGCTCCCGCACACGAGCTCGGCGATGTTGCCCGCGCCTTGGGCCCGCACGCGCCGAGCGAGCGTGAGCTCCCGACCAAGCAGCGCGGCGAGCTCGGCGGCCGGCAACGCTCCGGGCACCTTGCGTCCGTTCACGAAATACGTCGGCGCCCCGCTCACGCCGAGCTTCTCGGCGAGCTTGAGGTCGCGCTCGAGGCTCGCGTCGTAGCCGCCCGCCTTCGTCGCCGCGAGCAGCGTCCCCGCGTCGAGCCCCGCGCGCGTGAGCGCCTGGGCAAGCGAAGCGTCGTCGAGCACGGTGCGCGGCTCGAAGAGCGCGCGCGTCACGCTCCAGAAGGCGCGATCGCCGGCGGCAGCGCGCGCAGCCAGCGCGACCCCGGCGGCCAGGCGCGCGCGCTGGTGCTGAGGCAGCGGGAAGTTCTTCCAGACCACGCGCACCTCGCTCGAGTACGACTTGAGCGCGCTCGCGAGCGCCGCCTCCCCTTGCCGGCAGAGCTCGCACTCGAGATCCGTGAACTCGACGAGCGTGACGAGCGCTCCCGCCGGGCCGAGCACGGGGGCGTCCCCGACCGGAACGCAGGCGCGCGCCAGCGGGTCATCACCGAGATTCAGGAAGTTCTTGCGCGCGCGTTCGGCGTAGAGGCGCGCCGGGGCGACGCCGCTCGCGAGCGTCAGCTCGGCCGCTCGCCGCTCGCGCTCGACGGCCTCCTCGAGCGCCGCGCGCGGAACGAAGCCGGTCAGGCGCCGGCCGTTGACGAACAGCGTCGGCGTATCGCGCACGAATAGCGCCACCGCGAGCGCGGCGTCGTCCTCGAGCTGAGCTTCCGCGCGCGCCACCGGCGACGGCAGCGGAAAGCCTTCGAGACCCGCCGCGCTCAGCACCGTAGCGAGCGCGCCCGGCTCGAGCGCGTCACCGTGACGAGCGAGCGCCGCGAGCGCATGCCAGAACGCCTGCTCGCCGCGCGTGACGTGGATCTCGGCGAGCGCGCGCGCCGCCCGCGACCCCTCGTCGTGCTGACTGAGCGGGCGGTGCCGGAACGCGACGCGCAGGTCGTCGCCCTGGCGGGCCTTGAGGCGCAGAACCTCGCGCAGGACCGCGACGGTTGGCGCGCATTCGAGGTCGCCGAACAAGGTCAGCGTGACGGTGGCGTTCCGATTGCCCCACAGCGGGTGCCCGCTTTCCACCGGCACGGGTGCGGTCGCGTCGTCGGGGAACGGCGCGATCGGCGTGGGGAGCGAGAGCAGCGCGCGCGGCGGCGCGCTCGAGTCCGACGGCGCCGGTAGGGAGCTCGCCGACGACGGAAGCGGCACGGGCACGGCCGGAGCCGGCAAGGGCGGTGGCGGCACCGCAACCGGCGTCGCTGGCGGCGCGGGCGGCGGCAGGTGGTGCGCGTACACGATCACGGCGATGACGCCGCACACCATCGTGAGCATGCCGAGGACGACGGCGAGCACGCCCACCCAGCTGCGCGACTGCCGAGGCTCCACCCCGGAACCGTACCAGCCGCATTGCCACTTTGGCAGCGTGGGGCACGCGGACGCCAGGCTGGCGCACGGAATGTCAGACCCCTAGCCAAAACGCACCCGTATCAACCGAGATTTGCCGGCTGGCACACCCTGTGCTCAATAACGTCCGGATGTCTTTCCGCCCCCGGCTGTCGACCGCGCTCTTGGCGAGCGCCACTCTCCTCGTCGCCGGTGGGGCGCAGGCCCAAACGACCTCCACCGGGGCCCCCAGCGTCTACCTGAAGAACAACAACGAAGGTGTGGTGCGCGTTCAAGGCGAGGCCTACCCGACCTACCTGAGCTTGAACCAGTTCAACCAGCGCAACTGCATCGACAACGAGTACGTCACGTTCAACATCGATATCCGCGGCAGCGCGGCAGCGACGTCGAGCTTCCACCTCGAGGCTTGGATCGGCACCGCGTGCGACATGCGGACCAGCCGCGTCGGTAACTCGGCGAGCTGCTACAACGTCGGCGTCGTCGGTCAGAGCGTCGAGCGCATGGAAATCCCGGTGCGCAACTTGGTCGGCCCGCTCAGCACGGCGGGCGGCGGCGACGACACCGGTGGAACCGGTGGAACCGGCGGAACGGGCGGCACCGGCGGCGCGGGCGCGGGCGGAACCGGTGGAACCGCGGGCATCGACATCGGCGGCACCGGCGGGTCAACCTCGCTCGGGGGCACGGATAGCGGTTTCTCGGGCACGTTCGGCAATGGCGGGACGGACTCGAGCTTCGCTGGCACGGTCGGCAGCGCGGGGACATTCAGCCCCTTCGTGATCCACGGCGAGAACGGTGGTGACAGCGGCACCGCGGGCACCGGCATCAAGACGCGCGCTGAAGTGGCGGGGACCGGCGGAGACGTGACCTCGACCGGCGAGAATGGCCTCGACGGTCCGGAGAGCGGACCCGGCGTCCAGCCGATCTCGGTGTGCGAGACCACCGTCAACACGACTCCACTCAGTCGCACGCTCTACTTCGTGCTCGTCGACGGCGACGGCAACAGCCCGCCCGGCGCCACCAACTGGTTCGCCAAGTGGCCGTACAACTACGACATGGGCGGGCCGTCCGCGCCGCTCGGCGTTTCCGCCGGCGTCGGCGAGTCCGCCCTCGTCATGAAGTGGACGCAGGCGTCCGACGCTCCCATCGACCTCAAGCAGTACATCTTCCTCTGCGATCCGCCCCCTGGTGGAGGGAGCCCGGCAGAGGCCGCCGCGGGAGCGGGTGGCGAAAGCTCGACCGACGACGGAACGGGCGCGATCGGCGACCTTTGCAAGAGCAGCGCCTTCACCGAGGGCCAGGTGCCTTCGATCGAAGTGCTCCAGACGAACGTGTGCGGCAACGTCCAATCGACCTCCACGGGAGGTGAAGCCGGCCCCCTGCTCAACGGCGTGAAATACGCCGTCGCGATGGCGAGCCGCGACAGCTACTGGAACGTCGGACCCATCTCGAACGTCACGTGCAATACGCCTGAGCTCGTGACCGACTTCTACGAAGCGTACAAGAAGGCGGGCGGCCACGGCGGCGGCGGCTTCTGCGCGATCGGTCGCGTCAAGACGCACGCGCTCACCACGCTGTTCATGCTCGGGGCGCTCGGCCTCATCCTGCGCCGCCGGGCGCGCGCACACGGCGATCGGCGGGGTCTATCGTGAAGCAATCTGTCTGCGGAGCGCTGCTCGGCGCCCTCGCCGTGCTCGCGTCCGCGCCCGCTCGGGCCCAGGGCGTCGACGAGTTCGGGGCGTACGGCGGACTCGAAAACCACGGCTACATCCGCTCGAAGCAAGAGGTCGCCTTCGAGGTGCGTTTCGGTCCCTACCACCCGAACGTCGACCAGGGCGTCGCCGGCTCGCCCTACGCGACGATCTTCGGCAACGACACGCGCTGGCAGGGCGGAGCCGAGCTCGATTGGCAGATCTACCGCATCCCGCGGGTGCTGAGCCTCGGGCCCGGCTTCGGCTTCGGGTACACGCACTCGAGCGCGCCCGCACCGCTCGAAAGCGGCGACGGCATGTCCGCGCAGGAGACGACGCTCGGCATCATGCCGATGCACCTCGTCGCGGCGTTCCGCTTCGACTACCTCGCGGACCACACGCCGATCCCGCTCTGCCCGTACGCGAAGCTCGGGCTCGGGTACGCGCTCTGGTGGTCGAGCATCGGCGAAAAATCCACGCGCGTAGACGACAAGCCGGGCCGCGGCGCCTCCTACGGCTACGTCTGGGCGCTCGGCGTCCTCCTGCGACTCGACCCGCTCGATTCGTCCGCCGCAGCCAACGCCGACGCGAGCCTCGGCATCAACCACGCCGGCCTCTTCATCGAATGGTTCAACAGCAGCCTCAACGGCTTCGGCACGAACTCCGGCATGGAAGTCGGCACGAACACGTGGGTGGCCGGCTTGGGTCTCGAGATTTAGGCCCGCGTTTCCGAGCGCGGTGCCTTCCGCGCGCAGTGCCTTCCGAGCGCGCTGCCTCCCGAGCGCGTTGCCTTCCGAGCACGCTGCCTCCGAAAACCTAACGGTCGAAACCCCGCGGGGCGACGCCCCATGGTTTTTTGGGCCCGCCGACTGTCACGACCCGCGACCATCGCGCCGCCGACACAGGCTTGGCGCCGGTCCCGCCGGCTCTCGCGTAGAGCCTCCCCTCTGAGCCCAGTCGATCAGTCCTTCCAAGACTCTCAGGTCTCGTCGGCGGGGCTTTGCCCCGCGGGTTTCGACAGTTAGCTCTTCGCTCAGTGCTCCTCGAGCGTTGCTCGGAGGCTCGTCGAAACGCGCCGTTTCGACCTGTTCACTTCATCTCGAGCGCAAAAGCCTAGCGATATGCTTCTGCTCCCACGCGAGCGCGCGCTCGTAGTGTTTGAACTCACGCTCGCGCCGCAGGAGCGCCGGGGGATGCAGTGAGCCGGGCACCGGCTGGATCACGTGGTGCAAGAGCTCGTGGAAGACGATGTACGAGAGGAAGTAGCGCGGCACCCAGTCGCGATCGAGCGCGGGGTGCACGCGGATGAGCCGCTCGGTCGCGCTGTAGCTGCCGAGCTTGATCGTGGTGCGCGCCTTGTCGCGCGGCCGGGTGCGGCGACCCCAAGTGACGAGCACGTCGCCCATCGCGCCCGCGAAGTACTCCGCGTTCACCTGCGCCAGCACGTCCGCAAGATCGTGCGACTGCCCCTGGGTCCGAAGCGGGCCCGTCACCGGCCGCGACGCACGGATCCGATGGCCGTTGTCGGTGATGAAATTGCCGAGCACGGTCGACGCGCGTCGATCGCCACGTACGACGTATTCGACCAGAGCCTGCCGGACACGCTCGGGCGCGCCCAAGAACATCATGTGCACCCGGACCCGACGGGTGCCCCGAACCCGCTGGTGCGAGACCATGCGGCGGAGGTTGTCCGTCACGGCGAGCTTCACCGGGACGCCGAAGGCGAGCTCGAACCGCCGCTCGAGCGCCTGACGAGCACCCTCGTGGATGAAGATCTGGGGGCCTAAGGCGCTGAAATCGAACGGGACCGGCGTGTGACGCGGGTCGGGGATCCTCACCGCGGCCGGCGCCATGCGCGGTGCCACGGCGCGACCGAGGCGTTTCGCACGCGTTCGAGCGGTGGAGGCGGCGAGCCAGGGGAGTCGGAGTTCGGCGGCCATAGGAACCAGAGGGAGACGATCAGGAGAGGAGCTAGATCTCGACCTAAGAGACGAGATCGGGAGCGTCAAGAAATGGCGATTACCACCATGATTTTAGGCACTTAGACACCGTCCGGCCGCCGTGTTCGTGCGCGAACCTAAGTGCCCGTCGCCCCTACCTTTCCGGTCACCAGGCCCCGTTTTGAGGGGCAAAGCAGGCCTAGGGCGGCGCGCCCCCAACCCACCCTATCCACAGGCTGATCCCGAGAAATCCCCAAGCGATTCAGAGGGCTCCGGGTCGCGCGGCTGCAACGACGCGACCCGGAGCACTCCAGAAAGTGATGATTCGCGACGCGCTCAGCTCGGACGAACCGGTGGCTGCGCGCGCGGCCCCTTGGCGGCGCCGTTTTGCGGAACCGCACGTGCCGGTTCGGCCTCACCTTTTCCCGATTTGGTTCCTTCCGGGGTGGGAGCGGCCACGATCGGTGCTGCCGCGGAACGATTGATCCCGCTCGCTGCGAGCACCTTCTGCTCGAGCTTGTCGAGGAGCTCGGGATGCTGCTCGAGATAGGTGCGTGCGTTGTCGCGACCCTGACCGATGCGCTCGCCGTCGAGGGAGAACCAGGCGCCGCTCTTCTGGACGATGTTCGCGTCCGCCGCCATGTCGATCACCTCGCCCGAGCGGCTGACGCCCTGACCGTAGAGAATGTCGAACTCGACCTCGCGGAACGGGGCCGCGAGCTTGTTTTTCACGACTTTGACGCGCGTGCGGTTGCCGACGACCGTCATGTCCTTGCCGGGCGGACCGGCTTCCTTGATGGCGCCGATACGACGCACGTCGAGACGCACCGACGCGTAGAACTTCAGCGCGTTGCCGCCGCTCGTCGTCTCGGGGCTGCCGAACATCACGCCGATTTTCATGCGGATCTGGTTGGTAAAGAAGATCATGCACTGCGAGCGCGACACCGACCCCGTCACTTTCCGCAGCGCCTGGCTCATGAGGCGGGCCTGGAGCCCGACGTGCGAGTCGCCCATGTCGCCCTCGATCTCCGCCTTGGGAACCAGGGCCGCAACCGAGTCGATCACCACCAGGTCGACCGCGCCCGAGCGCACGAGCATGTCCGCGATTTCCAGGGCTTGCTCGCCGTAGTCCGGTTGGCTGATGAGCAGCTCGTCCGTCTTTACTCCGAGCTTTCGCGCGTAGGTCACGTCGAGCGCGTGCTCGGCATCGATGAAGGCCGCCACGCCGCCACGGCGCTGAACCTGGGCGATCGCGTGGAGCGTGAGCGTCGTTTTGCCGCTCGATTCCGGGCCGTAGATCTCGATGATGCGGCCGCGGGGGTAGCCACCCGTACCGAGCGCGATGTCGAGCCCGAGCGAGCCGGTGGGAACCACCTGCACCTCGCCGCCGATCTTCTCGCCTTCCTTGAGGCGCATGATCGCGCCTTCGCCGAACTCCTTGTGGACGCTGGCGATGGCAAGCTCGAGGGCCTTGGTCTTCTGCTTCTCCTCCATGGGAACGACCTCATACCCCTCTCCGGGAGGGGCCGCTGGGGGCTCCGGTCGGCCTGCTCTGGGTGCCGCCGGGCTCGGTTGACGTGCGACAAGGAGTACTGTGCGGCTGTTCAGATGTCAACATCGCGACCGCGATTCGTAGGTCATTTCTCGTCCCAGCTCGGCGGCGAGCTTGACTATCGAACGATAGGGTACAACCTATCAGTCGATAGGAGGAACCATGACCGTCACCACACGCGTTCGTTATCCATTCCGCGCCAAGGTCGGCGTCGCCCTCGCAGCGCTCGTCGTCTTGCTCGAGCTCGGCGCGCTCGGCGTCTTCATGATGCCGCTCTTTCCGCTCGTGCCCGTCTTTTTCCTGATCATCCTCGGCAACGCGTTCGTGCTCGCGGACGTGGTGCAGTGGGCTGCTTCCCTCGGACGCGTCGAACCGGTAAAGGTGCCTCGTGCCGAAGCAGCGGGCAGCCCGCGGCGCGCCAGCAGGCAAGAAGCTGCGCACGCGACGTGAACGTCCGGCCGCCAGCGCTCCGGCGCGCCGCGAGGAGGTGCTCGAGGCCGCGCTCGAGCTCGTCGCGGAGCACGGCGTGGCGGGCGCTTCGCTCCGCCGGCTAGCGAAGCGCCTCGGCATGAGCCAGCCGAGCCTCTATCACTACTTCCCGAGCAAGGACGCGCTGGTCGCCGAGATCCTCGACTACTCGACCCAGCGCATGCTGGGCGCCGGCTCGAGCGTCCCGCCGCCCAAAAGCGTCGCCGAAGTCGCGAGGTTTGCTCGCGACGCCGTCCTCGAGCTCTACGCCACCGAGAGCCACCCCCGCTTCGTGCGGTTCCTGTTCTCGGTGGCGGTGGAGAGCAAGAAGCATCGCCCCCTCGTCGAGCGCCTGTTCGAGCAACGTCTCCGCCCGTCGTTCGCGGCGCTCGCCGACGCACTGACGGGGACCCCTGCGGAAAGCGCCTACGTGCAAGAGGTCGTACGCATGGTCGTCTACTCCCTCGGCTTCATGTTGCTCGACGAGCGCGCCTTGCTCGGGCAGTCCGCCGCAAGCGCGGGGACCTTGCGGTATTCGGAGTGGGTGCTCGAGGCGGCGGAGCGGTTACTCGCTGCACGGCCGCGGTAGGCGCGGGCGCGACGGAGTTCGGCGCGACGGGTCGGTTGGCACGACGAACGGCGGTGCCGGGTCACCCGCGAGGCGGTTCGTTCAACGCGATGAGGCCGCGCCGGCGCCAACCGGTTCTCGCGAGCCAGCCGCGCGGAGGCGAGACGACGCAGGCGGTCGGTTCGTCGTCGTGCACACGAACGGCGGCGTGGCCGCGACGCGTGGCGCCGTCGTTCGGGGGAGCGACGCCGAGCTGCCGGCGTGCGTCGGTGTGGCGCAACGGGGAGGGAGACTCGTTCCAATCCGTACGCCACGCGGCCCACGAAGCCCACGGTGGAGCGCGCCCCGGGCTGGGCCTCCATTCGCGCCAGCCGTCGAACCAGGCGCCGGACGAAAACGGATCGATGCCCGCGCGCGGCGTGCGGCGCGCGTGCTTCCTGAAGTTGGCAAGCACGTAGACGAGCGCGTTTCTCACTTCACGCGGCGTTTTCAAGGCACGGCTATGAAAGCGATCGGCCCAGAGCGGCCCGCGACGTGACAAGAGATCGTTCACGTAGCGGGCGATCCGGATCGCGATGCTGCGGACGCCGCTCGACAGCGAGCGCTTGTCCTTCGCTTCGACGACGAGGTGCACGTGGTCGTGCTGCACCGAGAAATGCAGCAGCCAAAAGCTGCCGGGGTAGCGCCGCCCCGCACGCAGAAGCGCGAGCCGAACGGTGGGGAAAACGTGCTGACTGCGGAGTGGGGCGAGGCGTGCGCGCAGCGTGACGTGCACGGGCTCGCCCGCGCGGTGTCGCGGTCGAGCCTCGTGCCGCGTATTGCCGCGGGGGGCGCGCTTGCGCCCCGCGCCCGGTCGCGCGCCGCCCCACGTGAGCGGAAACGCGAGCGGAAGTTGGCGCTGCTCTCCCCGGCGAAATCCGCGTCGCTGACGGCCGTGTCTCGTCATCTTGAATTCCGCTATAGTCTATGTAGTGTCCTCGTCAAGGGCACGTCGCAGGGCGCGTTTCCCCGTCGCAGGGCGCGTTTCCCCGTCGCAGGGCGCGTTTCCCCGTCGCAGGGCG
>Ga0070682_100000259_pt1 | contig 38232 bp, 38 predicted proteins | sample KBSC63LmetaG_FD_64668 | JGI IMG/M metagenome (GOLD analysis project Ga0070682, IMG submission 64668) | Corn rhizosphere microbial communities from Kellogg Biological Station, Michigan, USA - KBS C6-3L metaG | ecosystem: Host-associated > Plants > Roots > Rhizosphere | place: USA: Michigan...
TTCCTTTAAACGATACTGAAAAATTACTTTTTCAGGAACTATATAATTAAGACTTGTGAAATTTACCGTTACCTGAGTTGCATCGCTGGGTATCGATACAGATCTGATAAATAGATCGCTAGTCTCACTTATTTTGTTTGCCTGATGTATCTGAACAGAAGAAAAGTACAATCCATATACCTCTTTTTGTATTGTAAATTTCGATCTGTCAATTTTTGTAAACCCTCTTATCCCTCCAAGAAATATAAATTTGCCGTCGTCACAGCCGCTGGTTTCTTCAAAATTGTTTGATTGTAAACCGTCCCCTTCGAAATAGTTGAAAACTTTTCCCCTCTTTATATCCATTACAGATAGGCCGTTATTACTTGAGGCGATGATCATGGAGTCATTTAATCTGAATATCTTGTAAAGGCCCAGGTTGTTGATTCCGTCCTTTGCCGAATAAATGCGATTTATTTTTTTACCTGGGGTTAATTCGACAATACCAGTGCCATAACTAGCTATCCAAAATTTTCCACCCGCTTCACATACATCCATATTAATACTTAATGGCTCCTGCTTCACAGGATGAGATAAGTCAAGATGCTCGATCTGATTGGTATAATGATCATAAATTGAAACAACATTATCACCCACGATCCACAGTTTCTTACGGGAATCAACATAAAGCCGGTTGATGACATTGCTTTTTAACCCGGTTGGTTTTGAATCAGTATTTAGTATCCGAATTGTTTTTTTCTTGTAGTTCCATATATAGATGCCTTTTTCATTCTGGCTTGCCAGAAAATAAAGAGAGTCATCCAGGGAGGCGCTGCTGATCAAAACATCCGACTGAATAGTTTTTAGCTCTGGAAAAATGCCGTTAAGTGAAGCGGGGATACCATTTTTATCCGCAAGCTGCAAACCTTTGATTAGTCCTGATGCAACGATGTAGCCATCCTTAGTTTTAAAGGCATGGTAATAAAAATCCAGGATCCCAAACTTCGTAATTGACCCGGTTAAGTGATTTGAAAAGTAGAGGCCATCGTCTGCACACACAGCAATTGTAGAGTCACTGACATTACACAATGTGATGCTATGTTCTATTCGGATCCCGTTTCCATTCATCGAATTAAAGAAACCAGTGAAAGATGTTTGAATATTTTTTATCCAGCCCACCCCATATTGTGAACCAATCCAGATACTTTGGCCGGATTGAAGAATACTGCTGGTCAATGTAAGCCATTTCTTATCATCGTCGTTTTTGCTGAACAGTATTCTATGTATGTTGTTTGTGCTGGTATTAATTGAGTATAGTCCCGAACTCCCTGAGAGCAGAATATGCTGACCGGATATGTCAATACAGTGAAGGTTGCTTTTTAATAACGATGGGGGAATACTATACTTTGATTCAAGGTTCGATACTACCGAAAGGTTGTCGACATTTACTGCTACAAGCCCCGCAGATGAACAGATCAAAAGGTCGTTGTGAAGCTTGCCGATAGCGGTAAATTGAAAAGGCTGAATAGTAGATAGACCCAAATCCACAGCTGGGATATCTACTATTTCCTTTCTTAAAGTGGAATCCATTACTCTGATGCCATAACCGGAAGCCATCAACCATGTTCGTCCATTGTCATCGGTATAGATCTTATCAATGTGTTGATCAGCCGCCCCAGGCTTATCAATATTGGCAATGTACTCCAGCTTATTAATTAAAAGGTCAAATTTTATCGCAAAGCCTTCATTGGTACCAATATATATTGAGTTTTTTTTCAGGCTCATACATTTGAACCAAAGCTTTCCCTTGGTTACTGGATTTGCGGCGATAGGAAAGACAGATTCAACATTACCTGTTTGGATGCTAATCTTGCTAAGGCCACCATAAGCGGCCAAACACCATATATAGTTGCCGCTTTCATCCATGGCTATATCATACACGTCGCTGCCAATTATTACGTGACTTGGTTCTGGTGAGCCCGACATGTATCGAACAAACTTTGCTCCATCGAAACGGTTGAGCCCATCCTGGGTGGCAAACCACATAAAACCATATTTGTCCTGTATTATTTTTCTTACATTGGGACTGGAGAGTCCGTCTTTTGTTTCGAGTTTGGTGAGGGGAAGGAATAAAGTTTCTTGCGAAAAACAGTTAAACCAAAATAGGCATGCAAGAAGAAAAAGAATTTTTTTTTTAGTCTCTTGTCTACAATGACTTGTAGAAAAATCTAACTTAAGATTATTTGGCGAATATGATAACAAGGCAGTAGTTATTGATCATTCGAAGGTAGCAATATATTTTAGAACAGCATTTGTGGCATTTGGAAGTAACAAAAGGTGTTTTAACGATTGTATAGGGAGGAATCGTGAAATACTTTAGACAAATTTATTTTATGAGTAACAATAAACAGGTGTGGACAGTTGGCATCATAATGATGCATGACGGTATATCATTCTTTGAATACAATGAATTGGAGCAATCTATTTTGGACCAAAAGAAATTTGAGTATGTTCGGTATGTGATTTTTTATTATGACCAGGAATCAAAGCTTGCAACAATAAAGAAGCTTGAGCGTGATAGCGATGGAGTTTTTAGATTTGTAAAGAAAGAGGGGCCGACACTAAAGGATTTATATAATAAAAGCGACCTTATTGACTTTTTGAAGAAATATGTAAGAAAAGATACCTCAGAAGCAGATAACAGAATAATGATTATAACCTGGGGGCATGCTGCCGGCCTGGGATATTTTGCTCAAAGAGAAGAGGATTCATCAGGGGTAGACTATTTTAAAGATTATAGTTTGATAGACTTGGGTTTAACCCCGGAGAACAAAGTAAAATTTAATAAGCTATTTAATTTTTTCACTTTTTTCAAAGCAAATTCTTCTTCAAAATTCTCAACTGATGGCCTAATGAGTTTTGTCATTTCGGAAAATTTGAAGCTTGATAGATCTCCCATGTTTGAGCAACTTATTAGGGAAAGGTTAAAGGTCATTACTGCGAGAGACTTGAACGAGATATTTGAATTGGGTCTACCTGAGCAAAAGGTGGATATTCTTTTAACAATCAACTGCTATACTCAAATGTTTGAGATGGGGTATGCCTTTAGATCAAAAGTTAAAATGTTAGTATCTCCCCAAACTACTATTCCTTTTGCGGGTATCAATTACAGAACACTTTTTGAGGTTATGGAGGGCTCCCCCTCGACAGACTTAACTACACTTGCAGAAAACATAAGAGATAACTTCCATAAAAAATATTCTGAAGAACCTTTCAAAACAAATTTTTTTAATAGGTACCCAAACTTTGTTAAGAAAATAAAAGAGGTGTCTATATCAGCAAATTTCCCTGAATATTACGAATCATTTTATGACACCATAGAAAAAATCGCCTCACCTTTTTTGAGGTACAGCGATAGGAGTTCCGGCAGTTATTCGCCGGTCATTAAGCAGGTCATCTTAAATTCCAGAAGGGCCTGCGGTGATTTAACCGTAAATCGTGATTATGGAATAATTGATTTCAATCATTTTTTGAATGAATTTGATGTGCGCCAGAAGGGATATACCGGAATAGATTGGAACACAATTTATTCCGACTTTCTGAATGCTAAAGGTAAGTGTAATGCCGCTACACTAAAGTCAATAGACCCCAATGCTTATACCCCTTTTGGAACGTATGAAACGTCTATAAGCCCCCTTTTTCTATCGATTTTTTTCCCATTTGGATTTACTTCCGAAATTCAACGCTTGCTTGTGAAAATGTATGACGGCTTTGAACCAGATCCGCTAAGAACATTTACTTGGGATGACTTTGTATTATTTTTGTTTAAGGACTCATAAATGACCAAATCTGAATGATTATCGATTTAATCCCAATTAAAAATTGCCAGCAGATTTTAAAATAAATAAAGGGCTGAAGTGATTTCAGCCCTTTGTATGTTATACAGAGAAAATATAATTCTGTGCTATAGACCAGCTCCTCCTACTTTTCCGCCCGGAACAAGGCCAGTTACGGTAAACATGGCCATACCCGCATGGGGGCCAGTATCAAGATGCTCTAATTTAATTTCGAAGGTATCTAATCTCAGGACGTTTTTTGTAACATCGCTAAAGGGAAAAAAAGCTCTTGCTGCTCTAAATGTGGTTTCATCAAAGTTGAAAGTCTTTTTGCTCATTTTACTTTCCATGATATCAAATCTTAAAATCAGAGAGAAAGTATCACTGTCTATAGGGATGGCAGTGATAATACCGTCCTGTATTTGTCCCGAAGGAATTGTTATGGGAGTTACGGCGGTGTCGCTTACAGGAAAAACAACACCCGGGTCTAGTTGAATGTCTGGCATAAAATTAGTTTTATTAGTAAAAAAAAATCACAAAGAAAATATCTGATTTATTAATAGAGGTTCTATTGTTCCAGATGTTTTACAACGTGGTTGACCCTGCAAATATGCAAAATATAATTATATCTGAAGTGCTGTTCTTTCACCTAAAACAAAAAGGTGTTTTCACGGTTACCCATAAAAACACCTCCAAGATGGTAAAATTATTATCAATTCAAAACACTCGCATCCTTCTCCACCTTTATCGTCTTCTGCTCTTTTATCTTTCCCCATCCTCCCAATACATTGCGTAGGTTATGAATACCATGCTTCTTTAACAGCGAGGCAGCAATAACACTTCGGTATCCGCCGGCGCAATGCACGTAAAGATTTTGTGTGTCTTCAAACTGTGCAAGATTCAATACATCGGTCATTTCATCAAGAGGAAGGTTCTGCGCAGTTTTGACATGCCCGTCGGCATATTCAGTTTCGCGACGAACATCCAATACCAACAGATTCGGATCGTGCGGAATATCCATGGCCAGTTCATCGGCCTCAATGTCGATGATCAGATCGATCGGTTTGCCGGCAGCCGCCCATGCATCGAAGCCGCCCTTTAGATATCCTTGCATTGAAGAAAAGCCAACCCTCGACAGGCGTACAACCGTTTCTTCTTCTTTGCCTGGTTCGGTAACCAATAGCAACGTTTTGTTAAAAGGCAATAGGCTTCCGGCCCATTCTGCAAATCTTCCTTCCAGGCCGATGAAAATACTTCCCGGAATAAAACCCTTTGTGAAAACAGAAGCATGCCTGGTGTCCAAGACCAACACATCTTCTTTCATTATTTTTTTGAAACTATCTACATCAAGTGGCATCAACCCTTTCTGCTTCACGTCATCCAGGCTTTCATAACCCTGCATATTTATTTTAGCATTGATGGCAAAATATTTTGGTGCGGCCGAGAGGCCATCTGTTATCGCAGTAACGAATTGTTCTTTTGTTTGCGGTTGCAAGGCATAGTTATTTTCCTTTTGCTCACCGATGGTACTGAAAGTTTCGGGTCCCATATTCTTTCCGCAACTACTGCCGGCCCCATGTGCAGGATATACGATCACATCATCAGGCAGTGGTATTATTTTATTCTGGAGCGTTTCATACATTATTCCGGCAAGTTCTTCACTACTCATGTTGCCACTGCTCAGGTCGGGCCGGCCAACATCGCCAACGAATAAAGTATCACCAGTAAAAATGGCGTGTGGCTTATCGTTCTCATCCCTCAATAAATAACAAGAGCTTTCTAAAGTATGGCCCGGAGTGTGCAACACCTCAAAGGTTAATTTGCCAAGCTTGAAAATCTCTCCATCTTTGCTAGTGTAAGTTTCGAAATTTGTTCTTGCATCCGGACCGTAGATAATCGGCGCTCCCGTTTTTTTGCTCAGATCAAGATGCCCGCTCACAAAATCAGCATGGAAATGCGTTTCAAAAATATATTTGATGGAGGCTTTCCGTTCTTTGGCCATGCGGATATATTCTTCTGTATCCCTCAACGGATCAATGATGGCAACCTCTCCTTCACTTTCGATATAATATGCCGCTTCACTAAGGCAGCCGGTGTATAATTGTTTAATGAACATGGTGATCGCTGGTTTAGAATTGTTTACTGCAAAGATAAAACTAAAAGAACGGATGCATAACACATCCGTTCTTAAAATAAAGTTTCACGAAATCTTAACCCACCAGATCTTTTACAAACTGGGTTATCTCATCTATACGTCTGTAGTTAACAGTATAGAAAATGAATTTTCCATCGCGTTCTGTATTAACGATACCAGCCTTGCGCAATATGGCAAGATGTTGTGAAGCAACGGATTGCTCCAAACGCAAACGAACATAGATTTCTGTAACGGTGATCTTTTTTTCCTCTTCGATCAGTTTGAGTAACTGTTGACGAAGTTTGTGGTTCAATGCCCTTAACACCATTGCGGCTTTTTTTAGTGCATGATAATCCACATTAATAGGAGAAGATTTAGCTGACGCAAGCGTCAGCTCATGTGATTGAGTCGCAACCATCATAAGAATTAAATTTTAATTATGCTTGAACAAATGTTGAACAATGCAAATATACAAATAATTGATTATGCAAAGTGGTTTTCCTTGTTAATGAAATCAAGTAATATGTAAACCGGAAGTTATCGCTTTGTAACTGTCTGAAAGTCTTTTAAGTAGAATGGCTCGCTGTAGGCAGGATCGACAAACCGACCCGTTGAGAAGAAATTAGCAGATAGGCTGGCCATGGCTTCCGGCCTAATGCTCACCTCCGCAAACGAAGCATTGGCCCCTTGGCAGATGGCTTTCCATTTTTCGGATCCGCTGCCAAAAAAAATGATGTTACTTTTTCTTAATTCGTCCTGGAAAGAATGCTCATCCAATATCATCGCACAGGGCGAAAGCACTTCCGTTAACCCACGATCGTATATCGCCGTAAAAACTTCCATTCGCCTGGCGTCGATCATGGGGCAAAATAGGGTAGAGTCATCGACCTGCTGATCAATTACAGTAGAGAAGGTTGATGCTGTCAACACTTCTAAAGTATTTATCATGATCAATGGCTTACTCAATGCATAACATAAACCCTTGGCGCTCGCCAACCCCACACGTAAACCGGTATAGGATCCCGGGCCACCGGTAACTGCGATCGCATCTATATCTTTTAATTCGATGCCTGTATGATTACAAAGTTTTTGAATGGCCGGCTGTAAAAATGATGCGTGGTCCTTTTGCGTTTGATTGGGATACGACATTAACACAATGCCATCTTTTGCCAGGCTCACATGCGCTGTTTCTGTTGCGGTATCAATATTTAGAATGATGCTCATGAGTGGTCAGCGTTTACTTCATCGAGCAATAAGGGTGCAGGTTCGTATCGTTTGTCCGTTTTACTTAGCTGCTGCAATAGTGCCAGCACCTTATCGGGACCTATTGCCTCGGCCCATTCGAACGGACCAAAGGGATAGTTGGTTCCCAATTTCATGGCGGTGTCGATCTCTTGCCGGCTGCTCACTTTATCACCAGTTGCAAAATAAGCCTCGTTGATGATCATGGCGATGATCCTCGCGGAGATAAAGCCTGGCTCATCTGCAACAACAGTTATCTTTTTATCCAAATGCTCAAACAGTTTGCTTGCGGCTTCATCTATATTACCTGCAACTTCCCAAACGGTTCGTTTCAAAAAACCCGGCCAGCCATTGATGCGAATAACATTTGCCGGCACATTCATTGCCGATAAAGGTTGCGTTACAGCATTTATTAAAACGGGGCTTTGCAGGTCACCATAAAAAGAAAATAATTCGGCTTCTTTCAAATTGATGAACGCATTTGCATTTTTATTTCCCCTAAAAGCATTGGCATCGTCAACGCGGATCCAGTCGGTTTTTTTATCCCCGGCGGGCCATTCTTCCCATTGGCTATCTGTTGCTGCTATTACGATCCGCATGAATATTATTTTTGCAAAAATAGGTGGTTGAGAAAAGATATATTTGTATTTCTATAAATAAACAACAATGACAAAAGAGATCATCAACACGCCCAACGCTCCTGCACCCATCGGTCCGTATAACCAGGCCGTACTTTGTGGCGACATGCTCTTCATTAGCGGGCAGGTTGCTTTTACTCCCGGAACATCCGACCTGGTGATGGACGATATCGCCGCCGAAACACACCGGGTGATGCAAAACCTGGAAGCCATACTGACAGCAGCTTCTATGCATTTTCACAACGTAGTAAAGACAACGATCTTCTTGAGTGATATGAGCCTGTTTGTCCAGGTAAATGAAGTGTACGCCAAATATTTCGAAGCCACTCCGCAAAGCGGACAAATGGCTTACCCTGCCCGGGAAACGGTTGCAGTAAAAGGGTTGCCCAGAAATGTGAATGTTGAGATCAGTATGATCGCGGCCAGGTAACTATCGCAACTCTGGCAAAGAATTTAACGTGCAGTCTATAACTGGCCGATCGCCTTTCGGCACAAGAACAATGATGCTGGTTTTTAACGTTTCTCCATTACGAAAAATATAACCTGCTTTCACGGATTTGTTTACTTCCTTGCCGTCTTTGTCAGGCACAGTTGCATTTACATAAAAATCGCGGGCCTTTATCGTGGAGCTTTTTGAAGTGAATCTTTTTCCATTCGCATTATTGCAGTTAAATGTTGCAATAAGATTTGGCGATTCATCAGAAAGAAAAGTCGTACGATTTGAATACAGTTTTGTGCAACCGCTCTTATTAGTGGCGTAAAAAGTAACTTCAAAGCGTCCGTATTCATCGCCGTTCGCGGTTTTTGTTTGCTCATTCTTTATTATGTAGCCATATTCAACGCCGTCAACAACATTAGGCTTATTTTCGCTGAGATTGAATACCTGGGCGAAACCGGCAGAGGTTAATATCAACATCGAGACCAACAAAAAAGAAGTTTTACAAAACATAAAATGCAGTTTAATTTTACAGGTAAGATAAAACATTTTATAAAAGATGTATAGCAAGGGCAAGATAATTATCACGGCAAAAGTGCACGAATGGCTGCCGGCTGAGCTGGAGAAGAAAGGCTATGAGGTGATCTATGAGCCTGCGATAAGCTATAATGAATTATGCTCGATCATTCCCGATGCAGAAGGACTTATTGTAACTACAAGGTTAACGATCGATAAAAAATGTATTGATCTTGCCAGCGATCTCAAATGGATCGGCAGGCTGGGAAGCGGCATGGAATTGATCGATACCGCCTATGCATCATCCAAAGGAATACAATGTGTGAGCAGCCCGGAAGGAAACCGTGTTGCGGTAGCAGAGCACGCACTGGGCATGTTGCTTGGTTTGATGCATCGCATTCACAGCAGCTTCGACGAGATAAAGCAAGGTGAATGGATACGTGATGCAAATCGCGGCATTGAGCTCAGCGGCAAAACGGTCGGCATCATCGGTTTTGGAAACACCGGTAGTAGTTTTGCAAAACTGCTTGGGTCTTTTGATGTAACGGTGCTGGCTTATGATAAGTATAAATTTGACTTTGGAGGTGGATATATCAAGGAGGCTAATCTTGAGCAGATCGCCCGTTATGCCGATGTGATCAGTTTTCACGTGCCACTTACGGAAGAAACAAAGTATTTGGGCGATGAGCACTTTTTCAAGGCGTTGCAGCAAAAGCCATTTATCATCAATACATCGAGGGGCCCGGTGGTCAACACCAGTGCATTGGTATATGCATTGGAGCAGCAATGGGTGGCCGGCGTGGCGCTGGATGTACTGGAGAATGAGGACCTGGCTTCTCGCTCTGCCCTTCAAAAAAAGGAGATGGATTTCCTTGCCAGTCAACCGAATGTGATACTAACGCCACATATAGCAGGCTATTCCCGGGAGGCTTTTCTAAAGCTAAGTACCGTACTTTTGGAAAAGCTGGGAATTTAAAATTTTTGCTACTTTTGTATAAATGCAACGCCTTAGGCTTTCTGAGGCGTTGTATTTTTTTTCTGTTCACTTAAAAGAGTTTTTATGAGCGATACCAATTATATCACAGCCGAAACCTTCGAAAGGTTAAAGACGGAACTACAGCACATGAAGGGAGTGGATCGTCCTGCTGCAAGCAAGGCTATTGGCGAAGCACGTGAAAAAGGCGACTTGAAAGAGAATGCTGAATATGATGCTGCCAAAGAAGCGCAGGGAATGCTCGAAGCAAAGATCAAGCACCTGGAGAGTATCATTGCCACTGCACAGATATTGGACGAAAAGAATATCGATACCAGCAAGGTTACCATACTCACAAGGGTAACGCTTACCAATTTGAATACCAAGAAGAAGGTTACGTACAAGATCGTTTCAGAGAATGAAGCTGACCTGAAACAAGGGAAGATATCTGTAACATCGCCGATTGGCAAAGGATTGTTGGGTAAAGTGATCGGAGATGTTGTTGACGTGCAGGTACCTGCGGGGCTGCTGAAGTTCCAGGTAGAGAATATTGAAATCTAGGTTAGAAGGGAATGGTAAGTGGCTAGTGGGCAGCAGCCATCCCACTCACTAATCACAACTCACCACTAGCAATAAATCATGACCATTTTTTCCAAGATAATCGCCGGAGAAATTCCTTCCTTTAAAATTGCAGAGAGCGATAAGTTCCTTGCCTTCTTAGATATCGAGCCGTTGGTTAAAGGCCACGTATTGGTGGTGCCGAAAGTTGAGGTCAATAAAATATTCGACGTGCCCGATGATTATCTTTCAGAGATGCTCGTATTTGCCAAACCTATTGCACACGCTATTGAAAAAGCATTCGATTGCAAACGATGTGGTATCAGCGTCATCGGATTGGAAGTGCCACATGCTCACATGCATCTCATACCCATAAATTCGTCGAACGATCTGAATTTTACCCGCAGCAAATTGAATCCATCTAGTGAAGAGTTAAAAGAAGTGCAAGAAAAAATTCTTTCTAGGATGTAAAATAGAGTAGACTTGATTTATAAAAGCTGCCCACACTTTCTCATTCCTTATTTTTTATTTCTTATTCCTTATTTCAAGAATTCACCTGCAGCCTAAAACCCACGCCATGTATGGTTTCCAGCATAATGTTCGGGTCGGCTTTAAAATGTTTGCGCAGCTTTGTGATGAATACGTCCATGCTTCTTCCCAAAAAATAATCATCCTTTCCCCATACGTTCAACAGCACTTCTTCCCGCTTTAATATTTTGTTGATGTGTTGCGCAAAGAAACGCAACAGGTCGGATTCACGCTGGGTAAGCGTTATTACTTCATCGCCATTGTAGATCTTCAATTCATTGAATACAAAACGCAGTTTGCCGATCTGGTATTCTTCCCTGGTATCGGCTTGTAATTTTTTTGTGCGCCTTAGAAAAACATCCATGCGCATCAACAGCTCCTGTATGCTGAACGGCTTGGTGATATAATCGTCCGCTCCTGTTTGAAATCCTTTCAGCTTATCTTCCTGTAAACTTTTTGCCGTGATGAAAAGGATCGGCACCACATCACTTTGCCCCCGTATCTTTTTTGCAAGAGAAAAACCGTCACGAACCGGCATGTTGATGTCGAGCAAGCAAATGTCAAAATCCTTTTTCTGAAATTGTTGCCATGCCACTTCGCCGTCCGGGCAATGCGTTACTTCAAAACCTGCGTCCTGGAGATTGTCTTTAATGACAAATCCGAGAGAGAGATCGTCTTCGGCGAGTAATACTTTTGCTTTGCTCATGGGTTAATTTTTTTCGATCGCTTATTTTCCGGGGATCTTAATAATAAAAGTGCTCCCTTTTTTCTCTTCACTCTGCACTTCTATCTTGCCCCCGTGCGCATCAACAACCTTCTTTACAAAATTCAAGCCTAATCCAAACCCCTTTGTCGTATGCAGGTCACCCTTGGTTACCCGGTAAAAGCGGTCAAATATCTTTTTGTGATGCATGGGATTGATGCCTATGCCATTGTCTTTAACAGAGATGCAAAAATCGGGCCCCGCATTCCATGATGATACTTCTATTACGGGCTTCATCGAATACTTGATGGCATTTTCTATCAGGTTGATGAACGCCAGCAACAGGTATGATCTGTCTGCACAGACAACCGGCTCCTTGGCCGTAAGCGATAAGGTAACCACCGCCTCTTTTTGATCGATCAATGGCTGGAGGTCTTCAACGGCCTGTTTCAGCAAGGCATTCCCATCGAAATTCTCTTTTTCCAAAGGAAGTTTGCTTCTGTCGGTATAAGCGATCTCAAGCAAGCGTTGTATCTGTGCCTGCAAGTGGGTGGTTTGTTCGTTGATGATACCCGCGTAGTTACTGAGCCTATCGGGCTTTTCAATAATGTTCTCCTGTTGCAATACATCGGCAGCGATCTTTATCACGGCGAGTGGTGTACGGAACTCATGGGTGAAATTATTCACAAAATCCTTCTGTGTTTCATTTAAGAATTTTTGCCGATAAAGATAAAAGATACTGGCGCCAAAACCGATCAACACCAGCAGCAACAAACCGCTCGACGCTATCCAGAAAAGCATTTGCTTGAGGATATACTGCCCACGATGCGGAAAATATAAGGCGATATAAGAATAGTCCCGCTTATACAGGGGAACGGCGTGATCCTTTTCAGTAGCCCGATAAGCATCAGGCAGATCGATATACTTCTCCGCCGTGAACACATTTTTTTCGGTGCTGTAGATGGCGGCCTTGCAATCGGTGTACACATCAAAATCGGTGAACTCAGCTTTGAGGTTCAGCCAGAGGCTGTCGAGATAAGGCCCGCAATCGATCCTCAACAAATAAGTATCAGGATTGGGGTTCTCAATTACTTTTTGAACATTATCTGAAACATCGTTCACCAACTGCATATCGTCGTACAATCCACGAATACTTTTGGAAACATTGATGTTGAATTGTTTTTCTTCATAGAGGTACACCTTCTGCAGCCAGAACAACTGCACGCCGATAATGATCGTGATCAGTACCGTGCTGGTAAGGATCACAAAGCGCAATGTTTTTGAACGAATGACCATGTAGGCGCAAAGTTAATCCGTTTGAGGTTTGCTGTTTGGGGTTTTGTGTTAAGCAGACCTTAATGGGAAGTTGGTAGTCGCTAGTACTTAGTCGGTAGTCTGCAGCTTTTAAAATCGATTGTGTTTAATTTATTGGGGTGCGGCTCCCGACTAAAGACTAAGGACTCCCGACTTTCTTCACCCTCGAAGGGTTCTTCGCAATAAAATCCCCCCATCCATTCATCTTCTTCCCGGTCGAAGCTGCCGGTGACCTTTGTTGAAAGTGATGACACACAGCAACCGCAAGCGCATCGGTTGCGTCATAATGTTTTGGGTCCTCGGTGAAAGATAATATCTGCTGCAGCATCTTCATCACCTGTTCCTTTGCCGCGTTGCCATTACCGGTTATGGACTGCTTTATTTTTTTAGGGGAATATTCCGTTACTTCCAACCCATGACGCATGGCGGCGGCGATGGCAACTCCCTGTGCCCTTCCGAGTTTCAACATGCTTTGTACATTCTTGCCAAAGAAAGGAGCTTCAATGGCAAACGAATCCGGTTGGTATTTTGTGATGAGCCCGCTAACGGTATTAAATATCAGCTGCAGTTTTTTATAAGTATCTTTTTGTTTGCCCGGATGCAACACACCCATTTCCAGCAAGGAAATGCTGCTGCCGTTTATCGACACCAGCCCATATCCCATAATGATGGTTCCGGGGTCAATACCTAAGATGATGGTGGGCTTTTTTTGCAGCACAGCGATAATTTTTTCTACCTTGATAATTGAACTAACATTGTGTATTGAACAAAAGTATCAAAATATTCATCAACTGGTTCCTCGGGCCTGTGCTGGCGGTATGGTTGTGCTACTCGCTGTACCGGCAGGTCAAGGATCAGCCCGACCTGGACACGGCCTGGACACTCATCAAAACCGTTCCCTTTGGCGCAATGGCATGGAAGTTTTGGTTGGTAATCGCAATGGTGTTCATCAACTGGGGTATTGAAGCTAGGAAATGGCAATTGCTGATGATGCCTGTTCAGCCGATGAGTTTTATAAAAGCATTCAAATCGGTTTTGTGCGGCGTCACCTTGTCGCTGAATACGCCGAATCGCATTGGCGAATATGGGGGCCGCGTACTTTTTGTAGACGAAGGAAAGCGTTTGACAGCAGTATCTCTATCCATCGCCGGTGGTATTGCACAGCTCATCATCACGGTTATGGCTGGCTGTTGCGGTTTGGTCTTTTTACTTTTTTCGAAAGAAGAGATCGTGCTGGATATGGGCCTCACATTTTTTTGGCTGAAAGCTTTTTTATGGGGAAGCATTTTCGTTGCGATCGTTCTATTGCTTTTCTTTTTTAGGATGCGATGGTTGGTGAAGTTGGCTGCAAAACTTCCTTATGGCAACAGGATCATAAAATATGTGAGTGTATTAGAGACCTTCGATGCGAAAATTTTGTTAAGGTTGCTCTCCTTATCGCTTTGTCGTTATATAGTTTTCATTTTACAGTACATCTTTATGCTGGAATTGATGCAAGTGGAGAAAGATTATTGGCAAAGTTTTTGGTTAGTGACAGTAATGTTTTGGTTACTGGCCGTTATTCCTTCCTTTGCAATTGCGGAGTTAGGCATTCGGGGAACCATCGCAAAAACCCTGTTTGCATACAGCAAAAACCTGGTCGGCATCCTGGCAGTAACTTTCAGCATCTGGTTCATTAATTTATTTATACCCGCATTAATCGGCAGTTTATTAATTTTAGGCATTAAATCAAAGAAAGATAAATGATACCCTACTCCAAGACCTACATCTTCTTAATGGTATTTTGTTGTTTGAGCTTCCGTGCGCCCTATGATGAATTCTGCGGGGTAAGGAACACTGCTTTCCAGGATGGTGAAGTGGTTATCATGAAAGTGTATTACAGCACGCTTGGTATGTATGTTGGCGCGGGAGAGGCAACCTTCACCACTACGATCGAACGTTTCAATGGCAAGCCGGTCTATCATTGTGTAGGCGACGGCAAATCATATTCTTTCTTCGATAATTTTTTTAAAGTAAGAGACAGATACGAAACCTATATTGATACGGCCAATCTATTACCTTATAAATTCGTTCGTAATATTGATGAGGGCGGGTATAAAAAATACAATAACGTAACCTTTAATCAAACTGCCAATACTGCGGTTAGCACAAATGGCGTCTTCAAAACAACCAATTGCATACAAGATGTAGTGAGCTCAATGTATTACGCCCGCAATATCAATTTTGATAAATATAAGACTGATGACAAGATACCCTTTGATATGTTCCTCGACGATGAAGTGTATCATCTCTACATCCGCTACCTTGGTAAAGAAAAGATCAAAACACGCTATGGTAAGTTCAACGCCATTAAGATAAAACCCTTGCTCATCAAGGGGACCATGTTTGAGGGTGGTGAAAAAATGATTGCCTGGATAAGCGATGACCCCAATCATTTATTGCTGAGGGTAGAAAGCCCGATCGCTGTTGGAAGTATTAAGGTGGATATGATGGGGTATAGGAATTTGAGATACCCGTTGACTTCTTTGGTCAATGTTAGATAAAAGCAAAAGTAAAAATTCAAAATTCAAAAGTGAGCAGCCTAAGTTTTAGGTTTTTACTTTTGAATTTTTACTTTTATAAAATATCTTCCAATTTAAAAATATCCTTCTGCCTTATTCCTCTCTCCGTCATTTGCAGGTTGCAACATTCCGTTTCCCGGTCATGCTCAAAAAATAAAACATGGTCGTTTTGCTGTGCCTCGGTAAGAAATGATCTCTTTTCATTTAGCGTGGTAAGGGGGAACATATCGTAGGCCATTACATAAGGCAGCGGGATATGCGCCATCGAAGGCAATAGATCTGCCATGTAAACAATTGTCTTTCCTTTGTAACTGATCTTTGGTATCATCATCGCTTCTGTATGTCCGCTTACAAATAAAATAGACATTCCGGGAATGATACCATCGCTATCTTTTCCAACAGATCGTTCAATGAATTTCAATTGTCCGCTTTCCTGTATGGGTAAAATATTTTCTTTAAGAAAGCTTGCCTTTTCTCTATCATTCGGTGCTGTGGCCCATTTCCAGTGATCTTCATTGCTCCAGTAAGTCGCATTCTTAAACGCCGGCACTAGTTTGTCCCCCTCTCTTTTGATACTTCCCCCGCAATGATCGAAATGCAGGTGCGTTAAAAAAACATCCGTGATATCGTCTTTACCAAAACCATGGTTGGCTAAAGATTTATCCAGCGTATCATCTCCATGCAAATAATAATGCCCGAAGAATTTAGCATCCTGTTTATCGCCCATGCCGTTGTCGATAAGGATCAGCCTGCCTCCATCTTCGATAAGCAGGCAACGCAGGGCCCAGCTACACATATTATTGTCGTCGGCAGGATTGAGTTTGTTCCAGATGCTTTTTGGAACCACGCCAAACATGGCGCCCCCGTCTAATTTGAAGTAACCGGTGTTGATGGTATACAGATTCATATACTTACTTGAGAAAGTTTCTTTTGTTTGTGCAATGCAAAAAATAGTCCAATGAGGCCGGCAACAAAAAATACCATCAGCGCCAATACCGAACTACGTTGCGAACCGGTTAACTCGGTGATGTAGCCAAAACTAAACATGCCGATCACGATCGCTATTTTTTCGGTAACGTCAAAAAAGCTGAAGAAGGAAGTAGTGTCTTTTGTCTCCGGCATCAGCTTGCTGTATGTACTGCGACTCAAGCTTTGTATTCCACCCATTACAAAACCAACTACGGTGGCCAGCGCATAAAATTCATAAATGCCTTTTGCAGGAATGTAATAGCCGGCGATGCAGATCCCGATCCATACCACAACACAAACCATTAGGGCCTTGAAATTACCGATCACCGATGATAGTTTTGATATGGCATACGCGCCTGGGATGGCGATGACCTGTATGATAAGAATAGCGATGATAAGATTGGTAGTTGGCAGTTGTAACTCGCTTTTTCCATACAATGTGGCAGCCAGCATCACCGTTTGTACACCCATATTATAAAAGAAGAAAGCAAACAGGAACCGTTTTAATACCGGCATATGCATCAACTCGCGCCAAACCTTACCCAGTTCTTTATAACCATTGGTAAGTATGTTCCTTTGATTTTGTTCACCAGCGGGAATGCTTTTTGGAAGACGGTTCAGCGAAAACTGCCCGAAACCGAACCACCATACACCTACTAATAAGAAAGATATTCTTGCCGGTAAAAAACCTTCATCCATTCCGAACCAGCCCGGCTTCAACACAAACAAGAAGCAAACGATCTGCAGTATCACGCTGCCGATATAGCCCATTGCAAAACCTTTCGCACTCACCCTGTCCCTGTCCTCGGGTGCGGCAATTTCAGGAAGAAAGGAATTATAAAAGACCAGGCTTCCCCAAAAGCCCACACAGGCAATGATCATGCAGGTGATCCCAATAGAAAGTGGCCCTCCCTTGGTAAAAAAGAACAGGCAGCAACAGGCTACACTTCCCATGATAAGGAAAAAGTTCATGAAACTTTTTTTATTGCCCTTGTAATCCGCGATCGATGATAAAATGGGTGAAGTGATCGCCACGATCAAAAAGGCCGTAGCCAGGGTATAATTATATAGCGAAGTGTTTACAAATTCTCTTCCGAGGAACTGCACGTAGGCGGTGCCTGCCTCATCAACCCTGTCTTTTGCAACCGCTTCATAGTATGCGGGAAAAATGGTAGAGGTAATAACCAGGTTGTACACCGAGTTGGCCCAATCGTACATGGCCCATCCATTGATGACCTTTTTGGAAGCAGTTTGCATGGTGAAGTGAATGAATGCTGAAAGTACTAAAAAATCGGCTTACCCTGTTATTATTCAGCCGGGGTGTTTAATCGCATTGGCGGAGCATAACCGAGCTTTTTAAACGCTTTCATGTATTTATCGCAAAGCGTTATGGTAACCGGGGCGCTATCGAATACCTGGGTGGATGCAAAGCCGCCAAATGCGTGGAATGCGGTTTCTATTTGCCCAGTGACAGCATCTTTGTTGTATACAAAGTTCAGATTGAAAGTGTCTTTGATCTTTTCTATCTGAACAGTGGCTTCGCGGCCGGCTTGAAAATAGTTATTGGTTATCAAAAAATCTGTCAGCTTTTTTGCATGCGTTTCGGTTACCCCTTCGCCCTTGTAATACACTTCATGTTCTTTATCCGGACTGTATTTGGTGCCATAATCCTGGCAGCTTACAAAAATGAAAGCAGATGCGCAAAGCAGGAGATACTGAAGCGTTTTCATGATATGTATTTTTAGGTGAAAATAGTTTAGCTGCTACTCAAGACTTAAGATATCCTGTATAGATAAGTGCCAACAACAACAACCCAACCACGATCCTATACCATCCCCAAACTTTGAAGCCATGTTTCTTCAAAAAACCAATAAAGAATTTGATGGCGATCATGGCAACTATGAATGCAACTGCATTGCCGATGGCCAATTGTTTTATTTCATTTGAAGAAAAACCGCCGAAGTCCTTATAGTATTTGTAGAGTTTATATCCTGTTGCAGCTAACATCGTTGGCACTGCAAGAAAGAAAGAGAATTCTGCGGCCGCACTTCTTGTCAACTTTTGTTGCATACCACCGATGATGGACGCGGCACTTCTGCTAACACCCGGTATCATTGCAATACATTGCCAGATGCCGATCATGAATGCTTTGGGATAGCTCACCCTTTCTTCTTTATCAATCGTAGGGTGATTAAAAAGATTGTCGATGAATAAAAGGATGATCCCGCCTGCCAACATCGCGATGGCAACGGTGATAGAGCTTTCCAGCAGCGCATCGATCTTTTTTGAGAAAAGAAAACCGATCACCAGTGCGGGAATAACCCCCACCATTAATTTCAGGTAGAATTGCCAACGTTTGATCCCGATACCAATCGGGACGAAGAATTTTTTATAGTACAGCACCACTACTGCGAGTATGGCACCCAATTGTATCGCAACGGTAAATGCCTTGCTGAAATCATTTTCAGGTATGTTCAGCAATTTTTCCGTGATGATCATGTGTCCCGTGGAAGAAATGGGAAGAAACTCCGTGAGGCCTTCAACAATGCCTACGATGAGCGACTGTAGCGTATCCATGCAGTAGATTTTGGTATTTTTCCAGTGGGCAGCTTCCAGTTTTCAGTCTCCAGTTGGCAATGCAGCTGCGAACTGCCAACTGCTGGCTGCTAACTTTCTTTAGGTTTCCTCATTATAGCAAATATCTCCGTCACCAAACCCAAAACGATGAGTATCGGCGCAATGGTGATGCGGGTAGTGCTATATACATCGCTGTCGTTGAACTGGGCGGGATTGCTATTCTTGCCGCCGGCCATTAAGAAAAAGCCCAGCGCCATGATGGCAAGTCCTGCCAGCATCCACATATAATTTTCCTTTCCGAATAAAGTGCTATTCGTGTTCGTGGGTGTTTGTTTCTTTTCGTTAGCCATAGTTTGATCGATAAGGGCTGCAAATTAATACAAATCGTCCAATTTCATGCGCAGGTATTTTATCACCGAGCGATGGGTACTTACCAGCGTGATGCCGATACCAAGCAGGATGATCACCAAAAAGAGCAGGAACATGCTCTTGTTATCGTGTAATCCGGCAAACTCGGGTACAAAACTCTCGATGATGAGGATGAAGCCCCAAATAGCCCCAATGGCGATCAACGATGCTATTAACCCGTTGATGACGGCCCTTATGTTCACCGGCTTGGCAATGAACCACCTTGTGGCGCCAACCATCTGCATCGTTTTGATGAGGAAGCGGTTGCTGTACATGGCGAGGCGTATGGTATTATCGATCGAGAACACGACGAGTATCGTTAATATAATGGCCGCAATAAGGAAGATGATCGCGGCAGTTTTTACGTATTTGCTTAGTTTGGTTACCGTTTCGGTAGGGAACTTAAACTCCTTGATCACGTTGGGAAAATGGTTGTCAAGGTCCGCCGACAAGGCATTAAGACTGTCTTTTTGAACATATTTTGCCTGCACATAAAAGTCAACGCTTTCGGGCAAAGGGTTATAATCCAGGAATTTTTTCCAACTGCTATCGTTTTCGGCATTCCATTGTTTGGCAGCCATTTCCTTGTTCACAAATTGCACGTCGCGGGCATAAGGGATGGCGGTGATGTATTGGGTAAGACTATCGATCCTTTTTTTACTGGCATCAGGATATACAAAGGCATGCACCTGGATATTCTCTTTTAGGTAATCACCCGATTTTCGAAAATTCATGAAGAACCATCCGACGATACCGAACAGAAATAAAACGAGCGCCACGCCAATGATCGCATATGCATAAGTTGGCTTACCACGTTTGCTGCTTGCTTTTCCGAATTGAGCCATAGAATTTAGTCGTTAGTGATTAGTCAATAGTCCTTAGTCTGGGTTGCGGCAAAAGTAAAGATTTTTACCTGCTTTGACGTATTTTTGCCATCTGCAAAACGATTGCCCGCCAAATATATTTTTATTGTAAGAAGGTTTGTTGCTGAGTTTGTAGATTATAACTTTTCTTTCACAATAGGGTAGCAAGAAGGGAGCTCATAGATCAGTAAAGAAATAATGTAAAAGAGTGCGACGCCAATGAAGTTGAGAAGAGAGATAAAGCCGGGCTCAAAAAAATAGTAAACAATAAATAGTAAATCAGGAATATAACCAATGGAATACGATTTTAGAAAGATTGAACAAGACTGGCAGCAGCGATGGAAAGAGAAACAGGCATATAAAGTGTCGAACGATTCTGCAAAGCCGAAGTATTATGTGCTGGATATGTTTCCTTATCCAAGTGGCGCAGGCTTGCACGTGGGGCATCCGCTGGGATACATAGCCAGCGATATTTTCAGCCGGTACAAGCGGTTGAAGGGTTTTAATGTTTTGCACCCGATGGGTTTTGATAGTTTTGGTTTACCAGCCGAACAATATGCTTTGGAAACCGGGCAACATCCGGCAACAACTACGAAAAATAATATCGCTACGTTCAAGAGCCAACTCGATAAGATCGGTTTTTGTTACGATTGGAGCAGGGAAGTACAAACCAGCGATCCGAAATTTTATAAATGGACGCAGTGGTTATTCCTGCAATTGTTCAATAGCTATTTCTGTCATACAGAGAAGAAGGCATTACCGATCTCGCTGCTTATAAAAAAATATGAGACGAAGGGTGCAATGCCAAAGACCGGTGATCCGATACCGGGAAAGCATTTTACTGCTGATGAATGGAATGCTTATTCAAAACAACAGCAGGAGGAAGTATTGATGCGGCGCCGGCTTGCATACAGCGCCTTCGGCGAAGTGAACTGGTGCGAGGCATTGGGCACGGTGCTCGCCAATGATGAAGTGATAAATGGCGTTAGCGAACGCGGCGGCTATCCTGTTGAAAAAAAGAAGATGCGTCAATGGTTCCTGCGCATTACCGAATATGCTGATCGTTTGTTGGAAGGATTGGAAACGGTGGAGTTTAGTGAGAGCATGAAGGAAATGCAGAGGAATTGGATCGGGAAGAGTGAGGGAGCGGAGATAGAGTTTCGCCTCACCCCCAATCCCTCTCCTCGAGGAGAGGGGAGTGAAAGACCACCCAGCTCAAAATATCCGATACAAACTGCTGACAGGAAAAGCTGGGAAATTTTAAAAGATCTTTCAAGGGAAAATCGAAGAGAAGATACTTCGGGAGAAGAAATATTGTGGGGAGAATTAAGAAACAATAAGATCGGATACAAGGTGCGCAGGCAGCACGTGATTGATAAGTTTATTGTAGATTTTGCCTTCCTGAATAATAAACTATTGATAGAAGTTGATGGAGATTATCATGATGATCCTGAGCAAAGGCAATATGATCAGGCTCGCACTGAATATTTCGAAGAATTGGGATTTGCTATGATTCGATTCACTAATGAACAAGTGATTAATGAGACTTCCAAAGTAGTTGCGGAAATAAAAATCGAACTGGATAAGAGAAAAGAGGGTATGTCTGGAGCTCCCCTCTCCCTTGGGAGAGGGGTTGGGGGTGAGGCGATAAAAGTATATACAACAAGGCCGGATACGATCTTTGGCGTTGATTTTATGGTGATCGCCCCGGAGCATGAACTGGTGGAGAAGATAACGACGGCAGAACAAAAAGAGGCCATTGAAAAATACCTCGACTATGTAAAGAGTCGCAACGACCGAGAACGCCTGGCCGAAGTGAAACAGATCACAGGATGTTTTACCGGTGCTTATGCCGATCATCCTTTTGAAGACAGGAAGATACCCATCTGGACGTCTGAGTATGTGTTAGCTGGATATGGTACCGGCGCTATCATGGCGGTGCCTTGTGGAGATCAGCGTGATTTTTTGTTCGCAAAGCATTTTAATATTCCCATTACCAATATCATCGGCGAACATTTTAATGGCGAGGAAGCAAATGCTACCAAGGAAGCAACCTTACAAAACTCAGGTTTCCTAAATGGCATGCTGATGAAAGATGCCATTGCTGTTGCCATAAATAAATTAGAAGAACTGGGCATCGGCAAACGAAAAGTAAATTATCGCATGCGTGACGCGGGCTTCAGTCGCCAGCGTTATTGGGGCGAACCTTTTCCAATTATTTGGGAAGATGGAGTGGCTGTTCCCCTGGATGAAAAAGAATTGCCATTGGAACTACCGCATGTAGATAAATACGGTCCGGGACCAAATGGCGAAGGGCCATTAGCAAATCTTACTGATTGGGTTAACACGCCTGCAGGCCGCCGCGAAACCAGCACCATGCCTGGTTATGCAGGATCATCCTGGTATTTCCTGCGCTATATGGATCCGGATAATGATCAAACTTTTTGTGATAGAAAGGTGAGTGATTATTGGGGTCAGGTAGACCTATACATTGGCGGAACCGAACATGCAGTTGGGCATTTATTGTATAGCCGTATGTGGACGAAAGTGATGTTTGATCTGGGAATGATCGGGTTTGATGAGCCGTATAGGAAGTTGTTGAATCAGGGGATGATACAGGGGAGTAGCAGGTTTGTGTATAGGCTTGTGAAAACTGGAAATTATATTTCCAATAATATTCTTTTAAAAGTACTCGACAAGGAAAATATATCTGATGATACTATAAACAAAATACGATACGAGAATACTTATAGAGAAGAAGATCACCCCTTCATGGCAGAACTAATCGGGCAGCCAGCTCCTATATCTAAAATTCATATTAATGTTAACATCGTCGACGGATATAAACTAGATATTGAATCTTTCAAAAAGGAACAAAATGGAAAATATGCAAATGCAAAAATAATTTTAGAAGATGGAACATTTTACAGTTCTGCTAGAGAAAAAAACGCAGAATATCTTTGCGGCGCTGAAGTAGAAAAAATGTCCAAGTCAAAATTCAACACTGTCAATCCCAACGACCTTGTTGACAAATACGGCGCCGATACCTTCCGCATGTATGAAATGTTCCTCGGCCCGGTAGAAGCCAGCAAACCCTGGGATACCAAGGGTATTGAAGGGGTCCATCGTTTTCTGCGCAAACTATGGAGACTGTTCTTTGATGATATCAAAGGCAAGGTTTGGAATGAAGAAAAGGCAAATGATGCCGAATTAAAAGTATTGCACCGCACCATAAAGAAGATCGAGGAAGATACGGAGCGTTTTAGTTTTAATACCGCGGTAAGTACATTCATGATCGCCGTAAATGATCTCGCCGATCTGAAATGCAATAAGAAAGAATTGCTGGAACAACTGCTGATATTACTCACGCCTTACGCACCGCATATTGCAGAGGAACTGTGGAACCGGTTGGGTAACGAAGGTTCAGTATTGGATGCTGCTTATCCAACTTTCAATCCTGCATTGCTGATAGAGAGCAGCAAGGAATACCCTGTTTCCATAAATGGAAAACTCAGGACAAATATTTCGTTGTCACTGGATCTCGAACAGCAACAAGTGGAAGAGATCGTGCTTCAAAATGAGATCGTAAAAAAATGGCTGGATGGCGGGCAGCCGAAGAAGATCATTTTTGTGAAGAATAAGATGATCAATGTGGTGATCTAAGGAAGTTTAGGTGGTTTAGAAAGTTTAGAAGGTTCAGATGTGAGTACTCTAAACTAAACTTTCTAAACCATCTAAACCGTCTAAACTTTTTAAACCTTTCGATGAACAAGAAGATCACTTTGGCTTTTTTTTACTTTCTGCTTTCCACACTCATCACCTGGTGGTTTATACAGGCAAGCCCATTATACACGAGTACGAACCAAAAGCTATTGTCTTGCGGAATTGCCGGCGCTAAATGGGGAATACAAATTTTCGCTGCATTGTTATTGTTGAAAGAAAACAAGTGGGAATTCATTAAAGACATTGGTCTCACCTGTTTCATCGGCTCGCTCATCTTGCTACCCTTTGCGATATTTAGCTCGGCCTTCGGTATAAATGGAACGAACTTCTTCCTGGCATCGCTATTGGTTGCGGTAGCGGTGATGATATTGATGTATGCCATAAGCGTGCGGCACTCAAGGCTTAGCAAGCTTTGGTGGCTGGGCTGGCTGGTTTGTTTGGCCATTGCGATCACGTTGCAGCTTACTGTCGTCTTTTAGACTAACTTTATGCCCCCCGATAACCCGGATCTACTATGCATGAATTAGCGGCTATATTACAAAAGCACCAATCCGAATATAAAAAGATAATAGACTTCGATCCTGCAAAGGATAAATTATATCGTTTCGATTTTACAGAAGCCAATGCTGAACTGCGTGTGGATGATATTGTAGACACCGCAAAATTTTCAACATACATCAACCATAAATTAGAAACAGCCGGCGCCAAGTACGGCATTGGTGGCTACAATGAAGAACGCATGTTATACAAGCGAAGTGATTTGTTTGAAGGCACTCAGCCCCGGACCGTTCATTTGGGATTGGATATCTGGGGACCGGCTGGAACCACCGTTCACGCACCATTGGGAGGCACGGTACATAGTTTTGCCAACAACAAAAACTTCGGTGACTATGGCCCAACAATAATTCTGCAACACCAATTAGACACACGCGTTTTCTGTACGCTCTATGGACATTTGAGTTTAGATGATCTCCTGCCATTGAAAGAAGGAAAATACATCAGCCGCGGCGAGATCATTGGCCGTTTTGGCAACGCTACTGAAAATGGATCATGGCCTCCGCACCTGCACATACAAGTGGTTGAAGACATGCGTATCATGAAGGGAGATTATCCGGGAGTTTGCACGCTGGCTGAAAGAGAGAAATACCTGGCCAATTGTCCGGACCCGGACCTCATCGTGCAGATGATGCAGTATACTACCTAAAGTTAATTCCTTTAAGTGCACCGGTGCATGTTGCAAAACCCAGCAAGAGCAATACTCCGCAACTTAATAAAAACCCCTGCGCCCATTCCTGGTGTTCTTTCCCGGCAATAAATAGTATGACAGAGATGAGAAGATCAATGAGGGCCACACCCAGGCAGGTTAACCCAAACATCATAAGAAAGTCACTGCCATCAATAGGTCGCTGAGATAGTCCAAAGATAAATGCGACAAAAGCACTGACCAAGATATTCGCCAGTAACACCTTGTACACTAATTTCATGATACACTTTTTAGGTGAAACAATGTTGCTTCTCTTTCCTGCTGTAATTCCAATAGATATTTTTCTTTATCATCCCTGTAAAACAAATTCATTGTTTCAAAAGGTATGATGCGGCCGTCTTTGTGAACGATGTGTACACAGCTTTTCTTAATGGCCCGCACATCAAAATCGTAAGCATCTATAAATCGCATGATGATGATGCGAAAGAGGTTATCATAACCCAGTCCCGGGGCTTCTATTTGTGGCAGACAGCAAAGCAATTGCTTCATATTTTCTTCTACGCGATCGACAGAAATGCCAGTACTAAAAATATTGATCATCTGCTCATGCAATGTAGTGTCTTGTTCATACACAATAGTATTGCGGCTATTGTCGAGTAAATGCGACGGGTCGATATATCTTGTCAACGGAAAAGTTTGACCCGCTAGCTTTAATGCATAACCCATTACCAATGCATCGGGATTGCATGGAACCGGGATAAGATCTTTAGCCGTGAAAATATTCGTTTGATCTAAGATAGACTGTCTCACTTCAGTCAACGTAAGCCTGTCTTTGGCGGCATCAAAATTATCGAGCCTTCCCGCAATTTGTGTTGGTTGGAAGGTTACACCACGTACACATTTTTGTTGCAATGCAAACTCAACGATCTTCCCGATCTCATCATCATTCACTCCTTTTTGTAGCGTAACCACCAGGGTTGTCGAAAGATTCAATGCATTCAAATGCTCGAGCGCTTGTTTCCTGATATCCGTGAGATCCTTTCCCCGTAACTGTTCCAGCGCTTCGGGCTTAAATGAATCGAACTGCAGGTAGATCTCAAAATCGGGAGCATAGCCAGCTAACTGTTTTGCAAATTCAAAATCCTTTGCAATGCGGATGCCATTGGTATTAAGCATCAAATGCTTTATTGGCTTTTTCTTTGCTATATCCAATATGGCAAAAATATCAGGATGGATCGTGGGTTCACCTCCGCTGATCTGCACCACATCGGGTGTTCCTTCATTAGCAACAATAATGTCCAGCATTTTTTCCACTTCCTCCACTGTGCGATGTCTTCCATAGTGCGGCGAACTCATTGCATAACAGGTGGGACAAGTAAGATTGCAGCGGTCTGTTATTTCAACAACGGTCAAACAACTATGCTGTTCGTGATCCTGGCAAAGGCCGCAATCGTAAGGACAACCATAATGTGTTTTGGTATTGAATTGCAAAGGCGTTTCGGAGGGCTTGTTATAGTTGCGCAGGTTTTTATAGTATTCAATATCAGTTGCTATCAGCACTTTTTGAAAACCATGATCCGCGCAATTCTTCAACATGAAAACATTGCTGTTCTCAAAAACAATTTTTGCATCTATCCTTCGCAGGCAGGTTGTGCAAAGGCTAAGGGTGAAGTCGTAGTAGGTGTAGGGGCGTTCAGGCATGTGTTGGTAAAATTAATTTTTTGGGTTGCATGATGAATGCTCCATAATAGATCAATCCAAGTAAACAAACCACCTGGATGGTTGATAGGCCAAAGCTGTAAGTATAATGCGGTTTTATGAAGTCAAGTAAGAAACGAAAAAACAAATAAGCGATCATGAATATCTTGAAGCGGCCACCTTCAGCGAGTGTGTATTTATTTTCTACTTGTATCATAGTAAACCATAAGGCCAGTAAAAAAATGATCTCGTATAGCACTACGGGATGTCTCGGTATACCATCGCCAAGGTCCATTCCCGTAAAAGCATTGGTAGGGATTCCATAAGTCTCTTCCTGGATACCCATGCTAAAGCAACCGATCCTGCCAATGATTAATGCCAGTAATAAGGGAAAGGTAAACAGATCGCCGCTGCTTTTTTTTTCTCCAATGATCTTTTTTACCAATTCCACACCGATCAGTCCGCCCAAAAAACCTCCGACAACGGTTTTATTTTGGTATAGGTACAGTAATGGATATTTAGCCGCAAAGAGCGCTTTCGGGTCTTCAAAACCACCAACCAGCCTGGATCCTATCAACGCACCGAAAATCGCCCCGATAATGATCCATATCCGCTGGCTGCTTTCAATACCATCTCCCTGTTTTTTCCTGAGAAAGAGAAAATAACGGAAGCCGATAAATATCCCCAGCGGTTCCATGATGGTATGAAGCAATATCTTTTGGGAGCCGATCTCGAAATAAACAGGAAAGTGCAAGTGGTTTTGTTTTCAAGTTAATATAATTTGATCCAACGCCGCCAAGCTGATCCCGTTAAAAAATATGTAATATGTAGCCCCATCACGGCTAAAGCTGTAACTTTACAACCAATTCCAGCAAAACCTGCTCTATACAGGCAGCAAATGCAAAATGAAAGATGGACATTAAACCCGGCACTTTACTAAGTCATATCGATAGTCCCGCTGATCTTAAAAAATTAAAGCGGCAGCAACTGCACCAGGTATGTGACGAACTGCGTCAATACATCATCGATGTGGTGAGTGTTCATGGTGGCCATTTCGGTGCAAGTTTGGGCGTGGTGGAATTGTCTGTTGCCCTTCATTATATTTTCAATACACCTTACGATCAGTTGGTTTGGGACGTTGGCCACCAGGCTTACGGGCATAAGATACTTACGGGCAGAAGAGATATTTTTCCAACCAACAGAAAATACCACGGCCTCAGCGGTTTTCCCAAGCGCAGCGAAAGCGAATATGATACTTTTGGTGTTGGGCATTCTTCCACTTCTATTTCTGCAGCATTGGGTATGGCGATGGCTTCGCATTATAAAGGTGAGACAGACAGGCAACACGTTGCGATCATTGGCGATGGTGCGATGACAGCCGGACTTGCTTTTGAAGCGATGAACCACGCAGGTATTGAAAAGAGCAATGTACTGATCATACTCAATGACAATTGCATGAGCATTGATCCCAATGTTGGTGCGCTGAAAGAATATCTCACTGATATCACAACATCTCAAACTTATAATAAGATAAGAGACGATTTCTGGAAGGCATTGGGAAAATTGCCAGTTGGAAAGACTTTCAGCCGATCAATGGCTTCCAAATTCGAAGCAAGTTTGAAAGGCATGGTGAGCAAGAGCAGTAATTTGTTTGAAGCATTGCAACTGAGATATTTCGGCCCGATCGATGGACATAATATCACCAAGCTGGTAGATACTTTAAAAGACCTGAAAGATATTCCCGGCCCCAAACTCCTGCACATCAAAACAGTAAAGGGCAAGGGCTATGAATTAGCGGAGAAAGATCAAACCAAATGGCATGCACCGGGATTGTTTGATAAAGTGACCGGTGAGATACAAAAGAAAAAATTCGACTTGCCGCAGGCGCCGAAATACCAGGATGTATTTGGTCATACGATCATTGAGTTGGCCGAAAAAAATAAAAAGATAATCGGTATCACACCGGCGATGCCCAGTGGATCCTCATTAAAATACATGATGGAGCAAATGCCTGATCGTGCATTCGACGTGGGTATCTGCGAGCAGCATGCGGTAACACTGAGCGCAGGAATGGCAACACAGGGAATGAAAGTTTTCTGCAACATCTATTCTTCTTTCATGCAGCGTGCCTATGATATGGTGATACATGATGTGGCGATACAAAAACTACCGGTGATATTTTGTTTGGATAGGGCCGGACTGGTTGGTGAAGATGGACCCACACACCATGGCTGCTACGACATTGCTTACATGCGATGCGTACCCAATATGATCGTGAGTGCACCGATGAATGAAAGGGAATTGAGGAATTTGATGTACACTGCCCAGTTGGAATCAACAAAGAATCCTTTTGTGATCCGATATCCACGTGGTGAAGGTGTAATGCCGGAATGGAAAACGCCGTTGGAAGAAATCACAATTGGCAGGGGAAGAAAATTACGCGATGGACAAGATATCGCCATTCTTTCTTTTGGCCACCCGGGCAATTTTGCCGCGTCGGCAATACGTGATGTGAAAGCTGAAGGGATCAATCCTGCGCATTATGATATGCGTTTTGTAAAACCTATCGACGAAGAATTATTGCACGAAGTATTCAGCAAGTACAATAAAATAATCACCATCGAAGACGGAACGATCATCGGTGGATTTGGCAGCGCTATTCTGGAGTTCATGAATGCCCATGGTTATAAGGCCGACGTGAAGATCATGGGTATACCGGATAGACTGGTAGAACATGGCAGTCCCAAACAATTATACGACGAGATCGGTATTGATGCCAATGGTATTGCTCAAATGCTAAGGGAAATGGCGAATGTAAAAGTGGAGCTGACTTAACTACCAACTAGCACCTACCGACTACCAACTTTCTCCAGACCGGTTTTCTATTTTCTTTAACATCCTCACAAAAAATTTTTGTGGAAATTTTGTCGTTAGACATCTAAGTCTTTCGCAAACCATTCCATGAGACTATTCATCAAACTATCTGTGTTCACCTTGCTGATGGCGGCTACCGCATCGGCCTTTGCGTATTTCTTTTGGTTTAAGCCCAAATCCAGCAAACACGCGCCAGTCAAGTCTTTCAAATCTAAAAATATCGATCACAATGATGCCGTTTCTATACGGCTGAAACAAAAAGCGATATCGATAAAGGATTTTGCAGGTGATAACAATTACAATACCACCCGTTGTTTCCTGGTAGATATGCGGATCGCTTCTGGATTCAAAAGATTCTTCGTGTACAATTTTCAAAAGGATTCGATAGAAGCTGCCGGGCTGGTAACGCATGGCAGTGGCTCCGACAAAGGCCCGGTCGATCTCTCATTTTCCAATACACCCAACAGCAATGCAACATCGGTGGGCCGGTATAGGGTAGGGAAGCCTTATTATGGAAAATTTGGATTGGCTTATAAACTATACGGACTTGATGAAACCAACAGCAAGGCTTTTGACCGTTTTGTTGTGCTCCACTCGCATTCCTGCGTGCCTAATGATGAGGTGGCGCCATCTCCCATTTGTGAAAGTTGGGGATGCCCAACGGTTGCACCGGCCTTTTTGAGTGTGCTAAAAAAATACATTGATAATTCAGGGAAGCCCATGTTGTTGTGGATATACTATTGATGATCTGTCGCTGGAAAAGCAACCTATAAGGTTCCCGGCAAGTTCTTCCATTTCAAAAGCTTCTACCAGGAACCTTATAGGTTGCTTTTCCGATTCGCGTTCTTGCGCCTTCGCGGTTAAGCCCTTACAATTAATTCATCGGAACTTCGATCGCCAATAACTCAGCGTCTTCACTTGCCGTTACGGTAAAACTATCGGCATCAGAAATTCCCAGGGCATCTCTTTTATTGAGTTGCTGCTCATTTACTTTCACCGAACCTTTGATAACAACGAGGAACACACCGTTGCCTTTGAATGCATTTGAATAGGTCAGTTCCTTTCCGGCGTCGAGATTGGCCATCGCAAAACGTGCGTCCTGGTTTATCCAAAGTGCTTTATCTGCTTCATTGGGAGAAACGATGATCTGCCATTTGTTTATGCGATCGGTGGATGAATAATTCCTTTGATCATATCGAGGCTTGATATTTCTTTCTTTCGGGAATACCCATACCTGGAACAAGGTTACCGGTTCGGTTGCGGATGCATTCGCTTCAGAATGTTGCACGCCCGTGCCTGCACTCATGATCTGCACATCGCCGGCCTGGATAACGCCCTGGCCACCGGTACTATCCTTATGTTCGATCGCTCCTGAGAATGGAATGGTAACGATCTCCATATTGTCGTGCGGATGTGTTTGGAATTTGCCGCCGCCGCCAATGAAATCGTCGTTCAATACGCGGAGCAATCCAAAATGTACTTTTTCCGGATCACGGTATTCGGCAAAACTGAAATAGTAATTGGGTTTCAACCAGCCATAATCGGCTGTGCCCCTGTCTGATGCTTTAAATAATATTGATTTCATAATTGATCCTTTAAATTCAATGTTTAAACATCAAGAATGATACCAGATTGGGAAACTGGCAAAATGACGGGTATTCAGGCGGGGTGACTCACCGTAATTTAATTCAAAGGAATCTCCTCTTCACCCGGCAGCAGGCCCTGCACATCTTCTTCCCTGTTCTCATTCCACTCGATGATGAAATTATTCCTGCCTTCACCGGTGACCAGGCTCATAAAGCGTTGTTGCACCAATTCCAGCAAAGAAAGAAATAAGAAAATGGCGTGGATGCGGTTCTCGCAAACATCGAAGAGTTTTTCGAAAGAAAGTGTTTTTTCGGTCTTGCACATGTCGAGCATATATTCACGGCTGCCCTCCATGGTATAATTGTATCGCACAACGGTGTGTACCGGCTTGTGGTTGCGCTCGTGTAATTTCAGCACCACTTTTTCAAAGGCCCGCATCAACTTGAAGAGTGTTACCGTTTGGATCTCCGTTCCCTCTCCCGCTTCTTCACCGATCTGTGCGATCTCTTTCTGCAGGTTACCTCTTTTCACCATCAGCATGCGCAGTGCTTCCATCTCCGCCATTTTGGAAGCCGCTTCTTTGAACCTTTTATACTCGAGTATCTTATTGATCAGTTCCTGGCGTGGATCGATCTCGTTACCCTGGGCATCCAATTCTTTTCGTGGCAGCAACATCTTAGCCTTGATGCGCATGAGTGTGCTCACAAATAAAATGAACTCACTGCTCAACTCGATGTTCAGCTTTTCCGTATTGTGTATGAAATCGAGAAAGTCGTTTGTTATCCTGGTGATGGGAATATTGTAGATATCCAGTTCATCTCTTTCGATAAAGAATAGCAGCAGGTCAAATGGCCCCTCGAATTGATCCAGTTTGATCTGGTAGGAAGTTGTATTCACGGTAGAATATTATATTGAAAAAAGTCCGCCGCTGGCGGGATGCAAATGTACGAAAAGAGTCCGTAGTCCCGAGTCGGAAGTCTGTAGCCCGGCTACCGACTAATGACTATGGACTAAAGACTATATTTTCAGCGTAATACCTAACCCAAATATCTCCTTCATCTGCAGTTTTTTCAATATGTCATCATCGTAGATCATATCCAGGCTCACGGTACTACCCAGCCATTTATTGAACTTCAAGGTCAGCAGGTTGGTAAAAAGAATGTCTACATTTTGAGGGTTCCTTTTGTAGTTACTGAAAAGATCAAGCCTGCCGGTATAACTCGCCCATCGTGTAATTGACTTATTGTATTTGATAGAAGCATAAGCACCCACTTCGCTATAAGATTTTTTGTTTGCCGCCACGCCAAATTTGTCGATCGCATAAAAATCGTCGTCTGCTTTGAATACCCATTTAATGCTGATGGGCGAAACGAACAAAGAAAAATGGTCATTGGGCCTGAAGTCGGCACCGGCAGATAACAATATCTTCCCCGGCGTAAAGAAGTTGGATATTTTGATGCTTGATGTATCAGTATATGCATAGCCTGGCAAAGCCTGCGTGTTCACGTTCAGCAAAAGGGTAGCGTACCATTTTTTGGTAACTGCGTAGCCATACTTGCTGGTGATATCAATGCGATCATCCACCTTCCTGAACCGGTTGAAGCTACTTGCATCCTGGAATCCTAATCCAATGTCGAAATAATTATTCCAGTTGTATTTTCCTTTTTTGTGGTTGATGGTAAGATTGAGGACACTTGTTACACCCAATGTATTTTGCTCACCCCCGGCCGCCCAGTTTTTCAACGACCCCTGGTTTACCGTGAGCGTAAATGTGCCGGCTTTACTCCAACCGTCTTTTTCTTCTTTTTTTGCGTCTTGTCCAGCAACCTTACCGGCGATGATCGTGGTTAGTAACACGAAGGCCATTATTTTTTTCATACGATAAAATTTAAAGGGCACTGCCCATCCCAAAGACGAGCAATGCCCTTAAATAGTTGTATAAAAAAAACTATTTCTTTAAGCTATCCCTTATTTCCATCAGCAATGCATCGGTTGACGAAGGACCTGCAGGAGCTGCATCCTCTTGTTTCTTTTTCATCCTGTTGATGCCCTTGATGACCATGAACATCACAAATGCGACAATAATGAAATTGATAATGGCGGCTACAAATTCACCCCATTTCAACACGACAGCCGGGATGACCTGGCCTGCGGCATCTACGGAAGCGGCCTTTAATTCAAATACCTTTTGTGTCAGGTCGGCTCCTCCTATCAGCCCGATCAATGGTGAAACTATTCCATCGGTGAATGAACTCACAACTTTTCCAAATGCAGCGCCCATTACAAATGCAACGGCGATGTCGACAAGGCTGCCCTTCATGGCAAACTCCTTGAATTCTTTGATAAATCCCATAGCGTTTAAGTTTTAGTGAACAATGGTCATTTAAAAATACCAGTTATTTAGCCTTAAAACAAGAATTAGCCGACCTAATCATAAAAATTTGAAAACATTCATGCTGGCGGATGCATTCTTAAGACAACCGCGGTTGCAGAAATTACGTTCTAAGACTACCGTGGTTTCGTCTTGTCAAAGTTCTAAACTCTTCAAAGCGAAACCACGGTAGTCTTAAACTACATTCTTTTACAGTAATGGTATTTTTATTCCCAATAAATCATTCACCTTTGCGCCAACTTTTACCAATTGAATAAAGGATTCTTAAACTGGCTGATCTTCATCGTGCTTTCCATCATCTGGGGTAGCAGCTTTGTTCTGATGAAGGAAGGATTGCTGCACCTCACTGCCTACCAGGTTGCGGTTGTACGCATCGTTTCTGCCGGGATCGTTTTGCTTCCATGGACCATCAAGTATATCAGGCAAGTGCCATCAAATAAGATCTTCATCATTTTTATGTCGGGTGTATTGGGCAGCCTTTTGCCGGCATTCTTATTTTGTGTTGCTGAGGAAGGTATCGATAGCGCCCTTGCCGGTACACTCAATTCACTTACGCCTATCTTCGTTATCATCATCGGCGCAATGTTCTTTCGCGTACGGGCATCAACAGCCAAAGTGATCGGCATTATCATCGCACTAACAGGAAGTATTTTGCTTTTGCTGAGTAAGGGTGAGTTGCACGAAAGTAAGAACATGGTATATGTTTCATTCATCGTGTTGGCAACGATCTGTTATGGCATCAATGTAAACATGGTGTACCGCAATCTCCAGGATATCGGCTCAATACAGATCGCGGCACTGGCCCTATCACTGAATGCCATTCCGGCGGCGATTATACTTGCATCAACGGGCTACTTCAGTCTTGCCTTTTCGGATAAACATGTTTTATACTCTACTGCTAATGCTTCGGTGTTGGGAATATTTGGTACCGCAATTTCCTCCGTTCTTTTTTATATTCTCATAAAAAGGGCAGGAGCGATCTTTTCTTCGATGGTCACTTACGGCATACCGATCGTAGCCATTGGTTGGGGAATTTTATATGGAGAAGAAGTAGGGTGGAAGCAGGTGGGGTGTTTGGGATTGATATTGGCGGGGGTGTATGTGGCTAATAGGAAAGCAAATTGATAAATGATAATGGGATAATTGATAATGTTTCTATTCAGAGCAGCATTCTTCTTTCGCCCTCTTTTGCAAAGCAACCCATTCATTGGTCAGTATTGATCTTGAACCATTATCAATTATCCTATTATCCACTATCAATTAATCCACCTCCGTAAAACTCACCTTATGCTCCCTCAAAAACTCCTTGATCTTATCTACATGCACACAAAGGCCCACGTGTAGGAAAGGAGAATTGTTGACCTTGGTTCTTTTACCGTCAATGATCAATTCCTTATCCTTCATGTCAAATCCAAGATGAAGATGGTTGGTGGCAAACTGCATTCCGTAGATCCTTCCTTCGGTGTCAAACAAGGGCCCGCCGCTTTGTCCACGTAACCCGGGTGTGCTCATTTCGATCCCGATCACATCTTTCTGATTGGCGTCGCCCACAAATCTTGTTACGATGCCATCGATGGGAAAGGAGGGGGAATTGGGGTTGCCGGTATTCGTCCATTCAATATCATCCGTATCGGGGTTATGCCTGAAGTTGCTGAACTCCGGAAAGGGATAACCGATCCTGCACAGGTATTTCCCTTGTTTTATTTTGCTGCTGTCTTTTAAAAAACTGGCGTGCGAATTATAGAATGTCTTGTCAAATCCTTTGAATTCGAGGATCGCGAGGTCCAATGTCGGATGTGCATGGCAAACGATCTGTTCGATCTTATCAAAACAATTCAGAAAATTATTTTTTAACTGCACCGTTGTCTCCGCGTTGAATTTATATTTCAACTCAAGTCCCTTCAAATGCTTTTTATAATTACCGTCGTTTGGTATTTTGTCTCTCTCTGCTTTGAACCGCAAATAATTTTGATTCACATTGTCGGCGGTAGGTATCAGATCCAATACATGTTTGCAGGTGATTGCCACGCCGCTATCATTCACAAAGAAGAACGTGGAAGTGCCGGGCAATACCAGTCCGCCATAAGTGCGGGTGATGGTATGTAATGGCCGGGTGAATTGGAGGATCTTTTCGATCGCTGGTTCAAACATAAATGCAGTTTGGGTTAAGTCAACGAATATTGAGCCAATGTTGAAAACATGTCAGGCTGTCGTAAAAAGTCAAAAGTTAAAAGTCAAAACCTAAAAGTAGCGGAGTGTTCAATGCTTTTAGGTTTTGACTTTTAACTTTTGACTTCTGTCAATTCCTTACGCATCTGTTTGGCCGTCTTTGTACTCCCATCATGGCTCCATCCCGGTGGCATGAAAAGGTATTTCAATCTTGTAGCGAAGGAAACTTTCTTCCGCATATCTCTTCCAATACTTTGCCATTCGTGGAAGATTATTTTTCCGGGATGCCAGGCATTATTCAAAGGTTTGGTGAGCCCGTACTTTACCGGTACTTCCTTTACTTCTTCCTGGAAAGTGCCGAACATTTTATCCCAGATGATGAGGCACATGCCCATATTCTTATCAAGATAAATGGTATTGCTGGCGTGATGCACACGGTGGTGGCTCGGACTTACAAAGATCCATTCGAACCAACGCGGCATCTTGTTCACGTACTTGGTATGTACCAATATGCCATAGGTCTGAGTGATGGAATACATGAACACGATATCCAGCGGATGAAATCCCATAAATGCAAGCGGCACAAAATAGATGAAGCGATACACCGGCTGCAATACAGAAGAACGAAAACCGGTTGATAAATTGAATTCTTCAGAAGAGTGATGGGTTACATGCACGGCCCAGAATATCCGGCAATAGTGATCCACACGGTGCTCGACGTAAAAAGTAAAATCTTCCAGGATGAATAAAGCAAACCAATAGAGATATGCATTTTCGATCTGGAAGAAATGTCTGTTCCAGGCCCACATCAATACACTCACATAAAACGCCCAACGCAGCAACGCATCCAAACTTGCATTGATCAACGTGAGATAAACATTCTGAAAAGTATCTTTAAGCGTGTAGAATTTTCTTTGCTGCCAATTGCTCAATATGATCTCCGCGCCGATGAGTATGGCATAAAATGGGATGGATAATAATATGAACCAGGATTCTCTTGCGGAGTGCATTATTAAATTGTTTAGTCGGAAGTTTTTAGTCGGGAGTCGGGAGCCGGCTCACTCTGACTGATGACTACCGACTAAAGACTGGCGACTATACCGCCATGATCTCTTTTTCCTTTGCGGTTAAATGTTTTTCTACCAGGTTGATGTATTTATCTGTGATATCCTGCACGTCTTTTTCAGCGTCTTTGCAAACGTCTTCGCTGAGGCCATCTTTCTGTAATTTCTTGATCCCTTCGATCGAATCCCTGCGGATATTTCTTACGGCCACTTTCGCGTGCTCCCCTTCAGTATTGCAGCGTTTCACCAGTTCCTTTCTTCTTTCTTCGGTCAATGGTGGCAGGAAAAGGCGAATGATCGTGCCATCGTTTTGTGGATTGATACCAATATTGGCCATCGTTATCCCACGCTCAATTGCCTGCAGCATGTTCTTTTCCCATGGCTGAACAGAAATGGTCCGGGCATCCAATACGGTAACATTCGCCACCTGGTTGATAGGGGTTGGATTGCCATAGTAATCTACCATAATGCCGTCGAGCATCGAGGGATTGGCCTTGCCTGCACGTATCTTCGATAATTCTGCTTCCAGGTGATTAAGCGCCTTATTCATTGATGATTCTGTGTCGCTGAGTATTTTACTAACGTCTGCCATATTTGCTGATATTGATTGCCGCAAAGCTACAAAAATGAGCGGTCATTTAGGGGTAGAGCTGTTAAGATTTTGCGAAGACCAGTCTGTACCAAAGCCTCAAGCTACAAGCCGCAAGGGGGCAAGGTTTTATGTTTCAAGATAATAAACAGGTCTTTAAAGTAGTATGCTTCTCCCTTGAGGCTTGGAGCTTGCAGCTTATTATCAGTCAGCCTCCACTGCTTCCGAAGCAAGACTGAGTATCTTATGCGATTTGATGATGCCTGCATTTGTCATCGTTTCGTTCATAGCGGCCTTGGTCTTGGCCCTACTGAAATAGATGACACCGATGAATACGAATGCGGCTAACAGGAGTATACCAAGCACGGTGGTTGTTCCCATGCCACGCAGGAAATAAGCAAGTGCGATAAAACCAATGTTCACTGATACGCAGGTTAATGTGATCATGCGGTGGCTAAAACCGAGGTCAAGCAAGAAATGATGAACGTGTGTACGATCGGGACTAAATGGTGAACGCCTGTCTAAGATGCGCAGGCCAAACACTCTCAATGTATCGAATAACGGGATCATCAAAATGGCAACACCTATTGCAGGTGCAGCTTCCAGCGGGAAACCCGATTTACCTACACCGGCGCCAGCCACATTGATAAATTTTATGACCAGGATAGAATTCACAAGCCCCAGTAAAAGCGAGCCG
>Ga0070682_100000261_pt1 | contig 37950 bp, 40 predicted proteins | sample KBSC63LmetaG_FD_64668 | JGI IMG/M metagenome (GOLD analysis project Ga0070682, IMG submission 64668) | Corn rhizosphere microbial communities from Kellogg Biological Station, Michigan, USA - KBS C6-3L metaG | ecosystem: Host-associated > Plants > Roots > Rhizosphere | place: USA: Michigan...
ATGTAAACTATAGTGCAAAGTTATGATTCTTAATTTTTAACTCGTAACTAAATTACTATCTTTGCAGAAATTTTTAGAATGAGCAGAGATAATAATAATTCAGACAGATCAAAGAGACCAAGAATTTCAACCAAGAAAAGTTCTGATGATTCTCGTGCTTCCAGATCTGGAAATTCTTCAGGATCAAAACCTTTTAAAAAACCTTTTTCTAAAGACGGAGGCAGAACAGCTCCGGAACATAGAGGGTCTAACTCAAAATTCGATAAAAAACCATTCAAGAGAAATACTGACAGCTCTGAAGGTTCCAACGAAGATATGGGTTCAAAATCTGAAAGAAAACCATACATCACGAATAAAAGTGAGAGTTTTGAGAAAAAATCTTTCGGAAAACCCAAAAGAGGAGGAAAAAGCTTTGATACAAGAGATAAATATGAAAGAGGTAGTCTGAAATATGGCAGAAGGCCCTCTAATGGAGATGAAAGAGATGACAGAGCAAAATCTTTTGTACAAAAAAGAAGGTTAAACAAAATTGACAAAGATGTTCATAAAGACACTATCCGTCTCAATAAGTATATTGCCAATTCAGGGATCTGCAGCAGAAGAGAAGCGGATGATCTTATTACTCAGGGATTGGTAGAAGTAAACGGAAAAGTAGTCAACGAAATGGGCTATCAGGTACAGAAAACTGACAGAGTAGTTTTTGACGGACAAAATATTACTCCTGAAAAACCGGTTTATGTACTTTTGAATAAGCCAAAAGGTTACATTTCTACGACGAAAGATGACAAAGCGAGAAAAACAGTAATGGATCTTGTAGCTAATGCTTCTCCTTACAGAGTTTTCCCGGTTGGAAGATTAGACCGTTCTACAACGGGGGTTATTCTATTGACCAATGATGGACACATGACTAAAAAATTGACGCATCCATCTTTTGATGCTAAAAAGATTTATCATGTAACGTTAGATAAAAAGCTTTCGGGTGAAGATCTACGTCTTATCGCAGAAGGAATCCGTCTTGATGAAGGAGTAGCAGTTGTTGACCAGATTTCGTACATTGAAGGAAAGCCTAAAAATGAGATCGGAATCGAGATTCATATCGGATGGAACCGTGTTATCAGAAGAATATTCCAAAGATTAGGGTACGAAGTGGAAGCTTTAGACAGAGTAATGTTTGCAGGATTAACGAAGAAGAATATCAAGAGAGGACACTGGAGAATCCTTACAGAACTGGAAGTAAACAACCTTAAAATGCTTTAATATAATGATGAATTATAAGTTATAAATGATGAATTATAGATTCAGGGTTGTAACTTATTTCATTCTTTTGAAAAGTACATTTAAGTGTAAAAAATAAAAAAGCGCAGAATTATTTTCTGCGCTTTTTTTGTATTAAGTTGTGAATTCCAGAATTCATAACTCATCATTTATAATTCATAATTAAAAAGAACTATCCCAAAACTGTCACTCCTTTTTCAATCATCTCGTAGATGGCATCTCTGGCGTTGTCTGGTTTTACATTTACAGCACGTGTTCCATTGAAATGAAGACATGTTACATATCCGTTGGCTACAGCATCCTGAGCCGTGAATTTAACACAATAATCTAATGCCAATCCAACGATTTCTACCAATTGGATATCATGATATTTTAAGAAATCATCCAGTCCGGTTTTCATAAAATGGTTATTATCCTGGAAACCGCTATAGCTGTCTATCTCAATATTTTTACCTTTTTGTACAATGTGAGTTACTTTGTCTCTGTTCAGATCTTTGTGGAATTCTGCTCCGAAAGTTCCCTGAACACAGTGATCCGGCCACATAAACTGTGGAACACCATTTAAAATAATACTTTCTCCAACCTGTCTGCCATTACTGCTTGCAAAACTTTTGTGGCCTGCAGGATGCCAGTCCTGTGTAAGAACCACCTGATCATATGCATTTTCCTCCATCAGAAGATTGATATACGGGATAATTTCGTTGGATCCAGGGACTGCAAGGGCTCCGCCTTCACAAAAATCATTCTGTACATCGACTATTATTAACGCTTTTTTCATATTTTGATTTCTCGAATTTTTGATAAATTTACAAAACTAATCTTCAAAAATTTGTCCAAACCCTAATTATCGGACAAATCGGCAAGAAAAATAACTGTCTTTACATAATAGTTTTTTTAGAAGGATGAAAGAGAGTATCATTGTTTTATGCCTATCATTACTTCCTTCTTCCATCTTCAGGCTTCTGACCTTTTATCTGAAACTAAATCTCAATAGCGTATCTTTGCAGTAAATAAGTATTTTTATGTCATTTGAATCGTTAGGATTATCACACAATATTATTCGTTCTGTAAAAAAACTGGGGTATTTAAAGCCATTTCCAATCCAGGAGCAGGCAGTTCCTGTTATTCTACAGGGAAAAGACCTGATGGGAATTGCACAGACAGGTTCCGGAAAAACGGCTTGTTTCGTAATGCCGATTTTAGAAAAATTACAGAATTCTGAAGTTAAAAAGGACCGTAATGTTCAGGTTTTAATATTGGTTCCTACCCGTGAATTGGCCATTCAGATCGATGAAGTTTTCAGAGCTTTTACAGAAAATCTGAAGCGTGAAGTTCGTACAATGGCTGTTTATGGAGGTGTTTCTATCAATCCGCAGATGAAGGGAATGTTTGGGGTAGAAGTTCTTATTGCTACTCCCGGACGTTTGTTAGACTTAATTGAGCATAATGCGTTGAGTATTTCCGGAATCCAGCATTTGGTGATTGATGAAGCGGATAAAATGTTTCAGCTGGGCTTTGGAGAAGAAATGAATAAACTTTTCGCAATGATGCCTGTGGTAAAACAAACGACTTTATTTTCAGCAACTTTGAATGATAAGGTTTCTGAAATGAAAGAACGCCTGTCTATCAATCCCACTATTATCGAAATTAAAAAAGAAGAAGTTGAAATTGATAATATTGAGCAGCTTGCATATCATGTTTCTCCGGAAAATAAAGGTCCTTTCCTGCGCTATTTGATTAAAGAAAAAAAGGTGGAAAAGGCTTTGATCTTTGTTTCATCTACAAGGTCTGCAGATAATCTGGTGGAAAAACTTAAAAAGAATAAAATTAAAGCGGTGGCTATTCACAGTCAGAAATCGCAGGGTGCCCGCAGAAATAACCTGGAAGAGTTTAAAGTAAACGGAGCCCAGATTTTGGTAGCGACAGACCTGATTGGGCGTGGAATTCATATTGAGTCATTACCATGTGTGATCAATTATGAACTGCCGCGTTCTCCTTTAGATTATATTCACCGTATCGGAAGAACGGGGCGTGCTAATGAGAAAGGAACAGCAATCAGTATTCTGACGGATGATGAACTGCAGCATTTCAGAGTGATTCAAAAGAAAATGGGGAAAAAAGTAACCTTACAAAGAACAGAAGGTATTGATCTGCATGGTTATTAATCTTTCAATATAATTTATAAAAGGCTTCAGTTGATCCGTGAAGCCTTTTTTATGAACAATTGGTACCACAAAAATTATTATCTCTATAATTAATGCTTTATTCACCTTAGTTTCTTGAATTTTTGATAAATTTACACAAGCTGATATTACATTGTTCTTACCTATAATAACCGGACAAATCGGCAATAATTACAAATTAAAACCTTGAGCAATGAGTGATTTAGAGAATAAAAAGTTTCCAGTAGGCCAGTTTGAAGTTCCGGAAAACATCTGTGATACTACATTGGATACTTACATCAAAGTAATCAAAGACTTTCCCGGCAGGCTAAAAAATCTCATTGAACATTTTACGGACGATCAATTGGATACTCCTTACAGAGAAGGAGGCTGGACTGTGAGGCAGGTTATCAACCACCTTTCTGACAGTCATATGAATAGTTTTATACGTTTTAAACTGGCTCTTACCGAAGATAACCCTACCATAAAACCTTATGATGAAGCCAAATGGGCTGAGCTTCAGGACAGTTTCCATATGCCTGTAAAACCAGCTATGAGAATGCTGAAAGGAACACACCAAAGATGGGTTGTACTCCTTAAAAGCCTTACGAATAAACAATTTGAAAGAACCTTTCATCATCCGGAGCATAATAAAAATTATAATTTAAGAGAAAGTCTTGCTTTATACGTCTGGCACTGTAATCATCATTTTGCTCATATTGAAAATCTGAAGATAGAAAAAGGTTGGTAAGGAAGCGTCTTAATAATCCCATATACTATAAGGAAATTGTAGACCGAATTTCCATGTTATCTGAAAATTCCCCTGGAAAATGGGGAAAAATGAACGTATGTCAAATGCTAAAGCATTGTGACCTGGTTCTTCAGGTAGCTTTGATAAAAGTGGAATTACCCCATATTAATATCCTGTATAAGGCAATAGGAATACTCACGAAAGCAGAAATGTATGTCTTCAATAATGGAATTCCCAGAAACATGCCTACTTTTCAAAAACTAATCGTTAATTTTGAGTGTGATTTTGATGTATCAAAAGCCAATCTGCTGAAAACGCTGGAGGAATTTCGGGAAGCCTGTGAAAAAAACAGCCTGCCGGATTATCACAGATTATTTGGAAACATGACTGAAAAAGACTGGACATTTTTAGAATACAAACATCTTGATCATCATCTAAAACAATTTAATGTATGAGTTTTTTTGATAAAATATTCGGTGGAAAAAACGAAACCCCTGACCAAAAAACATTCTGGAAAAAAATAGAGTCTGAAGAAGACCTTGCAAAAGCTATAGAAGACTCTTTTCAGAATAAGATTGCTATATTTAAACATTCAACAAGCTGTTTTATCAGCAGAACTGTACTGAAGAACTTTGAAAAAGAAGTTGAAAATTCAGATCAGCCAGTCAATGTATACTACCTTGATCTATTGGCTTACAGACCTGTTTCCAATAAAATAGCCTCAGATTTTGAAATAAGACATGAAAGTCCGCAGCTGATTGTAATAGAGAACGGAAAACCTGTGAACAATGCTTCACACCAGGATATTTCTTTAAGCCAGATTGTATCATGAAGAATATAAATGATTATTTAGCCAAAGTTTTAAATGTTCCCCTCCAAAATGTGAACACTTGCAGCCTGCACTATGAAGTAAAGAAAATTCCTAAAAATCAGTTTCTTCTTCAGTACGGTGAAATTTGCAGACATATATTCTTTGTAGAAAAAGGGCTGTTGAAGATGTATTCCATTGATAAAAATGGGAAAGAGCATATTATACAGTTTGCCCCTGAAAGCTGGCTGATTTCCGACCGAAGCAGTCTTTATTTCAATGAAAAATCCATTTATTATATAGAAGCGGTTGAAGATTCAGAAATTCTGTTTTTGCATCCGGATTTCTTTAATAAGCTGGTTGAACAGTTTCCAAACAGCATTGAAAGAAGTGATTTTCTGCTTCAGAAACATATCAGAAGCCTTCAAAACAGAATCAACTCTTTGCTTGGTGAGACTGCGGAAGAAAGATATATGAAATTCATTAAAATGTATCCGGATTTGCTTCTGAGAGTGCCGCAATGGATGATTGCTTCTTACCTTGGAATTACTCCTGAAAGTCTTAGCCGTGTAAGAAAAGAGCTGGCGAGAAAAAATTTCGTTCCGGATAACAAATAGAAAAGGCAGGAAGAGGGAAGCTTGAAGTTCTGGTAAAGACAAAAAGAACTTGATCGTTATTATTTAAACATCGTTATTAATAAGAATTGACATAATCTATTCTTAAAACTCTAATAGCTTCCATCTTCCAGCCTCTATCTTCCTTACTTCAAATAAATCTTTTTGGCAAGCTGTCCAACCTGTCTGAGTTTTGCCTGCGTATCTTCTGACCAGGGAAGTCCTATGCAGAGTCTCATACAGTTTTCAAACTGCTCCTGAAAGGTAAACATTCTTCCGGGAGCAATACTTATGTTTTGCTTGATGGCCAGATCGTATAACTCAGTTGTCCGTATTTTCTTATCAAATTCTACCCATAAAGACAATCCTCCCTGTGGGCGGCTGGTTTTGGTGCCTTCTGGAAAAGATTCTGCAATAGTCTGAACATAGTTCTGATAATTATTTTGCAAAGTCCGGCGCAACTGCTGAAGATGTTTTTCATACTTGCCGGATTTCAGAAAGTTGGCTACAGCTTCATTGACAATCGAAATAGAGGAAGTGGAATGCAGGAGCTTAAGCTTCAATATCTTATCTTTATACTTTCCGGGAGCAATCCAGCCTACACGATATCCCGGAGCCAAAGTTTTTGAAATAGAACTGCAATACAATACATTTCCGTCTTTATCAAAAGACTTGCAGCATTTCGGACGGGTAGAGCCGAAATACAAATCTCCATACACATCATCTTCAATCAATGGAATATTATTTTCCGAAAGAATTTTTACAATTTCTTTTTTATTTTCGTCAGGCATGCAGCTTCCCAAAGGTGAATTGAAATTGGGAATAAGCAGGCAGATATCTATTTTGGGTATTACTTTTTTTAAAGCATCAATTTCTATTCCCGTAGTAGGGTGCGTAGGAAGTTCCAGAACTTTTAAGCCCAATCCGTTGGCCAGCTGTAGAATTCCCGGGTAACAAGGGCTTTCAATAGCAATTGTATCACCTGGTTTTCCTAAGGCCATTAAGCAGAAAGATAAAGCATTCATTCCGCCATTCGTCGTTATCAGGTCATTTTCGCTCAGATTTCCTCCCCATTGCAAAGAACGTATGGCAATCATTCTTCTTAACTTCAGATTTCCCTGAAGCTCCTCATATTCTGTACCGCCATCTTTTAATTCCCTGATGGCATTTACGATTTCTTTTTTCAGTTTTGCCTGAGGTAGTAGATCTCCAGACGGAATTCCGATAGAAAAAAAAGTAAGATCCTTTTTACCCATATTTTCATAAACCTTACTGATCAATTCATCCGGTTCATCATTATTGGCAATCAATGACGGACGGCTCACTTCCGGCAATGGAAGTTTTGCGGATAATAACTGACTTACAAAATAACCGGATTGCGGCTTGGATTCTACCAAGGACTGGGATTCCAGTTCCAGGAAAACACGCTTGGCTGTATTCATACTTACCTGATGTTCCTGGCATAGCATTCTTACCGAAGGAAGTTTGTCTCCGGCCTTTAAAATACCATTCCTGATTTGTCCTGCAATACCGTCTGCAATTTCTGTATATAAAAATTCTTTGCTCATATTTTCAACTGTGCTCATGCAAATATACAAAACTGATACTGTGTTTATCTAATTATCCTTTCTAATTTTGAACCATCAATTAAAAGCTTCAATAAGATGATGACAAAACAGATATCAAAAGATGAAAATATAAGCGGATGGATCAACGGCTTTATAGGAGTTGTATTATTTAGTGGTGGTTTACCTGCTACCAAATTAGCTGTAATGGAAATGAGTCCTACCTTTGTAACGATTGTTCGTGCAGCCGTGGCGGGAATATTAGCTCTTATTGTATTATGGCTGGGTAAAGAAAAGCGTCCTGTTAAAGAACAATTAACTCCTTTGTTGCTGGTTTCTCTTGGTTGTGTGGTAGGTTTTCCTCTTTTGTCGGCATTGGCTCTTCAATACCTTACTTCGGCCCATTCTATTGTATTTCTGGGAATGCTTCCGTTGGCAACTGCTGTATTTGGAGTCATGCGTGGGGGTGAAAGGCCTCATCCTGTATTTTGGCTTTTCTCTATTGTTGGAAGCCTTTTAGTGATAGGTTATGCTGTTTCACAAGGGATATCAGCATCTCCCATTGGCGATATTCTGATGCTGCTTGCCGTTATTTTATGCGGTATGGGCTATGCTGAAGGTGCCAAACTATCCAAAACACTTGGTGGTTGGCAAGTGATTTCCTGGGCATTAGTACTGGCACTTCCTATTATGATTCCTTTATTTTTCATCTATTTTCCTGATGATATTCAAAATGTGAGTTTTCAGGGATGGTTTGGGATGGCTTATATTTCCCTTTTCAGTATGTTCATTGGTTTTATATTCTGGTATAAAGGATTGGCGCAGGGTGGTATTGCTACAGTGGGACAATTGCAGCTGCTTCAGCCTTTCTTTGGACTGGCATTGGCTGCCTGGTTTCTTCATGAGCAGGTGAGTATGGGAATGTTGGGAGTGACAATAGGTGTTATCCTGTGTGTTGCAGGAACTAAAAAATTTGCGAAATAATTAAAAATAAAGCTTTATGACTTAAGTCATAAGAATGCAGCCTCATAATAGTCTACTTTTGAAATATCACCACAAAATATATTATTATGAAATTCATCCTGTCAACATTACTTATAGGAATCACTGTTCTGAGTTGTAAAAAAGAAAACAAAACAGAAGTATCTACCACCGATAGTATTGTAATCGACACCATAAGGACTGATACTATTTCTACCGTTACACCTCTTCCTTCAGATACTATACGTACTGATACGGTTTCTTCAAAAAATAAGATGGATACCGTCAGAAGTAATAAGAATACAACAACAAAAAAATAACAGTTTTATCCGTTATTTCCGTAAAAAACCCGTTTTCATGAAGCGAAACGGGTTTTTTGAGCTTTAAGCCTTACTTTTAAGCAGAATATTGAATGTCTGGTTTGTTTGTGAAAATATTAAAAATTAAATAACTTTATTGATATATTTCAATTAATAAATCTGAAATTATTTAAAAGTGACAATTCATTTAACGTTATTTAACGTTTTGGTTAATCATAAAGGTTCAATTTTTGCATGCATATCCTATCAGTTCCCAATGATATTTTTACTAAGACTAAGAAGAAGAGAAGAAGAAAACAACGCCAAAAGCAACTATTATGGTTATCGACGAAAATATTTTGATTTCAGCGGGAGCAGAAACGAGACACTATACCCCTTCAGAGACTATTTTCTGCGAAGGGGATACTTGTAATTATTACTACCAGATTATTAAAGGACAGGTAAAACTCAACAATTATAATGAGGAAGGGAGAGAATTTATTCAAAATATCCTATCTGAAGGAGAAAGCTGTGGAGAATCTATCCTTTTCATAGACAAACCTTATCCTATGAATGCTGAAGCCATTACAGAATGTATTGTTCTAAGGCTTCATAAATCCTTATTTTTCAATTTACTGAATCAATCTCCTGAATTATACATGGAGGTAAGCAATTTTCTTTCCGAACGCCTTTATTATAAATTTGTCATGATGCAGAATCTCTCATCTCAAAATCCTTCTACGAGATTAAAAGGGCTGATGGATTATCTTAAGAGTTTTCAAAAGGATATAACTCCTTATTCATTTCTGATCCCTTTAACGAGGCAGCAGATGGCAAGTCTTACAGGCCTTTGTGTGGAAACCGCTATAAGGACCATTAAACATATGGAAAGGGATAAAATCCTAAGAATTGAAAATCGCAAAATCTTATATTAGAATCAATTTCAGGTATATGATTTTGTGATTTTTTTAGTTAAAACCTAATGAATTTATGAAAACAATAAGCTGCATGAATATTGATGAAAACCTTCTGTACTCTTTTGGTGCGGAAGGAAGGGATTATAAAAAACGGGAGCCGGTTTTTAAGGAAGGAGATCATGCACTTTATTATTTTCAGATCAATGAGGGAAAAGTAAAACTTAATAATTATAATGAAGACGGAAAAGAGTTTATTCATAATTTTTTAGGCAAAAAACAGAGTTTTGGAGAAGCAATGCTTTTCCTCAGCCAGAATTATCCCGTCAATGCTGTATCTCTTGAAGATTCCAGAATAATAAGACTTCCTAAAAATAATTTCTTTGAAATGATCAGTCAGCATCCTTATCTCTCTTTGGAAATGAATGCCTGTCTTTCACAGGAAATCTATTACAAACTTAAAATGGTGCAGAGCCTGGCTTCTCAAAATCCTATGCAAAGACTGATAGGATTATTGGATTACCTTAAAAGTTACCACGATGAAGACTGTCATCACTGCTTTCATATAGCATTTACAAGACAGCAGATCGCCAATCTCACGGGTCTGCGTGTGGAAACTGTCATCAGAACCTTAAAAAAAATGGAGAAAGAAGGCAGCATTACTTTACAAGACCGAAAAATTTTGTATTAATCTGCTTTAACATGACTCAGGTCATAAAAAAGTGAGTTATTCTGACGTACATTTGATATATAAGTTTTTCAATATATACTTAAGACCTTAGTAAAAGGCACGCACAAAATCATTTGTTTTTATAATCATTTTAAAATTACCGACACCCAACTGTTGCCGTCTAATACTAGTCACGGACTGCAATACACATCACTAAATATTAATATAAAAATTCAGTTATGAACACTAGAAATTCAAGAAACCGTAGTTCAAGAGGGCAGTCACATTCACCGGAAAACCTGGAAGAAGTTTACCAGTTAGGATATGACCACGGTTATAATGATGCATCAAGAGATGATGATTATGACGATGATTTTTCAGAATATGAAAACTATTTTGATAACGAAAATGATGACTCAGACGACGATTACGACGATGAAGATTATGATGAATATGACGACGATTATGATGAAGATGAAGATTATGACAATGAAGATGACGACGATTATGATCAGAGAGGCCGTAGTGGAGGAAGAAGCGGTTCCAGAAGCGGAAACGGAAATCAGCAGAGAGACAGCCAGGGAAGATTTACTTCGGGCAGAGGAGGCTCTCGTGGAGGAAGTTCAGGAGGTGGATCCCGTGGACGCTCAAATTCTGGCTCAGGTTCAGGAGGAAGAGGCAGATCATCATCAGGAAATGGTACCTCAAGAAGAGGTTTTGCTTCTATGAGCCAGGCTGAGAGAACAAGAATCGCCAGAATGGGAGGCCAGGCTTCTCATGGTGGTGGAAGATCTTCAAATTCAGGTTCTGACTCAGGACGAGGAGGTTCAAATTTAAGATCAGGAAATAGTAACAATAGTTCAGGCCGTAGTTCGAATAATTCCAATTCAGGCAGTTCAAGAAGAGGTTTTGCAGCGATGAGTAAAGCAGACCGTACAAGAATTGCAAGAATGGGAGGCCAGGCATCTCACGGAGGCGGAAGGTCATCAGGACGTTCCGGATTCGGAGGCAGACGTAATTCATAATTCTTTTTCCGGGATTGCCTCTCTATACCTATATAAAGAGGTAATCCTTTTAAACAAAACACCATTTTACACTATGCCCAATAAAATATTAGAAACCAATAGTGCTGTTTCTGCAACTCAGAAAGGAACCGCAGATAAGACGACTGTCAACAAGGATGAAATGAAAAATGCCCCGCTTCACAAATTCTTTGTAAGTGCCCTGAAAGATATTTATTATGCTGAGAATGCCATTCTTGATGCGTTGGAAAAAATGCAGGAAGCTGCTACCACCGAAGAATTGAAGGATGCCTTTGAAGATCATCATCTTCAAACCCAAAAGCATGTAAAACGTCTGGAAAAAGTTTTCAAACTTATTGACGAAAAGCCCGAAAAAAAAGAATGTAAGGCTATAAAAGGAATCATTGAAGAAGGTGAAGAAGTCATTAAATCTACTGAAGACGGCTCTGCAACAAGAGATGTTGCATTGATTATTGCAGCACAAAAAGTAGAACATTACGAAATTGCAACGTATGGAGGGCTTGCACAGCTTGCAATTACCATGGGACATGATAAAGCCGCCGATCTCCTTGAGAGGACACTTCAGGAAGAAGAAGACACTGATTCGCATCTTACAGATATTGCGGAAACATCCATCAATTTTGATGCAGAGCAGGAAGATTAAAAACACATAATAAGCCATGTAGCTTGTTCTATATGGCTTATTTTAACCATGAAATCAAAATATATATGGACGGTCAGAAAATAATAAAAACGCTGAGACACAAAGATTTTATAAAAATACCTCATGCAGGGGAGTGTTTTGAGGACGGGGCAGCGATCTATGCCAAAGAGATCAAAGAAAACATTTTTCTTTTATTCATTATCCTGAAAGATATTGATATTGAAAATATACAGGCATTAATTGCTCACTTTGACTGTTTCAACAGTATCGGATTAAAAGAGCCGGAACAGATCATGTTTTATCTGTCCATCAAGGATAAAAACGACCTCCACTATTTTGAGCAATATTTAAAAGCTACCCATAACTAATACCCTTTTTGAACATGATATTTGAAAACGACACTTTACAACATTCCGGGTTGAATGATAAAAATAACGCGATAGAGAATGAATCTTTATTTCCGCTTATTATCAATTCTTACGGAGTGACTGCTTTTCTGATCAAATCATTGGAAAAGATTAAAAATAATGCTCAGTGCGAGATTCTGAAAGGAGTAATAGATGCTTACATAGAAGAATATATCCTTCATATCCGTGAGTTTCATACTAAAAATAGTACGGAAACTACTGATATGGATGCTGAAATAAGATTTGAATCTCCGGATTTCACTTTGTATGCCAAAACGGCTTACTATAAGGTGCTGAAGGAGGAAGAATATATCAACAGACTTCTTGAAATTCTGGAGAAAAGAGCAGATTAATTCTTCAGAGTATCTCATCTCACTGCTTTCAACCTTACACCAACCACAAAAAGATTTATGAATATGAAAACCAACGAACACAACAAAAAAGCAGAACAACTGGATGTACACAGCACTTCCAATGAAAATGAAAAATTGACTACCAATCAGGGCTTAAAGATCAATAACAATCAGGATTCTTTAAAAGCCGGAGAGCGCGGTCCTTCATTATTGGAAGATTTTATCCTTAGAGAAAAGATTACTCATTTCGATCATGAAAGGATTCCTGAAAGAGTAGTACATGCAAGAGGTTCCGGTGCACACGGAGTTTTTAAACTTAACAAAAGCCTTGCAGCTTATACCAAAGCAAAATTTTTAACAGAACTGGGAAAAGAAACACCCGTTTTTGTTCGGTTCTCAACTGTAGCAGGAAGTAAAGGAAGTACAGATCTGGCCAGAGATGTAAGAGGTTTTGCTATAAAATTTTATACTGATGAAGGAAATTATGATCTCGTAGCAAACAATATACCTGTATTTTTTATCCAGGATGCTATGAAGTTTCCGGATCTGGTACATGCGGTGAAGCCTGAACCGGATAATGAAATTCCGCAGGCCGCTTCTGCCCATGATACATTTTGGGATTTTATCTCACTCATGCCGGAAAGTATGCATATGATTATGTGGGTGATGAGCGACAGAGCTATTCCCAGAAGTTTGAGAATGATGGAAGGTTTTGGAGTGCATTCTTTTAAATTCATTAATGAGGAAGGAAAAGTACATTTCGTAAAATTCCATTTTAAACCAAAATTAGGAGTACATTCCGTAGCCTGGAACGAAGCTCAGATTATTTCAGGAGTAGATTCTGATTTTCATAAAAGAGACCTTTGGGAAGCCATTGAAAACGGCGACTATCCTGAATGGGATTTTGGCGTACAATTAATTCCTGAAGAAGACGAAGAAAAATTTGATTTTGACCTTCTGGATCCTACCAAACTGGTTCCTGAAGAAGAAGTTCCTGTAGAAATGGTAGGAACATTAACCCTTAATAGAAATCCGGATAATTTCTTTGCAGAAACTGAACAGGTAGCTTTTCATCCCGGACATATCATTCCCGGAATAGATTTTACGAATGATCCGTTGCTGCAGGGAAGATTATTTTCATATACCGATACTCAGCTGTCAAGACTGGGATCGCCCAATTTCCATGAAATCCCGATTAACAGATCTCTCAATACCGTTCATAATAACCAACGGGACGGACATATGAGACAGCAGATTGTTAAAGGAAAAACGAGCTATGAACCCAATTCTATAGGCGGTGGGTGTCCTTTTCAGGCGATGATGTCTGAAGGCGGATTTACTTCCCAGCAGGAAAGAGTTTCCGGGGTAAAGATCAGAGAAAGAAGTAAAAGTTTTGTAGATCATTATTCGCAGGCTAAGCTATTCTACAACAGTCAGTCGACACCTGAAAAAACTCACCTTCAGAATGCATTGATCTTTGAATTGTCTAAAGTGACCCGTCCTGAAATTAGAGAAAGGGTGGTAGGGCAGCTGGCGTATATTGATATGATTCTCGCCTGGAGAATTGCAGAAAAATTAGGGGTAGAAGTCAAAAAATTAGAATGGCCCAACCAAAGTCTGCCGGCAGATAGTAATATCGTAGAACTTCAGAGCGAAGAAAGGGAACCTAATACAAAGATTTCTGACGCCTTAAGCATGAGACATACCGTTAAAAATACCATTAAAACCAGAAAAATAGGATTTATCCTTGCCAACGGTGTTGATGGTGGAGCTGTCAGCGATCTTAAAACAAAACTTGAAGCAGAAGGAGCTAAAGTTGAATTAATCGCGCCAAGTCTTGCTCCTGTAAAAACCAATGATGGTACAGATCTTATCCCGAAATATTCTCTGACCAATACTGCCAGTGTCTGTTTCGATGCACTATTCATCTGTTCTGGTGCAGAATCTGTAAAAGAACTGATGATTTCGGAAAATAAGCATCATGTCCTGCATTTTATCAATGAAGCTTATAAGCATTGTAAGGCCATTTATTTCGGTACAGATACACAGGCACTTTATCATAATTCCAATGTATCAGCTAAGCAACATGATGATCCGGGGATTATTACTTGGGAAGATGGAAATCCGGCAGATAAATTTATTAATGCTATTGCCAAACACAGAGTCTGGGATCTTGAAATGGAGAGAAACGCGTAATCATAATACCCTTCACACCAACACCAATCACTTTAAATATTTAAATTATGAAAGCAGCCGTTTTTCACTCACCGGGTAATATTACCTGTGACACCATAGAAGATCCCAGAATTCTTAATGAAAATGATATTATTCTGAGAGTAACCTCCACAGCCATTTGTGGGAGTGACCTCCATATGTACTCAGGAGGTATTCCTCAAGCCAGACCCATGGTAATGGGGCATGAGTTTATGGGTATTGTAGAAGAAACAGGAAAAAATATCAGCAATTTAAAAGCAGGCGACAGGGTAGTAGTTCCTTTTCCCATTGCCTGTGGAAGCTGTTTTTTCTGTCAGCACGAGCTCCCTACTGCCTGTGAGCACAGCAATCCGGATCATTACGGCCCGGAAGGAGGAATTTTTACAGAAAAAGGAGGAGCATTATTTGGATACAGTGACCTTTATGGCGGATATAATGGCGGACAGGCACAGTATGTAAGGGTTCCCTACGCTCATTTCGGCCCCAGAAAAGTTCCGGAAAACCTTACCGATGAACAGGTTTTATTTCTTACAGATATCTTTCCGACCGGTTATACGGGAGTGATGTGGGGAGAGCTCAAAGGAGGAGAAACAGTTGCTGTTTTTGGTGCAGGCCCTGTAGGTACCATGGCTGTAAAAAGCGCAATTCTGCATAATGCAAAGAAAGTCATCGTTATCGATACACTTCCCTACAGATTAGAGAGAATAAAAATGCTCACAGGATGCGAAACCATTTTGTGGGAAGATGCCGAAAGCACCATACAACAGATCAGGGATATGACAGATGGAAGAGGTGCCGACTTGTGTATTGAAGCCGTAGGCTTTGAACCAGAAAGAAGTTTTATAGACCGCGCAAAAGCTGTTTTAAACTTTGAAAAAGGGTCCATTAAAGTTCTTGAAGCCTGCATGAGTGCTGTACGCCGGGGTGGTATTGTTTCCGTTTTAGGAGTTTATCCTGTTAACTATGATAATTTCAGACTCGGACAGATCTTTGATAAAGGAATCACAATTAAAGCAGGACAGTGCAATGTTCATCCCATTATAGACAGGCTCATGAATTATGTGGAAACCGGAAGGATCACTCTTGATGATGTTATTACCCACCGTTTATCTCTTGATGAAGTAAGTAAAGGATATGAAATTTTTGATAAAAAAGAAGACGGATGTGTAAAGGTCGTTCTTGACCCATGGAAGCAAGCAAGCTTTTAAAATAATTATAAAACAATCACCCCAAATATAATAATATGGATTTTCAACAAAATCTCTTAGAATATATAAGCCAGTCACTGATGACTACCGATGAGACCATTTCAATTGCTGAAAGTGTCACTTCAGGATGTCTGCAGCTGGCCTTTTCACAGATGCCAAATGCCTCAATGTTTTACAAGGGGGGCATGACAACTTATTCTTTACCAGAGAAAGTAAGACTATTAAAGGTCAACAGACAGGAAGCTGAAGAATGCGACTGTGTTTCAGAAAATATTGCAGAAACCATGGCATTAAATGTTGCAAAGCTCTACGAATCGGACTGGTCTATTGCTACCACCGGCTACTGCACACCCATCCGGAATTCCGGATATAAAATTTTTGCGTATTTCTCATTTTCCTATAAAGGGGAGATTATTCTGACTAAAAAACTGGAACTACATCCCAAAACTCAGGCCCTGAATGCCCAGCTGTATTATACGGAATTTATTTTAGGGTGTTTTAAAAGTGAACTTAACAGGCTTTTAATCTTGAAATAAATGGAAGAAATTCAGAAATCTACAGGAGAAAAATAAAAAAATGATGAGATGCGAAAATTAGAAAACAAATCCGTTTTGATTACCGGAGCAGACAGTGGAATTGGCAAAGCAGTAGCTCTTCTTTTTGCATTGGAAGGAGCAGATATTGCTATTATTTACCATTCCAGTGATAATGATGCCGGAAAAACAAAAGCAGAAATTGAAAGTCTGAATAAAAAATGTATTATTTTCAAAGGTGATATCAATGATTATGAATTCTGTGAAGAAACAGTGAAAGGAGTCATTTCCGCATTCGGGAAAATTGATATTCTCGTCAATAATGCAGGAATTCAGTTTCCTGCTGATAGAATTGAAGATCTTGAAGAGAAAAACATCAGGCAGACCTTTGATTCTAATATTGTTGGAATGATTTTACTAACGAAAGTCGTTTTTCCTTATTTGAAAGAAGGAAGCTCTGTCATCAATACAACCTCCGTTTCTGCTTATCAGGGACACCCTGAATTGCTAGATTATTCAGCAACAAAAGGAGCCATTGTTTCCTTTACCCGTTCACTGGCATTACAGGCAAAACCAAAAGGAATCCGGGTCAATGCTGTTGCTCCAGGTCCGGTTGCAACCCCGCTTACGGAAGAAACATTTGACGAAAAAGAAGAAAACCCTAATAAACCTCCTCTGGAAAGAAATGCCACACCGGAAGAAATCGCCTTCAGCTTTTTATTTCTGGCGGGTACCGATGCCTCACAGGTTACGGGACAGGTACTTCATCCCAATGGAGGACTGATTGTAAACGGTTAAAATTATAAACCCACCAAAATATTAGAATATGAAAACTACAGCACTTATTTTGGGAGTGATCAGCTTATTTGCTTTTACTTCCTGCAGATGCAATATTGACGAAGATGAAAACAAAAAAAGAGACCAAAAGAATAACCCGGCCAATGCTGGCAAAACAGGTCTGCCTGAAAGCGATACTTTGAGTATCAGATAAGTTTAACAACAAAATATTCTGGTTATGTACAGAGACGGTGCAAGAAAAAGTATATGGCAGGAAGAGGTCAGAAAATTTTCTGCAGAAGCTGATCTCAGTCCGCTATTTGATGTTGCCATAGTAGGTGGCGGAATTACCGGAGTTTCAACAGCGCTGAAGCTTCAGGAATCCGGACTGCGGTGTATTATCCTGGAAGCTTCCAATATAGGATTTGGTACTACAGGAGGTACAACAGCCCATTTAAATGATTTTTTTGATACCACCTTTAATCAGGTCATCCGTGATTTTGGATTGGATAATGCCAAATTATATGCACAATCAGGAGTTGATGCCATTAAAATTATTGAAAATAATATCCATCAGTATAAGATCAGCTGTGATTTTACACGGAAATCAGCCTATCTTTTTGCTTTGGATGAAAAACAGGAGGATCGTTTGAAAGATATTGTAGAAGGAGCAGCCAACGTAGGCCATGAAATGAGTTATGTAAATGAAATTCCTTTTCCGATCCCATTCAAAGAAGCGGTGCTTATTCCGGGGCAGGGGCATTTTCATCCCATAAAATATATCAAAGGACTTTGTGACGCTTTTATAAATCTTGGTGGATCTATTCAGGAAAACTGTCTCTGTGAAGATCATGATGAGAGGGAAGATTATGTAGTTTTAAAAACGTCAAAAGGCGAGATAAAAGCAAAAAATGTAGTATATGCCACCCATATTCCGCCTGGTGTCAACCTTCTTCACTTCACCAATGCTCCTTACAGAAGCTATGCCATGGCATTTACAATGAAAAATGATAAATATCCCTGGGAGCTTGGCTATGATCTCTGTGAACCTTATCATTATTACAGAATTCAGAGTCTGAATGGAGAAAATTTATTGATTGCCGGTGGTGAAGATCACAAAACAGGGCATGCAGACGATACCGGAGAATGTTTTTCAAGGCTTGAAAACTATGTAAGAAAATATTTTGAGGTGGAAACAGTATATTACACCTGGTCCAGTCAATACTATGAACCTGTGGATGGACTGCCGTATATAGGAAAGCTTCCGGGAACTAAAGAAAGAATCTTTACAGCAACAGGCTTTCGGGGTAATGGAATGATATTCGGGACCCTTTCTTCACAGATTCTGCATGATTTGATTGTTACCGGAAAAAATAAATACGTAGACTTATTCAATCCTTCAAGAATCAAACCTGTTGCCGGATTCTCGGATTTTGTAAAAGAAGCTGCAACCGTAGCATTTGACTTTATAAAAGATAAGATTGTAACCGAAAAAATTGATTCCTTTTCAGAAGTAGGAGAAGGTGAGGCGAAAGTGATCCGTTACGAATCAGAATCCTATGCGCTTTATAAAGAAAATGACGGGACTTTGCATCTGCTGAAAAGTACCTGTCCGCATGCTGGTTGTGAAGTCCGGTGGAACAGTGCCGAGCTGAGTTGGGACTGTCCATGTCATGGATCCCGTTTCAATGTCAACGGAAAAATTCTTACCGGACCTACCACAAAGAACCTGCAGAAGATATTTCCATATCAAAAACGCAACCCATAAACTTTAAACCCAAACCCATGTCACGCCCCGGTTTCTTTTATCGCAACAGCTTAAGTATTGTTCTCATTACCCTGATGATTATTTTTCTTGCAGGGCAATTTTTTATGGGTTGGAGAACAGAAAATAAAGAACTGATTGAAAACGGCCGCTCTGCTTTAAAGATCGGCGAATACATCCACAGTGGTCATTTTATACAGGCCACTTTTGAAAATTGGGAAAGTGAATTTCTTCAGATGATGCTTTATGTTTTGTTAACCATCTCGCTCAGACAAAAAGGCTCCAGCGAATCAAAATCTCTGACAGACAAAGAAGATGTTGACAGAGAACCCATAGCACATTCCAAAGCGCCATGGCCCGTTAAAAAAGGAGGAATATGGCTGAAAATCTATAGACATTCACTATCACTTGCGTTTGCAATCCTATTTCTGACGAGTTTTATTTTACATTTCTATGGAAGCCTTAAGGATTTTAACGATGAACAGATGATGAAAAGCAAACCTGCCATAACAGCAATTCAGTATATTTCAGAATCAAGGTTTTGGTTTGAATCTTTTCAGAACTGGCAGAGTGAATTTCTGGCAGTAGCTTCTCTTGTACTTTTATCTGTCTGGCTTCGTGAAAAAGGTTCACCGGAATCAAAACCGGTTGATATGCCTCATGATGAAACCCCTTAATTTTTGTTGAGTTTGGGCTTCACCTGCATAATGGCAAAATACGACGATGTAAATGCGGAGAGACTTTGATAGCCCACTTTATAAGCAACTTCACTCAAGGTGTATTGCCTGGTATCTATCAGCTCTATGCTTTTTAAAATCCTTGTCAGCTGAAGGTATTTTTGCAGCGTAATTCCTGTTTCATTTTTAAAAATTCTCTGAAGGCTTCTCACAGACATTTGCGCTTTTTCAGCTAACGAATCTATATCCAGATTATATTTAAAATGAGCATTGATATCATTACATACAGGAATCAATCTGGTATCTGTAGGAACAGGTATTTCCAGTCCGCTGCTTTCTTTGCAGAAATTAGGGAGACTCTTTAATATCGCTTTAAAGAAAATATCCTGTTCTTCATTTTCATCCAATGATTGATTCCACTTTGATGCATACAAAAGCATCTCCTTAAGAACAGGAGGAACGGCAAATACCTGTACATTCTGATAAAATTCATCATCAAAAACATTTTTAAACAGAAATACCATTAGATTCACCGTTTGTGCTTCAGACGTTATTTTGTGGGCTTTTTGTGAGGGAATCCAAATGACATGATGTTGTGGGACAAGATAGATTTTCCGGTCAATATGGAAATATTGGTATCCTTCTTCCACAAAGGTGAGCTGGGCACGGTTATGCTGGTGTTCATAATTGTCATGTCTCCAGTTTTTTTCACACCATACGTAAGCTTCTTTTTCGATGGAATCTACAAACTGGCTTTCCGTTTTTTCAATCAGTCCACATTTCATATTGTCGTTTTGTATGTATATTTTGGCAAATTTAATAAAAACGACAATAGTAATTTTGTATGAGCAAGATAACAGACATTAAAAATCAATAGTCTCAACAAAAAATATTAACTTATATCTTATTCTGAATGAAAAAATTATGTCTTTTTTTTATTTTAATTTTATTATCTAATACCACCCATATCATGGCACAAAATAAAGCTAAAATACTGGTTCTTATCCATTCTGATAATGGCGGAACTTACGAACTGGCCAAAGAGGTCGCCAAAGGCATTGAAAGCGAAAATAATGCGGTTCCTTATATCAAATTAGTCAAACCTTCCCAACATCCCAATCTGAAAAATCTGCCTTTAGCAACAGCAGATGAACTCACAAACTATGATGGAATTGCTTTTGGCTCACCGGTTTATTTTGGAAATATCAGTACGGGAATGAGTGAATTTTTATCCAAAACCGTTCAGCTTTGGACCAATCATGCTTTAGAAGGAGTTCCGGCTACTGTTTTTATGTCAGCAGGAAGCGGGGCAGGAAAGGAGCTTGCTCTTCAGGCATTCTGGAACAGCCTTGCCGTACACGGGATGGTACTGGTACCTAACGGAATTCGTGGAACAGAAGAGCTGAACAAAGCTATTCCGCAGGGAAATACCGTTTTAGGAGTGACAAGTATGGCTTCTTTAAAAGATGTGGAAAGACCTACCAAAGGAGAACGGAATATTGCTGAACTTCAAGGAAAAAACTTTGCAAAAATAGCATTGGCACTGAAAGACACCCGCCCGAAAAAAAGTACACCTATCGTTGAAATTCATCAGAACTTCAATGAAATACTGAAACAGAAAAATATTCTGCTTCCTCAGGTTCCTAAGCCGGCAGGAAACTATCAGCCGTTTGTGCGTTCCGGAAATCTGGTATTTATTAATCAGGTTGCTTTGAAAGACGGGAAAATTCTCAATCCGGGAAAATTAGGTGTTGAAGTGAATGAACAACAGGTAAAAGACGCTACAAAAGTGACCATGCTAAACGTTATTTCTGTATTGAATGAAGCGGTAGGAGGAGATTTGAGCAGAGTAAAACAATGTGTACAGCTTACAGGAATTTTCAATACAAAAGATGATTATACAAAACATGCAGACTTGATGAATGTGGCTTCTGACCTGGCCGTTGAAGTTTTCGGAGACAAAGGAAAACATGCGAGAGCGACTTTTGGAGCCTCTTCAATTCCGGTGAATTCTTCTGTTGAAATCCAGGCGGTTTTTGAAGTAGAATAGATTTCAAAAAAATAAAATCTGTGGTTACTATTTGACCACAGATTTTTTCATTTTATGCTATTCAAATATTAAAAAAACTGAGCAAAAACTTCTGAAATAACAGGAATACTTTGCTCCAGTTGTTCTTCGGAAAGCGCACCATAGCTCAATCTGAATCCATTTACATGATGCTGACTGTACTGTTTCGGGTGAATGATTTTTATATTTTTTTCCAATAACTGAGAAGTTACAGCATCCCAATCTAATTTTACTTTAGGCACAATCCAAAAAGCAAGCCCGCCCTCAGGCAACGTAAAATCTGCAATCCCATTCATGTGTTTTTTCAGCAGCTCAAAAACAAAATCTCTTTTATTCCTGTAATGAACAGTTGCTTTTCTGATGTGTTTCTTTACAGCACCTTCTTTTATCAGCTGAAGAACGGCCTGTTCCATAATGACATCTCCGTGAACATCAATAATCTTTCTCAGATTTCCTATTTTTTTCAGTAATTCCTGATTGGTAGTGGCGAGATAGCCAATTCTCAAAGCCGGTGCAACCACCTTACTCAACGTTCCGATATAAACATAATTCTGAAGTTCCGGAAAGCTTGAAATCGGCAGGATAGGGCGGTAACCGAAATGAAATTCATTATCGTAATCATCTTCAATGACCGTGATATTGTATTGGTTTGACAATTCTATTAATCTTAATCTTCTGGATAAACTCAGAGTAACAGTAGTAGGATATTGTCTGTGAGGGGTAATGTATATTGCTTTTATATTCTGATGCCTTGTTAAAAGCTTTTCAATAGCTTTAATACTGATTCCTTCATGGTCTACAGGTGCAGGTAAAAGTTGTGCTCCCGCATACTCAAAAGCTTGCCACGCAGGCTGATATCCCGGATCTTCTACAATAACAGCATCACCGGAAGTAAAAAGAGTCTGAGCGGTCAGAAACATTCCCATCTGGCTGCCTCTTGTAATAGAAATCTCATCTTCATGAATATGCATTCCGCGCTGATGGTTGAGCATTTGAGAAATCATTTTGCGGAATTCCCTGTCACCATGTTCATCTCCGTAGCCCATCATCTGCCACTTCGCCTTAATGCTGAAAATCTGCCTGTATGCCCTTGCCAGTTCCGTTACAGGGGCAATCTTACTGTCGGGATGACCATCATCAAAATTAATTAAAATAGCACCTGCTTTTCCGGGTTGATGGTGAGAGTTTTGGGTTGTTTCAGCATTTCTTTCATGCAAAACAGGCAATCTTTCGGATACAAAAATGCCTTTCCTTTCTCTCGAAATGACCCATTCCTCATTGATTAATACCTGATAAGCTTCTACCACGGTATTTCTGTTGATTTTCAGGGTTTGTGCAAGATTCCGGCTTCCGGGAAGTGTATCTCCGGCTTTTAATCTTCCTGAGCGGATATCACTGATAATGGTATCTGCAATCTGTAGATAAACGGCTTTATCAAGCTTTTTATCAATTTCCAATTCTAATTTCCAAGGGCGTAACATCTGGACTATCTATTTATGTAAAAACTGAATCATTTGAATGGTCCAAATATAAAATAATTTTGTCATGCAATAAAGCACAAAACCATAATAATTTTAAAATCATGGATAAGAAACAATTCAGTTCTAAAGATTTCCACGAAACTTTTGCAAGACCCAAGTATGTAAAGCCAAGCCATTTGATTCATAAAAATGTTGAAAATGCAGGAGAACACAACCAATTTTCAACAGAAAGGAAACATCCCGTTTTCTTTGTAGATCTACCAAGTAAGAATGTCAGCATGACGATTGGCGGACTTACTCCCGGACAGCAGACCAACAGACACCGCCATACCTACGAAACTGTATTATATGTGATCGAAGGGAAAGGCTGGACAGAAGTAGAAGATGAAAGAGTGCATTGGGAAGCAGGAGATGCCGTATATATTCCTTCATGGGCGTGGCATAAGCATCAGAATCTCAGCGATACTGAACCCGCCAAGTATATTGCCTGCGAAAATGCTCCTCAGCTGCAGAATCTGGGGGTTGCTTTGAGAGAAGAAGAGGGCAGAGACCTTTAATAATAAATAGTAAACCATTAAGATGCTTTTTCAACTCAATATTCTTAACAGCTTAGGTTCTCTTAATGGTTTAGAATTATTTTAAATTTTTAAATCAGCAAACATGAAAAATGTTCCATTTAAAGGGATTATTGCCTATCCCATAACACCTTTTGATGAAAATGAAAAAGTCAATATTCCTCTTTTCAAACATTTGGTAGAAAGACTGGTTATTTCCGGAAACCATGGAATTGCTCCGTTGGGAAGTACCGGGGTAATGCCTTATTTATCTGATGAAGAAAAAGAAGAAGTGACGGAAGCTACTTTACAGCAGGTAAAAGGAAGAATTCCAACGCTTGTAGGGGTTTCCAATCTTACGACAGAAAAAACGATTCATCACGCCCGGTTTGCAGAAAAAGCAGGTGCTGATGCGGTTATGATTATCCCGATGAGTTACTGGAAACTTACAGATGATGAGATTGTAACGCATTATGATGCTGTAGCCCGGAAGATTTCAATTCCGATTATGGCCTATAACAATCCGGCAACAAGTGGAGTAGACATGTCACCAGCCTTGTTGAAAAGACTTCTGGAAATTCCTAATGTAACCATGATCAAAGAAAGTACAGGAGATATTCAGAGAATGCACTTTTTGAGAAGAGAATTGGGAGAAGAAGTGGCATTCTATAATGGTTCTAATCCTTTGGCTTTGGCCGCCTTTTCTGCCGGAGCAAGAGGTTGGTGTACAGCGGCCCCGAATCTTATTCCCGAACTTACCATCAGCCTTTATAACGCCGTTGAAGAAGGAAATCTTGAAAAAGCAAAAGCTATTTTCTACCAACAGTTCGATCTTTTAAAATTTATTGTCAATAAAGGATTGCCAAGAGCTGTAAAATCAGGGCTTACGATTCTCGGCGAAGACGGCGGAAATTTGAGAAGTCCTTTAAAACCTCTTCAGGAAAAAGAAACTGAACAATTAAAAAATATTATTAAAACCCTTGTTAATTAATACAATCTTATGAAAAAATCCATTTTTTATCACGCAGGATGTCCTGTATGTATCAGTGCAGAGCATGATATTATCAGCCTTATAGGTTCGGAAAATGTTGAAGTTATCCACTTAGGAAATGACAGAAACAGAATTGAAGAGGCCGAAAAGGCAGGCGTAAAGTCTGTACCTGCTTTAGTAACACCCAACGGAAACGTACTTCATATCAATTTTGGAGCATCTATGGAAGATGTGAAAAAATAGAATATTAATCTTGTTGTATAAACGAGGCTGTCTCAGAAGTGTCATTCTGTGAGATTCTTCCTTCGTCAGAAATCGAAGATTCGACGTAGTCAATGACAAAAGCCAATTATTTGACTTTCTGAAACAGCCTCGTTTTTTGTTTTCTTCCTCATAACATTTATCTGTAAAATCTTTGAGAGAATTTATTACCTGTTCAGAATTTTCTAAATGGTTGCGTTTCCTTCTACACCGTCAGAATTATTAGTTTTAATTCCTGTGATTGCAGAGGCGACAAAGCTAAACAGGCTGACCAGTTTTCCAGCTTTGGTATCCCAATAATAGGTTTCCCTAGGCTCTACACGGATAATGGTAACATTGGGATCGTCTTTTCCATCGAACCATGCTTTCGCTAAAGGAGACCATTTGTCTTCTATGGTAGCTTTGTCCTTATAAACAGAAGCTTCTCCGTAAACCGAAAGATACTGCGAATCACTGTTATTCATAAAAAATAACTGTACTCTTCTGTCTTCTTTGATTTCAAAATTCTTGTTGCTGGTTCCACTGCTGATAAACCAGAGATTTCCACTGTCATCTGTTTCCTGAAGGGTCATAGGCCTTGAATTAACAGGAACAGTTTCCAATTCTGTACAGAACATACATATTTTTGCACTTTCTGAAAGTTCTTTGATTTTTTTGATCGCCTCGAGATGGCTGAGATTCTGTGTTGACATAATATAATATTTTAAATAATTGGTGTAAACTAAATTATTCAAATACCTGACCAAAAGGTAATAAAATGTGGTACCTGGAATAGATTTCTTTCAAAACTGATGGTATTTACTGGAAATCAAAAAGACGCAAGTATTTATCTTCGATAAAATTGATTATTAAAACAGTTTCTTTTTCTACCAATAAGTTTTATGTACATTTGGTATATGCAGATTTCGCCGCCTGAACATTTGGCTCCTTTTATAAGACATTATATCTTTTTGGAAAATTCTGAAGAGGATATAAGGCGTTTAAGGCTTTTTACGGATGGCAGTTCCGGGCTTATTCTTTCCGGAGATATGAATCTGTATTCCGGTATTTCAGAAGATCGGATGCCGCTTTCTTTTTTTTATGGAACTCTAAACGGTTATAAAGACTTCTCTTCAAAAGGGAAATTTTCTTTGATTGCTATTGTATTCCAGCCTTATTTTTTAAATATTCTTTTAAAAACATCCGCCAAAGAGGTTAGAAATCAGATTGTTTCTGTGGAAGATGTTCTAAAAAATAAGCTGGAAGTATTTCAGGAAAAACTTTTTAAGAAAACCAATCCTTTGACTGTTATCAATGATCTGAATGCTTTTTTTACTGAATTTTTATCTGAAAAAATAAACACGGATCACCATGTTATAGCGTCCACACAGCAATATATTCTTCAAAATAAAGGAGCTGTATCCTCCAAAGAATTAGAAAAATTCACAGGATATTCTGAACGTCATCTGGAAAGAAAATTTGAATTTCATATGGGAATATCACCTAAAAAATATGGAAATATTATCCGTCTTCATTACTTTTTAAGCCTTATTAATAAAAGTGTTGATAATAGAAACATGACGGTTCTTTCTTATGAAGCAGGCTTTTCTGACCAGTCCCATCTTATCAGGGAATTTAAAAACAATATCGGGCTTACTCCCAAACAGTATTTGAAGACAGAAAATAAAATGGCTGTCAATTTCATTCAGCTGTAAACAAGCATGTCGGTTTTATACAATTTTTGATAAGCAGAGTCCTCTAGTTTTGCTTAAAAAAACAATGAATATTAAAATTTCAACTGCACAATTTGAAAATAAGAGCGGAGATAAGACGTATAATCTGTCTGTCATTGAAAAACTGGCCAGCCAGGCTGCTTCCCAGGGATCTCATGTTATTGCTTTTCATGAATGCTCCATTACAGGGTATACTTTTGCCCGGAAACTTTCAAGGGAACAACTTCTTGATATTGCAGAATGTATTCCGGAAGGGGAGAGTATTCAAAAACTGCAGGAAATTGCAGCGCAGAATGACATCACCATATTAGCCGGGCTATTTGAAAAGGATGAACAGGATTATCTTTTCAAAGCGTATGTATGTGTTGATAAAACAGGACTGAAAGCTAAATACAGAAAATTACATCCATTTATCAATCCCCATCTTACACCCGGTAACGAATATTGTGTATTTGATATCATGGGCTGGAAGTGCGGTATTCTTATCTGCTATGACAATAATATTATTGAAAACGTTAGGGCAACAAGGCTTCTTGGTGCAGAAATTATTTTTATGCCCCACGTTACGATGTGTACTCCTTCTACAAGGCCTGGAGCAGGTTTTGTTGATCCTCAGCTTTGGGAAAACAGGATAGCAGACCCGACCTCTTTACGTTTAGAATTTAATGGAATGAAAGGCAGAGACTGGCTGATGAAATGGCTTCCGTCAAGAGCTTATGATAATGGGGCTTATATTGTTTTTTCAAATCCTGTCGGTATGGATGATGATCAGTTGAAAAACGGTTGTTCCATGATTATAGATCCATTCGGAGACGTCATTGCAGAATGCCGGTCATGGGAAGACAGTTTTGAATCTGCGGTTATTACTTCTGAAAAGCTCAGCCAGTCAGGAGGATACAGGTATATTAAGGCAAGAAGACCTGAGTTATATAGGAATATCATAGGACAGGAGCATTCATCTGAACAAAAAGTGGTATGGCTGGATGATAAAACGGTTTAAAAATATAAACCCTCTTCAGACTCTGTCACGAGGGTTTATTTTATGGTTAATTGTTTGTTGAAGATCGCTCCATGCACCGCCATTGTAAATATGTTTGAAACCTCTTTCTTTCAGGATATTTTCTGCTTTTACACTGCGTAGTCCATGGGAGCATACGGTGATATATGTTTTTTTTGGATCCAATTCTACGTACCGCTCTCTGATTGTTCCTAATGAAATATTAACTGACCCTTCTATATGTCCCGTTTCGTATTCCTTTTCAGTTCTTACATCAAGAATCACTGCTCCTTTTCTGATCAGTTCAGGCAATCCGCTATCTAAGGTCTGAAACCGATAAACCCTATATACAACGTACAGTATAAAAGCTATTCCACAGACTATAAGAACATTTTTCATAGTTTACTCAGTATTTTTTTATCAATATAAAATGTTCCGAAAGGAATAAAACAGGCAAGAATCACTTTCCATGTAATCTCTTTAAATTTCCAGTTCTGTTCTACACCAATGCTCAGCGTATTAAACAGAAAGAGCAGGAATAAAGTTCCATGAACGGGGCCTATTAATCGTACAAATAAAGGGTTTCCCATCCAGTATTTCATCGGAACGGCAATACACACTAAACTTAATAATGAAATGCCTTCCAAAATCGCCAGAATTCTTAGCCGGCCGATTTTTGTTTTGAATAAATCCATCATAATTATCTGAAATAAGGTCTGTTTGCTAAAGGAGAAAAAGGCCACGGAATAGCAATGAAAATAATAATCAGTGCAATAGAAAACCAGATGCCCATGGTTTTGAATTTGTCTTTATCTGAAAGTTTTCTTTTGGCTAAAGCGGAACCGATAGTGATGATCACAACAGCTGTAATCATCAATGAAATATGAATCAACCCGAAAAACAGATGTTCAAAAGATTCTTTGGCTTCATTAAAATTTTTCCAGAAATATTGAATCACCGGACTTTTGAAATAGAATATCATTCCGATAATTAATTGTACATGAGCTATGGTAGCTGTCCAATGTCTTACAGAGTTATCTGTTCCGGTAAATTTCCTGTCTGAGGAATATCCTTTATAAGAACGGAAAATGGCGTATATCAAGCTTATTAAAACCAGCCAGCGGGTCTGTGAATGTAAAAAAGTCAGGGTTTGATACATTATTTATTTTTTTGAACACAGCAAAGGTATAATAAAAACATACTAACTAGTATGTTTTTAATCAAAAAAATTATTGAAGAGTTTTGAAATATGATTTAAGTCCCTTTAAATAAACAAGATAAACCTCTTTGGAATTTTCAACTTTTCCGAGATTTCTGACGCCCCAATACCCGGAAATAACAAAAACGCTTACTTCTCTGGCATTGACATCTTTCTTAATGATTCCTGTTTCCTTACCTTTTTCAATACTTTCCGCGAAAGCATTTTCCCATTCTTTTGAAAGTTCGTGCAAAGCCTGGGTAAACGCAGTATGCCATGGTGCCATCTGCTGTACAAAATTGGAAGTAGGGCAGCCGTATTCAACTTTTAAAAAGTCAGTTTCCATCAGAAGATTGTATATGATCTCATAAATATTGTCTAATGGATTTTTATTATTCTGAAGGGATTCAATAAAATTACGTCTGAAATTGGGCTTCATCAGTTCATTGATAATAGCGAGCCCCATTTCATCTTTGGTTTTAAAATGATAATAAAAAGCACCCTTGGTCACCTGAGTCGTTGCAATAATCTCATCAATGCTTGTGGTCTGGAAACCTTTCACATAGATCAGTTCGAACGCTTTCTGGAGAATAGTAAGACGGGTTGCTTCTGATTTCTTCATTAAAAATAAGTGATTATTGTACAAAGGAACAAATTTTAAATTGAAAATAAAACTATCATTATTCTGATATATTGATAGAATTTAAATAATTTTTATAATACAATTATTCGTCGGAAATTTGCCTTGTCAATATCAACAAAATACAAGACAATGAATTATCAAAAAGAAATACAGATCAATACTGCAACACAGACTGCTAAAAAAGGTCTTCCTGCAGCACTATGGGCATTAACGATAAGTGCCTTCGGAATAGGAACTACGGAATTCGTCATTGTAGGACTGCTTCCAACAGTAGCTTCTGATTTAGGCATAACAATTCCTTCCGCAGGACTATTGGTAAGTCTTTATGCGATAGGAGTAGCTATTGGAGCTCCGATACTAACGGCATTAACGGGGAAAATTCCGCGCAAGACACTTTTGGTTTCTATCATGCTGTTGTTTGTTATCGGAAATGGGCTGGCATCCATTGCTCCCGGTTTTATTACTTTAGTTTTGGCCAGGATTCTTACGGGATTTGCTCATGGGGTTTATTTTTCCATCGGTTCTACCATTGCAGCCTCATTGGTTCCTGAGGAGAAAAGGGCTACAGCAATATCTATTATGTTTGCCGGCCTTACACTGGCGATTGTAACCGGAGTGCCCTTAGGAACTTTTATAGGACAGCATTTCGGATGGAGAGCAACGTTCATAGGGGTTTCTATCCTTGGAATTATCGGATTAGTTGCCAGTTTATTATTGGTTCCCAACAATCTGAGAAACGGTAAAACAGCTTCTTTAAAAAGTCAGTTTAAAGTACTGGGAAACAGACGTCTGATTTTCGCTTTTTTAATGACAGCCATGGGATATGGGGGAACATTTGTAGTGTTTACCTATCTGTCACCTATTTTACAGAAAATTACAGGGTTTCAGGAGTCTACCGTCACTTTTATCCTTTTGATTTATGGAATTGCCATTGCACTGGGAAATTTGATTGGAGGAAAAGTTGCTAATAAAAACCCATTGAAAGCACTTCTATGGATGTTTGCTGCGCAGGGATTGGTATTGCTTGCTTTTTATTTTACTGTAAGCAGCCCGGTGTTAAGTATCATTACACTTTTCTTTTTAGGCGCCTTATCATTTGCTTCTGTTCCCGGACTTCAGCTATTAGTGGTACAGATTGCTGAAAAAGAACTTCCTGGGACAGAAGATGTAGCTTCAGGGATTAATATTGCTGCCTTTAATATGGGTATTGCAATCGGATCATATGTGGGAGGAATGATTGTTACCTCCTCTTTGGGCTTGGAAAGTACTCCTTGGATCGGAGCTTTATTCCTTTTAGTTACAGTATTGATCACGGTTTACAGTATCCGTTTAAGCAAGACAAAATAAACGCAAACAAATAATATTGATTTTCATATCATGTGCTTAACGCAAAAAGTAAACCTCATATGTTAGATTTAAGTGAATGAAGAAGTCATCAACAGATTGATGACATGAAGTGGATAGTGTTATAAAGGCAGGTTTTTATCTGCCTTTATTTTTGTTTTTTATCCTTGTCAAGGTTTAAAACCTTGACAAGGATCATGATTTATAAACCAGACTGTCAAAATTATTTTAAATATAAATAATAACAAGAGATTCTTACATCAAACCTTGTAAATCTCCGCATCTGTAAATACAAAAAATGTACTGTTCTTAGGCAGATTTTTAGTATCCAGTCCCGTAAATTCACTGAAAGCCGGAAGTAACAACTGATTACTGCTGAGAGCAAAGCAGGGAAGCCTGATGTTTTTTACAGCAGAATTCAGGACAATTCCGGGATGAATATGTCCGGTAATCTGAAATCCGGATCTGGCTGTATCAAAATCGTGAATAAAGGTAATCCCATCTATTTCCAGCCACTCAGATTTGTGTTGAAAACATAATTTTTTTTCCAACACTTCTGAAATTCGGTCATGATTTCCTTCAATAAGATAAAACTGTATGTCCGTATATTGGTTTTTCCATGTACAGAACTCATCCACATCAGAATTGTCTCCTGCATGGAGTAAATCTCCAACTACAATAAATTTTTCAGGCTGAAAAAATTCAATCAATGCTGATAATCTTTCCAGATCGCTTTTCATAATATGATTTGCCAGAGCAATGCCGTTTTTGCGGAAATGAGCTGTTTTTCCAATGTGAAGATCAGAAAGAATAAGGGCTTTTTCCCTTTCCCAGAATAATGCACGCTGATTGGTAAGAATGAAAGTTTCATCTTGTACAGAAATGCTTTTGGTTGCTATAAACACGCTTTATAATTGAAAATTTAATGTTTAAAGTTACGTTATATTAATGGAATCAGCCTACCTTCCGGCTTACATGAAACTTTTCATCAAAAACATAAGTCAGAGGAAAGCCTGTAGCGATTTCTCTTTCTAAGATTTCTTCAGGAGACAGATGCTCAAGGTACATGATCAGTGCACGAAGGCTGTTTCCATGAGCGACAATCAATACATTTTCGCCTCTTTTTAATAAGGGTCTTATCTGGCTTTCAAAATAAGGAATTACTCTGTTGTAGGTATCTTTAAGACTTTCCCCTCCGGGAGGGACCACATCATAGGATCTGCGCCAGGTATGAACCTGTTCATCACCATATTTCAAAGCGGTTTCAGCTTTATTTAATCCTTCCAGATTTCCATAAGAACGTTCGTTTAATGCTTTATCTTTAACGATTGGTACATCAGGATTTCCTATTTCATTCAGAATGATGGATAAAGTATGCTGCGCCCTGATGAGCGCCGAGGTAAAAGCAATATCTATTCTTTCTCCTTTTAAAGCAAGACCTGCTTTTTTGGCTTCTTCAATACCGGCTTCGGTTATATCAATATCTTTCCACCCCGTAAATCTGTTTTCCAGATTCCAGAGTGACTGTCCGTGACGGACCAAGAACAATTTTTCCATTTTAAATTTAATTTACAACTTCTAAGATATACTCTAAGTTACGATGATTATTTAAACTTATCAAGAAATTTCAAACAGAATATTAGGCTAAGAATAAGATTAAAACGATAGATTTTTTATTTGATTTTATAAATTTTAGAATCTCGCAAAGGCGCAAATTTTATATTATCTATTTTTATTTAAGGCGCAAGAAAATCAAAGATTTGCAGCAAGATTAACGTGACTAAATTTTATCGGAGATAAAATCTTTGCGCCTTAAAATATTATTAATATCAATTTTTTGCTTCTTTGCGATAAACAAATATTCATCGGCATATCTGTTCTTACAGAAAACACATTAATTAATTATAAAAGATCACTTATATTGGAAAGCTTCAGCATTCTTTTAATTCTTGCATCAAGCCCTTCACTGGAAAGGGTTTGTCTCAGACTGTCTACTTTGATCGGAAAACTTAGCGGAGTAAAGGAACGGGAATGTTTTAGAATAATTTCAGATTTTTCAATTCTTTTAAAAGCTTCTACAAGTCGCTGCTCCTGAAGCTGCATATTAAAGACTTCCGTATAGGCCTGTTTAATTAAAAAATGATTGGCATCATGGTCTTCCAGCACTTTAAAAATAAGTCCGGCTGAACTCTGTAATGATTTATTGGAGCGCTGCTGTCCGGCATAGTTTTGAATCACCATTCCTGAAATTACAGCAATATCTCTGAATTTTCTTCTCGCCATTTCAGCAGAATTGATACTGGCAATCACATCGTTCATCAGATTGTTCCGGGTTAAAATCTGTTGCAAATTCTCTTCATTTAAAGGAATTTCTTTATCGCTGAACAGTTCAAATCCGTAATCATTCATTGCCATCGAAAATGAAATAGGGGCCAGTTTTGAGATACGGTAAGCAATCAGTGCAGCCATGACTTCATGCACCAGACGGCCTTCAAAAGGATACATAAACAAATGATATCCCTCACGGTTCTTAATCATCTCCACCAAAAATTCTCCTTCTTTAGGAATATGAGAGTTCTTCTCCTGATTGACGAGCAATGGATGTAAAAATTTCAGTTCCTTTTCTGAAGCCTTCGGATTTAAAGCATGGGATAGCTTTTCTCTTAAAAAATGTCCAAGATTGGTACTTAGAGGCAGTCTTCCGCCAAGATAACTGGGAACAAGAGCTCTTCCTTTGGCTGCTCGTACATACACAGTCATATCTTTGATCATTGCGACCTCCAGAGTACGCCCGGCCAGAATAAATTTTTCCTCTTTTTTCAGTTTTGAAATAAAATATTCCTCAATCATTCCGATATAACCTCCGGAAATAAATTTCACTTTCAGCATGGCATCACTTACGATCACTCCCATATTCATTCTGTGGAGCATGGCAATCTTTCTTGAAGTCACTTTGTAAAGTCCATCTTCCGTAATGACTACCTTATGGAATTCTTCATAGTTCTTTAAAACACTGCCACCAATCGTAAGAAATTCGAGAATGCTTTTCCATTCTTCATCGAGCATTTCCTGAAAGGCATATACTTTTTTGATTCTTTCGTAGAGTTCATCAGGATAAAAACCGTCACCAACAGCCAGTGTCATCAGAAACTGAACCAGAACATCAAAGCATAAGACCTGTGGTTCTCTGGGCTCAACAACTTTCTGTTTCACGGCTTCTTTTAAAGCAGAAACTTCAATCAATTCCAAAGAGTGAGTGGGGACACAATAGATTCTGGAGGTTTCAAAAGGAGAGTGCCCGCTGCGTCCGGCCCGTTGAAGAAAACGCGCAACTCCTTTGGCAGATCCTACCTGAATAACGGTGTCCACAGGTTTAAAATCAATACCAAGATCCAGCGATGATGTGGAAACCACTGCTTTTAATTTACCTGAACTTAAATTTTCTTCAATCCAGATCCTCAAATGGGCATCAATGGAGCTGTGATGAATCGCAATCTGGCCTGCAAAATCGGGGTAGGCATCCAATAAAAGCTGATACCACATTTCACTTTGGCTTCTGGTATTGGTAAATACAATGGTAGATTTTGATTCCAGAATAATTGGAACAACTTTATCAGCAAGCTTATTCCCAAGATGTCCTGCCCATGGTAATATTTCAATTTCATCCGGAAAAACCGGGAGAATATCTATCTTTTTCTGCTCTTTGGCGGTAATTTTTGTCTTTTTACCGTCATAAGGAATAAGAACGTCCATGGCTTCATCCAGATTTCCGATGGTTGCTGTAATTCCCCAGATTTTTATCTTCGGAACATATTTTCTAAGCTGGGAAATGGCAAGTTCCACCATGACCCCGCGTTTTGAACCCAGTAATTCATGCCATTCATCCACAGCCACACATTTCATATCTGTGAAAAAACGGTCATTATTTTTCTGAGCGAGTAGCAAATGGAGACTTTCGGGGGTTACAACAAGAATTTCAGGCATTTTTTTGATCTGCTGCTGTCTTACTTTCGGATCGGTATCTCCGTTTCTTACGCCTACAGTCCAGTCAAGTCCTATTTCATCAATAGCTTCCTGCATCGCTTTTGCAATATCTTTGGATAAAGAGCGTAGTGGAGTAATCCAGATCATTTTCAACCCTTTTTTATAGCTCTCAGGATGATTTAGGAAATCTGAAATCAATGCTAAGAAGACGGAAAAAGTTTTTCCGAAACCAGTAGGAGCGACTACCATTCCGCTGTAGCCGTTTCCGAATTTCTTCCAGGTTTCCAGCTGAAATTTAAAAGGGGCAATACCTTTATCGGTCATCCATTGTTGGATGATCTTTAATCCGTCGCTATGTTCAAAAGCTGCCAATTTATATTTATTTTAAATTTTAACGCTAAGGACGCTAAGAGCTTATTTGATATTGTTTTATTCGATCGAAAGGGTATTTCACTTAGCAAAGTTCGTATTTTATTGTAGCTGAACTTAGGCCTTTGCGAACAAAAAATTACTAATCAGTCAAAAATCCTTGTGCCATTGCGTTAAAGTATTATTGTATTAATTTTTTAATCTCTTCCAAATCATCAATTTCGTTTACGGTTTTGTCTTTCCGCCACCGTACAATTCTTGGAAACCGGAGAGCAACACCGCTTTTATGACGATTGCTGAAACCTATTCCTTCAAAAGCAATTTCAAAAACCAGTTCTGCTTTTACCGTTCTCACAGGTCCGAATTTCTCAATGGCATTTTTGGTCACAAACCTGCTTACTTCCATAATTTCTTTGTCCGTTAATCCTGAATAGGCTTTGGCTATGGTAACCAGTGCATCTCCGTTTTTTACAGCAAAAGTATAATCGGTATAATAAGCGCTTCGCCTGCCGCTCCCTTTCTGAGCATAGATAAGCACTGCATCAATAGTCAACGGATTGATTTTCCACTTCCACCAATCGCCTTTTTTCCTTCCCGAATGGTAGGGTGAATTTTTTTGTTTTAACATCAATCCTTCACTGTTTACTTCTCTTGAATTTTCACGAAGCGAGTCCAGCTCTTCCCAATTTTCAAAGTCAAGACTTTTGGAAATTTTGATGTTCTGAGGATTTTCATTTAATAATAATTCTTCAAGCAAAGCTCTTCTTGCGGAGATAGGCTTCTCTCTCAGATCATTATTTTCAAGCTCTAATAAATCATAAGCAAAGACTTCTATCGGAATTTCTGATAACATTTTTTTAGTTAAAGTTTTTCTGTTTAATCTTTTTTGTAATTCATTGAAATTTAAAACTTTATCGTCTTTCACTGCAAGTATTTCTCCATCTATCACAAAGTTGCCTTTCATGCCTTTTACGACTTCTGTAATCTCCGGAAATTGTTCGGTTACAAGTTCTTCACCTCTTGACCAGATAAAGACTTCATCATTTCTCCGGATGATCTGTCCGCGTATTCCGTCCCATTTGTATTCTACCAACCATTCATCAGAATTTCCCAGTTCGTCAGGCTTTTTTTCCAAAGGATAGGCAAGACAGAAAGGATAGGGTTTTGAATTATCCGGATTCACATTTTCAGCCTCAATAAGCTCTTTAAAAGAGACTTCATCCGGCTGCCATTTTCCCATTAAGCTATGCATCAGTGCACTGGATTCCTGGCCGGAAAACTTTGTCAGAGCATTGATCAGGGTTTTATCTGATACCCCGATTCTGAAACTCCCGCCAATTAATTTGTTGAAAATCAATCGTTCAGTGTAATCAAGACCGTTCCATGAGTGCAGTACAAATTCTTTTTTTTCTGCATCTGTTTTCCCTTTTAAACCGACAATATCATTCATCCATTCTGATAAGGTACGCTCTATATTTTCCTCAGGAGGTGGAAGAATCAGCGATAATGTTTCCCCGAGATCTCCTACGGAAGAATAAGATTCCTGAAACAGCCAGTAAGGAAGTTTTGTGATTTCCAGCGCCCATTCTTTCATGTAATTGGTATTGACATTTCTCTTGGGCCTTTTTCCTGTAAACAAGGCGATAAACCATACTTTATCTTCATCAGGAGCACGTTCCAGATAATCGATGATGGCATCTATTTTAGCATTGGTCTTATTGGTGGTTTCCAAAGCGTTGATAAGGTCTGCAAAATGTCTCATGATTCCGGGGTTTCAAGGGTTTCTTTTTCAGATTCTTCTTCGTCTTCTCCAAATAAGGTTTCCACAACATCTGCCCGAACTCCAATTTCATTCAAATATTTTGAAAAAACTTCGGTTTGTCCGTGCGTAACGTGTACAAGTTCAGCTTCTGTGGCTTTTACAGTCTGTAATAAACCTTTCCAGTCTGCGTGGTCACTCATGGCAAAGCCAGCATCTGCACTCCGCCATCTTCTGGCACCGCGAACCTGCATCCAGCCGGAGCATATTGCAGTAGCAGGATCTGGAATTTTTTTGATGATATTACTGTCAAGTAAAGCGGGAGGAACAATTACAATTTCATGTTCCATTTCTTTTGGACGTTCCCTGAAATCAGCAATGGTGTAGTCCGGAAGGTCGATTCCTACTGTTTCAAAGGCTTCATTCAGCTTTCCTATGGAATAGTGGACGTATATTTTTCCCAGATCTTCCACCGCTTTCATAATACGCTGGGCTTTTCCTAAAGAATACCCAATAAAGACTGATGTTTTATTATTTTCTTTATTCTTCAGTACCCAATTTTGTAGTTTTTTATTTAAATCCGGAACTTCAAGCCAATTGTAAATAGGCAGTCCAAAAGTACTTTCTGTAACAAATTCATTACATTTTACCAGCTCAAAAGGAGTGCTTAATCCATCATCCTGAACTTTATAATCCCCTGAAATGACGGTCACATATCCTTTATATTCAAGTCTGATCTGTGCAGAACCAATAATATGTCCGGCAGGATGCAGAGAGAGTTTTACCCCATTGATGTTGATAACTTCTCCGTATTCTACACTCTGGCATTCGATATCCATTCCGATTCTTTGGTGCAGAATAGGTTTTGTGAAATGGTGACAAAGGTATTTCTTCATTCCCCAACGAGCGTGATCAGCATGGCCATGGGTA
>Ga0070682_100000262_pt1 | contig 37795 bp, 29 predicted proteins | sample KBSC63LmetaG_FD_64668 | JGI IMG/M metagenome (GOLD analysis project Ga0070682, IMG submission 64668) | Corn rhizosphere microbial communities from Kellogg Biological Station, Michigan, USA - KBS C6-3L metaG | ecosystem: Host-associated > Plants > Roots > Rhizosphere | place: USA: Michigan...
GTTTCGCGCTTCGGCCTGCAGAAGATGATGAAACGACTCGAGATCCGCATCGGCGACGCGCCACGCGCGACCGCCTCCTCCACCCATTGATGCCTACTGCCCCTTGAGGCCGGCGTGCCCCTTCAGCACGGCCTTGCCGAGGATCATCGATTCGGCGCTCTTCAGCGCGGTGACGACGTTCGCGACGCTCGTCCCCGTGACGTTGAAGGTCTCGGTCGACAAGGCATAGAGGCGGAACTCGTACTGGTCGTCCATGTTGTCTTTGACCGACTGCGCGCACGGCGTCAAAAATTTCCCGCTCTGCTTGGCCGTCGCAAGATCGCCCGTGAGGGTCATCGGTAGTCCTTCGGGGAACATGCTCACCTTGGTGCCGTCCCACGGAACGTTCCAGATCGCCCAGTGCTGCCCCATCTGCATGTCTTCGCCGATCGTCGTGTCGATGAACGTCATGACGAACGATTTCGTGCCCGCGGGGACTCCCGTCCAATCGAGCTCCGGGTTCACGCCGGCGCCGAACGTGCCGTTCATGGCCGCGCACGTGTACTTCGCGTCGAAGTGATCGCCGTCCTTGTGAGTCGGGCTCGTGAGGGTGAAGGCGCCGCCGCCGCCCGAGCCGCCCGAGCCCTGCGTTCCGGCCATTCCGCCGCTCGCGCCCGCCATCCCGCCGCTCGCACCGGCCATCCCGCCGCTCGCACCGCCGGCGCCCGCCGCTGCGCCGCCCGCGCCGCTTCCGGCGCCGCCTGCCTTGCCACCCGCGCCCGCCGTGCCCTTGCCGGCCGCGCCCGCGCCGCTCTTGCCCGCGCTCGAGCCGCCGGTGCCGCCTTGGCCCGCGGCCGTGCCGGCGCTGCCTCCGTTGCTCGTCGTGCCGCTCGAGCCGCCGTTCGCCGTCGTGCCGGCACTCGAGCCGCTGCTGCCGCCCATCGCGGAGCCACCGGTGCCGGCTCCGTTGCCCATGCCCCCGCTCTGATTGCTCGGTGTGTCGTCGCTCGCGCAGCTCACGATGGCGAGCGGGAGCGCGATGGCGATGAAAACGGGAGAGGTCCTGAGCGCGAAAGAGTGGAAGGTCATGACAGCTTCGATGTCCCTGTGCGGTGAGGGATCTATCTACGCTGAAATGTCTGTCGCGCTAGTTCGAAAGCTCGGCCTTCGGCTTGCTCGTCCAGATACGGTCCCAATTTTCTCGATAACGATCAGTGGCCACTTGCGCGGGACCGCGGCGTGGTGATTCGACTACATCATTACGAGTCGGCGGTGAGGAATACTGCACCTTGACGTCGCAGAGCAGAGGAAAGTCGGAGCGCGGCGTGAGGCTCACGACCTCGCCGACGATCGGCGCGCCCTCTTTCAGCGGCCGCACGGCGCCGACCTCGATGCGGTCGTCGCGGCGGCGGATGATGCGGAGCCCTTCGCCGTCGGCGGTCTTGCCGTGGATCAGCGCAACGTCGCTGCTTTCGGCGGGCTCTTTCTTCAACGACTTCACCCTAGCAGCTTATCGGCTTCACTCCAAACCGCGGCGCGGCTTCACATGCCAATCGCGGTACGGAACACCCAGCCTTCGCGACCGCGTGAGTCGTACTTCACGCGGTACCAATCGCCGCTCTTCCCCGTGACGCCGACGCGCGTCCCGGACAGCACGCGCGCCACGACCTTGCCGTCTTTTTCGGGCGTGGCGTGCACGAGCGCCGTTTCCCAGCTCACGGTGGCAGTGCCGCTCGCGGGCGTGACGGCGACGGGCGCCGCGCTCCCCGCCGCCGCGGGCTCGGGCGGTGCCGCGGCGAGCTCGACGCGGTAGAACACCGTGTAGCGCTGATGCTCGTGCGGAATCGCGACGAGCGACACGTTCGCGAAGCTCTGCCGGTAGCACTCGACGACGGCCGTGAGCGTTTCCTCGTCGAGCGACGTCGCTTTGCCGGTCGTGATGCGCGACACGCGTTCGGTCGTGAAGTCGAGCTCGAAGCCGATCGACACGACGCCCGACACCTTGCGCGCCGCGGGGCACTCGTCGAGGTTCGACAGCCGCTCGCGCGCGACGCGGTCGAAATCGACGGCGTCGCACTTCGCGATCTTGCCACCGGCGGCGTCGCGACAGCTCGTCACCTGCGCCTCGCCCACGACGGGCGGTTGGGCTCCGGGCGAAAGCGGCTCCGGTCGCGTGGGCTTCGGAGGGAGGTTCGCGGAGGCCAGCGCGGAAGCCGCCGCGGGCTCTTCGGGCGCGCCGCTCAGGTCTTGTGCCGACGCCGCCGCAGGCACCGGCAGCTCGGGAACCAGGCGAATGCCGGCAAGGCGCGGCCAGACCACGCCGGCGACGAAGCCCACCGCCGCGATCAGGCCGACGCGGCCGAGCCTGAGCGAGCCCGGGCCGGTGCGCGGCACATCCACTTTCAAGGCCGGCTGCCGGCGCGACGTCGCCATGCGATGAAGCCTTGCCCGTATCACGCCCCTTGGCGTGCGGGTAGCTCGAGCACGGCCCGCGCGCCGCCCTCGGCGGGATTCTCGGCGAAGGCGCGTCCGCGGTGGGCGCGCGCGATGCGGGCCACCAAGGCGAGACCGAGGCCCAGCGAGCCCGAGCGGCCGTCACGTTCGTGCGTTTCGCTCGTGCGAGACGAATAGAACGCCTCGAACGCGTGCTCGAGGGCGTCCTTACGGAAGCCCGGTCCCGCGTCGACGACCTCGAAGCGCACCACCTGCGTGCGACCGCCCTCGTTCGCGACGACCACGGCCAGGCGCACGACACCGCCGGCGTGCCGCTCGGCGTTCTCGAGCAGGTTGCCGAGCGCGCGCCCGATGAGCGTGGGGTCTACTTCGACGACGGCGCCGTCGCTCGTATCGTGGAGGCGATCCGGGGGCACGCCCGCCACCTCGAGCGCGCGCTCTGCGACCTGACGCGCCGTGAGCGGCTCGAGCCGCAGCTCGCCGAATTCGAGCCGGGAGCTCGCGAGGAGCTTGCCGAGGAGCGCGTCGATCTCGACGATCTCGCGGTCGATCGCGTCGAGCCGGTCTGCGCTTTCACCGCCGCGAGCGAGCTCGACCAAGACGCGCAGTCGCGCGAGCGGGCTCCTGAGCTCGTGCGAGACGGCGGCGAGCAGCGCGCGTTCCTCGCGGAGCTGGCGTTCGATGCGCCCCGCCATCTCGTTCACCGAGTCGGCGAGCGCGCCCACTTCGCCCGCCTGGTGCCGGCCGAGCCGCACGCGCGCGGCGAGATTGCCCGCGCCGATCGCCTGCGTCACGCGCACGAGCTCCTCGAGCGGTCGCGTGAGGCGCCACGCGATCGCGGCCGACGCGGTCCAGAGGACGAGCGCCGCCGTGACGAGCGCGGCGAGCAAGCCGACCGGGGGGTGCGAGCCACCGGAGCCGAGCACGCGCACGATCGGCCCGACGACGAACCCCGTGAGCAAGATCGTCGCGCCGAACCAGCGGAAGAGCCTCCGTTGCAGGCGCGCGCGCGGCGGGATGCCGCAGTAGACGCCGCGCGCGTCGTGCCACTCTGCGCCGTGCCGGCGGTGCCAGAAGGGGCCGTGGCGTCGCATCCCGGGCTCGAAGCGCGGCACGGTCACGCGCCGTCCTTCGCGAGCACGTAGCCGACGCCACGCACGGTGCGAATCAGCCGCGGCGGATCGTCGCCGAGCTTCTTCCGCAGGTGGGAGATGTGAACGTCGACCGTGCGGTCACTCACCGTGACGTCCGTGCGTCCCGCTTGGGCGAGCAGGCTCGCGCGCGGCACCACCTGCCCGGCGCGCCGCAGCAGCGACAGCAAGAGGTCGAACTCGAGCCCCGTGAGCTCCACGAGCTGACCGTCCGCGTACACCGCGCGCGTCTCCACCTCGAGCACGACGTTGCCCGCCGTGAGGCGCTGGCGGCCGAGATCGGGATTGGCGCGCCGCAGCACGGCGCGCAGCCGCGCGAGGAGCTCGCGCGGGCTGAAGGGCTTCGTGAGGTAGTCGTCGGCGCCAAGCTCGAGTCCCACGACGCGGTCGGTCTCGTCTCCCTTTGCCGTCAGCATCAGCACGGGCAGCGCCGGCCAGCGTGCGCGCAGCCGCTTCAGCACGGCAAGGCCGTCGAGCTCCGGCATCATCACGTCGAGGAGCACCGCGTCGAAGGCCTCGCGCTCGAGCAGCTCGAGGGCCCGGCGCCCGTTCGGGGCGTGCGCCGGGCCCACGTCGTTTTGCTCGAGGAAGCTTCGGATGAGCTCGTACAGTCGAACGTCGTCGTCGACCACGAGCACCCGCGTCGTCATCGAGCCGATCCTAACACCCGACGCTCACGGCGCCGGGGCGGTTGGTGCGGGCGCCGGGGTCGGAGCGCCCGGTGACCGGCGCTCGGCGAGAACGCGCTCGGCGGCGCGAACACAAGCGTCCGCCGCGCGATCCTCGAAGTGCCGCTCGCGCTCGTTCCAGCCATGGCCGTAGAAACCGTGGCCGAAGTGCCCGTACGGCCCGTAGCCGCAGAGGTGTGCGAAGCCCGCGCCGAAGCCGATGACGGTGCCGGCGGCGAGCAGGACGATCCAGAGAGTGCGTCGCATGCTGGTGCTCCTTTCAGCAGCCACAGCCGTAGCCGTGACGGTGGTGGCCGAAGCCGTAGAACCCGTTCTCGACGAGATCGCCCAAGATCTTCCGCTGGCGCTCGTCGAGTGCCTCGTGGATCTTGCGCGCCGATTCGACGCCGGCGCGCCGGATCTGATCGAGGGCGGCGTCGTGCCTGCCGAACACCTCGTTCAGGCGTCCCTCGTCGAGGTGGTCGGCGCGCAGGGCGTCCGCGACCGCTTTACGCGTGTCGCGTACCTCTCGGCCGGTCTCCCGAGCGCGCCCGATGAAGTCGTCGACCGCCGACGCGATGACCTTCTCCTGCCCCGGAGCGGTGTCGAGGCGGGCGAGCACGGCGTTGAGCGCGCCCCGCCTTCCGTAGCCTCCGTGATGGTGACGGTAGTAGCCGCCGTAACGCCTGCCCCAACGGCCGCGCGCCACGACCCGCACGAGGCCGACCAAACAGAGCGTCCCAATGATGAATCCGAACATCGCTTCTCCTTTTGCGTGAGCCCCGAACCGGGTCTCGAAGGAGAACGTGGTGGCGCCATGTAAAGCGCGTACCGGCACGATTGTGAAGCAGTGTTGAGTCCGTTAAATCAGCGTAACCAAACGAGAATTCGTCGCCCGGCCGCCGCGGATGGTCAGCTGGCGAAGAATGTGGGCAGATGGGAGGACCATGAAAGCTTGCGAGCGGTGCAAGCTGAAGTTCCCTGACGCCACGGGAGCCTGCTTCCTCTGTGGGTCGGCGCTGACGCCTATCAAGGACCCGCGCATCGGTAGCACGGTGAACGGGCGCTACCAGCTCGAGGCGGCCATCGGGGAGGGCGGGATGGCGACGGTCTACGCGGCACGCCACCGGCTCGTCGATCGGCCGTGCGCCGTGAAGATCATGAACGCGGCGCTCGCCAAGAACGAGGTCATCCGCGAGCGCTTCCGCCGGGAAGCGAAAGCCGCTCAGAAGCTCGCGCATCCGAACATCATCGAGATCTTCGATCAGGGCGAGCTGGAGGACGGCAGCCTGTTCTTGGTGATGGAGCTGCTCGAGGGCGAGACGCTCGCCGACGTCCTGATGCGCGGCAAGGTCCCGATCGAGCGCGCGCTGCCGATCGCGATCCAGATCTCCCGAGCGCTCGCCCGCGCTCACGATCTCGAGGTGATCCATCGCGACCTGAAGCCCGAGAACGTCTTCCTCGGCGAGTCGCTCGACGGCACCGATTTCGTGAAGCTCCTCGATTTCGGGATCGCTCGCTCGATGCAGGACGTGCGCCTCACCGGAGCGGGGGAGGTCTTCGGCACGCCGCAATACATGGCCCCGGAACGCATCACCTCGATCGACGCGGGGCCGCAGGCCGATCTCTACGCGCTCGGCGTGATGCTGTTCGAGATGCTGTCCGGCGAGCTGCCGTTCGACGCGCCCGACATCGCGACGTTCTTCCTAAAACACCTGAAGGAGAAGCCGCCGAGCCTCAAGGCGCGCGATCCATCCATCCCCGCGGAGCTCGATCGCCTGGTCTTCGAGATGATGGCCAAGGATCCCAAGGATCGTCCGGTCGACGCCCATCGCGTGCACACCGATCTGCTGCGCATCGCCGGCGCGCTCGGCGTGCGCGCCCCTGCCGAGATCGACGAGGCCGACGAGAGCTCGCGCGGTCCGGCGAAGACCCTACCGCCCGTGGCGATCGATCGCTGGGTGAAGCGCACGGCCGTCTTCGAGCAGATGCTCGCTGCCGCGTTCGGCGCGCAGCGACCGCCGGAGCTCGTCGAGAAGCTCGGCGCCGTGAGGACGTTGGTTCAACGCATCAGCGAGCTGCGCGGGCGCGCCGTGGACGACCAGCGCGCGCTCGAATCGGTCGAGGCACGCGGCCGCGAGACCCGGCAGCGTTTCGGTCACGCCGTGGACGCCCTCGGCGTCGACCTCAGCAAGGCGCGCGACGAGGCCAAAGCGGCGACCGCGCTCGCGAGCGCCCCCCTTGCCGAGCTCGGCAAGCACAAGGACGGCCTGCTCGCCGCCCATCGCGAGATCCTGCGCTGGGAAGGCCGCTGCGCCTTCCAGGAGCCTTACACCGAGCTGGCCGAGGCGTACCGCGCTGCTGCAACCGTGGTCGACGCCTGGGTCGCGGCCCGGACGGAGACGCGCAAGGCCGAGTTCGTCGTCCAGCGCAGGAAGAGCGAGGTCAGCGACCTCGAGTACCAAATCGAGGAGCTCCGCGCCGCCCTCCGCAAGCACGAAGAAAGCCTGGAAAAGGAAACCGCCGCCCGCGAAAAGTCCGTCAGCGAAGACGGCAAAACCGCCGACGAGCTCGAGTCACAGCTGCTCGAAATTGCGACGGGCTTCGTCGCGCCGTTGCGCCGCCGGCCCGAGCTCGCGCCATTGTTCCAAAAGTTAGAAGCCGACGCGGCGTGAGAAGGCGCCGGCGGCGTAACGTTTATTTTTTGTTTGGGTTTCGACGGCCCGTGTCGTGTCGCGTCGATGTCGATCGTCAGCAGCAATGCGCCGGTCCCGCCGGTTTGTCGTAGGGCTTGTGGCGTCGGTGGCGACGTCGATCTGGTCCGCCAAGACCGCTGGGTCGTTTCGGCTGGCCTTCGGCCAGCGGCACGACTGAACGGCGTGGGGGCACCAGTCCGAGCCGCTCGTGCCGTCGCGCTGCGTTCCCGCATCCGGGCTCCGGCAAGAGCCCCCGCGCCGTTGCGTCATCCCGCATCCGCTCCAGCAAGCCCCCCCACGCCGTTACGTCATGCGGCTGGCCAAAGGCCAGCCCGCCACGAGCTGTCAGTCTTGGCAGACCAGATCGACGTCGCGACAGAAGCACCGACCCCATGAAAAGCCGGCGAGGCCGGCGCATTGTTGCTGACGATCCGCCGCGGACGCCAAACACGCCGGGTCGCCCAAACCCAAACAAAAAATAAGCTAGCCGGCTTGCGGCTCGGGATCTGCTCAACCCGAGCCGCTGATCGCGATCCGTCCTACCGGACGCCGTCACGCCTCTTGCAAGCCGGCGTACAACTCAGGCTGCCCGTGGGGCCGTCGTCGCATTGTTCGCCGTCCGACCTTTGGACCTGGTGGTCGCCGCAGTAGGCGGCGTTGGTGCAGTCGGCGTTGCAGCCCATGTAGCTGCCGTCGTTGTTCGCCGTGCCGTTGTCGCATTGCTCGGGGCCGTTGCGCACGCCGTCGCCGCAGTAGGGGACGTTCTTCTTGCACTCGTAGCTGCAGCCCTTGCCGTCGGCCGAATACGCCGTGTTCTTGGCGCCGTCGTCGCACTGCTCGGGGCCGTTCTTCGTTCCGTCGCCGCAGTAGGGACCCCAGTCGCACGTGGTCGTGCAACCGTCGTAGGCGGTGTCGCTGTTGTCCTTGCCGTCGTCGCAGAGCTCGAAGGCGCTTTGAATCTTTCCGTCGCCGCAGGAGGGTACGGCCTTGCAGCCCTTGCCGCAGGGGCTCTGTGCGCCCGGGTAGGCGTAGTCGTCCTCGTTGAAGCCATTGTCGCAGGCCTCCCCGGCACCCGCCTGCTTGATGCCGTCGCCGCAGTGCGGGCCGTACAAGCAGTTCGTCGTGCAGGCGTCGTACTCGTCGTCCTTGTTGGCGCTGCCGTCGTCGCACTCTTCGCCGCCGGCCTTTTGTAGGGTGCCGTCGCCGCAATGCGGGCCCTGCTCGCAATCGGTGGTGCAGCTGCCGTAGGGCGCATCCGCGGGCGGGACGTTTGCAGGACCGTAGTCGCACGTCTCGTCCATGGTCTTGAGGCCGTCGCCGCAGTAGGCGTCGAACTCGCAGCTTGCGTTGCAAGCTGCCGGACTACCGTCGCACAGCTCCGGCCCGTTCCGGACGTGATCGCCGCAGTACGGTGCGTTCTGGCAGTTGTAGTTGCACTTGCCCTGCCCGTAGGTCTCGAAGGCGCCGGGGGTATCGCATTGCTCGCCATTCGTGACCTGAGTGTCGCCGCAGTACGGGCCGAGCTTGCACATCGACGTGCAGCCGTTGTAGCCGCCCGTATTCTGGGCGGTGCCTCGGTCGCACTCCTCGCCCTCGTTCACCTGCAACTTACCGTCGCCGCACTTCGCCGGCAGCTTGCAACCCGGAGCGCAGCCCGAAGTACCGTACAGGTCGCCGTTCGTGCCGTTGTCGCACTCCTCGCTCCCCTGCGGGATCTTGTCGCCGCAGAACTGGATCGTGCAGCTATCCTTCAGACACACGCCGTAGCCGGACACCGGCATGTTCGCGCCGTTGTCGCACATCTCGCTGCCGGCCTTGGTCCCGTCGCCGCACTTCGTGTAGCAGTTCGAGCGCGGCGCGATGAACCCGGAGAGCGTCAGCCGGTAGTTCGACTCGGTCGGCTGTCGTTCGGCCTGGAAGACGACGATCTCGTACACGCCGCCCTTGACGAGGTCGAAGCGCTTGTCGGTGCCGTCCGTCGCTTCCGTCGGTTGGAGCCCGCACGCGTCGATCGCAATGTTGGCCGTCGTGTTGTTGTCGTTGATGTTGATGTTGCAGGTGCCCTCGCCCTCGGTACCGTCGGCGCCGTCGTCGCCGAGGACGACGCGCCCGTTACGGGTCGTATGGATGCCGCCGATGTCCACGGCGAGGCGCCCGTTCACGAACACGAACACGTCGTCGTCACCGTAGAAGAGCAGCGTCTCGCCGCCCTGATACTGGAAGTAGTAACGAAGCTCGCTCGTGAAGTGATAGTTCTTGGTTTGGCCCGTCGTGTAGCCGAAGCCGCGCTGCGCCTGGGTGGGGTTGCTGGTCGACCCGAGGGGGTAGAACTGGTTACCGCTGCGCGAGAACTGGTAATAGTAGTTGGCCGGCGCGGTACCGAAACGAGCGAGCTGGAGCGTGTCGGGAGGCGAAGCGACGCCGCCAGGGTAGGTGGGCGGCGGGCTGGGCGAGATGTCGACCGTCCGCGTCGTGGCTCCGGTCTGGGAGGCATAGTCTTTGACGCCCGCGTCGTTCGTGTCGCGGTACCAGAGCGCGAATGCGGCCGTGTGGTAGGCGGCATTCGCGTTGCCGGTGCTGCCCCCCGTGATCGTCGTGTGGCTACCGCCGGCGAATTGCGGCTTGCCTTCGGCGTCGAGCCGCCCGCACTGCGTGAGGTCGGTCGAATTCACCGTCGCCGACGTGCACAGCCCGCCCGGAATGCCCTGATCATTGCCGCCGCCGGGCGGCGTGGTGCCGCTCGGATTGCGCATGTGCGGGTGACCGTTGTTGTCGGTCGCCATCTTGAAGTCCCGGTACCGGACTAGGAAGTTGATGTTCGCCGGGTAGTCGGCGATGGGATCGCAGTACCACCCCGTCTCGATCTTGCAGTTACCCGGATCGTTGGGGGCTACGTAGGAGCAGCCGTCGCCAGCCGTGGTGTTGCCGTCGTCGCATTCCTCGGATCCGGTGACGAGCCCGTCGCCGCACGTCACGTCCACCTCGCGTTTGATGCCAGGCTTCACCTGCGGCTCGATCTGGCACGAGGGGCTGCAGCCGTCGCCGGCAGTCGTGTTGCCGTCGTCGCAGCCCTCACCGGGCTCGGCATTCGCCTTGGCAGCGTCGATGTACCCCTGTGAACCGGGCGCGCCCGCGGGGGTCGCCGCGTTGGGGCATGTCGTCTTGACGCACGAACCGAGTCCGTTGCAGGTGGCTGTGGTGCACGTGGCGAGGTTGACGCTGCTGCACTTGTAGGTGGGTTGGAGCTTGCAGTTCTTGCAGGCCGTAGCGTTGGGGGTGTTTCCGAGGTCGCATTCCTCGGGCGCGGTCTTGATGCCGTCGCCGCAAATCGGCAGGCATTTGCTACCGGGCGGGCAGGCGTAGCCGAGCTCGACGTGGCAGGTGCTGTCGCAGCCGTCGGAGTTCGCCGTGTTGTGGTCGTCGCACTCCTCGTTCGGGCCGAGCGTGCCGTCGCCGCAGACCGGGTGCACGCACACCGAGGGCTCGCCGGAGCAGAACCAGCCCGACTGGATCTTGCAGTCGACGCAGCCAGGACCGCTCGCGAGGTCGAGATCGCACTCTTCGCCGGCCTGGAGCTGGCCGTCGCCACACACCGGCAGCTTGAAGCACACGCCCGCAGTCGGACAGACGTAGCCGTCGTCGAGCTGGCAATTGGTGCAGCCCGGGATGTTGCCGCTACCGCCGTCGCACTCCTCCATGTACTCGACGACGCCGTTGTTGCAGACGGGCGGGTCGACCAGGTTGTTGTGGAAGCCCTTGCACGCCTGCGCGCCCTGCGCAGAGTCGTAGCAGTCCTCCTGGCCGGTGATGGCGGGGTCACAGACCTCCCCCGGAGACAGGACGCCGTCGCCGCAGACGACGTTGCTCACGCAGTGGGTCGGCTCGGCGTTGTCGCAGTCGTAGAACGGCTCCTTTTTGCAAGCCGAGGAGCAGCCGTCGCCGCTCACCGAGTTGTCGTCGTCGCATTGCTCCGTCCCGAGAACGCGCCCGTCACCGCACACCGGCTTGCAGCCGCTGCTCGAGCACAACCAGCCGTCCTCGATCGTGCAATCGGTGGCGCAGCCGTCGCCGTCGTCGTTGTTGCCGTCGTCGCAGAGCTCATCGGGCGTGCGGGTGCCGTCCCCGCACTCGAGCTTCAGGCAAGCCTGGCCGGGCGGGCAGAAGTAGCCGTCCTCGAGCTGGCACGCGGTGTCACAGCCGTCGTGGCTGTCCGTGTTCTTGTCGTCGCACTGCTCGCCCTGCTCACGCACGCCGTTGCCGCACACCGGTTTTTCGACGCACGGCTCGCCGGGCTTCACGCAGATGAAGCCGTCGTCGGTCTCGCTGCAGTCGCCGGCGCAACCGTCGTCGTCGTCGGTGTTGCCGTCGTCGCAAACTTCGTCGCCTTCGATCTTGCCGTTGCCGCAGGTGACGATGCGCTCGCAGCCCTTGCCCTCGGTACAGAGATAGTGCGGATCAGCGACCTGGCAGTCGCCGCTGCAACCGTCGTCGTCGTCGGTGTTGCCGTCGTCGCAGAGCTCGCCGACCTCGAGTCGATCGTTGCCGCACACGGCGTCTTCCATCGGGCCGCCGCCGCCGTCGTTGCCTTCGCCGCCCGTGCTCGTGCCGCCGACGCCGACGATGCCCGTGCCGCCCTTGCCGCCCATCGCGCCGGTGCCGCCCGTCTCCATGCCGCCGGAGCCGATCGGGGGATCGGGCTTCTTGCTCACGCTCGCGACGTCACCGCAAGCAGCGGCGAGCATCAGCAGTGGCGTCAGGAAAGTACTAAGGGTCGGGAGGCGGTCGAGCAATGCGGATCTTTGGGGCACGATAACTTCACACTATGCCCTCGGTACGCCACCGACTCAAGCGCGCTTCGCTCGTTTTTTCTGCTGGCTCCATCTTGCGTCCACGCACCTTCATCGACACACAGGCGGCGCGCGCGATAGCGCGCGCCGCCTGTGGTTCGCCCTAGACTCGCTCGCTTTGCTCGCTCGATTTCTTTGCATTGGGAATCGCCCTAGACTCGCTCGCTAGCTCGCTCGATTTCTTTGCATTGGGAATCGCCCTAGGCTCGCTCGCTCGCTCGATCTCTTCGCAGAGACCTCCTGCTCGTCGCTGAGGCGTTTGCAGAGCTGCTCGGGGCGTTGCAGTTGCGTTGCATTGCGACGTGCTCGGCCTTGGCGATGGCTCGCTCCATCAGTAAGTGGCGTTGCGAGCTCGTGCTGCCGCTCGGTGCTTCGCGTTGGGCGTGAGCGCGCCAAGTGAGTTGGCAGAGGCTTGCGATGCGCGCACCCACTCGCACCCACGCTGTGGGATAGACGTGCAGTCGAACGGGAATGCGCGGCGCGAACCCCTGATAAAACGCCGCTCGCGACGTTTGGGATCGTCGCGCGACCCGGGATCGGTGTAGAAGCCTCGGGCCTTCTCGCGCGGTGGGGAAGCGCTGAACCAGAGGCAGGAAAGGCAGAAGAGGATGATGAAGAAGACGCTCACCACGCTTGGGTTGCTCGTGCTCGCGAGCTGCCAACAACAACCCGCGGCCGCTCCTCCTCCGCCGCCGCCCCCTCCTCCTCCCGTGACGCCCGCTCCGATCGAGACCACGCCCGCGGCGACGCCGCCCGTGGCGCCGGCAGCTCCAGCCGCGACGGGTGCTGAGCGCGCACGGTGGTTCCAGGAGTGCTGGGTCGCCTTCAACGTGAAGGACTGGGCGAAGTTCGGCCCCTGCTATTCCGACCACGCCACGAGCGAGGAAGTGGACGCCGGCATGCCTGTCGCGAACGGGCGGGCCGAGGTCCTCAAGATGGTGCAGGGCCAGGCGGCCGAGGCCCCCGACCAGGTCGGCGATATTCAGCTCTTGCTCGTTAACGGCAACAACATTGCGGCCATCGGCCACATCAAGGGCACGAACACGGGTCCGATCCCCACGCCCGGCGGTGAAATCCCCGCCACCAAGAAGAAGTTCGGGTTCCTCATGGGACACGCCGTCGATTCGACCGAAGACGGGCGCGCGGTCGCGCACGATCGGTTCTACATCGACGGTGCAACGTTCATGGGCCAGGTCGGCCTCGCGAAGATGCCGCACCGAAAGGTCCTCGAGAAGGGCTGGGCGGAGAAGCCGGTCGTGCTCGCGACGGGTAGCGACGTCGAAAAAGCGAACCTTGCGGCGGCCCCCAAGACGCTCGAGGCCTTCAATAAGCACGACATCGCGGGTCTGCTCGCCATGATGACCGACGACGTGGTGTTCAGCGAGGCTGCAAGCCCGGTGGACTACGTCGGTAAGAAGGCGGTCGAGAAGTCCTACAAGGACATGTTCAAGGCGTTCAGCGACGTGAAGCTCGAGATCACGCGCAGCTGGGCGGCTGGCGACTACCTCGTGTGGGAAGGCGCCTTGGTCGGCACCAACGACGGCGCGATGCCCTCGGGCGGGATCAAGAAGCCGACGGGCAAGAAGGTGAGCGCTCGCTTCCTCGAGATCGACAAGCTGCAGGGCGGCAAGCTGAAGAACATCTGGATCTTCGACAACGGGATGAGCTTTGCCGCGCAGCTCGGCCTCTTGCCGCCGCCCCCGCCGCCCAAGGCGGCTCCGGCCGCGGCCGCAGGCAAGCCCGGTCCGGCTCCCGCCGCGGGTGCTCCGGCACCTGCCGGCAAGCCTGCTCCGGCAGCGGCGGCCGCTCCGGGCGCTGCGAAGCCCGCAGCGGCGCCGGGTCCGGCCGCTCCGGCGATGAAGCCGGCACCCGCGGCGCCTCCGGCTGCAACTGCGGCGAAGCCCGCGGCGCCGGCCGCTCCAGCGCCGGCGGCTCCGGCCGCACCCGCGGCAAAGCCCGCGGCGCCCGCGGCTCCAGCGCCGGCGGCTCCCGCTCCGAAGCCCGCTCCGGGCCCGCAAGCGCCGAAGTGACGAGTCGAGGTTCCGCGCCCGTTCGGGCGTAGGGCCGCATGCACCGGCCTCCGATGCGCGAAAGCGCTCGCGAGGCCGGTCGTGTATTTGATGATAACGTCCGGCGCCGGAGGAGACCGATGAAGGGCATGGTGATCTCCGTGGCGCTCGCGCTCGGCGCGCTGTCGCTCGGGTCGTGCAAGATGCTCTCGCAGCTCAAGAAGAGCGGCGAGGCGGCGACGAAGGCGGCCGAGGGCAAGCCGGGCGCGGCGGCGCCGGCGTCGTCCGCGGACGAGAAGGACGCGCAGCTCTCCGAGAAGCTCGAGGGCTACATCTACTGCATGAACTACGAGACGCGCAGCGTGTACCGGATGAAAGACGGGTACCTGCGCGACGTCGACGCCACCAAGGGCCCGACCGGCAAGGAACGTAACGTCTACGTGACGGCGCTCACCCCGGAGCCGTGCCTGAAGCGCATCGACGAGTCGAAGGCGAAGCCGCCTGCGATGGCGGACCTCGAGACCGCCGCCCAGAAGTACGAGACGACGCTCGGCGCGCTCGCGAAGCTCACGCGGACCGCCCACGACTACTACGACCAGAAGAATTTCAAGGACGACAAGTTCGCGCAGGGCATCGCGATGCATCGCCCGCTCATGAGCGCGCTCGACGACTTCGAGAAGGCGGACAAGGCGTTCGAGGACATGGTCACGACGCTGAACGACGGCCTCCAGCAGCGCAGGCTTGCGCGGTTGAAGGACGATCCGAAGGCGCAACTCGAGTACCAGATTGCGAAGAGCGTGGATGAAGCGAAGAAGCTCGTGCACTTCGCCGAGATTGAATCGCTCGCGAAGCTCGACGCGGCCGCTTTCCAGACCGCGCTCGGTCAATACGAGCAGACGTATCAGACGCTCAACGCGTACATCGACGCTCACCCCGCGGAGGCCGACAAGGTGCTCATGCTGAGCATCTTCCGGAGCGCGAGCTCGGACTACCTGAAGGCGGCGAAGGAGCTCATTCGCCGCAAGCGTGACAACAAGGATTTCTCCAGGGAATTCGGCTCACCCGAGCACATCGACGGCCACCCGGCGCAGGTGCTCTCGAAGTACAACGACCTCGTGAATCGCTCGAACGGGCTCCAGTTCCGCCAGTAACGACGGAGCGTCGCCGTCAGAAGAGGTCGAAGAGCGGTCGGAGCTTCGCGTCGCCGACGACGAACGTCGCGTCGACGCCGTCGGCGCGCGCCGTGCGCACGGTTTCGCCGCGGAATTCGTCGCTGACCCCGAGCCTGAACGCGCGCGGCTTGCCGAGGCCCGGGCTCGGCTCGGCGCGTACCTCGAGCACGGGCGCCGCGAGCCCCTCGGCGGGGCGCGCCAGGCCGCTGTGCAGCGCCGCCTCGGCGCGCAAGCTGCCGAGCGCCGCGAGAGCCGTGCTGGCTGCGGTCGGGTCGACGTGCTCCGCGCGGAGCTCGCCGCCGCGTCGCTCGAAGGTGACCTCGCGGCCCTTGGAGCGAAGCGTGAGGCGCGCGAGCGTCGCCGGATCGACCATCAGCGCGGAGCGATCGATCAGCAGCGTGCTCAGCCGCTCGACGACGCCGCGCTCGAGCAAGAAGACGCCCGACGAGCCTTCGACGCTCGCGAAGTAGCCGCCGGGAACGGCGCGCCCGACGACGAGCGAATGCTCTTCGCTCCCGCCGTCGCCGTCCGCACGCGCGCGCGCCGTGAGCGTGGGCGGCGTGAGGCCGAACGTGTGGTCGTCCTCGTCCGCGACCCAGCGCAAGGCGCGGAGCGAGCCGAGCGCGAGGATGGCGTTGGTCGTGAGCTCGCCGTCCGCCTCGAAACCGCGCGGCGTCACGAGCTCGAAGCCGGCGCCCGCGCGGCGGACGAGCTCGGGCTCGGGGGCCGAGAGCGCGAGCTCCACGAGTGACGACAGCGCGAAGTCGAAGACCTTCAGGCTGCGGAGCAGCGTCGAGTCCACGTTGAAGGCGCGCGCGGATTCGCGGCTGAATGCGAGCACGGCGCCGTCCTCGAGCCGGCGCGCGTAGAGCGTGCCGTCGGCAGCGGTCTTTCCGAGCTCGAGCTTCTCCTCGAGTGCCTTGTCGTCGTCGCCGATCACGCGGAGGGTCACCTTGCCGCTCGGCGCGTCGAGCCCGAGCTCCTTCGCGTTCGGCGTTGCCACGAGCTCCGCGGGCGCGCGTGCCACGGCTTCGATGCGCAGGTTTCCCGCTTCGATCTCGACCGGCGCCTGAGTCGGCTCGCGGAGCACGAAGCTGGTTCCACTCCGCTCGAGGACCAGGCGCTTGCCCCCGCGCTCGAGCGTCAGGGCCTCGACCTCGTCCTTGCGCGCGCTGAACGGAGCTGCGTCGCGCAGCGCCTCGCGCGGCGCGGAGAGCTGTCCCAGAAGTTCCTTCGGCACGCAGCCGGCGCGCGCTCGCGGCTCGCGCACGACGACGATCACCTCGGCGGGCGCCTCCGGGCACGCGCCGCCGAGCTCCAGCACGGTTTTTTCAGCGGGGCGATCGCTCGAGCCCGGCGTCTTGCGGGCGCGCGGGACGAGCGTCACCACGAGCGGCGGCAAGGGTCCGCGCGCGGCGACCGCCGTGGCGACCGGCAGGAAGCGCGTTGCGCTCAAGCGACCGAGGGCCGTGAAGAGCGGCTCCGTCGCATCGCGACTCGCTCGCTCCGCGCCGTCGATGCGAAAGGCGAGGGCGGGGCCGCGCACGAGCTTGATCGTGTCGGTGGCGCGCGCGATCGTGAGCTCCTCGAGCTCGCGCGCGCCGAGTGTCACGAGCGCGCGCTCGCGAAAGTCGTCCGCGCGCGCCGTGAAGAGCGCCGCCGCCTCGCGCGGGACGACGGCGGCCCGGCGCGCGCCTGCCCCGTCGAGCGCGACGTACGCGCCGCCCGCGGGCGTGGGGGCGGCATCGCCGAGCGCGAGTGTGAGCGTGGTTTCTCCCATGCGGACGCGCAGCGTCGCGCGCGGCTTCGCGAGGCCGTGCCCGTTTTCTTCGCTCGCCTCGAGCTTGCGTGCCGGCGTCACGAATCCGATCGCGCCGACGAGCTTCTGGACGGCGGCGGCGTCGGCCGGCTCCGGCTCGGGCGCACGCACGGTCCAGCCGGCGTCGCCCTTTTCGAGCACGAGCGTCGCCGTGCCCGCGTCGAGCTCGATGCGGCTCACCTCGTCCTCGTGCCACACCGGGAACAGGTTCTTGACGCGTTCGTCACGTTCGGCGGTCGTGGGTGCGTGGCGGGTCGCGAGCACGCCGAGCACGCTCGCCACGGCGAGCACCGCCAGCGCCACGCTCACGAGCTCGTTGCGGCCGAGCCTCATGTGTTCGCTCGCGAGCCCCGGCGCGAGGCGCGCTCCTCGGCGCGGCGCCGGAGCAAGATGAACGCGCCGATCAGCGCCGCCGCGCCCGGCATGTAGATGAGCACGTAGCGCAGCACCTCGCCGAGCGATTCCTCCGTGAGCGCGAGGCCGACCGAGCGCGCGGGCTTCTCCGGCACGCTCACGATCGGCGGGCGGGCCGCGGCCCAGGCGAGCACGTTCTCGAACAGCAGCCGATTCCCGACCAGCGCCGGATCGCGGTAGCTCTGCCCGGTTCCGAGCGCTGAAAACCCCGCGAGCACGAGGCGCGGCCCGTGTTTCTCGGTCGAGCCCGCGGGTTTCTCGAGCTCGGCGGCCGCCATCAGCGTGCGCTTGTCGGCCTTGGCGTCCGACGGCGGCCCCTTGCCGTCGAGGAGCGCTTTCAGATCCTCGAGCGCGAAGGCCTGGGGGCTCGACTCGAGCAGCGGCCGCGCGGGACCGCCGCTCGCGAGCGTGAGGCTTCGGCTCTTGCTCACGACCACGCTGAGCTCGGCCTTGCCGCCCTGAAGCACGAGGCCCCGCGTTGCCGCGTGCTCGACGGGCGAGGCGAAGAACACCTCGCCCGCGCCGCGCGGCAGGCGGCGTTCGGAGTCGTTCTCGAGCACGACGTTCTGCTCGAGCCGCACGCCGCCGAGCTCCGCGAGCCGCTCGAGCCCGGACACTCGAACCCGTGAATCGTCGCCGAGGTCGGGGCTCGCGAGCACGAACGCGCTGCCGCCTGCCTTCACGTAGGCGATGACGCGAGCCGTGGCGTCGGCGCCGTACGGCTGCTCCGGCCCGGCGATCACGAGCAGGCGGCACGGTGCGAGGGCGCGCTCGGCGTCGGGACGCGTCAGATCGAGCGGCTCGGTCTCGTAGTTGCTCTTCTCGAGGTGGCGACGGAGCTCGGCGAGGCCGTCCGGGCCCACGTCTTCGAGGGAGCGCTCGCCGCGCCCGGTTGCGAAGCAAAGCTTGGCCTTTTCGGCCCCGAGCACGCCCGCGATGCCCTCGGTCAGCGCCTGCTCGAGGCGCGGCTTCGCGCGTCCGTCGTCGTCTGCGGCGCCGAGCTCGTCGCTCGTCACGAACCAGGTCCGCTCGCCGCGCGCGACGAGGACCACCGCGTCCGTCACGACGCGCCCGTCGTCCGCCTTGCCGGCGCTAATTCCGTACTTTTGCTGGAGTGCCAGGAGCTCCGCGGGGTTCTGCTCGGGGTCCACGACCTTCACGTCGAGCGTGGAGGCGACCGCGGCATAGCTCGTGAGGAGCTGCCGAAGCGGTGGCAAGAGCGGGTCGGTGCGCGCGAGCAGCACCGTGAGCGTCACGGGCTCGTGCAAGCCGCGAAGGATGTTCTGCGTCGCGGGCGAAAGCGTGTAGAGACCCTCGCTGCTCACGTCCCAGCGCGCGTAGAAGCGGGCGACGAGCACGTTGGCGTTCACGCAAAGGACCATCGCCGCGAGCACACCGAGCGCCGACAGCGCTTTCGAGCGCCGCGAATGCGCGGGCACGACCTCGGTGCGGGCGGCTTCGCTCATCCCCACCTCCACGAATCGACGACGCGCGAGGTCACGAACAGGCTCGTTACGGCGATCGAGCCGTCGAAGACGATGCGGCGCAAATCGACGATGCCGCGCGACATCTCCTCCATCTGCGAGCCGATCGAGAGGTGGGCGCACACGTCGCGCACGAGCCCCGGCTCGAAGACGTACTCGCCGACGCCCAGCACGAACAGGCCGAATTCGGCGAAAATAGCCAGCAGGAGCGCGATGAGCTGGCTCTTGGACAGCGAGCTCATCAACGTCCCGAGCGCGAGGTACGCCGCGCCCACCCCGAACAAGCCGAGGTAGCTCGAGCCGACGGTGTGCCAGTCGATCGAGCCCGTCTTCCGCAGCACGACGACGTAGAGCACCGTCGGCGCCCACATCGCGGCGTACGTCGTGAGGACGGCCAAATACTTGCCGAGCACGATGCCCACGGGCGTCACGGGCGCCGTCAAGAGCGTCTCGATCGTGCCGCTCCGGCGCTCCTCGGCGAACGTGCGCATCGTGAGCGCCGGGCACACGAGGAGCAGCGTCATGAGCAAGAACACCGACTCCTGCCCGAAGTACGCTTCGATCGGTCCCGTCTCGACCGCGAGATCGGCGAGGCTCGTGAAGTGGACGACGATGGAATAGAAAATCGTCCCCTGGAGGAGCAGGAACACGACGAGCAGCACCCACGCGAGCGGTGTCACCCACAGGCTCAGCATTTCGCGCCGGTACACGGCCAGAAACCCGCTCACGCGTCGCCTGCCTTCGGTTCCTCGGCCTGCGTGAGCTCGGCGAAGACGGCTTCGAGCGAGGCGCGCGCGGGGCTCACCTGGCGTACGCCGCCGCCGGCCGCCACGAGGGCCGCGACGGCGCGCTCGAGCGTGACCTCGGCGTCCGCATCCGGCAGCACCTCGAGCACGAGCTCCGCGATGTCCGGCGCGCCGGCGACCTCCGTGGCGCGCACCGCCTTGACGCCGGCGAGCTCGCGCAGGGCATTGGCGAGCTTTTCACCGTCGCCGCGCACCGTGACGCGCGTCTCGCGCCCGTGCTTGCGCGCCTGGAGCTCCGCGATCGTGCCCTCCGCGACGAGCCGCCCGCCCGCAATCACGAGCGCGCGCTGACACACGGCCTCGACCTCCGGGAGGATGTGCGTCGAGAGCAAGATGGTGTGGCTTTGCCCGAGCTCGCGCACGAGCTTCCGCACCTCGACGATCTGGTTCGGATCGAGCCCCGCGGTCGGCTCGTCGAGGATCAGGAGCGGCGGATTCGAAACGAGCGCGTCCGCGAGGGCGACGCGCTGCCGGTAACCCTTCGAAAGCTGTCCGATCGGCGTCTCGGCGACGTCCTTCACGGCCGCCAGCTCGAGGCTGCGCGCGACGGCGGCTTTGCGCTCGCGCCCGGGCACGCGCTTGAGCGCGGCGCGGAACGCGAGGTACTCACGCACGCGAAGCTCGGGATAGAGCGGCGCGGCTTCGGGCATGTACCCGAGCTTCGCGCGCGCCTCGAGCGACTCCGTCGCGATGTCGTGCCCGTGGATCTTCACGCTGCCCGAGGTCGCGCCCAAAAAGCCCGCGAGCATGCGCAGGGTCGTCGTCTTGCCCGCGCCGTTCGGCCCGAGGAACCCGACGATCTCGCCCTTCGCGACGTCGAACGATACGTCGCGCACGGCGACCACGCTGCCGTAGTCCTTGGTGACGTGCCGTGCCTCGATCATGCGCCGCTCGCGCGTTCGGTCACGCGCGCGGCTGGGGCTCGTCGCCGTCGTCGTCCGCTGCGCCTTCCTCTTCGAGGATGGCACCGTGGCACTTCTTGAACTTCTTGCCCGAGCCGCACGGGCAGGGGTCGTTGCGCCCGATGCGGGGCGCGGCCTGCACGGGGCGGCGCTGCGGCGGGGGCTGGCTCGCGGCGTCTTCACGCAGCTGGTTGAGGGCCGCCGCCGGATCTTCCGTCTCCGCGCTCGGATGCTGCGCGACCGCTTGCGCGAGCTCCTCTTGATAGCGGCGCTCGGCTTCCTGCTCCTGAGCGGCGAGCTCCTCCGTGCGCTGCGCGTGCGCCTCGAAGAACTTCACGAGCACGTTGCTCGAGATCTTCGCCATCATGTTGAGAAAGAGGTTGTAGCCCTCCTTCTTGTACTCGTTCTTCGGGTCGCGCTGGCCGTAGCCGCGCAGGCCGATGCCGTCGCGGAGGTGCTCCATGTTCGAGAGGTGATCGACCCAGATCTCGTCGATGCCCTGCACGTAGATGTGCCGGAACAAGCGCAGCGCGTTCTCGACGCCGAGCTCCGACTCCTTGCGGCGATAGACCTCTTCGGCGCGCTCGTAGACGCCCTTGGCCACCGAGTCCGCCTCGCCGAACTCGTCGACGCTCGCGGGGAGCTCCTCCTGGAAGTGCTCCTGGAAGCCCTCGTGCAGGCCCTTCCAGTCCCAATCCTCGGGCGGCTTGCCCTCCGGGCAGCTCTCTTCGACCATCGCGCCGACGACGCGATCGGTGAGATCGAGCACGCGCTCGCGCTGCTCCGAGAGCCCCGCGGGCACGGCTTCGAGCAGCTCGTCGAAGACGGACGCGGGCGTGCGGACGCGGCGCTCCTCGACGTCGAGGCGCACGCCCCAGAGCTGGTACACCTCGTGCTGCAGAGCTTCGAGCTCCACGAGCTTCTCCGCCTTTTCGAGGTGCTCGCGCTTCGGGTACTTGGACTTTCCGTCCTCGCCTTTGACGACGCCGACCTGGGGGTCGCAGAACATGCCGACGAGCGCCGCGATCGGCCCCTCCACCTTCGCGAGAATGTCTTCGGCCACGGGGATCTGGCGGGCCCCACCCGTGGACTTGCCGGTGTCGTCGACCTCTTCCGGCGTGTAGCGCCCCGCGAGCAGCTGCTGGCGCAGCGTGTACACGGTCTTGCGCTGCGCGTTCATGACGTCGTCGTACTCGAGCAGGTTCTTGCGAACGTCGAAGTTCCGCTCCTCGACCTTGCGCTGCGCGTTCTCGATGCTGCGCGTCACGAGCGGGTGCTCGATGGGCTCGTCGTCGGGCATGCCCATGCGGTCCATCAGGTTCTTCACGCGGTCGCCCGCGAAGATGCGCATCAGGTCGTCTTCGAGCGACAGGTAGAACTTGCTGTAGCCGGGGTCGCCCTGACGGCCGGCACGGCCGCGCAGCTGGTTGTCGATGCGCCGCGACTCGTGGCGCTCCGTCCCGATGATGTGGAGGCCGCCGAGCTCGACCACCTCGTCGTGCTCCGCCTTGCACTCGCGCTCGAACTTGTCGACCATCTCCTTGTACTCGGCCTCGTCGTTCTCCGGCGTGAGACCCTTCTCCTTGATCGCCGCGCGCGCGATCATCTCCGGGTTGCCGCCGAGCAGAATGTCGGTGCCGCGGCCGGCCATGTTGGTCGACACGGTGATGGCGCCTTTGCGGCCTGCCTGCGCCACGACGAACGCCTCGTTCTCGTGGTGCTTGGCGTTCAAGACGTGATGCTTCACGCCTTTCTTGGTCAAAATCCGCGCGATCGCGCCGCTTTTCTCGACGCTCGTCGTGCCGACGAGGATCGGTCGCCCTTCCTCGTGATGGGCGAGGATGTCCTTCACGAGCGCGTTGAACTTCTCGCGCTCGGTCTTGTAGACGACGTCGTGATCGTCGTGGCGAACGTTGATCTTGTTGGTGGGGATCACGACGACGTCGAGCTTGTAGGTGGCGCTGAACTCCTGCGCTTCCGTCTCGGCCGTGCCCGTCATGCCGGCGAGCTTCTTGTAGATGCGGAAGAGGTTCTGGAACGTGATCGTCGCCATCGTGCGGCTCTCCTCCTGGATCCGCACGTTCTCCTTCGCTTCGACCGCCTGGTGTAGGCCGTCGCTCCAACGCCGGCCGGGGAGCACGCGGCCGGTGAACTCGTCGATGATGAGCACCTTGCCGTCCGGGCTCACCATGTAGTGCTGGTCACGCTTGTAGAGCGCGTGAGCACGCAAGAGCTGATTCACGATGTGCAGCGTCTGCACGTTGACCGGGTCGTACAGGTTGCGAATGCCGATCGCCTTCTGCACGTGCTCGACGCCCTCGTCCGTGAGCGAGGCGCTGAAGCCCTTCTCGTCGACGCTGAAATGCTCGTCCTTGCGCAGGCGCGCGACGACCTCGTTCAGGGTTTTGTAGCTGTCGCTCGCCGCGTCGGCCGGGCCGCTGATGATGAGCGGCGTGCGGGCCTCGTCGATCAGGATCGAGTCCACCTCGTCCACGATCGCGTAGTTGAGCGGGCGCTGACAGTAGTCGAGCGCCGAGAACTTCATGTTGTCGCGCAGGTAGTCGAAGCCGAACTCGTTGTTCTGGCCGTAGCAGATGTCCGCGCGGTACGACGCCTTCTTCTCTTCGTCGTACTGGCCGTTGACGATCGTGCCGACCGACATGCCGAGGAACTTGTAGATGCGCCCCATCCATTCGGCGTCGCGCTTAGCGAGGTAGTCGTTCACCGTGATGACGTGGACGCCCTTGCCCTCGAGCGCGTTCAAGTACACGGGCAGGGTCGCGACGAGCGTCTTGCCTTCGCCGGTTCGCATCTCGGCGATCGAGCCTTTGTGAAGGACCGCGCCGCCGATCAGCTGCACGTCGTAGTGCCGCATCTTGAGCACGCGGCGCCCCGCCTCGCGGCAGACCGCGAAGGCTTCGATCATGAGCTCGTCGAGCGTTTCCCCGTTGTCGATGCGCTGCTTGAACTCGGGCGTCTTGGCTTGGAGCTCGGCGTCCGTGAGCTCCTTCAGGCCGGCCTCGAGGTCGTTGATCCGCGCCACCATCGGCTGGATGCGCCGGAGCGCGCGCTCGTTGGAGGTTCCGAAAACTTTCTTCGCAATCCAGGTAAACATGGGGAGGTCGCTCGGACGGGGCTGTTCGAGCCCCGCTCTGTGGGGGCGGCGGCAAAAAGGCCCGCGGCAACGTAGTCCCTCGCCACCGCTCACGCCAGGGCGGAACCGGGCGCTAACGCGCGTAGACGCGTGATTGCCCCGTTTTCGGCGCCGCGGCCGGACGGGCTCGGACATGCTAAATTACGCGGATGGTTGGGATACCGCGTGTGTGGGTGGGATCATTGCGCCTCGGCGTGCGCCTGACGGTGGCGCTGGGGCTCACCTTGGGGGTCGCGTTCGGGTGCGCCGGGCAGACGAAGGACGCTTCGGGGGCCGAGCTGTGTCCGGAGCTCTGCGCCAAAGGCAAGAAGTGCCAGGGCTCACCGCAGATCTCGAACTGCGACGACTTTTGTCTGGGGGAGGATGCGCGCGCGACCGGGACCGGGTGTCACGACAAGTACGACGCGGCCGAGAACTGTCTCGCCGACCTCGACGACATCTGTACGGGGACCAAGGCGTGCGCGACCGAGATCAATACGGCAAACAGCTGTGAGCTCGCCTACTGCACGAAGCACCCGAACGACGACGTCTGCGTCTCACCCGTCCAGTAAGTCGCGGCTTGTCACCTCGAGGCGCGGGATCGAAGATGCCGTCGATGTCCGAGCCCGCCTGGGGCCGCTGGCTCGCCGCCCTCGTGCTCCTCGCCGTGAGCTGCGGGCGGTCGAGCCTGTACACGCTCGACTCCGACGCGGGCGAGCACGCGGGTAACGGCGGGAGCGGCGGAAGCGCCGCGAGCGGCTTCGGCGGGAACGCGGCGCTCGGCGGGGGAGGCGGGACGCTCGGGCTCGGGGGTGGAAGTGGCGGAACCGGCGGAAGCGTGCCGGTCGGAGGGCGCGGCACGGCGCTCGGCGGCTCGGGTGGGCGCGGCACGCCCGTCGCAGGACGAGGACCGAGCGCGGGGCGCGGCTCGAGCCAAGGCGGCTCGGCGGGCAGATCGGGCGGTACCGCCGGCATGCCGCCACAGGAGCACTGCCGCGACGGCGTGCTCGATCCCGGTGAAGAGTGTGATGCGGGCGAAGGGCCGTACGCGCATCCCGCGATCGAGCTGCACGCGAACGGCATCATCGTCGAGCTCGAGCCGGTCGTCGGGCAAAAGTTCGCGATCGACTACTACGGCTACCGGAACGGCAGCAGCCACACCGGCAACGAGAACAAGGCGGGCAGCAAGATCTACTTCTACCGCCCCTTCGACGAGGCGGGCGTCTACCTCGTCACGCACCACGGCATCGACTTCGAGGCGACGGGCTTCGTTCAGCCGACCGGGCGCGTGGAGTTCGACGTCACCGAGCTACCGAATACGTTCACGCTGCTCGTCTCCGACGATGCGGGCGACGTGAAGAAGGACGGGACGACCGCGCTACTCGGGCGCTGGGACCTCGGGCAGGAATCGGACGGCTTCCTGCTCGGCGGCATCCCGTTCCCCGGGAGCTGGCACATCGTCGTCGAGCCGAACTTCGTCCAGGGCATCGACAGCTTCACCGCGCTTTCCGGCGACGGCTACAAAACCGGGCTTGCCCTCGCGAAAACCGTCGAGCTCATCGCGAGCGACGAGCCGGGGGGCTGCCGGCGCGACTGCACGGTGCCGCGCTGTGGCGACGGGCGGCTCGACGCGGGTGAGGTGTGCGACGACGCCAACGAGCTCCCCTCGGACGGCTGCTTCGAGTGCTATCCGGACGACATCAGCGAGCCGATGCGCTGAGCTCCGTCGGGCGCGCGGCGCGCGCTCGGGTCAGCGTCGCTCGATGCGGTGCTTCTGGCGAGCGGCGCCCGCGGCGAAGATGGCGCGCTCCTCGTCCGTCGTGAGCAGCAGTGGCGTCGCCGGTTGCGGTCGGCCGTCGTCGTCGAGCGCGACGTAGACGACGAACGCGGAGTTCGTGTGGCTGACGGCGCCGGTGATCGGGTCCTCGGAGGACACGTCGACGCCGACCTCGATCGAGCTCCGACCGACCCAGGTCACGCTCGCCGTGCAGATCAGAAGCTCGCCCAAGTGCACCGGCTGGCGGAAGGTCATCGAGTCGATGGCGATCGTCACGCAGGGACGGCGCGCGTGGCGCATGGCGCAGATGGCGCCCGCCTCGTCCACCATGCGCAGGATCACGCCGCCGTGCACGTTGCCGTGCGCGTTGGCGTGCTCGGGCAGCATCCACTGATGCATCACGAGGCGCGACGTAATGGCCGCTTTGGGTGCGTTGGTTCGATCCGGCATGGCCGAGGCAGCGTACCACGGGGCGCGTGCTAGGCTCGGCCGCCGCTCGCGCACCGAAGGGCATTTTCGAGCCCCCGCCGTCAACCGGCATGCCGAGCGTCGCGCCGATGGACTTCGTCTACTTCATCGTCCTCGTGAGCTCGTTGATCCTCGTCCACGAGTTCGGGCACTTCTTGTTCGCCAAAGTTTTCGGCGTGAAGGTGCTGACGTTCTCGCTCGGTTTCGGGCCGAAGATCTTGAAGCTCCGCGGGCGCGAGACGGAGTACTGCGTTTCGCTTTTGCCGCTCGGCGGCTACGTGCGCATGCTCGAGGAGTCGAAGAACGATCTCGTGCTGCCGGAGGACCGGCGCCGGACGTTCGAATCGATCGCGGCCTACAAGCGCGTGCTGATCGTGCTCGCCGGGCCGCTCATGAACATCGTGTTTCCGGTGCTGCTCTACTTCTCGGTGTTCGTGGGCGACGGGCCGTTCTTGCCGCCCACGGTCGGCGTCGTGCTGCCGCACCATCCCGCGGACGGCAAGCTCTTCGCGGGCGATCGCATCATGGCGGCGAACGGCGAGGAAATCGGCACTTTCGACGAGCTGAAGCGCATCGTCGGCAAGAGCCCGGGCAAGCCCTTGAAGCTCCGCGTGTTTCGCGACAAGCGCGACATCGACGTCGAGCTCACGGTGGAGGAGACGACCGAGCACCGCGACCTCGACGTCGTGGAGCACATCGGGACGATCGGCATTCAGCCGAGCGCGCCGGCGCCCGTGATCGGCGTCTCGAGTCCCGAGTCGCCGGCGTACCGCGCGGGGTTGCGCACGTTCGACTTCGTGACGAGCGTGGGCGGCCAACCCGTCCGGCGCTTCATGGATCTCGACGATGCGTTCGACGCGGACGTGGGCGGCACGCTGCCCGTGACGTACCTCCGGCCCGTGCCGGTACCGGACGCGCTCGGCGGGCTCGCCGACATGGCGGTGTTCGAGGCGGGCGTCGTCGCGCTCACGCCGGATCCGAACGGCACGACGCTGCTCGAACGGACGGGCATCGAGACGGCGGACCTCTACGTCGCGATCGTGCCGCCGGACTCGTACCTCTACAACGCGGGGCTCCGCTCGGGGGACAAGCTGCTCCGCCTCGACGATGACCCGGTTCCGGCGTGGTCCACGTTTCGCGAAAAGGTGTTCGCGGCCCCCGATCGACAGCATCGCTTCGACTACTTTTCGGCGCGAGACGGACGCGTGCGCTCAGGCACCTTCCAGATGCGGCGCGAGGAATTCAGCGATCGCCGCGGGCAAACCATCGCGCGGCAGTACGTGCTGCCCATCCAGCATTGGACGCCCGTCGCTCCGGAGGAACGCGTCGCGCATCCGGCTCCCCTGCGCTACGCGCTCGTGAAAGCGGTCGAAGAGACGGTGGACGTGACGCGCATGGTCGTCGTCGGGCTCGTGCGCCTCGCTCAGGGGCGGTTGAGCCTGAAAACCTTGTCCGGCCCGATCACGATCTACCAGGTGGCCGGTGAGGAGGGGCGCAAGGGTGCGGACTACTTCATCTGGGCGATGGCCGTGATCAGCATCAACCTCGGGCTCTTCAACCTCCTGCCGATCCCCGTGCTAGACGGCGGGCACTTGTTTTTCCTGACGGTGGAAGGGATTTTGCGGAAGCGTGTTCCGCTCCGGGTGCGGGAGCTCTCGCACATCGTCGGTATGGCGATCCTCTTTGGACTCATGGTGCTCGCATTCAAGAACGACATCGAAAAGCGCTGGGACGCGATCATGGGCGATCGCTCGAGCTTCTCCGGATGAAGGAAAAAGAGGTCACGAAGAACCTGAGCCCGCGCGTGCTCGCGGTGCGCGTGCTCGATCGCGTCGACCGTGACGGCGCCTACGCGGCGGCGGCGCTCGACGCCGAGCTCGATCGTCACCCGCAGCTCGACGTTCGTGATCGCGGGCTCGTCTCGGAGCTCGTGTACGGCGTGCTTCGGAACCGGGGAGCGCTCGCGGAGCGGTTGCTCGCGCACGCCCCGCGCGGCATCACCGACGCGCTCGTGCGCCACCACCTCGAGGTGGCCGCGTACCAGATCCTCCTGCTCGATCGCGTGCCCGCGTTTGCGGCCGTGGACGAAGCGATCGGCGATCTCAAGCGGGCCCGCGGGCCGCGCGTCGCGGGCTTCGGCAATGCCGTGCTGCGCAAGGTCGCGCTCGAGCCGAAGCTCGAGCCGGGCGCCGCGGTGCGGACGAGCGCGCCCGCGTGGCTGTTCGCGAAGCTCGAGGCGGCCGTCGGCGCGCGCGAGGCCGAGGCGTTGCTCGGCGCCGGCGTTCCCGCAGGCCGGCTCTTCGGGCGCGTCACCGCCGGCGTTGCGACGCCCGCGTGGCTCGAGGCGGCCGAGCATCACCGCGTGGCGCCGCTCGCACGCCGCCTCCCGGGCGGCGATCCCGAGAAGCTCGAGGGTTTCAGCGAGGGTGCCTTCGTCGTGCAAGAGCCGGGCGCTCAGCTCGTCGCGCTCGCGCTCGGCGCGCGCCCGGGCGACCGGGTGCTCGACGCGTGCGCGGGCCGCGGCCAGAAGACGACGCTGCTTCGCGACGCGGTCGGGGAGGGCGGCGAGGTGTGGGCTTCGGACGCTCACCCGAAGAAGCTCGAAGCGCTCGCGCGCGAGCTCACGCGCCTCGGCGGCGGCGTCGTGCGCACGGCGGCCGTCGATTGGACGCTCGGCACGGGCGACGTCCCGGACGGCTTCGAGCGCGTGCTGGTCGACGCGCCTTGCACCGGAACCGGAACGCTGCGCCGCCGCCCCGAGATCGGCCTCCGCCTCGCCCCCGAAGACCCCGAGCGCCTCGCCGAGCTTCAGGTGGCGATCCTGCGGCGCGCGGCCACGCGTGCCCGCCCGGGCGGCCGCGTCGTGTACGCCGTGTGCAGCGTGTTGACCGAGGAGGCGGAAGCGGTCGTCGCGCGCGTGACGGACATGCTCGAGCCCGTGCCGTTCGACGCGCCCGTCATCGCCGCGCTCGCGCCGGCCGGAGCCACCGCGCTGCGCCTCACGCCGCTCGCTCACGACACGGACGGCTACTTCGTCGCGAGCTTCGTGCGGAGGTAGTCCTCAGGGCACGCAAGCCGCCGCGATGTCGCCCGCGGGCGGCGCGGTCAGACACGCGGTGTCGAGCTCGCTCAGGGTGCCGTGGACGCACAGCGAGGTCGTTCCCATGAGGCCCGCCTTGAACGCCTGGAGGCAGAGCGCGCAACCACTCGGCCCGCCGCAGGCCGAGCCGAGGTAGCAACGAAACATCGCGTTGCAGAGCGGCGCCTCGAGGATGGACATCTGCTCGGGGGGACACGTCGTCGGAATGTCGAGCCAGCCGATACCGCAGGGATCCGGCAGGCCGGGGTCGGGCGAGCCCGCCGTGCCGCCCGCGGCGACGCTACCGCCCGAGCCGCCCGCGTTGCCGCCGCCCCTCGCCGCCGTGCCGCCCGAGCTCGCCGCGGCCTGTCCACCCGTTCCCGCCGCGGGGTCGTCCTCGACGGTTCGCTTGGAAATTCCGCCGCACGCTACGACGACGAGCAAACAGGCGAGCGCGGCGCGCATCCGTGGCTCAGCCGCTCACGCTGTTGCGCCCGCTGTGCTTCGACTTGTAGAGCAGCGCGTCCGCGCGCTCGTAGAGCGCCAAGTGCGTTTCGTTCGGCTGTAGCTCCGCGACACCGATACTGACGGTGACCGCGACCGGACGGTTCGCCGTGACGAACACGTGCCGCTGGACGGCGACGCGCACGCGCTCCGCCGTGGCGCGCGCCTGCTCGAGCGGCGCGGCGACGAGCACCGCGAACTCCTCGCCGCCCACGCGCGCAAGCAGTCCCTGGTCGGCGATCGCCGTCGTCGCCACGCGCGTCACGTCGCGCAATACCGCATCGCCCGCCGGGTGTCCGTACCCGTCGTTGATCTTCTTGAAATGGTCGATGTCGAACACGATGAGCGAGAGCGGCGTTTGCGTCTGGACCGAGCGCGACACCTCGGCCGGAAACGCCTCGTCGAAGCGACGCTTGTTGAACGCCCCCGTGAGCGCGTCGTGCGTCGCGAGCTCCATCACGCGCTCGAGGTAGCCGACCTCGAGCGGGCTCCGCGTGTACTTGATCACGGTGCGCCCGATGCGGATCTGGTCGCCGTCGGAGAGCTCGTGCGGCGCCGTCAGGCGCTGGTCGTTCACGAACGTGCCGTTGGTGCTGCCTTCGTCGCGCACGACGTGGACCTCCCCGTTGCGGAGCACGCTCGAGTGGTGGCGGCTCACGAGGTCGCTGTTGATGCAGAGCTCGTTCTGGTCGGAGCGTCCGATCTTCACGAGATCGGTGAGCAGCTCGACCCGGGTTCCGAGCTCGGCGCCCGCGATCACGACGAGGCAAGGTCGATCGGGGCCGCGCGGCACGATCGAAGCCATTGAAACGCGGGTGAGGCGCTCGGGAAAGAGCGTGTCCGACCCCATGGGCTACCCCAAGATGGCCCTGCTCCGCGCCCCGGTCAATCGTGGCCGAAGGACCGGCACTTCGTGGGCCGATCCTTGCCTCCGGCGTGGGGAAAGGACATACGTCCTCCCCCATGTCCGAGCTCGATCTCAGCGGCACGTTCACGGCGCTTGCGACGCCCTTCACCGCCTCCGGTGCCGAGGTGGACTTTGTTTCGTACGAGAAGCTCCTCGCCGAGCAGCTGGCTGGCCGCGTGACCGGCCTGGTTCCCTGCGGCACGACCGGTGAGGCCCCGACCCTCTCCGCCGCCGAGCAGAAGGAGATTGTGGCGCTCACGTTACGCGCCGCGCGTGGCAAGGCCAAGGTCGTGGTGGGCACCGGCACGAACGACACGAAGAAGACGATCGAGGCGACGCGCGCGGCTTTCGAGGCCGGTGCCGACGCGGCGATGCTCGCCATGCCCTACTACAGCAAGCCTTCCCAGGAAGGCCTGCTTCGTCACGTGACACTCGTGGCGCAGGGCGCGCCGGGCCCGCTCGTCCTCTACAACATTCCCGGTCGCTCGAGCGTGAACCTCGAGGTCGAGACGCTGCTCCGTATCCTCGATCTCTGCCCCAACGTCGTCGCGTTGAAGGACGCCTCCGGCGGCGTGCTCTATTGCCAGGAGCTGCTCGGCCGCGCCAGTGACCGCGTGGTCGTGCTCTCGGGCGACGATCCGCTCACGCTGCCGATGATGAGCGTCGGCGCGCGCGGTGTCATCAGTGTGACGAGCAACGTGTACCCGCGTGCGACGGCCGAGATCGTCGAGCACGCGCTCGGCGGGCGGTGGGAGCAGGCGCGCGCGCGCCACGCCGCGCTCTTCCCCGTTCATCGCGAGCTCTTCACCGAGCCGAGCCCGGCGCCCGTCAAGGCGGCGCTCGCGCACCGCGGCGTGTTCGCGAGCGCGGAGTGCCGGTCGCCACTCGTCGAGGCGAGCCCGACCTGCAAGCGCAGGCTCGTGGAAGTGCTCGGCGCGTTCGAGGCGCGGGCGTGAAGCTCGCGGTCCACGGCGCGACCGGGCGCATGGGCATGGCGGTCGTGCGCCTGGCGCGCGCGGCGGGCGACGAGGTCGTGGGCGGTGCCTGCGCGCCCGGAGACCCGAATGCCGGGCGCGACCTCGGAGAGCTCGCCGGGATCGGCTCGCTCGGCGTGGTCGCAACGCCCGACGTTGGCTCGGCGCTGCTCGGCGCCGAAGTCGTCGTGGATTTCTCGACCGCGAGCGCCGTGCCGGCGTTGCTCGGGACGGCGGCACAGCAGAAGGTCGCCGTCGTGTCCGGCACGACGGGTCTCGGCGGCCCCGCTGAAGCCGCCATCGAGCGGGCGGCGCAGGTCATTCCGGTGCTGTGGGCGCCGAACACGAGCCTCGGCGTGCACGTGCTCGCCGAGCTCGTCGAGCAGGCGGTGCGTCAGCTCGGGTCGCGCTTCGACGTCGAGATCGTCGAGATCCACCACCGGAAGAAGATCGACGCACCGAGCGGCACGGCGCTCCGCCTCGCCGCGGCCGCGCGCGCGGGACGGCCCGACCTCGCCGAGCTCCACGCGCGCGACGGCAACGTGGGCGCTCGGAAGGGTGAGGAGCTCGGGGTGCTCGCCGTGCGCGGCGGCGACGTGATCGGCGACCACACGGTGTTCCTGCTCGGCAGCGGCGAGCGGCTCGAGCTCACGCATCGCGCCTCGAGCCGCGAGCTTTTCGCCGAAGGTGCGCTCGCCGCGGCGCGCTTCGTCGTGGGCAAGGCGCCCGGCCGCTACTCGCTCAAAGACGTGCTGGCCTAAAATCCCACGTCGACGGCGCGCAGAGCGTCGCCCATCTCGCCGCTGTCGTCGCCGCGGTTCGCCGCGTCGCCGAGCCCGAGCTCGCCGTAACCGTTGGCGCCCCAGCAGCGGACCGTGCGGTCGACGAGCAGCGCGCAGGTGTGCTCGCCGCCCGCGCTGAGCGCGATGACTTGCTGTCCGAGGTCGAGCGCGGGGAGCGCATCGCCCATGTCGCCGGGCTCGCCGCCGCGCGGCAGCTTGTCGCCGTAGCCGAGCTGGCCCTTTCCGTTGCTGCCCCAGCATTTCACGGTGCCGTCGGCGAGCAGCGCGCAGGTGTGGTGACGGCCGGCGACGAGGTTCGACACGTACGCGTTGGTGCCGAGGTTCACGGTCGGCAGGTTCCCGCCCATCTCGTCCGGGCCGTCACCGCGGTTCGCGAGATCCCCGAGCCCGAGCTGGCCCTCGTCGTTGCGGCCCCAGCACTGCACCCTGCCGTAGCCCAAGAGCGCGCACGAGTGGTCCCAGCCCACCGCAACCAGGGTCGCCCCGGGCGCGGCGAGCGCGACGAACGGGAGGTTATCGCCCATCTCGTTCGGGCCGTCGCCGCGCGTGACCGTGTCGCCGAGCCCGAGCTTGCCGTACTCGTTGCCGCCCCAGCATTTGACGTTCCCTTCACCCACCAAGGCGCACGCGTGGTCTTGCCCGAGGCTCACGGCATGGACGTCGCTATTCGTGCCGAGATCGACGTACGGGAGGTTCTCACCCATCTCGCCGGGCTCGTCGCCGCGATACTCCGTGTCGCCGAGCCCGAGCTGTCCGGCGAGGTTTGCGCCCCAGCATTTGAGGGCCCCCTTCCCGACGCGGGCGCAGGTCGAGTTGTACCCCGCAGCGACGCTCCACGGCACGAGGTCGAGTCCGAGGTCGACCTTCGGCAGGTTGTCCCCCATTTCACCGGGCGCGTCGCCGCGATACTCCGTGTCGCCGAGCCCGAGCTCGCCGTCGCCGTTGTAGCCCCAGCATTTCAAGCCCTGGTCGAAGGTGACGCAAAAGTGCGCGGCGCCGCCCGAGAGCGCGGTGGGTTTCACTTTCGTGCCGAGGTCGACCACCGGGAGCGCCTCTCCCATTTCTCCGGGGTCGTCGCCGCGGTTGTCCGAAGCGCCGTGCCCGATCGTGCCGGAGCTGCCTCGGCCCCAGCATTTGACGGCGAAGCTGCTGCTGCGAGCGCACGTGGCGTCCGCACCCGCCGCGATCGCGTCGACCTCGAAGTGACAGCTCGGCGAGCAGCCGTCTCCGTAATACACGTTGCCGTCGTCGCAGTCCTCGTACCCCTTCCACAAGAAGCCGTCGCCGCAGCTCGCAAAGCCGCAGCTCGCGAGGCAGCGGTCGGTGTTGTCGTGGTTCCCGTCGTCGCATCCCTCCCCGGGATCGACGACGCCGTCTCCGCACGTCGCAGCGAGGCCCGCCGTGCCCGCGAACGCGCCCGCAAACCCACTCTGGCCTCCGAACCCCGCGCCCGCGAACGCGCCGGCGCCACCGCCGCCCCCGCCGGTACCACCGCTCGGCCGCCCGCCGCGTCCCGCGCCGCCGCGCGCCCCGCCCTTGCCGTCCTTGCCGCCCTTGCCGCCGGAGTCGCTGGTGCCGCCGCCGCCCCCGGTCCCCGCGCCCGCGGCTGCGACTCGCGTGCCGGCTTGGCCGCCCGTGTCGTCGCCGAACTCGGTGGCGCCGAGCGGAAGGATCTCCGAGCGGCCGCACGCCATGGCGAGGACGAGCAACGCTCCCCCGTACGCTCCCTTTGAGCCGGTCCGTCGAGCCACCAAGTCGAGGCGAAAGATTAGAGCACACCTCCTCGGCGGTGTCGCGAGGTCGACCGGCTGATTGAGGCTCGGGGGGCTCGAAAAACGCCTTGTCGGCGCAACTCGCTCAGCGGGCGGCCGACTCTCGCGCATGACGGATGAAAACACTTGGCCGGAGCTCGGCTTGCACGGGCAGGGCTTCGATAAGGCACTCGGGGAGTGCTTCGACACCGTGCTGCCGTGCGATCTCGTCGTCACGGTGGCGCTCATGCTCATCGCCTTCGGTGTGTTGCCCACGGGCGGCGGCTGGTTGCTCGTCGGCTTTGGGCTCGTCCTGCCGCTTTCCCTCGTGCGGGTCGCGCGCTTCCTCACGCGCGCACACGCGCACCGGGGCGAGCTTTTCGAGTTCTCGGGCACGTCGTGGCCGTTCTACCTGGCCCCGGGGGCAGTGCTCGTGGCCATCGGCCTCGGCGCCGACGTGGTGCTCGCAGCGCTCCACCACTACACGCGGCCCTGGTCCGACGCGCACCCGGGCTGGGTGAGCGCTCCTTATTGGGCCATGAACGTCGCCTGGCTCGTCGCGGTCGAAGCGCGCGTGCGCAACGCGCTCGTGAAGCACACGCGCTGCGGCAAAGTGCACTTCGAGTCTCGCCTCGAACCGGGGACGCTCCTTTGGCTTTACGTCACCGGCTTCGGCGCAGTGGTCGTGTCGCTCGGCCTCCTCTTGCCCTGGGCGGACCTTCGCCTGCGCCGCTACCGGCAGAGCAAAGTGCGCGTCGCCATACGCGGCTCGGAGCGCCTAGCGCGAGCCCGCGAGCGGGAGCTTGGGCGCGAAACCGAGGAACACGCCGGCGCGATCCCCTCCGGGCAAAAATCCGTAGAACCCCACGAGCGAGAGATCGAGCCACGCGATGGACGCGAAGTCGAGCCCTAGCGTGGCGTGCACGTCGTTCGGATCGGGGCCGAGCGAATACGAGCCGCCGAGCTCCGCGAGGAGCGACCAGCGATCGGCGCGGTCGAGATCGTAGTCGAGGTCCACGCCGCCGAGCACGGCCGCCGAACGCTCGGGCTGCGTGTGATCGAGGGGCTCGAGCACGCCGCCGGCGTTGAGGATGACGTGCCACGGTGGGCTCATCCGTGCCGCCAGCAGCACCGCGCCGAACCCCGTGCCGTAGCTGTGCGCCGTGGTCGGTAGTCGCGGGCCAAGCTGCGCGCCGAGCGCGTAGGCCCGTTCCGGATGGTCGGCGTCCTTCTCGCTCAAAAATCCGAGCTTCACGCAGGTCCACAGCGGGTCCGCCGTTCCGACCCAGTGTCCGTCGTCCCGGTCGAGCGCAATCGCGCCGTCGACGTCGAGCTCGACGCGTTCGGTGAGGCCGTAGTCGATCTCGAAGTCGGGAACGAACAGGCGCGTCTTCGGCGCGTCGTCGCGGAACACGACGCCGAGCTGCATGTCGAGCTCGAGCACGTGGGTATCCTCGAGGTCGAGATCGGTCGGCTCGAACGTGGGGACGCGCCGCTTGAGACGCCCGGCCGCAGGTCCCGCCACGAGGACGAGCAGCGTGGCGAGAAGCGCTCGCGAGCGAAGGCGCACGAACGGCATCCTACTCCGCCCGGGTGTTCCGGCGTGCGTTCCTCGGCGCGCGCTCTACGGCCACTCCGCGCCCGGGTTAAGTGGCGTTTTTGGCAGGAAACAAGCCGAAGCATGCGCTGGTTGCGCGGCGGCACCAGGGCGCCCGCGTCGTGCGGTGTCACCCGGGTTTGCACCCTTCACGCGCGATCTCGGGGGAAAGACGGCGGATCGCTCGCGAGCACGGGCTGGCATGCGCGATGCAGTTCCCGTCGTCACATGGACATTCGAGTCTTCAACGAGATGGAGCTCGCGATCGCGCTCGGGGCGGCGCGCGGCGTGGAGCTTCGACCTTCGCAAGATCAAGATGGCTTACTCGTCGCCGTGGCGCGCCTGCACGGCGTCGAGCTCGATCCGAAGCAGCTCCCCCAACCGAGCTTGGCTTACACCGCCCGCGCGTTTCGTGACTCACCCGCGAAGCGCCGGCTGCTCGAGCTCGCGACGGTGCTCACGGTCGACGACCGCGAGCTGCCGCCCCTTCCTTCGCCGCGCGTCTCGCTGCTCGCCCGTGCCCTCGGCGAGAGCGATCGCGAGGTTCGTGTGCTTCGCGAGCGCGCTGCCTACCAAAAGCTGCTCGCGCGCGTGGACTTTACGCGCCGCATGGCGGCCCGGATGTTCGGTGACGAGTGGTCGTCCGAGTCCGCGCTCGGCCTGCGCAAGTCCGTGGCGGGCGCGCTCAAGATTCACGAAAATGCCGAGCTCGCGCAGCGTTATCACGCGCTCGGTCGCTTGCACCCGATGACCTTCGGCTACGCCCTTTGGAGCCACTACCGCGCGAACCACTTCCGGCTTCCCGGGGAGGGCGGCGGCGTTCCCGAGCAGCTCCTGTCTCACGACTTGGGGCACGTTCTCTCGGGCTACGACACGAGCTCCGAGGGAGAGCTCCAGCAGGCGGCATTCCAAGCCGGCCTCGAACGAGATGCCGGACTGATGTCCCTCTACGTCGGCATCCTGCAGTTCCAGTTCTTCGCTCGTGTGTCACCCACGGCACACGCTCACCCGACCGACGGCTTCGATGCCGAGACGCTCGGGCTCGCGCTCGAGCGCGGTGCGGCGTGTCGCGACGAGGTGCGCGAGGGTTGGGATTTTTGGCCCTACGTCGCTCAGCACTTGAGCGACGTGCGTCGCACGCTCGGGATCGTCCCGATTCGGTGCGGGTTCGCGGCCTAGCCGGCAGGGTGCCGCCGGCTAGGCCGCCCCCGACTCACGGCAGGCGCCAGTCAGAGCAGCTTCAAGTACGCGACGATGTCCGCCTTGTCTTGCGCGGTGGGAACGTGCGGCGTCGGATAGGTCACGTTGCTGCGGAGGAACGTCGCGAGGTGCTTCTCGTAGTGATCCATCAGCTCCTCGAGCGTGTTCGCCGAGTTGTCGTGGAAGTACGGCGCCGTGTTCTTCACTCCCCAAAGGGTCGGGATCTTGAAGAAATTCAGATCGCGAACGTCGCCCGTGATGAGCGCGCGGCCCGGGTCGGGCGTCGTGACCGTGACCGTCGAGCCGGGCTTCTTCGGATCCGGGAACGTGAACTCGTAGGTCGGATTGGCGAGCGTATTGAACTCCGACACGTTGACGGTCTGAAAATGCTTGCCGACCGGCAAGCCCGAGTTCGACTGCGTTTCGTTCGTCATCGGTCCGCCGTGACACTGACCACAGATGTTGAAGCGTGGCGCAGCGGACTCTTGGGCGAACCAGCGGCGCCCACGAATCTCGGCATCGGTAACCCCCGGCGGCCAGGTGGGCGCGGGCCCGCCGTCGGCATACGCGCGTAAGAGGTCGCTCGAGAAGAAGGCTGGGCCTTGCTCGAACTGTGCGATGAGCGCGAGCTCGTTTGCCGTCGGGGTGACGGTGGCCTGGGCATGTCCCAGGATCGCGCCGAGGGCCTGCTCCATCAGGGTGGGAGCGCGGCCGTCCCACATGAGAGTCGGGTCGAGTGCGGGAGTGTTGATGGTGGAGGGGACGCTCCGGCGAAAGACGACGGCGGTCGCGCTCGGATTCGACGTCAAGGTCACGCCCGCGGGCAGGGTGATGCTGACGCGGAACGTCGCGCGGGCGAGGAGCTCCGTGTAGTCGTCGCTCACGCCGTCTTCGCTGTCGATCGGCCTGAAAAGGGGGCCGCTTGGATCTGCGGTGTGCAGCGCCTGGATCTCGGCGGGGCTGATGGTGCCCGTCGCGGCGGTGTGACACGTCACGCAGGTTCGTCCGTTGCCGCCGAACAGCTCTTCCGTGAACAGGTATTGCGGATCCTCGCCGTTGTCGGCACCACCTTCGCCACCGAAGCCCGCGTCGCCCGAGAGCCCACCGGAGCCACCGCTCGCGAGAGCCCCGCCGGAGCCGCCGCTCGCGAGAGCCCCGCCGGAGCCGCCGGTTCCTGACGTGCCGCCGGAGCCGCCCGTCG
>Ga0070682_100000263_pt1 | contig 37644 bp, 31 predicted proteins | sample KBSC63LmetaG_FD_64668 | JGI IMG/M metagenome (GOLD analysis project Ga0070682, IMG submission 64668) | Corn rhizosphere microbial communities from Kellogg Biological Station, Michigan, USA - KBS C6-3L metaG | ecosystem: Host-associated > Plants > Roots > Rhizosphere | place: USA: Michigan...
GCCCTCGCGCCACGTATGGATCCTCGAGCTCGCAAGCAACTGGTCGTCTCCGCCAGCGCGCTCGCCGGACTTGGGCTCGTCGCGCTCCTGATCCGTGGGCGAGCGCCGAGCACCCCCTCGGGCCAGCAGGGTTCTGCCTCGAGTAGCGCGAGCGCCAAACCTCCGGAGACCGCGGTTGCGACGCGCCCCCCGCCACGCGATCTGAGCGCGCTCCGCGCTCGCTTCGTCGGCTCCGCAACCTGCACGCCTTGTCACGCGGAGCAGGCGGCCGCTTACGCGAAGTCCCACCACGCAAACGCTCTCCTCGTGGCCACGCCCGAGCACGTGCACGCCAAGCTCGACGGGACGTTCACGACTCCGCTCGGCGGAAGCACCCGCTTCAGCCAGACCGGCGGCAAGCTCGAGGTCGCGAGCCCGGACGCCGCGGGCGCCACCAAGACGTTCCCCGTCTCGTACGTCGCCGGAGTGTCGCCGCTCGAGCAGTACGTGGTCTCGACCGAGGGCGGCAAGCTCCAGACGCTCGGCGTCTCGTGGGACACGCGTCCCAAAGCGGACGGCGGCGAGCGCTTCTTCCACCTCTACGGCCCGAAGGGTATCGCCCACGACGATTCGCTCTTCTTCACGCGCCCCGCACAGAACTGGAACCACGTCTGCGCCGACTGCCATTCGACGCTCGTCGAGCGCCGCTACGATGCCAGCGCAGATCGCTTCGATACGCGCTGGACGGAGCTGTCCGTCGGCTGTGAGGCTTGTCACGGGCCCGGTGCCGAGCACGTGCGCACGGTGAAGGACCACCCGGGGCAGGACGCGGGTGCCTACAAACAGACGTTTGCCGTCGCGCTCGAGCCGTCAGCGCCCTGGTCGCCGTCGCCGAGCGGGAGCCCGACGCCGCGCGCCAGCGATACCGTCGAGATCGAGGTGTGCGCGCCTTGTCACAGCCGGCGCGAGCCGCTGCGCGAAGGCTTCGTCGCGGGCGACCCCTTCCTCGATGCGTTCGAGCCCGACCTGCTGCGCCCGGGGCGGTACCACGCGGACGGGCAGGTCGAGGGCGAGGTGTACGAGTGGGGCTCGTTCCTGCAGAGCAAGATGTACGCGTCGGGCGTGCGTTGCTCCGACTGCCACGAGCCGCACTCGGCGGGTCTCCGTGCACCCGGCAACGCACTCTGCACGCGTTGCCACGAAGCCGCGCGCTTCGACGCCGCTTCGCATTCGCACCACACGGGCGCGAAGGCCCCGGCGTGCATCGATTGCCACATGCCGCCCGCGACCTTCATGCAGATCGACGAGCGGCGCGATCACTCGATTCGCATCCCGCGTCCCGAGCTCAGCCTCGACTTCGGGACGCCGAACCCGTGCACGGGCTGCCACGCCAAGAAGGACGCGCGTTGGGCAGTCGCGGAGCTCGCAAAGTGGTTCCCGAGCTCGGCGCGCCCGCGGCATTTCGGGGAGGCCTTCGGCCTCGATCGGAAGGGGAAGCTCGACGCTCCTCGAGCCCTCGTGGCGCTCGCTCGCGATGCCAAAGCTCCTGCCATCGTGCGCGCGACGGCGCTCGAGCGTCTCGGCGACTATGCGACCAAGGGCGCGCTCGAAGCGTTGAAAGAGGCGCTCGCGAGCCAGGATCCATTGGTGGTGTACGGGGCGGTGCTCGGTGCGAACGAGCTCCCGCTACTGCAGCGCGCGCCGTTGCTCACCACGGTGCTCGAGCACCCGCGGCGCGCCGTTCGCATCGCCGTCGGCAAGGGTCTCGCCGAGATGCCGCTCGACCAGGTCACGCCGGAGATGCGCGCGTCGCTCCAGCGCCGGTTCCAGGAAGTGGAGGAGAGCTTCGCGGTCAGCGCGTCGGTGCCCGAAGCGCACGTCGCGAAGAGCGTGTTCGAGCTCAGGCGCGGTCGCCCCGGCGAGGCCGAGGCCGAGCTTCGGACCGCCCTGCGTCTCGCGCCTTGCCTCGTCGAAGCACACCTGAACCTCGCCGATCTCCACCGCGACCGCGAGGACGAGCCCGGCGCGGAGCGCGAGATCCGCGCGGCCCTCGGCTGCGCGCCTCAGAACGCGGCCGCGCACCACGCGCTCGGCCTGTGGCTCATTCGCGCCGAAAGAAAGAGCGAGGCCGCGCAAAGCCTGCGAAAAGCGGTCGAGCTCGCACCGAACGAGGCGCGCTACAGCTACGTGCTCGCGGTGCTGGTCTCCGAGAACGGCGACCTCGAGGGCGCCGTGAAGATCCTCGAGACCGCCCTCGAGAAGCACGGTAGCGATCGCGATCTCCTGCAAACGCTCGCCGAGTACCTGCGAAGGCTCGACCAGAAGGAGCTCGCCAAGGAAATCGAGTCCCGGCTGAACGCGCTGATGCGCGACTAAGCGACTATCCTCCGCGCGAACGAGCCCGTGGTAGCAGCCGAGAGCAGCAAGCCCGACGACGAGCTCCCCCGGGCGCGCACCGTCGTCACCGTTTACGCGCTGGCCGCCGTCGTCGGGGCCACGCTCGGCGCGCTCGGGCTCGTCCCGTTCGCGGACCGACTCCGGCACTCGACCTCGACGGCGCCGGCCCGTGTCGGGCTTGCGCTACGCGATTCGAACCTCGCGCTCGAGGCCGGAGACCGCGCCGGGCTCCGCGCCGACCTCGATGCGCTGCGCGCGACCTGGGACGGTGAACGAGAAGCACTGGACCTCGTGGTTGCGCTGCGCGGCCTGCGTGACGGTGAGACGGACTTTGCGCTCGCCGAACTGAGCTGCAAAGCCCTGCGCTGGCCGCGCTGCGACCGGCCCGCGCTCGACGAGCTCCGCGCGAGGAGCAGGCCGTGAAACGGCTACCGTGGCGCGCGCTCTCGAAGTGGATCCTCGGTCCACTCGCCGTTTTGGCCGCGAGCAGCCTGCTCGGTGCGCTGCTCGCCGGTGAGCAGCGGGGCAAGCTCTGGAGCCTCACGGCCAATCTCACGGCGGCGGAGCGCAGCGAGCTCGAGGCGGCACCCTACCGCAGCGTGTCGAACGCCGCGTGGAGACTCGGCCTCTGGAGCTCGGCCAAGAAGGCCGTGAAGGCCGAGCTCGATCACCTCCCCGCAGACGACGGACCGGCGCGGGCGCGCGCGCTCCTGCGCTTCGCCGCGCTCGACGACAATCCCGAGGGGCAAGCCGCGGTCGCAGCACAAGCGTGCGGCGCCGACCCGAGCATCTGCGACCACATGAAGGAAGCGGTCGAGCGCGAGACCTCCCTGCGCTTGGTCGCTCCCGGCAATCACGTCCCGCTCTATTTCCTGGGGGGTCACCCGCACATTCCCGGGTCGCCCCACCCCTAGCGGCCTTTTTCGCGTAGAGTCATCGGATGGCGTCGGGCTCCGCGGCAGAGCTGACCTCGATCCTCGCGCTTACCGCCTGCGTCGCTTGCGGCTCGGGCGATCCCGCTCCGGAGTCGCCGCCCGCGCCGAAGCCGGTGCCGACCAATCCCCAAGACGGTCCGCCCGCCGGCTATGCCGACGGACACGCGAGCGTTCCGGCCGAAGCCAGGGCGGAGGACGTGTCCAACCCGACGACCGTCGTCGGCACGGGCACCCCCGAGAGTTGCACGAGCGACGCCTTCGTGGACGCGGTGGCGAAAGGCGGCGTCATCACGTTCGACTGCGGTAGCGAGCCCGCGACGATCACGCTCACGACGACGGCGAAGGTCTACAACGACCGCGGCACGAAGCTCGTGATCGATGGCGGCAACAAGGTCACGCTGAGCGGCGGCGGCCGGGTCCGCATCCTGTACATGGCCACGTGCGACAAGGCGCAGGTCTATCCGCCCGGCCCGGGCGACTGCAACACGAACCCGGGCGTCGAGCTCGTCGTCCAAAACATCACGTTCGTCGACGGCAGCGCCAAAGGCATTACGGACGGCTCGAACAACGCCGGCGGCGGCGGCGCCATCCACGCGCAGGGCGGCAGTCTCAAGGTCTATAACGCGCGGTTCTTCAACAACGTGTGCGACGATCTCGGCTCGGACGTGGGCGGCGGCGCCATCCGTAAGCTCGATTACTTGGTCGCAGCGGGCGCGGGACCGGCGCGCCCCGTGTGGGTAGTCAACAGCACGTTCGGCGGCGGTCCAAGCCTCGGCAACTCCTGCGCGAACGGCGGCGCCCTCAGCAGCATCGGCGTTTCGTGGAACATCCTGAACTCGCTGTTCTCCGAGAACACGGCGGTCGGCCACGGCGCGAACGACGGCGACGGCGGGAACGGCGGCGCCATCTACAACGACGGCAACGAGATCGTCATGAATCTCACGAGCAGCTTGCTCGAGAACAACGTCGCGAACGAGGGCGGCAGCGCGGTCTTCTTCGTGAGCAACGACCGCAGCGGCTCGCTCACGATCAAGGACTCCGTGACGCGCAACAATCCACGCGGCACCTTCGAGACCCCCGACCTCCCCGGGTTCTACGTGCTCGCCAAGGGGCCCGCCGCGGTCATCGACTCGGAGATCTCGCGATGACGCGCGCGCACGCAGGGGCAGTCGAATGACCCCGGAGGAGCTGATCGCGGCCGGAGAAGCGTTCCAGAAGCCGTGCCTCGTGCTGGCGGAGGCCGAAAGCGGCGCCCCCGTGGCGTCCTGGGGTGGCGAGCGCGCCGACATACCGAACATCCTCCCGCCCCACATCAAGGCCTACAAGGCCCATCGCCACATCCTGACCATCAGCGAAGCACTGCTCGAGCGGCTCGGTGAGAAGAACACGGGGTCGATGAGCCTGTTCGAGCTCACCGACCATCATGACGAAACCCGTCCGATCGTGGAGCGGGCCGGACACGAGCCGTTCGCCTCCCTCTCGCTGAGCGGTACGCCGTTGTGCGTGACCAGCGAGCGCATGTCGTTTCCTCCACTCCCGGCGCTGTGCCTCTACGGTCCGCCGGCGATCGGCGAGCTACTCGCCTCGTTCGGCCTCGAACGCCACCAATACTGGAAGCTGCCGCGCGAGCTCGCGGAGCCCTACGAGCGGCACTACGCCCGCGACGTTCGTCAGCTCGAGGAAGGCGCGGACGTGCTCGTCGGCGGGTGGCACCGCTTGTGGCCCGAGGACCGGTACTACACGCCGTTGGAGCTAAAGTACGTCCTACTCACGCTGCGCGACGGCGAGCCCTCGTACACGCTGTGGTACTCACCGCAGATGCGCGGCGCGTTCGCACGCGATCACGTGAGCTGAGCTCGAAACCGCGAGCGCGATGATCGCTTGCGCCCGCTGTGGGAATCCCACTAGCGCGCGCCTCGTCGTTCCCACCGTCGCTCGCCGCGCGGGCGAGGAATTTTATCGCTGGGGGTGCTGAAATACACACCAGTCGAGACAAGCGAGATCCGCAGTCTGGACTCGGCAGGACTCGATACTTGCGCACTGCAAACTTGCGGACAGGGGTGATAAAATACACGCCTGGAACCGCTTCCCAGACGCGCTCGCGACGTCAGAAAGTTCCGTCGAAGATCGATCTGCCGCCCGCGTTTTCGGCGGAATTGTCCCCTGTTACTTCCATGGATGCTTTCAATCTCTCGCCTCGATGCAAATCGGCCGCTCCGCCTGGCTCGAACACCAAAAATGATAGCTGCCGCCTGCGTGCGCTGATTTGTTGGCGTTCTCGGGTCGACTATCAATCATAATTGGCGAAGGCAGAGACACGTACCCGTGATTGCGCATACTGCGAGTGCGTCAGCGTGATCCGTTGTCGATGCGCAGGGCATCGGTTACCGGTATCCCAGCTCCGGAGACGAAAACCATGATCCGTCAGCCTCGCGAATCCGTGCCCTCTTCGTCCGAGATCGAGTCGTTGGAGCAAGCGAACGAAACGGCCGAAGACAACGCCAGCACGCGGCGGCATTTCCTTCAGCTCGGTGCGTTGACCGCGTTCGGCTTGGCCAGCGGTTGCGGCACGACTGCGACGGGCGACGACGACGCAACGGCGGGAACGTCGGGCTCGTCGGGCACCAACGCGGGCGCCGGCAAAGGCGGCACCTCGACGATGGGCAACGGCGGTACCGGCGCTGGTACCGGCGGCGGCGCACCGATGCAAGGCGGCAGCTCCGGCACGGGCACCGGAGGCACGGCTGGCGGCGGCGCAGGCAAGGCGGCGGGCGGTGCCGGCCCCGCGGGCTCAGGTCCGGGCGGCGCCGGCGCATCGACCGGCGGCGCGCCCGCGGGCGGCGCGGGCGGCATGAACGGCGGCTCCCCCGCCACGGGCGGCGCGCCTGTCGGCGGCATGTCCGGTGCCGCGACGGGCGGCAGCGGCGGCATGGGCAACGCCGGCATGGGCGGCAAGGAGAACAACTACATGCCGCTCCCGGCGCTGCCTGACGGCACGCATGGCCCGTCGAACAAGATGCTGCCCGATCCGTTCAAGTACCTCGACGGCTCGCGCATCTCATCGAAGACGGATTGGGAACGACTGCGCGCCGACCTGAGCGCCAAGCTCCAGGCCGCCGTCTACGGTCCGAAAATGCCCCCGCCCGACACGATCAAGGCGTCGTTCGCGAGCGGCACCGTCACCGTCGACATGACGGTCGGCAGCAACAAGGGGTCGTTCACGTTCAAGGTCAGCGGCGGTGGCACCGGGGGCACACTGAAGCCCGCCATCATTACCTGTAACTCCACGAGCCTGCCGATCCCGAGCAGCGTCGTGAGCATCACCCTCACCACGGACACGTTCGCGAAGCAGGACAAGAGCATCCCGACGAACGGGCTCGTGACCATGCTCTACGGCAGCGCCGCGGCGAAGAGCGGCTCCGACATCTGTTGGGCTTGGGGCCTGAGCCGCATGATCGACGCCCTCGAGCTGGTTCCCGAGGCCGGTATCGACCCGAAGAAGATCGGCGTCACCGGTTGCTCCTACGCGGGCAAGGGCGCCCTCGCGATGGGCGTCTTCGACGAGCGCGTTGCCCTGACGATCATGCAAGAGGGCGGCTCCGGCGGCACGGCCCTCTGGCGCGTCTCCACGAAGGAAGCGTCCCTTGGTCAGAACATCCAGGAAGCGACGGAGATCGTCGGCGAGCAGAACTGGGAGGGCGGCGACTTCAAGGCGCTTTTCAACGGCAAGAACAAGACCAGCGCCCCCGTCGACATGTTGATTGCGGACCAACACTTTGCCGTCGCGCTCGCCGCGCCGCGCGGCATCCTCCTCATCGAGAACGACATCGACTGGCTGGGACCGCTCGCTGCTTACGGCGGCGGCAAGGCCGGCCTCGAGGTGTACAAGGCGCTCGGCATCGCGGATCGCGTCGGCATCTCGGTCGCCGCCAACCACGGACACTGCTCGATGCCGAGCAGCCAAAATGCCGATCTGACGAAGTTCATCAACCGCTTCCTCCTCGGCATGCAGACCGACACGAGCGGCGTCGACCTGCTCAACGCCACGAACAGCAAGATCAAGACCTGGACTCCGGCCGACTGGATCGACTGGGACACGCCGACGCTCGGCGGCGCGCTGCCGTGGGATCCCTTCGCCTGAGCTAGCGACGAAAGCGCGCGGGCCGCCACGCTCTCGACTGCCACGCCTCGTATTTTTGGCCGGATTCGCGCCGCCGTCGTAGCGGCCTGCGTGCTCGCCGCTGCGGCCTGCTCGACGGACGGAGAGAAAAGCTCGCGTGCGCAAGGCGCCCGCGTCGGGGCGGGCGCCGGCGCTACCGCGAGCGGGATGGCCGGTCTCGGGGGAGCGACGAACGCCGGCGGCGCCACCGCGGGCGCGTCCACGGGGCTCGGCGGCACTTCGGGGAAGGGCGGCACGGCCAGTGCCGACGACCTCATCCCCGCCCGTGTGCGGCGGCTCGCGACCCCGGAGTACGACGCCACCGTGCAAGCGCTGCTCGCGACGACGGCAAGCCCGGCGTCGGGGCCCGATTTCCCTCCCGATCTACGCCAGGACGGGTTCACGGTGAACGACGCGCAGCGGGTCGATGCCGTCATCGTCGAGCGCCTGGCAGACGCTGCGGATGAGCTTGCCTCCGAAGCAAAGGCGAACGGCACGCTCGCTCGGCTTGCGCCGTGCGCCGCCGGTGACGACCCCGCCGCTTGCGCCAGGAGCTTCGTGACCACGTTCGGGGCCAAGGCGTACCGGCGGCCGCTGGTGGACGACGAGGTGAACGCGCTGCTCGCCCTCTATACCGTCGGAGCCGACGGCGCGGCGTACGAGGACGGGATCGCGCACGTGCTGCGGGGGCTCTTGCAGTCGGCGGGGTTCCTCTACCTGACCGAGCTCGGGGACGCGCCGCCCGGCACGGGCCCCGTCGAGCTCGCGCCCTACGAGCTCGCGTCGACGCTGTCCTACCTCCTCACCTCCGCACCCGCCGACGACGAGCTCCTCGCGAAGGCGCTGGCGGGCAAGCTCGCCGATCCCGTCGAGCGCGAGGCCCAGGCCCGGCGCCTGCTCGCGAACGATGCGCGCGCTCGCGACACCGTCGTGCGCTTCGTGCGCGAGTGGCTCGGGATCGACCGCGTGCAGGAGATTGCGAAGGACACGCTGATTTACCCGGCGTTCGACGGCCTGAAGGCGAGCATCGTGGCCGAAAGCAACGACTTCGTGCGCGCGGTCGCCTTCGAGTCCACGGGCAACGTCTCCGAGCTCTTCGGGGCCAACTGGACCGTGAGCTCGGGGCCGCTCGCGCTGTACCGGACGGCGGGGAGCGGGCCCGTCGCGGGCTCGACGCTCCTCGACGACCGCGTCGGCATCTTGAACCAGGCGGCGTTCCTCGCGACCTACGCGAACGCCCACGAGAGCCATCCGATCTTCCGCGGCGTCGCCATCGCCCGGCGCGTGGTGTGCTTGCCCCTCGATTCGCCCGCGTCGTTCGACCTCAGCGTCGTTCCCCCGGCGCCCGATCCGACCAAGACGACGCGCGAGCGCTTCAGCGTCCACCCCGCCGACTCGATCTGCGCGGGGTGTCACGACGTCATCGATCCGTTCGGATTTTCCTTCGAGCACTTCGACGGCATGGGCGCGTACCGGGCCGAGGAGAACGGGCAGGACGTGGACTCGAGCGTCGTGGTCGCTCTCGAGGCCGACTACGACGGCCCCTATGCGGACAGCAACGCGATGGCAGCCGCGCTCGCCGCGAGCCCGACCGTGCGCGAGTGCATGGCGCGCTACGTGCTCCGCGCCGCAGTCGGCACGGGGGATTCCTTCGCGACGCCCGGCGAGCCGGCCTTCGTCGAATTCTGGCGCACTCAGCCGGCCGCGGCACAGGGCAACATCGTCGAGACGCTGATCGCGTACGTGAAGAACCCGACGTTCACCGTGAGGGACGCGCTGTGAGCGCGCGGCGAAGCCGGCGCACGTTCCTGCGTGGCATGGGAACGGGCTTCGCCGCGCTCCCGTTCCTGCGCGTCGTCGAGAGCTCGTACGCGCAGGCGGCGGGCGAGGCGCTTCCGCAGCGCTTCATCGGCGTGTACCACCCGCACGGGATCGCGGCCGAGCTCTTCACGCTACGCGACGGCGAGACGGAGACGAGCTTCGACCTCGGCTACGCGGACAGCCCGCTCGCGCCGTTCGACGACGCGGCGACCTACGGCAAGAGCTTCAAGGACAAGCTCGTAACCATCGAAGGGCTCGACCTCCTGTCCGATACGAACGGCCACAACTCGGCCGGGACGATCCTCACGGGGAGTCGCATCGTGGGTGGCACGGGCGGCCTCCCCGAGTACAGCTCGCTCGATCAGTTCCTGGCGGTGGAAAGCAGCCTCGGCGATGCGACCGTCGTGCCGAGCGTCGCGCTCGCCGTGGGCAACAAGGAGCTCTCCGCCCGGGAAACGCTCTCCTTCGGCAAGGGCGGCATCCCGCTCTCGAAGATCATCGACCCGGTGCTCGCCTTCAATTTCCTGTTCAAGCAGGCGATCGTCGGCAGCGACCCGAGCGCGCAGGCGGCGGCCGAGCGCCAGCGCCGCCTCGGGGCGAGCTTGATCGATTTCGTGAGCGAAGACGTGAAGCGTCTCCGCGCCCGCGTGGGACCGTTCGAGGAGCAGAAGCTCGACCAGCACCTCGACGCGCTCCGCGCGCTCGAGAAGAAGTACCAGGCACTCGGCAGCACGAGCGATTGCCCGCTCCCCGCGCGACCCACCGCATTCCCCGAGCTCGAGCGCTACAACGGCGGCGAACCGTACTTCGACGCCATCACCGACCTGCACATCGACCTCTTGGGGCTCGCGCTCGGTTGCGACATCACGCGCTTCGCCACGCTCTGCATGGGCGACCTGTCGTACGCGGGCAACCCGCTCGACTTGCCGGTCGACAACCACGGCGGCATGGCCCACACCTACAACGCCTCGCCGCTCGGCTCCGAAGGGCGCCCGGTGGGCGACGGCGATCCCGCGACCTGGAAGCTCCTCGCCAAGTTCAACCGCTACGCGTACGGCAAGGTCGCGCGGCTCATGCAGCGCCTCGACGAGAGCGGGGTCCTCGACAGCACGCTCATTTACGCCGCGAGCGACATGGGCAACCCGGCCTCCCACAGCACGCGCAACGTGCCGACCGTCCTCGCCGGCGGGGCCAACGGCAAGCTCCGGATGGGTCGCCGCATCAAGTACCGCACGGATTGTCCGCTCGGCACGGCATGCGACAAGACGAGCAGCGACTACGAGACGAACCCGCACAATCGGTTGCTGGTGTCGATTGCGCAGGCGTTCGGCGTCGACGTCGACTCCTTCGCGCGGCAGCCGTTGTACGCGAATGCGACGGGGCCGCTGCCGGGGCTGTGAGCGAGCGCGGGGAATGCGTGCTTCGGGTCGGTCCCGCGAAAGGCCCCTACAATTTGTTGGACGACTCCTTGCACTCGCCTTCGTGCGCGACGCTCACGCCGCTCGCGTGGGCGACGCATTCGGTCGGGTAGGTGTGATCGTCGCAGCCGCAGACCGGCTTGTAGATCCTGGTGCAGGCGCCGGGCGTCGGTTGGCAGGTGCCGGTTTGGTCGGCGGCGCCGCAGTGGGCCTCGAGCGGGAAATCGCAGAAGAGGCCGTCGCCGCAGCGGAAGCCGGCGATGCCGCCGCACATGGCGCCGGGAGCTCCCGGTTTGGCGGATGCTCCCGGTGGCTCGTTGCTCGCCGGCTGTGTGCCCGCAGCTTCGCCTGGAACTGAATTGGCCGTCGGAGCAGCGCTCGTCGCGGAGGCGTAGCTCGGGGCGGACGAACCCGCGGGAACGGTGGAATCCGGCGGGTGCGCACAGGCACCGAGCAGTCCAGCGAGGGTCAGCAACGCCGAGGTGGCGGAGACGAGCGAGCGAGCTTCGAACGACATCTGCCTCCCCTACCACGCGTCAGCGTCGCACCGGGAACTTGGCGAGCTTGTATTGCAGCGTTCGGCGATGAACCCCCAGGACGCGCGCGGCCTTGGAGACGTTGCCACCACACTCGGTGAGGACTCGCTCGATGTGCTCGTGCTCGAGGCGCGCCAGCGACGGAATTTCGAACGCGGCCGCCGCCTCGGACGGTGGCGTACGCTCGAAAGCGCTCTGCACGCGATCGGCGTGGCATGGTTTGGTCAGGTAGTCGACGGCGCCGAGCCGTACTGCCTCCACTGCGGTAGCGATGCTGCCATAGGCGGTGAGCACGACGATCTGCATCGCAGACTGTTTCTCGAGCAACCCTCTGATCACCTCGAGTCCATGAGGGCCAGGCATGCGAAGGTCCACGACAGCGCGGTCGATCGTCTCGGTATCGGCGACGCGCATCGCGGCAGCGTGCGTGTCCGCGCTCCGAACGTCGTAACCGCGCTCTGCAAAGGCTCGCCCCAAACGTTCGCGGAAGCGAACGTCGTCATCGACGAGCAGCATCGTCTGCTTCGCGGCGCTCACGACGCTTCCAGCCTCCCGCGAAGCGGAATCGAGAGGCGGGCGCGCGTGCCCGTATCGTCGGAATCGAAATCGAGGGCTCCGCCCTGACTCTCCGCGAACGTTCGGACGAGGAAGACTCCGAGCCCGAGCCCTGCTCCAGGTTCTTTGGTCGTGAAGAACGGCTCGCCGATCCGCCGCACGATCTCGGGCGGAACGCGCCCGCCGCGGTCTTCCACCTGCACGCGGAGCTCGTCCCCTCGCGCGGCGACGTCGAGCACGACCGGACCCGAAGGGCTCGCGTCGAAGGCATTGCGCAGCAAGGCCGCCACTGCGCGGGGGAGCTCGCCGGAGGCGGTGGGGCCGTCGCCGCCCGGGACCTCGACGCGCACCTCGAGGCGGCGCGCGTCGGCATCACCGAAGTGGGCTCGGACGCGAGCCACGATCTCTTCCAGCGTGAGCGCCTCGCTCTGCCCCTCGGTCGCTGCGGCCTTGGCCGCCATCTGCGTCAGGATCTTGCGGCAGCGTTCGACTTCGAGCTCGATCAGCTGGAGATCCTCGGCGACGGCGCTGGCTCCCGGAAGGCGTACGGCGAGGCGTCGAGCCTCGTGGGCGGCGACGGCGATGGTGCCGAGCGGAGTGCCTAGCTCGTGCGCGGCGCCGGCGGCGAGCGTCGTGAGGGAAGCGAGCCGGGCCTGGCGCTCGTTCGTCTCGCGAAGTCGCGTGATCGCCTCTCGCTGCCCGCGCACTGCCTCGGCGATGCGCCGAATGAAGAACGCGGTGAGTCCGGTAGCGAGCACGAACGCGATCCACATGCCCCGCAAGTGCTGATCGAGACTCTCGGCGCGGTGGAGCACGTGGGGGTCCCGGGACCCCAGGAACAGAGCCCCGAATCCGAGCACGGACAGCACGGCAATCGCCGTCGTCCAGCGCGCGCTCAGCACCACCGCAGAGAGGGTGATGTGCACGAGATAGAGCACCGTGAACGGGTTCATCGGACCGCCTGCAGAGGCCAGGAGCAGCGTGAGCGAGAGCGTATCCAGGGCGAGCACCGAGCCCATCACTCGTGAGGCCGCGGCTTCCGGCGGGGTGCGTCGCGCGAAGAGGAGCAGGGCGACGTTCGAAACCAACGTCACGACGATGACCCCGCCCATCACGGGCCACGCGAAGCCGAGAGCGAAGACGAAACGGGCAGCGAGGAGCGCCAGCACCTGACCGCCGACGCCGAGCCAGCGCATGCGAACGAGCCAGGGCAGCGTCGCTCGCGGCTCGAGCTCGGAAGCAGCGGGGGTCATGCTCGGGGGTATAGTCGCTCGGGACAACGCGTCCGGATTGTGTCCGATCGAAGCGGTCGGAGCACGTGGGGAGAGGAGCCGATTTCGCGCTCGGTCGCGGTGCGGCATTTTTTCGCACCCATTGCTCGTGTCGGCGCATGCCGCGCATAGTCCCGCGCGCCTTGACCCTGAACTGCTTCGCCCTGCTGACTGCCGCGACGCTCGTCACCGCCGCCTGCTCCGCGCACGATGCGCGGGGCATGACGCCGAACGGCGTCACCAGCCTCGACAGTGACAGCGGCGCCTTTCGCGTGAATCTCGCGAGCGCACCGGCCGCAGTCCCTGTTCGCGGCAAAAACCAGCTCGAGCTCCGCGTGATGCGCGTTGACTCCGGCGACGGCGCGGAGGGTCTCAAGCTAACGATGCTTCCCTTCATGCCCGCGATGGGCCACGGAAGTCCCGCGGTGCCCGACGTGTTCGACCGGGGCGACGGCCACTATCACGTCGACGACGTGGTTCTGACGATGCCCGGGCTATGGGAGCTTCAGACGACAATCGAGGCTCCCGAACACGACCATTTCACCTTCCGCTTCGAAATCGAGTGAAGCGGGTCACGCTCACGCTGGTCGCGCTCTTGCTGATCGGGACGCCTCGCCGAGCACTGGCGCAAGCGTGCTGCGCGGGCGCGTCGGCAGTAACCCCGGGACGTCTCGCGTTGCACGAGGACGCCCTGGTCGGGCTTCAGGTCCAGGCTGGAACGCAGCACGGCAGCTACGATTCGGAAGCCCACTTCCACGCGACGCCACCCGGAGCGGCGGTGTGGGACTTCGAGCAAGACCTGCTCGCGTCGGCTCGGCTCGTACGCCGGGGGCAAGCGACCGTGCTCCTGCCCTTCCTCGAAGCGTGGCGCCGTGCGCCGGCCAGCGCTGCCGAGGTCGGATACGGGTTAGGAGATCTGAACCTCAGCGCGCGCTACGACTTCACGTGGTCCAGGGAGGTGAGCTACTTGCCCGGCATTGCAGCGCTCGCGGGCATCACGCTCCCGACGGGGCGCGCGCCCGAGTCGGCGCGTCTGCCGCTCGGCAGCGACGCCACGGGACTCGGCACCGTCGTGTTCACCGCCGGCGTTGCGCTCGAGCGGGCATTCGATCGCGTTCTCGTGAGCGCCACCCTGCTTGGCGCCAAACGCCTGCCTCGCAACGTTCACGGCGCAAGGAGCGAGCTCGGGAGCGAGCTCTCAGCGCTTGGCGCGGTGTCCTACAGCTTGCCGAACGACGCCTCGCTCGCGCTCTCCGTCAACGGCAGATTCGAAGGTCCCGCAAGCCTGGACGGCTCCAACGTGCCGGGAACGGCTCGTCGGCGGGTGCGTATCGCGCTGGCCGGCGCGATGCCTTTGTCCGAGACCGTTCGCGCGCACGGCTCGGTCTTCGTCGACCCACCGCTCGATTGGCTCGGCAAGAACGAATCCGCCTCGGCCGGGCTGACGATGGCCGCGCTCTGGACCTTCCCGTGATGCGGAACCTGCTTGCGTCGGGCTTCGTTCTGCTCGTCGTCGGTTGCGCCCCGCAGTCGCCGCCCCGGTTCGCGCCGTCGGAACCCCTCGTTCTGCCGGGAAGCGACGGGCGGACGCACGACGTCATGGCCGCGGTAACGCGGGCGAAGCTAACCGTTTTCGTCTTCTATTCGAAAAGCTGCCCCTGCCTGAGCGTTCACGAGCCGCGGCTCGCCGCGCTCGCGCGTGAATACCGCGCACAGAACGTAACCTGGTTCATCGTCGACTCGGAGGTGGACGCGGATCCTGAAAGCGACGCTCGCGAGGCGCAGCGCCGCGGCTACGTCATGCCCTTGCTCACGGACCGCGGGGCACGCGTCGCCCGAGCGATGAATGCCGAGTTCGCGACCCACGCGGTCGTCGTCGATGCGAGCGGTCGCATCCGCTACTCCGGCGCTATCGACTCGGACAAGAACCGCCTACACGAGGCTGCGCGGAGCTACCTGAGCGACGCCCTGAACGCGATTCTTGCCGGTCGCGAGCCGCGGACCGCCGAGCGCGAGCCGCTCGGGTGCGCGCTCATGCTGTACTGAGAGGTCAGCGCGGAAACCCGCAGCGGATCCAGGTGAGAATCGCCTGGCTCTCGTCGCTCGGGAGCGTCTGACCCGAGTCACGCGGCGGCATGCTGCATTCGCCGACCGTGTCGCGAATGACGTCGTACCAGTCGGCAACGTCCTGATAGCTCGTGAGCGGCCAAGGACCCGTCGAGGTATCCGAATGACAGGGGGTCGCGCAACGCCGCTCGAAGATCGGCTGGACGTCGGCATAGTGCGGCATCGGGTCCGGGCACGCGGTGGGCAGGGTCACGTCGCACGCAAACGGCTTCCGCTCGGGATCTCCGCTCGCGCAAGCCGCGGTGAGAACCAAGGTCGCACCGCCGATCCATGGGCGCCGAACGAGCGATCGCATCCGAGCTCGAGCCTAGCGTGCGCGCCCGGGGCAACCAGCAAAAGCCGCGGAGTGCGAAAACTTACCGCACCCCGGACGAGACGCTTCGGATCTATCCAAGCAGCAGGAGCTCATCATGCGTCATCGCTCATTCGCCGCGCTCGGGTTTCTCGTGGTCGTTCTGCCGCCCGCCGTATCGGAGGCCCACATCAGCATCGCGTCTGGGCCGGCTTTCGCCAACACGTCCCAGGAGGTGATCTTCTCCGTAGGTCACGGCTGTGAAGGCATGGACACCTATCGAGTCGACGTCGAGATCCCGCGTGAGGTGGCGTCCGTACGACCGGAGACGAGCGACTTCGGCCAGGTCAACGTGCTCACGGACGACGCGGGCAGCATCGTCATGGTCTCGTGGCAGAAAGCCGACTCGGCTCTCCTGCCCGCCGATACGCAGTTCTACAAGCTTCTCGTGCGTCTCAAGGCGCCGGACGCCCCGTTCACGACGGTGTATTTCCCCGCCCACCAGATCTGCAAAGCCCCCGACGGCACGACCACCGTCGTCGACTGGGTCGCGCTCGACGAGACCCATCCGGATGTCGAGCCGGCACCCGCGCTCCGCGTCCTTCCGCCGCGCTTTCCAGGCTGGAACAAGTTCAGCGTTCCTTCTCGGCTGGACGCGCTTGCTGACTTCTTCTCGGATGCGCAGATTGTTTGGGAGGGGAGCGCGGCGTTCAGCATCAACCCGACGACGGCCGACCTCATCGGGCAGACGGAAGGGGTGACAGCGCTCACCGAAGTCCCCGCGGGCCGTCAGATCTGGGTACGGTACTGATGGCACTGAGCACGGTGGGCGCGCTGATTGCTGCATGGCTCGCGCTGTGCGGCTGCTCGAGCGACGAGCGGAACCAAGCTTCGGTCACACCGGCGCCCGTTCCGGCCATCGCCTGCGCGCAGCAGAACGAGCTTCCTCGCCCACCTCTCGGACAGCTACCATGTGAGCTCATCCCCCCGACGCTCGCGCGATGAGCGCACGCCTAGGGCGTACGATCACTCCGGAAGATCGCAGGCGATCCAGTCGAGAATCAGCTTGCTCTCGTCCTGCGTGAGGGTGAGGCCGGAATCGCGCGGCGGCATCGAGCAATCGAGCGTGTCGCGACGGACGAGGTCCCACCAGTCGACGACGTTTTGGTAGCTCGTGAGGGGCCACGGGCCGGTCGAGCTGTCCGAGTGACAGGTATTGCAGCGCTCGTCGAGGAGGGGCGCGACATCGGCGTAGGTCGGAGCCGGGCTCGGACAATCCTCGGAATTCTTCACGCTGCACGAGGGCTCGCTCGGGCCCGGCGGATCGTCGCTCGCGCACGCGAAGCCGAGCGCGCAGCCGGCGAGAATCGAAGCAACGTGACCGAGCCTCATGAGTGCAGCCAACCGACGACGGCTCCCCCAACCATGAGCCACGTCGGACTCACCTTCAAGCGCAGGAGCAGCGCGAGGCTCACGGCGGCGAGCGCGGCCGTGAGCACGTCCACGAGCGACCCCACCGCAAGCCGAACGGTGACGACCGCCATCAGCGCTACCGAGGCGACGTTGACCCCGTCGAGAAACGCTCCGAGCGGCGGCGTGCGCCGGACCCAGGTGACGAGCGGGCGTATCGCTCCGACGAGCACGAACCCGGGCAAGAAGATGGCGAGCGTCGCGACGGCCGCACCGCGCGTGCCCGCGAGCAGGTACCCGATGAACGTCGCCGTGGTGAAGACGGGCCCCGGCGTCACCTGCCCGACGGCGACGGCGTCGATGAGCTGCGCCTCGCTCAGCCAGTGGAGCCGCTCGACGAGCTCGCTGCGCAAGAAGGCGACGAGCACGTAGCCGCTGCCGAAAACGACCGCGCCGAGCTTCAAAAACACGAGGAACAGCGCGCCGAGCCCGACTGCAACGGGAGGCGACGCGCCGGCAGCGACGAGCGGCCCGAGCAGCAGCGGGCGTGAGGTCCCGTCTGGGTACGCGCGGCGAGCCGCGGGAGCAGCGGCAAGCGCCCCCGCTCCGAGCAGCACGAGCAACGCGTCGACGCCGAGCGCCGTCGCCGCACCAGCCGCCACGGCAAGCAGAGCGAGCCAGCGCGACCGCTTCAGCGCCTTGGGTGCGAGGCCAAGGAGCGCCTGCGCCACGATCGCAATCACGACCGGCTTGATGCCGTAAAGAACGCCGCCCACACGCGGGAGCGAGCCATAGGTCACGTAAGCCCACGCCATAGCCCCGCTCATCACGGCCGCTGGCAGCACGAAGCACACCCCAGCGGCGAGCAAGCCGACGAGACCCGCCTGCTCATACCCGATGAACACGCAGAGCTCGCTCGAGCTCGGCCCCGGGATCAGGTTCGCAGCACCGAGCATGTCCAAGAACCGCTCGTGGGTCAGCCAGCGCCGGCGCCGCACGACCTCCTCCTCCATGAGCGCGATGTGCGCGGCGGGACCGCCGAACGCGGTGAAGCCGAGGCGCAGAAACAGGAGCGCGACCTCGCGCCAACGAGCCCGCTGCGGCTCTGGGGTGACGGGCTCGTCCACGCGCGGCGCTCTTAACACGCTCGGGCTCAGCGGGGAGCGATCGCCAAGGGCGGGCTCGCCGGTGGCGCGGGAGCCGCCTTGGGCGTGGGGGGGACCGCCGTGTTCCCCGGCGGGAAGATCGTCTTCCAGTCGTCCTTCATGCTCGCGACGAGCCAGCCCTTCGTTTTCGCCTCGTCGAGCGCCTTGTCGAGCTTGCCGATCGGCGACGTACGGTCGTAGGCAACCTCGCGTTCGCCGTCCGTATGGTGAACGAGGAGCACGAGTCGGGAGCCCGCGCCGCCCGCCGTCCATTCGAGCATCTGCTGGTCGCCGTCGGAATTGCCGAAAGCGGCGATCGGACGACGCCCGATGTGGTTCTGAATGCCGACCGGCTTGCCCTCGCGATCGTTGACGAACAGGATCGCTGGCTCGCGCACGATGACGGGGCGCCCGTCGCGGAGCTCGAAGCGCAGCTTGCCCGTGGTGCCGACGACTTGCTCGGGCGGGATGCCGTAGAGGCGCTCGGTGACCGGCCGCATGAAATCGATACCGCCCCCCGATACGATGAACGTCTTGAAGCCGTTGGCGCGCAGGAGCGTGAGCACCTCGAGCATCGGCTGGTACACGCATTCGGTGTAGAGGCGTCCGTACTTCGGGTGCTTGGCCGTCGAGAACCAACGCAGCACCGTCTGCTCGAAGTCTTCGGTCGTCATGCCGGCGTGCGTCGCGGCGACGAGCTCGAGCATCGCCTTCTCGCCGCCCGCGAGCGCCGCCCGCAGATCACCGGCCAGCACCGCCTTGAACGGCTCCTTCGTCTTCCATTCCGGGTGCGCCGGGGCAAGCTCCTTCACGCGGTCGAGGACGAACGCGAGCTGGATGTAAATCGGCTGCTCCGACCACAGGGTGCCGTCGTTGTCGAAGGTGGCGATGCGCTCGGGCGTGGGAACGAAGCCGGGGTCGCCCGCCGTCGTCACGCGCGCGACGAACCCGAGGATAGACTGCTTGGTCGCCCCGTCCTTCCACGACGGCAACGGATCGGCCGTGAGCTTGTCGGGAGCCTCGACCGGTACCGGCGGCGCGGCAGGCGTCGCGCTCGGACTCGTGACGACGACGGGACCCGGTTGCGGCGGCTCCGTCGCCGCTGGCGGCGGCGAGCTCGCGCAGGCGCTCCCGAACACCCACACGCAAAATGCACCCGAAACGATCCGCGCCCGCCGCAACATGGTGAGGACCCGACTACACCCGCCCAATAGGTGCGGCAACCCACGAGCAGGCGGGTCGCGGTCGGTCGTGGCTATCGACACGCGCGGATCGAGTATTGCGTCGGCTCGAGCGCTTCGAGCACCACGCGACCGCGGCCCGAGACCACCGTCGAGTACCCGGTGTAGAGCAGCACGTCGCCGGTCGCCTCGCCCGTGACCCACAGGAGGCCCGCCTCGCAAGCCACACGGAGCTGACCCTCGAGCGGGAGCGCGAGGATCTGCCCGAGCGCGAGGCGACCCTGTGCGGTCTTCATGCGTGGCTCCACCCGCAATCTCTGGCGCCGCCCGCCCAGATAGTACAGAGTCACTATTAGCGAATTGTAACTGATACAGTTTAGCCCTATTCAGACTGTATCAAGCGAGTTCGGGCACGACTGTGGCAGGTGTTCCGCGCCGAGCAGCCCGATAATCCAGGGATCCCGAGCATGGCCCAGTCACCCGTCCGCTACGAAAGCCTCGCGCAGGAGCTCGGGGAGCTCGTGCTTTCCGGGCGACTGCGCCCGGGCGCGAAGATCCCGTCGGTGCGACGCACCAGCGTCGAACGCGGGCTGAGCCCGGGCACCGTGGTCCAGGCGTATCGACTGCTCGAAAGCCGCGGGCTCGTCGAGTCGCGACCGCAATCCGGCTTCTACGTGAGTGAACGCGAGGGGACGGGGCTCGCCGAGCCGCGCGCGGCACGGCCGAGCCAGGTCGCCGTGCCCGTTGGGCACGATAGCGCGCTCGTGCGCATCATCGCGGCCTCCGTCGATCCGAAGGTCGTGCCGCTCGGCGCCGCGTTCAAAGCGCCGGAGCTCACGCCGACCGCTGAGCTCTCACGCGCCCTGCGTCGCGTCGCGCGCAGCGCCGGTGCCCGCGCCTATGTCTACGAGCGCCCGGAGGGTGCGTTGCCGCTGCGCCGCTTGCTCGCGCGCCGCACGCTCGGCTGGAGCACGCCGCTCACTGCCGACGAGCTCCAGGTGACGATCGGCGCGTCGGAAGCCTTGTACCTCTGCCTGCGCGCCGTCACGAAGCCGGGCGACACCGTCGCCGTGGAGTCCCCGGGGTACTACGCCGTGCTCCGCACGATCGAGAGCCTCGGGCTGCAGGTGGTCGAGATCCCGGTCGACGCCGACGGCATGGATCTCGACGCGCTGCGCGCGGCACTGTCCGCGCAGACGGTACGCGCCGTGCTGGCGACCCCCACGTTCAGCAACCCGACCTCGAGCCTGATGCCGGAGCGCCGTAAGCTCGAGCTCGTCAAGGAGCTTGCCGCGCGCGAGATCCCGCTCATCGAGGACGACATCTACGGCGATCTGCCGCACGAAGGAGAGCGCCCGCGACCGGCGAAAGCCTGGGATCGCAAGGGCCTCGTGCTGCTTTGCAGCTCGTTCTCGAAAACGCTCGCGCCGGGCCTGCGCGTCGGTTGGGTCGCGGGCGGGCGCTTCCACGAACGGATCGCGCTCTTGAAGCTCAGCGTCACGTCCACCGCTCCCACGCTGCCGCAGCTCGTCGTGGCCGATCTCTTGGAGAGCGGTGCCTACGACCGCTTCGTGCGCTCCTTGCGTGGCAAGCTCGCCGCGCAGGTGGCCGAGCTCCGCGCACTCGTCGCCCGACACTTCCCGGAGGGCACGAGGGTCTCGCGCCCCCGGGGCGGCCACCTCTTGTGGGTCGAGCTGCCGCACGGGACGGACGCCACCGCGCTCGCGGAGCGCGCGCTCAGCGGCGGGATCGGCATCGTGCCCGGCCGGCTGTTCTCACCGCGCGATCGGTTCAAGAGCTTCGTGCGGCTGAACGCGGGGCATCCGATCGACGAGCGGATTGCGGGGGCGGTGCAGAAGCTTGGGGTGTGGGCGCGGCAGCGGTAAAGAGGGAGGCTCCTTGTTCGCGTACGGCCGTCCCCGCTTCGCTCTGTCGCTCGGCGCCGTGATCGTGGCGCTCGGGTGCCAGAAACGGCCGTCCGGCGAGCGGACGCCGGACGCGGCACACAGCAGCACGGCACCGCGAACGAGCGCGAGCGCAACCGGCGCGTTGCCCGGAGCGCCGACGCCAACGGCAAGCGTCGCGACACCCGTGCCGGCGGCCGCGGCTTCGGAGGCGAAAGCTTGGGTGCCAGCAGCGCCGGTAGCGCCAGTCGTGGAGCAGGGATCCTTGGCGGGCTATGCGAGCGTCACGCTGCCGAGCCTCGGAGTGCAGCTCATCGTGCCCGAGGGCCTCGCCGCGAAGCGTGCGCCCAACCGGATCTCGACGGAGGACGGCTCCGCGAGCGTCGCGTTCACGGAGCTGCCGCCGTCACGGAGCCTCGCTGAGCTCTATGCAGCGGCGACGCACGCAGAGCCCGCGTCGGGACGTTCGATCACGTACAAGAAGCAGAAGGACGACTGGTTCGTCGTGAGCGGGCACGCCGGCGACGCCATCTATTACGAGAAGACGGCACGGCTCGAGGGGCGCAATCTGCGTTTCTCGTTCGAGTTTCCCGCGGCAGCGCGGAAGGACTACGACGAGGACACGGCCTACATGGCAAGCTCGTTTCGTGCGCTCGGCGCCCCCGAGCCCGAGCTGCCGAAGGGCCGCTGCCAAACGGATAGCGAATGCCCGAAGGGCTACCACTGCCCCCCGAACGGATTTTGCACCATCAACTGGGGCGACTGAGCGCCCTTCGCCGCCGTGCTACAATCGCGTCGATGCTTGCGAGCCGCCTTCGTACGCTGTCGATCTTTGCGGGCGGTTGCCTGAGCGGCGCGGTCTTGCTCATCGTCTGGCGGGTCTCCACGGAAGCGCCCCCGGCCGACAGGGTAGCGACGCGCCGGGCCGCATCATTCGTCGAGATGCCGAGCGACGCCGAGGCGGCGCCGGCCCAGGAGGCAGGTCGGCACGCCCCCGCAAGGAGTGAGGACGGCGACCACGCGCCAGCCGTGTCCAAGAAGGTCGAAGAGGGCACCGAGCCCGACTCGGGGCGAGCGGTTTCCGACGTGCTCGCTCACCTCGAAGCGGCGTACCGCCAGCAGCTCGCCGCCGTGCCCGCAAGCACGAGCGATGCCCCCGCGAGCACGGGAGCCCTCGTGTCCGCGAACGTTCAACAGCCTGCACCCCCTGCTGCGCAGCTGAGCGCTCCACCAGCACCGGCAACGGCGCTCCCTGCTGCACCCGTCGTCGCAGCTCCGGCGCGAGCCGAAGCGCCCGTCGCCATCGCGGCCGCAGCGGTTCCTCCCGTCGCCGCTCCGGCGCTTGCGCTCGCGGCACCGGTCGTCGCGGCACCGGCCGTTGCGGCGCCAGCGCCCGCGCCCGTTGCGGCGCTGCCTGCGGTCGCGGCCCCCATCGCAGCGGGTGGCGCCACCTCACCGCTCGCCACCGCACCGGGGATCGCGCCCGCGACGCAGAACGTCAGCGTCGGCAGCATCCACCAAGGCGACACGTACAACGTGCAGCAAGTCGCGATCATGCAGTATGTGCCCGTGTTCGCGCCCTGGCCGTACCCCGGGTACGGCTATCCGCAGCAGCATGCGCCGCGGTCGAGCCAACCGAAGCGCGTCCCCTACCCGACCACGCTGACGAACCCGGACAATCCGTGGGGCTTCGCCTATCCGCCGTCGCTCGAGATGGTCAAGTAGCGGCGTGAAGCTCGGGGAGGCCATCCTCCCCGAGTCCACCGTTTCTATCTCGACACGACGCCGTAGGCGATGATCAGGCCGAGGCCGATCAGGAACGCCAGCGGCAACAGGATCGGCATCGGAGCATATTCCGGCGGACCTTCGCCGACTTGATTCGATGCGTCACCGGCAATCGACGTCTTCGTCTCTTCGATTTTCGACATGATGGACCTATCCGCTCCTCGCTTCGGAGGAGACGTTGGGGGGTTACTCTCAGCGCACGTTCAGGAAGCGAACGGCGTGCTTCTGGGAGGGTCCCCGCTATCCATTCTGGGTACGTGTCGACGCCAGCGAACGACGGCGACGTGCACCGGTGAGATCAGGTGGCCCGACTCGAGAGCGCTCGCCTGGATACGACTCGCGGCGGGCACCGCCGCGACCGCAGGGCTCGCGGGCGTTCGCTCGACGTAGGGCGCTGCCGCGACGAGGGGCGGCTCCGCGCGCTGTCCGAGCGCTTCGGCCCCGTGCTTGGCCGTTCCCGCGCTGAGCACGGGGTGTGAGGCGCCCGCAGCCCGCGCCCCGAGGGTCGCGCCGTCGTGGCGAGCCGCACCGAACGCGGCTGCGCCGGCGACGACGAGCAACACCAAAAAACCCCGCAAAGTCGCGTGGGCTTTCGCGAGCCATCGGCTCAGCTGGAGTGAAGGTCGAGGGGGCACGAGAGCGGGGTCCGACGTTCGGTGTAGCACGAGCTCTTCGCCGAGTCGGGCGCCGCCGGCCGCGTCAATGCGGGGGGCCGTAGAGCGTCGCGCGATAGCTCGCGTAGCCGAAGGAGTCGTCGGAAACCTCGGGCTCGCTGCGCGCGCTGAGGACTTGCGCGACCTCGCCCGCCGGAGTGACCTCGTGAATGTCGCCGCTCGTCGAGAAGTCGACGAGCGTGTTTCCGTTGGGGAGGCGTTGCACGTCGCCGAGCTGGTCGCTGCCCTCGCCGTCCGCCGCGTACGACCAGACGAGAGTCGCGCGCAGCGACGTCTCCGTCTCGGTGAGCGCGTACTCGTACGCCGTGCTCGTGTGGTCGGCGAAGAGCAGGAGATTGCCGTTGTCGAGCAGCTCGTGGCCGTGGTTGCCGTCGATGTCGAGCGGCGCGCATTTCGGCGCGGCCGAGCTCGAGCAGTCGCCGCCGAGCTGCCAAAGGAGCTCACCCTGGCGAGTGAGCTTGATGATGGCCGCGGCGTAGAGATCGCTCACCGTGTAGGTATCGTCGGCCTCGTGATAGCGGACGGCGTTCGCGTGGAGCCGGCCCGGCGACGCAGGAAAGACGCTGCCGTCGAGGCGCAGCACGGTGCGCAGCGTTCCGTCGGGCGCGCGTTCGACGAGATCGCTCGAGCCCGAATACGGGCCGTCGAGGGACTCGACCCACACCAGCGTAGCGATGCCTCCCTCAGGAAGCGCGACGAGATCATGGTGGGCCCGCTCGAGGCCGGGCACTCCCTGGAGCGCTCCCGAACCGTCCATGCTGACCGTGCTCACGAGCCCGTGATCGGTCGGTGCCGGGGAAACGTCGAGCATCCACAGGGTATTGCCCGACCAATCCAGCAGCGCTCGGCTGCATTGCTGCGGTGCGTCCGCCCACCACACCACGTCCCCGTCCGCGTCGATCACGAACGCCTTCTTGGTGTCGACGCGGCCGTAGCCGCTGCTCGTCAGGATGAATCCGCCCGCCTCGAGCGCGGTATTCACCGCGGTTCGAGTCAGCGGGATCTCGCGCGTGCCCGCACCGGTCGTGAGGGTCCGGTCTTCGCTCACGCAGCTCGCGGAGCCGGCGTTGGCGACGATGCGATACGTGTAGGTGCGCTCGGGCTTGAGACCGAGCATCAGCGCTCGATGCGAGGTTCCTTCGACGCTGACGGGCCCACCGCTGCCTTGGTTGAGCACGCCGGGCGCGGCGTCGTTCAGCGTGAACTCGAGCCGCGCGGTGCTGAGACCGGCGAGATCGGTCGACCACGTGACGACCCCGACCGTCGGTAGCGAATCGCTCAGCACCGCTCCGAGCTCGAACGTGCACGAGCCGGAATCGGTGCTCGCGCCGTCGTGACCACAAGCGCACCCGCACAGAGCAACGACGCAGGCGGCGCAGATTTCGACACCGGTAGCGGGCACAGTTGAACGTAACTACAACGGCGCCGCGCTGTCTTTGGCTCCGTTCAGTGGCGCTGATTCCGTGCAGCGGAGCGGTAGCGAACGAGCCGCACCGGGGTTTGCGCCATGGAGCGCCCGCAGTCAGTATCAGAGGTGCGCTCGCACGCGATGCGCAGCGAGCGCCTGCTCGTCGCTTCCATGAAGAACCCAAAGCTGACGACCGCTCTGCTCGGGATCGCACTGCTCAGCGGCTGCTCGGACGCCACCAACCCGGCGGGTGACGGCGGCGCGAGCGGCATGGCCACGAACCAGGGCGGCAGCGGCTCCGGCAACGCGGGCAAGGGCGGGATGTCAGGCATGAACGCGAGTGGCGGAGGCAGCGCGACCGGCGGCCAGGGGGCGCTCGGCGGCGCGAGCGGCACTGCCAACGGAGGCAGTAGCGGCACCGTTGCCGGCGGCGGCATGACTGTGAGCGCCGGGACGTCGGGAAGCGGTGGAGTATACACGGGAGGCGCCGGCCTCGGCGGCGCCGCCGGCACGGCCGGCAGCGGACCCGCGGGCGCCGCGGGAATGGCCGCTGGGTCGGGCGGCACGGGCGGCGGCGCCACGCAATGGGTGGCCACGTTCACCGCGTCGCCGTATCTCGCGGCGTCCGACGCCCAGCCCCCGGCGGCGCTGTCGAACGCCGTGCTGCGTCAGATCGTGCACGCGTCGCTCGGCGGCAATCAGCTGCGCTTCCAGTTCTCGAACCTTTCCGGGAACGGCAACGTCGTCATCAATGCCGTGCACGTCGCGCTCTGCAAAGCGATGCCCGCCGTCGACAGCACCATCGACACGACGACCGACAAGGCGCTCGCGTTCTCGGGCATGCCGTCGGTCACGATCGGCCAGGGCAAGGAAGTCTGGTCCGATACCGTCGACTTCACCGTCCCGCCGCTCGGCAATATCACCATCACGATGGCGCTCGGCAGCGTGCCGAGCAATCTCACGGCGCACGCCGGGTCGCGCACGACGTCCTACGTTCAGGCCGGCAGCACCGACGTGACTCAGGCCAGCATGGCTTCAGCGCCGGGAACCGAGCATTGGTATTTCATCTCGGGCGTCGACGTGATGGCCGACGCTACGGCGGTCGCGGCGGTCGCCATCGGCGATTCCATCACCGACGGGCGTGGTAGCGACACGAGCCACTTCAACCGCTGGACCGACGTGCTCGCGGCGCGCTTGCAGGCGGATCCCACGACGAGGAACGTCGCCCTCGTGAACCAGGGCATCGGCGCCACGAACCTCGCAGGCACCGGTACGGCCGCCGAAGCCCGGTTCGCGCGCGACGTGCTCGGGCAGAGCGGCGTGAAGTACGTGATCATTCTCGACGGCGTGAACGACATCGGCGGCGGTGCGTCCGCTCAGACGCTCCAAGGTGTGTACGACAAGCTCATCAAGCAGGCGCACGACAAGGGCCTGCTCGTTTACGGTGGAACCATCACCCCCTTCAACGGCAACAGCTACTACACCGTCGCTCACGAGCAGGTTCGCACGACGGTCAACGCCTACATCAAGAGCGGCGCTTTCGACGGCGTCATCGACTTCGACAAGGCGATCAGCGACGGGGGGAACCCGCCCAGCATCCAGACCGCGTTCGCGGAGTGGTCGCAAAAGGACGGCCTCCACCCCGGTCCCGCCGGCTACCAGGCGATGGGAGACGCCGCGGATCTCGCGCTGTTCAAGCGGTAGCCCAACGCGTTCGCGACGGGCTCAGGTTCGCACCCACGCCTCGAGCACGTGCGCGACGCGCTCGAGGTAACCTTCCTCGCGCACGAGCTCTTCGTAGCCCGGGACCGCGCCGACCCATTCGCGCATGCGCACGTTCGGGGCATCGGTGAGGTACAGGGTCGGGAGTCCCATCAACGCCGGGCCGTCCATGCCCGCGGTCGTCACGCCGAGCTGCCCGACGAGGCCGTGCCGTGCGCGGAGGTGCTCGAAGAACCCCAGCTGCGCCCGGCGCTGATCGGCCTGCCCGAAGATCGGGTCTTTCCAAAAGAGAATCAGGTCGAGCGCCCCCGCGGGAGCGGGCTCGTCACGGAGCGCATCACCCGTAAGAATGGGCACGAGGCCGGCTCGCCGAACCACGTTCACGAGCGCCACGAGCTCGTCGTACACGGTGTTCCGACCCGGGTGGTGAGCCCCGTCGCGGATCCAGAGCAGCACTTTCTTTTGCGAGTTGCCGGCCGCATCCGCCGGGAGCCGCTGGTCGAGCCACTCGCTCACCTCGCGCGCCACGGGCGGATTGCCGAGGAACGCCGCGCGGAGCCGTGCCTGCGCCGCGAGTGGATCGGCCCGGAAGGCGCGCCCGACGAGCTCGGTCACCTGCTTCATCGCGCGCGGGCGCGGGCGGTACGGCACCACGCGTTCGGAGAGCCCCGCGTCACGCAGAAACGTCTCCGCCTGGACGGTCCTGTCCGTGCCGGGCTCGATCTGGATCGCCACGCCCGCGAGCACGGCGGCGGCGGCGAGGTACCAACCCTCACCGAACGAGAACGCGCGCGCCGTGTGAAACGTGTAGGCGTGGTTGCGCTCGTCGACCAACGTGCGCGCGGCGCGCGCGGCGGCCTCGGCACGCTGTGCCGCGACGCGTGCGCGCCGAGCCGTCGCCGAGCCCGGCAGAGCCTGCTCGAGCCGGTCCGCCATCCCGACCGCGACGCGAGCCGACGCTTCGGCGCCGTCGACAATCCCGGCGACGCGCTGCCACCCCTCGTTGCACGATTCGCGCGTGGGCGCACGCTGCGCGCTCTGCGAAAGCTGACTCGCCCCATGCAGCGCGTCATCGGCCTTCGCGGCATGCGCGCTCGCGAGCACCGTGCAGAGGGCCGCGATGTCCGCGTGTTCTACGCCAACCTCCAGTGCCTGCGTCGCGCCGCGGATGGAGCTTTCGAGGAGCGCTCGGTAACGGTCGCGTTGACCGGGCTCGTGAAGCGTCGCGCGCAGAGCGAGCGCCGCGTCGAGATGCAGTCGAGACTCCGTGGTGAGAGTGAGCGTCGCTGGGCCGTGGGAAACGCGCGTCAACGTCGATCCCGATAGCGCCCGACTCAGCCTTCGCCGACGTGATCGAGGAGGAACACGGCGCGACCCTCGTTTCGCGACCGTTCGAGATCGATGCGACCGCGAATCGTCACCTCGCACACCTCGTCGTCGACGAGGAGCGACTGACTCACGTGCCAGACGTCTTCGTTTTCCTCGATCGACGTGTGGGTCGGGTTACGAGCCTGGGCGTCGATTTGGATGCGCGCGCCGGTCTCGAACAGCGGAAAAAGAGCGCGTTCGACCTCGAGCGCCGTCGGTGAGACGGCGCCCGGCTCGACGGAGTCGAGGAACGATTCGTAGTCGCGCGCGGCGAGCGCACGCACGAGGGAGAACATGACGTTGCGAACGAGCGCCGTCAGCACACGCCGGTTCGGAACGAGCTCCACGCGCTCGGTGTCCGCGGCGCCGGACTCGGGGGTGAGCGCTCGGTCCGGGTGCGTCAGGCGCTGCCATTCGTCGAGCAGGCTCGAATCGACGCCGCGAACGAGCGCGCCGAGATAAGCGATCGCCTCGTCGAGCTCCGGCGTGCGCGCGAGCCCGGGCAGCGTCTGCACGAGGGTCTTGTAGACCTCCGAGAGGTAGCGCAGGAGGAGCCCCTCGGAGCGGGCGAGGCCGTACTCCTTCACGTAGCCGCCGAACGGCTGGAGCGACTCGACGATTTCGCGCGCCACGGATTTTGGCTTCAAATCGTCGTGGCGAACCCACGGATGCTCGGCGGCGAAGGGGGCAAAGCTCGTCCGCAAAAACTCGCCGTTCGGCTGCGGGTGCTCGATCTTGTCGAGCTCGGCCATGCGCTCGTCGTACTCGACGCCGGCAGCCTTGAGCTCGGCGAGCTTCTCGGTCTTGAGCTTGTCCACCTGCGCCCGGAGGATCACCTCGGGATCCTCGATCACCGACTCGACGAGCCCGATCACGTCGAGCGCGTAGCTCGGGCTCTCGCGATCGAGCCGTTCGACCGCGTCCACCACGAACAAACCGAGCGCCTGGAGAATCGAGAACTCGTCTTGGAGCTCGGCGTGCAGGCGCACGCCGCCGCCTTCGGCTGCGGTCCGGAACTCGACGACCCCGGCCTGCCACAGCGAGCGCAAGAGCTCGATGGCGCGCGCGCGGTGCTTGCGCTTCTGGGCAGGCGTTTCGAGGCTCTCGCGCACGAGGCGCTTCATCGCGCTGCAGCCGCCCTCGGTGCGGCCGAGCACGCCCAAGAGCATGCCGTGCGTCACCTCGAACCGCGAAACGAGCGGCTCGGGCTCCGAGCTCGCGAGCCGCTCGAACACGGCCTTGTCCCACGGCACGTAGCCCCAGTCGGGCGCCTTCTTGCGCTGGAACTTCTTGCGCTGCTGCGCATGCGCTTTGGCCTCGAGCCGCAGGTTTTCGACGGTGTGCTCGGGCGCGAGCGCGACCACGTGGCCGCGCACGTCGAAGCCCTTGCGCCCGGCGCGCCCCGCGATCTGCTGAAAGTCCCGCACGCTGAGCAAGCGCACCTTCTCGCCGTCGTATTTGCAGAGCTTCGTGAACAGCACCGTGCGGATCGGCACGTTCACGCCGACGCCGAGCGTGTCGGTGCCGCAGATGATCTTCAGAAGGCCGCGCTGGCAGAGCTTTTCGACGAGCAACCGGTAGCGAGGCAAGAGCCCAGCGTGATGCAGCCCGATGCCGTGCCGGAGCAGGCGCTGCACGTCCTTGCCGTTCGGGCTCTTGAAGCTTTCGCCGCGCAGAGCGTCGGCGATCTCGCGCTTCTCCTCTTTCGTGCAGTAATCGAGGCTCGTGAGGTTCTGAGCGGCCTCGGCGGCGCCGCGCTGCGTGAAGCTCACGACGTACACGGGAGCGCGCCCCTCGGCGACATGCGTTTGCGTCGCCTCCTGCAGGAGCTTCTCCTGGTACTCGAACGTGAGCGGCACCGGGCGCACCCCCGAGCGCACCGTCGTGACGGGCACGCCGGTCTGCCGCTCGAGCAGCGCTTCGAACGCGCTCACGTCACCGAGCGTCGCGCTCATGAGCACGAAGCGCGCTTGGGGCAGCGTCAGGAGCGGAACCTGCCAGGCAACCCCGCGCTCCTTGTCGGAAAAATAGTGAAACTCGTCCATCACGACAGAGCTGACGTCGGCGTCTTTCCCCTCGCGGAGCGCGATATTGGCGAGGATCTCCGCGGTGCAGCAGATGATGCTCGCGTCGCGATTCACCGTGGCGTCGCCGGTCATCATGCCGACGCGCTCCGGCCCGAGCTCGCGGCAGAGCGCGAAGAACTTCTCGCTCACGAGCGCCTTGATCGGGCACGTGTAGAAGGAGCGGCCGCCCTCGGCGAGCGTCTTGAAATGCGCCGCCGTTGCGATCAAGGACTTGCCGGAGCCCGTCGGCGTATGGACGATGACGTGGCTGCCCGTCATCAGGGCGAGCACGGCTTCTTCCTGATGGGGGTAGAGCTCGATGCCGAGCTTGCCGACGTAAGCCAGGAAGCCCTCGAGCACCGCATCCACGCCGGCATCGCGCGGCGGCAGACACGCCCAAAGCGGAGGAACTTCGGTCATCGCGCGCGGGCCATGTCACGAACGCGACGGGAATGCCATATGCTTGAGGGAATCATGCGCCATCACCTGCTACCCGCGCTGCTGCTGGTACTCGGCCACGTCGTTTGCGGCTGCTCGAGCGACGAGTCCCCGGGCGGTGCTGCCGGCGGCATGATGATGCACCCGCCGGTCGGCGCTTGCGACGACTTGCCGGAGGCCGGCACCTGGGAGGATGTCACGCCGCCCGGGCATTCCGAAAAACCTGCGGTGAACGGCACGGTCGGGGCGGCGATCATCGTCGACCCGTTCGACCCGCGCCGCGTGTGGCTCGGAACCGGCGGCGAGAACGACGAGATCTGGCGCTCGGACGATTGTGGCGCGACGTGGACGCAGGTGAACACGGGGCCGGGCAGCGTCGGCGACGGCATGACGTTCGGCGGCGTCGGCGACGGCGCGCAGTGGAGCATGCAGGCTGATCCCGAAGCAGAAGGCGTGCTCTACGCCACGTCGGGCTACGGCGCCCAGAGCCTGTGGAAGACGGCGGACGGCGGCTACAGCTGGACCGACGTGCTGGCCGGCACGGAGTACGAGGCCGTCGCGGACTACCGTTTCGTGAACAACGTGTCGCTCGATCCCAGCGACCACTTGCACGTCGTGGTGTCAACGCACGGCGGGTGCAAGGCCCCTTACGATCCGAGCTGCATCGCGGAGACCCAAGACGGAGGCGGCTCGTGGCGCGTTCTCGCCGCACCCGAAGGGTGGGCGGAAGGCGGCGGCCTCGTGCTCGTCAAAGGCGGGCACTGGATCTGGTGCGGCTCGAGCATGATGGTGACGACGGACGCGGGGAAAACCTGGACGAAAGACGTGCTCGAGGGCGGCGGCTCCTGCGAGGCCGAGTACACGATTCGCGCGTTCGTTCCCGCCGCGAACGGCAACTACTACCTCGGGAGCCGCGGCGGCGTGCTGCGCAGCAGCGACGGCAAGCGCTGGGAGCACGTCGCGAATTCGAGCGGAACCATGGTGATGATCGCCCAGGGCTCGAAGCAGGTTTTCGCGGCAAATCAGTGGAAGCCCTTCATCGCGGTGGCAAACCTCGACGACGACGCGACGTGGAGTGACGTGCCGGCGCCGGCGCAAATCGCCCAGGGTAGCGACGGGGGCATCCCGTTCCTCGCGTACGACGACGCGCACGGCATCTTGTACGCGTCGATGTTCTCGGGCGGTGTGGCGCGCCGGGTCATCGAGCAGTAGCAGAGCAGCATGTTCCACTTCGACAACACGTACGCGCGCCTGCCCGAGCGGTTCTTCGCGCGCGTCACGCCCACGCCCGTGCGGGAGCCGCGCATCGTGAAGGTCAATCACGCGCTGGCTCAGCTGCTCGGGGCCGACGTGGAGCGCTTGGAGTCGCCAGAGGGCGCGGCGGTCCTCGGCGGCAACGTGATCCCCGAAGGCGCGGAGCCGCTCGCCCAAGCGTATGCTGGGCACCAGTTCGGCGGGTTCGTGCCGCGCCTCGGCGACGGCCGCGCGATTTTACTCGGCGAAGTGGTGGGGACGGACCACCTTCGCCGTGACGTTCAGCTCAAGGGCAGCGGACCCACGCCGTTCTCGCGCCGGGGCGACGGCCGCGCCGCCCTCGGACCCGTGCTGCGCGAATACGTCGTGAGCGAGGCGATGACGGCGCTCGGGATCCCCGCGACGCGCGCGCTCGCTTTCGTCACGACGGGCGAGCCCGTGATTCGCGACGGCCTGCTCCCGGGCGCCGTCCTCACGCGCGTCGCTGCGAGCCATTTGCGCATCGGTACGTTCCAGTTCTTCGCGCACGGCAACGATCTCGAGGCGCTACGGATCCTCACCACTTACGCGCTCGAGCGTCACTATCCAGACGCGCGCGGCACGGGCAACGACGCGCTCGCGCTGCTCGAAGGCGTGATCGGCGCTCAGGCCCGGCTCGTCGCGCGCTGGCTCGGCGTGGGGTTCGTCCACGGCGTCATGAACACCGACAACACGACGATCTCGGGCGAAACGCTCGATTTTGGCCCCTGCGCCTTCCTCGACGAGTACGACCCCAAAAAGACGTTCAGCTCGATCGACGAGGGCGGTCGCTACGCCTTCGCGAATCAGCCGCGCATCGCGCTCTGGAACCTGGCGCGCCTCGCGGAAGCGCTCTTGCCGCTCATCGCCGACAAAGTGGACGACGCCGTGCGTCTCGCGAGCGAGCAGCTCGACCGCTTCGAGGGGGTCTTCGAGCGCGCGTCCCTCGAGATGGCGCGCGCGAAGCTCGGCCTGCTGCGAGAGGAGGAGAGCGACGGGGCCCTCGTCGAGGCGCTCCTCTCCACGCTCGCGGCACATGCGGTCGACTACACGCTGTTCTTCGGGCGCCTCCGCGCCGCGCTCGAGCCGTCGGGGGAGCCCGCGCTGCTCGCGCTCTTCGAAGGCAATCAAGCGGCGATCCGCAGCTGGCTCGAGACCTGGCGACAGCGGCTCGCTCTCGAGCCCGACGGCGGCGAGCGCCGCGCCGTCCTGATGCGGAAAGCCAACCCGGTGCTCATCCCCCGCAACCACCGCATCGAAGAGGCGATCCAGGCTGCCGTCAGCCGCGGCGACATGGAGCCCTTCGAGACGCTCGTTCTCGCCCTGGCGACACCGGACGACGCTCGACCGGAGCACGCCCACCTCGCCGAACCGCCTCGGCCGGAGGAGCGCGTGCAGCAAACCTTCTGCGGGACGTGACGCCCGTGCCGCGACGCCCCGTCACGCCGCCGCGAGTCGCGACGCGCCCGCGTACACGTTGAACGCACCGCCGCGCGCGAAGCCACAGAGCAAGAGGTCGAAGCGCTCGGCCGTCGCGCGCGCGAGCGAGGTCGGCGCGGAGATGCCGACGACACCCCCGAGTCCGGCGCTGAGCGCCTTCTGCACGATCTCGAAGCTCGTGCGGCCGCTCACGACGAGCACGGCGCCCACCGCGGGCAGCCGGCCGTCGAGCAACAGTCGCCCAATCGCCTTGTCGACCCCGTTGTGCCGTCCCACGTCTTCTCGCACGACGAGAAAGCCGTGCTCGGGGGTCGCAATGCCGGCCGCATGCAGCCCACCCGTGACGTCGAAATGAGGCTGGCGAGCACGCAGCTCGGCAGGTAGCGCGGCGATGAACTCGCGCTCGAAAGGCGGATGCGACGGGGGCGTTCGGAGCCGCGCGACGAGATCGTCCACGAGCAGGCGCCCGCACAGGCCGCACGACGACGAAGTCAGCGTGCCGCGCCGAGCGTGACCGAGCCGGTCCACGTCGACGTGAACGCCCGGAGCCGGCACGACATTGACGACGTTGCGCGCGCCCTCCTGCCCGAGGCGCCCGCAGTGCGCGATGCCGCCGAGATCCGCGCGCGACCGCACGAGCCCCTCGGCGAACAGAAATCCGGCGGCGAGCTCGGCATCGTGGCCCGGCGTGCGCATCGTCACGGCGAGCGTTTCGTCGGCGATGCGGATCTCGAGCGGCTCCTCGACGCTCAGCACGTCGTCGCGCAACCGCAGGGCCGAGCCCGGCTCGGAGCGCCACGTTTCGATGCTCACGAGCCCCGGGCTCGTCCCGTTTCCGACGACGAAAGAGCTCATGCTCCGGCCTCCACCGCTGACTCGCGCCGCTCGAGCGTGATGGGAATCGATTTGGATGCCGGCTGATTGCTGCCGGCGGCGACGTTGGTCACGGGCACGAGCACGTTCGTCTCCGGAAAGTACGCCGCCGCACACCCGCGCGGGATCGTGTAGGGCACGAGCTTGAACGCCTCGGCGCGACGCCGCTCGCTCCCGTGGTGACTCACGAGGTCCACGAGCATCCCCGCCGCGAGCTCGCGCTCGTCCAGATCCTCCTGGTTGACGAACAGCACCCGGCGCCCGCGCGTGATGCCGCGATAACGATCGGCCTCCCCGTAGATGGTCGTGTTGAACTGATCGTGGCTGCGAATGGTCATCAGGAGCAGCTTCCCTCCCCCGAGCTCGTGCCGGGGGATCGGGTGCACGGTGAAACGGGCGCGACCGCTCGGCGTCGTGAAGCGACCTTCACGCGGGCCGTTCGGCAGGTAAAAGCCGCCGGGCTCGCGCACGCGCCGGTTGTAATCCGTGAACCCCGGCACCACGTGCTCGATGTGCGTGCGGATCCGATCGTAGTCGGCAGCGAGCGCGGCAAAATCGACGCTCGCCCGCGCTCCGAGCGTCGCTTGGGCAATTCCCGCCACAATCGCGGGCTCGCTCAAGAGCTCGCGCGAGGCGGGCGCCAGCATCCCGCGTGAGGCGTGCACGACGCCCATCGTGTCCTCCACCGTCACGAACTGCTCGCCCATGGCCTGCATGTCCCACTCGCTGCGCCCGAGGCACGGCAGGATCAGCGCCTGCTCCCCCGTGACGAGGTGCGAGCGATTGAGCTTCGTCGACACGTGGACCGTGAGCCGACAGCGCGCGAGCGCCTGAGCCGTGTAGTGCGTGTCCGGGGTCGCGCTCAGGAAGTTGCCGCCGAGCCCGACGAACACCTTCACGCGCCCCGCGTGCATCGCCTGGATCGTGCGCACCGTGTCGAGCCCATGCTCGCTGGGCGGCTCGAACCCGAACTCCCGCCCGAGCGCCGCGAGAAAGCTCGGCCCCATCTTCTCCCAGATGCCGACCGTGCGATCCCCTTGAACGTTGCTGTGACCGCGCACCGGGCAAAGCCCCGTGCCGCGGCGCCCGATGTGCCCGCGGGCGAGCGCGAGATTCACGATGCTCTGCACGTTCGCGACACCGTTCGCGTGCTGGGTGATGCCCATCGCCCAGGTGTAAATGACGCGTTCGGAGCGACCCGCGAGCGCGCTCGCCTCGCGAATCAGCTCGCGCGAGACGCCGCTCTCGGCGACGATCCGCTCCCAGGGCTCGGCGTCGAGATCGCTCGCGAGCGCTTCGAAACCCTCCGTGTGGGAACGAATGAAATCGTGCGCGAGGATGCTGCCGCCCGCCGCGCGATCGTCCTCGATGAGCTGCTTCAGAATGCCCTTGAGCAGCGCGACGTCGCCGTTGACGCGCACGGGCAAGAACAGCGACGCGATGGGCGTGCCTGCTCCGAGCAGACTGAGCGGGTGCTGCGGGTTCTTGAAGCGGATCAAGCCGCTCTCCGGGAGCGGATTCACGCTCACGATCTTCGCGCCGTTCTTCGCCGCCCGCTCGAGCTCCGTCAGCATGCGCGGGTGGCAGGTGCCCGGATTCTGCCCGATCACGAAGATGGCGTCGGCGTCCGCGAAGTCCTCGAGCTTGATCGTCGCCTTGCCGATACCAATCGTCTCGTTGAGGCCGAGCCCGCTCGACTCGTGGCACATGTTCGAGCAATCCGGCAGGTTGTTCGTGCCGAACATGCGCACGAACAAGCCGTACAAGAAGGCGGCCTCGTTGCTCGCGCGCCCCGACGTGTAGAACGAAGCCTCGTTCGGCGAAGCAAGCGCGTTGAGCTCGCTCCCGACGAGCGCGAAGGCATCGTCCCACGTCACCGCTTCGTAGCGATCCGAGCCCGCGCGCCGCAGCATCGGCTGAACGATGCGCCCCTGCTCCTCGAGCCAACGATCGCTCTGCGCGAGGAGCTCGTCGATCGAGTGCGCCGCGAAGAACGCGGGGGTCGCGCGCCGGCGCGTCGCCTCGCTCGCGACGGCCTTGGCTCCGTTCTCGCAGAACTCCACCGCCTTGCGCTCGCCGTCGGGATCGGGCCACGCGCAGCTCGGGCAATCGAAGCCGTCCTTCTGGTTGACCGCGCCCAGCGTCTCGAGCGTCCTCGCGACGCCCATCTCGCGGAAACCGTGCTCCGCCGTCGCGAAAATGGACGTGATGCCCGCCGCGCTTCGAGCGCGGTGCCCCACTTTGGCCGGCGTCGCTTCGAGCGGCGGCTCGCCCGACACCGCCGCACGCGGAGTGCGCGCCGCGCGCGCCGGCTCGGCTTCGGATCCCCCCGCGCTCTTCGAATCGTTGCGCGTCACCGTTGCCTCCTACGGCTCCGTCCGCACGCTAGCACGCGCCTGGGCTCGTGCTTGCTCGACGCCGCGTCCCTGCCTACGATGCCGGGCATGAAGACCCGCGCTGCGATTGCGTTCGAGGTCGGTAAGCCCCTCGTCGTCGACGAGGTCGAGCTCGAAGGCCCGAAGCCGGGCGAGGTCCTCGTCGAGCTCAAGGCGACCGGCGTGTGTCACACCGACGAGTTCACGCGCTCCGGTGCGGATCCCGAAGGCTTGTTCCCCGTGATCTTCGGTCACGAGGGCGCCGGCATCGTGCGCGAGGTCGGCGCCGGCGTCACTTCAGTCGTGCCGGGCGATCACGTCATCCCGCTCTACACGCCCGAGTGCCGCGCCTGCAAATCGTGCCTGTCGCGCAAGACGAACCTCTGCACGGCGATCCGCGCCACGCAGGGCAAGGGACTCATGCCCGACGGCACGAGCCGCTTTTCGTACCGAGGCAAGAAGCTCCATCACTACATGGGCTGCTCGACCTTCGCGAATCACACGGTCCTGCCCGAGATTGCGCTCGCGAAGGTGCGAAACGACGCCCCATTCTCCTCGATTTGCTACCTCGGCTGCGGCGTGACGACGGGAGTCGGCGCCGTCCTCTTCACGGCCAAGGTCGAGGCGGGCGCCAACGTCGTCGTGTTCGGCCTCGGAGGCATCGGGCTCAACGTGATCCAGGGCGCGCGCCTGGTCGGCGCCAACATGATCGTCGGCGTCGACGTGAACCCCGCGCGTGAAAGCGTCGCTCGCCGCTTCGGCATGACTCATTTCGTCAATCCGAAAGACGTGGCGGGCGATCTCGTCGCCCACCTCGTTGAGCTCACCGGCGGCGGCGCCGACTACAGCTTCGAGTGCGTCGGCAACGTGACCCTCATGCGCCAAGCGCTCGAGTGCTGCCACCGCGGCTGGGGCGTCAGCGTCATCATCGGCGTCGCCGGGGCGGGTCAGGAGATCGCAACGCGACCGTTCCAGCTGGTCACGGGACGCGTGTGGAAGGGCACGGCCTTCGGCGGAGCGCGCGGGCGGACAGATGTGCCGAAGCTCGTCGATTGGTACATGGATCGGAAGATCGAGATCGACCCGCTGATCA